>Ga0116156_10003129_pt1 | contig 14621 bp, 6 predicted proteins | sample AD_UKC045_MetaG_FD_89891 | JGI IMG/M metagenome (GOLD analysis project Ga0116156, IMG submission 89891) | Active sludge microbial communities of municipal wastewater-treating anaerobic digesters from USA - AD_UKC045_MetaG | ecosystem: Engineered > Bioreactor > Anaerobic > Digestate | place: USA... | reverse complement strand
CGCCGGTTCGACGTCGGGCACGGCGACCACCGCGCCCAGGCGCAGGCGCACGACGCCGGTTTCCGCCTCGCGGTACGGTTCGGCGACCAACACGCGCGCGGCGGTCGTGTCGGCCAGTCCCGTGCCGGTCAACGGCCAGCCCAGATGCGCGGCGAGCGATTTTTCCACCTCGCCGTCCACCGCGACGTACGAAACCAGGCCCGGGCCGTCGTAAGCCGGGCCGGTCGCCGTCGCCGCGGGCGCGGGCGCCAACAATACGCGCTTCTCGCTCATCGATTTGCCGTCGCAAGCGAAGCCGACCAGCGCGGCCTCCACCGGCTGCAGCTCCGCGAAGTTTTGCCACGCCCAGTACGCGCGGAAGTAGCGGTCTTCGCGCAACGCGGCCATGTCGAGCCAGAGCAGCGCGTCGGCCGCGCCCGCCGCCGGCTCCATGGCCAGCAGTTTGCGATAGCGTTCGGCGTCAACCAGTCGCGGCAGCGAGGTCGGTTTGGCTTGCGCCTGCAGCGCCTGCTCGATCAGATCCACGCGATCGGCGACCATGAGCAAATCGTCCTGTTGGTAAAAAACGAACGCCAGATCGGCATCGGGATCGATCTTCGCGCGATAGGTGCGGCCCTCGTACACACGCTCGGTGAAGTCGCCCTGCCGCTCGACGAAGGCCAGTTTCGCCTGCTCGGCCGGCGACATGCGCACCAACAGCAGGAACGACAACTCGCCGATGTCGTAAACCGCCAGCACGGTTTCCGAGCCGGCGTGCCGCAGCAACGTCGCCAGGGTCAACTCCATGCCCGCCACCTTGCCCAGGCGCTTGGCGCGATCGGCCAGTTTGAGGCCGAGTTTCGAATCCCGGTAGGCGTCATGGGCGCGGCTTTGCAGATACGCTTCGGCCGCCGGCAGTTGCCGCACGCGCGCCGCCAGGGTCGGCAGGTCGGGCGCGACGACGGCGACCAGCGGTTCGCCGGGCACCAACGCCGCCAAGGGTTCGCGCGAGAGCGCCGCCGAGACCAGCCACGCGCTCGTCGCCAACACCGCCGCGATCACGATCATCCATCCACGTCGCATCACATCACCTACTGCACGAGGTTTTCGTTGGGCACGAACCGCATGGGCTGCGTTTCGCGCATCCGGGCGACTTGTTTTTTCAAGTCGGCGACCAGCCGCCGCAACCGTCCGGGCGCCTTGTCGCCCAGCACGCGCCACGCGGCTTCGCCGCTATCCAGCGCCGCCTGCGGACGATCGAGCGCCGCGAGCGCATTGCACGCCGCCTCGGCCAGATCGGCGCGATCGTCGGGCTCCGTATCGTTCCACCAGGAAGCGAGTCCCTCGGCGCCGCCCGCGCCGGCCGACGGTTCGGTCAGCTTCCAGAAAGCAAGCGGATAGCCGTACGCCTCCAGACGCAGCAGCAACGCCGCCGGCTTCATGCCGTCATCCACCGATGCCAGCCGCAACGCCGCGCGACGATCGTCCGGCGCGTAAGGCAGATACGCGCGCAAGGCGGCGGCTTCGGCGGCCCGATCGCCGTCCAACCGCGCGGCGCGGGCGCGCAACGCATGGACCTCCGCCGGATAGCGCAACGGCTCGCGCAGCTCGGCCAACGCCGCCAGCGCCAGGCCGCCTTTCTCCCGATGCAAATAGAGGTACGCGCTCATCAATGCGCGCAACGGTTGCGGCAGCGCCTCGATCGCGCGCAGCCAATCTTTTTCGCCGACGCGTACGCCGACCGTCGCCGCCTGCTCGCCCAACGCGCGCAGCGACGAGAGCGAATGAACGTTTTGCCCGTACGCCCGCGCCAGTTCGCGGCCGGCCTCGTCGGCCCGCTCCGCCGCCAGCAAAGCGAGCGTCAGGTTGCGCCGCGCCAAAGCCCCATGCGGGAACAAGGCAACCGCCTGCTGCGCCAGGCGCAGCGCGTCGTCGGTCCAGCCGCCGTCGCGCACGATCGCGGACAACGTCGCAGCCGCTCCTCGTTCTCGCCCGCCGACTCGGTCAACTCGGTCAGCAACCGTCGCGCGGGCGGTTCTTGTTTTTGTCGCAGGTACGCGCCCAACGCCCTTTCCCGCTCCGCGACCTCGGCGAGATTATCGGCGCGCCGGCGTTCGTAATAGGCAATCCACAAACGGTCGGCGCAGTCGAGACGCTTCGCGCGGGCGAAAACGCCGGACACGTTTTCGACGTCGTCGGCGCCGCGATAGCCCGTCGTCGCCCATTCGGTCGCGAGTTTCTCGGCGCGTTCCGCGTCGTCCCAACGCAGCGCCACCCGCACCCGTTGCGCGATCATGCCGCCGTCGACGGCGAATTCGCCCGGCGCGGCCCGCTCGATCATCGCCAGCGCGCGGCGCGCGAGCGTTTCGTCGTCATGCGACAGGGCCACGCTCAACGCCGAATCGCCCAGCGAACGCTGTTGATAAATCGTGACACGCGGATCGTCGGCCGCCCGCGACAGGGCCAGCGACCACAGCCACGGCTGCAACGGCGCGGGCAGACGATCTTCGACGTAGAGCATTTGCAGATCGTCGGAGCGGAACACCGGATCGGCCAGCAGTTCGCGCGCCATGGTCAAGGCGTCGTCCCGGCCCAGTTGCGTCTGCGCGAAAACGATCAGTTCGGTGAATTCCTCGCGCCGGCTGTACTGGGACAGCGTGGCCATCTGCTCGCGGTAGACGTCGCGCCAGCGCATCGCCGCCTCTTCGCCCGCGCCGATGTCGCGCATCGCCGGCACGTAATTTTCGCGCACGTGATACAGCGACACGGGCCGCGCCAGCAGCCCGTCGAGCGCCGCGATCGCCTGGGCCCGCCGGCCGCGCGCCGCTTCGTGCCGCGCCCTGGCGTAGATCAACAGATCCTTGTCGCCGCCCACCATCGCCGCGCGTTCGAGAAACGCCTCGGCCGTGTCATGCTCGCGCGCCTGATCCCACGCCTGGGCGACCGCCAGATACGCGCCGGCGGTGACCGGTTGTCGCTCGACCTGCGCAAAGAGCAACTCCACCGCCTGCTTGTCGTCCTGTCGGGCCAGCCAGGCGCCGTACTGATGCGCGTAGTGCGTCCACACGCGATCGGGAGCGCTTACCGCGTCGGCGGGGCGCGTCAGCAGCGCGTCGATGCGCAACGGCAGTCCGAGCAGTTCGTCGTACGTCGCGCGCGTCTGCGGTTTGTAGAGCGGGTCGGCCGCGTACAACCGCGCCTTTTTCGCCAGCAGCCAGCGCGGACCCTTGGACGAAAAATGCGTGGCCAGCGCGGTCGCCGCCAGTTCCGTGTGCCCGCGTTGCGCCAAATACGTCGCGAGCATGCCCGGACGCGGGCACGCGCCCGACGCCAGCGCCCGCAGTTCGTCCTTCGTCAGCAGATCGAAATAGCGCGCGTAGACTTCGTCGGGAGCCGTCAACAAAAGCGGGAACGTTTCCCGGCGGTAGAGCTTGTCCAGGATGTCCTTCTCGCCGGCTTGGTCGCCGGCCGCGCGCAGCAGCACGGCGCGATAGGCGTCGAGTTCGTCCTGATGACCGCCGTCGAGCGCGTCGATCAACGCGGCGCTCAGCGCCACTTCGTCGGGCGCCAGGTATCGCGCCTGCCGCTTGAGTTCGCCGTTCACCGCCGAGAACGTCTGCCACGAGGCGTTTTTGAAATCGACGCCCCGGTTGAGCCGACGCAGGTAACGCCGGCTCAGATCCTCGGCCAGCGACGGCAGTTGCGCGCGCACCGCGGCGGCATGCAGCGTTTGATACGTGCTTCTGAATCGATCGACGCCGGCGTCGTCGAAGGCCGCCGCGTACATTTCGCTCAACGGCCCCCGCGCTTCGTCGCGCTGCGCGACGGTGGCGTAATCGGCCAACCAGACGCTGAACCATCCCTGCAACGTGCGGTCGATTCGCTCGAGGTTCTCACGAAGACTGTTGCGGCCGACCGGATGCGCGGCGTTGTAGACGTTCCAGATTCGTTCGCGCAGGGTGCGCATTTCTTCGAGCGCCGCGCTCACGCCGTGGTCGGCCAGTTGCGCGCCCAGCCACAGCCTAAGCAGCTCGTCGGTCAGTGCATGTTTGCTCGGATCTTCGGCGGTCATGGCGATCGCCCGGTCGGCGTACAGGCGGCCGGTCGCCGGACGGTGAAAACGTTCGGCCAGCTTCGCCGCCTCGATCAACCGAGAGTTGTGAATCTGCTCGGCCGCGAGCACCTGCGCCAGCCACGTCTCGGCCTCGGTCGGCCGGCCGGCCTGGTAGAGCACCTCGGCGATGCGCAGTTGATAATCGGTCGCGCTCAACCGGCGCGCGGCCAGCGTGCGGTAGACCTCGACCGCGCCGTCGAAGTCGCCGGCTTTGATCAACACCAGCGCGCGTTGTTCGAGCAGCTCGTTGCGCTGCGGCGCGTTGGCCGCCGCGCGGTCGAGCATCCGGCCCGCCTCGGCGTAGCGCCCCTCGGCCTCGTACAACGTCGCCAACACCTGCTGCCAGCGGAAATCCTTGTGCGCGCGCTGCGCCTCGCGTTCGTAGTAGGCCAGCAGCGGCGGCAACTGGTCGTGGCGCACGGCGTAACCATGCGCGGCGAGCACGGCCTCGCGATCGGGCGCGAGCCGGTTGACGATCTGCATGTGCTGCTCGACGGCGTCGCGCGGACGACCCAGCGTCGTTTCGGCCTCGATCAGGTGCCGGCGGAACGCCACCTCGCGTTCCTTCTTGGTTTCGCCGTCCAGCGACGCCTCGCGCAGATCCTTGAGCGCTTGCCGATACAGCGCGGCCAAGCCCTCGGCGTCGGGCACGGCCGCGTAGGCGGCGGCCATCGCGCCGAGCAGGCTCGGCTCCAGCGGCCGACCGCGGCGCAACGTTTCCAGCGCTTCGAGCGCCCGACGCGGCTGCCCGGCTTCGCGGCACCGCTGCGCGTAGACGATCCAGGCATTGAGGTTGGTCGTCTCGCCCGGCTCGCTCTCGGCCAGCAGGCGGTAATATTCCAGAGCCCGTTCGGGCCGTTTGGAATTCCAATAGTAGTACGCGGCGGAGCTGTAGGCCGCGCGCTTGTCGGTCGCCGTATCCGGCCGCGCGACGATCTCCTCGACCAGCTTGTCGGCCTCGGCCGTCTCTTTGCGGTTTTGCCGCCAGGCGACGAGCCGCCAGAGAATCGCCGCGTCGCGGTTGCTGACGACCGCCAGACGATCCAAACAAGCCTTCATGCCCTCGTCGTCGCCGAACTGCGCGAACATGTCGTAGGCGCTTTCGGCGAACACGGCGTCGCCATAGCGCGGCAGCAGGCGCAACGCGATGGCGCGGGCTTCGGCGGCCCGGCCCTGATCGCGCAACCATTGCAGATAAGTCGCGCCGTCCGCGCCGCGCGCCTCCGGTCGCTGCAGGCGCTTTTCGAAGGCGACGTCGATTTTCACCTGCGTCATTTTCTTTGCGCGCACCAGATAGCTCAGGCGCGCGGTCGCTTCCCAGCGGTTCAGCTCGTCGCCGAGCACCACCTTGATCAATTCGTCGACCGCCGCGTCGATCGCGCCCTCGTCTTCGAGCAGATAGGCCATTTCCTTGGCGTGCAGATCGCTTTGGCCCAGCACCTCGCGCGCCTGACGCAACGCCGCCTTCGCCTGATCGGGCAGATAATAGTCCCAGTACAGCGTCGCCAGTTGGAGCCAGCGGTCGGGCTCGCCGGGGCCGGCCGCAACAATGCCCTCCCAAATGCGCGCCGCTTCGCGCGGCTGACCGGCGGCGAGCCAGATCTCGCCCTGCACCGTCGGCAACTCGGTGTTCAACGGTGCGCGCGCGGCCAGCCGGCCCTGCGCCTGCGCGGCCTGCGCGGCCAACGCCGGATCGCGCACGGCGAAGCTGTCGGACAAACTGCGCGCCAACGTCGCCAGCGCCGCGGTGGCCGCCGTCGAGCGCGGCCAATATTCATCGAGCGCCGCGTAACCGGGCAGCGCGGCCTCGAAACGCGCCGCGTATTGCTGCACGCAGGTCCACAGATAGGTCGCGGCCAGATCCAGCGGCGCGGACTGTTCGAGCTTGGCGGCCAGACCGTCGAGCATGCCGCGCTGGCCGAGGCGCGCCAACAGGCGGTCGGGCCAGGACGCGTCCAGGGCGAAGAAACGCAGCCCCAGATCGAGGAATTTATTCTGATACTCTTGGTTGGGACGTTGCGGATCGAAACCGATGCGCTCGTAGAATTCCAGCAGCCGGCCGGCGAAAGCGCGGTTGGTCGGGAAGCGTTCCAGCGCGATCAGGTACACCTTTTCGTAAAACAGATTGGCCGCACTGTCGCTGGAGGAATAGTTGACGTGACTGAGCAGAAACCGGGTCAGCTCGGACGGCCCGAGTTTCTTCGCCGTCTCCTCGACGTGGGCTTGGAAATCGGCGCGGCGCTGTTTGCGCAGCAGCCAGCGGGCGAATTTGTCGGACCAGACACGGCGGTCGAAACGCTCGATGGCCAGGCGGTAGGCGCGTTCGGCGTCGGCGAACAGCCGGTAGCGTTCGGCGAAGTTCAACAGGACTTCGACCGCCTGTTCGTCGTCGGGCCGCGCTTGCACGCGCTGCCACTTGAGCGCCAGCACGTCGGCGTAGCGTTTTTTTTGCATCAACAGATCTTCGAGGTTGCGTTCGGCGCGGCCGGCCGCGTCCATCTGACCGAGGCGATGCCCTTCGCTCAACGCTTTTTGCAGCGCGGCGATGCGCGCCTCGTCGTTTTTGCGCACGGCGGCGGCGTCGGCATGCCATTGCAGGATCCGGCAGGCGTCCGGATGATCCGCGCCGAAGCGCTCGAGTTGCGCGCGCGCCAGCCGGTCGATGCGGTCGGCCTGCGCCAGCTTGACCAACAGTCCCTCGGCAAAGTCGTCGGCCAGATAGGCCTGATGCGCCTCGCGCGATTTTTCGCCCGCGCTCAGCGCCAGGCGCAAGGCGAGGCGGCGATTTTCCACCCGGGCGGCGGTGTCGTTCATGGTCTGCAGCGCGCCCCGCGCGCCCATGCGGTTGGCGCCCAGCGAAACCAGCCCGCCGAACACGCCCGGTCCGCGATCGACAAAGTGCGCGGCGAAGGCGGCGCCGGCGCCCGGTTCCAACGGCCAGGCGACGACGACGGGCGCGCGATCGAGCCGGCGCGCGGCGGCCAGCCAGGTCGCCGGATCGTCGCGCAACAGCGCGGCGTTGAGCGCCAGCGAAGCGGCCGCGGGATACAGACCGGCGTCTTCGGCGAGCTTGCTCAAATCCAGCAACGTATCCGCGTCGGCGTCCGCGCCGATCTGCGGCAGGTATTTTGCCAGCGCTTCGCGGGCCAGATCGTAACGATAACGAAAGATCTCCAGCCGCACCGCTTCGCGCAACGCGGCGGCCGTGGGTTGCGCGGCCAGGCGGTCGAAGGCGTCGGCGCGGCGCGCATCGAACAAACCGGCTTCGCGCAGCAGGCGCACGTACATTTCACTGAGCGACGGGTCGTCGGCGAGCGTCGGATCCGCGCCCACGGCGTTGGCCGCTTCTCCCAGACGGCCGAGCTGCCGATAGGCCGACTCGACCTTCTGCCACAGTTCGACGCGCTCGGCCCGGTAGCGCTCGATCCGCGGCTGCACCTGGGCGATGACGTCCGCGTAACGTTCGGCGCCCAGCAGGCGGTCGGCGTAATCGAGCAGCAGATCGGGACGCTGGGTGAACGCGTCGATCAAGCGCAAATCGGCGACGACGTCGACCTCGGGCTGCAAGCCGCGCCGGCGGATGCGCTCCCGCTGCATGAGCAACGCGCGCGTGCGCTCGATGAGCTTGTCGCGGCGGCGCGCGTCGGTCTCTTGCGCGCCCTGGGCGAGCAGCACGGTAAAGGCTTCGTCGATCGCCGCGAGGCAATCGTCGACGCGGTTTTGTTCGTCGAGCAAAGCGATCAGCACGTCGCGCGCGTCCAGGTCGTCGGCGGCGGCGGCGACCGCCGCGGCGCGCACCGCGATGGCGTCGTCCACGCGGCCCAGATCGAGGAAGGCCTCGACCAGCGCGTCGCGTTCCGGCGCGCTCAACGTCGACTTGCCGTCGTACGCGGCGACGATGTCGGCGGGCGGGCGCGGCACGAAGGTCGGCGCGTTGAGCAGCGTTTGTTGTTCGATGTCGGGCGCGACGACCGTATTTGCGCCGCGTTGGACCGCGAACGGCAACGCGGGGAGGCCTTGGCCGGCGGGGCGATAATCGACCTGCGAGAGGCGCGCCAATTCGGGGAAAGCGGCGATGCGCTCGGCGCTGCCGGGCAGACCGGGCGCGGACCAGGCGAGCGGTTCACCCGCGTAAAGCCAACCCAAGGCGGCGGTCAGCGCGAGCGCGCCGACGAGCGTCAAACCGGCAAGCAGCAGGCGGCGTTTATTCATGGCGCACCTCCACGTCGATCAGCGTGCGGCTGACGTTGTGGGCGAAGTCCTCCGCGTAAACCTCCAGCCGCGCCGGTCCGGGCGGCGCGCCGGCGGGCAACTCGAGGTAGCCGACGCTCGCTTGGGCCGACGCGTCCCAGCGCAACGCGGTCGAGGCGGAGAACGGCAGCCGCGCCAGCAGGCGGCGGGTGTCGCGGTCGGCGGTGACGGTCACGCGTACGCGCTCGCCCGCGCGCCAAACGGTCGGCATCGCCGGCTTGACGGTCGGGGCGACGCCGTCGAGCACGAAGTTCTTGCGCTCGACGTACTGCCGGCCGTCGCGGTCGCGCAGAATCAGGCGGCACGCGTATTCGCCGTCGGGGTAACCCGGCGGGGCGAGGAACCGCACCTGCCAGACGTCCTCGTCGCGCAGGAAAGTCAGCGGCAGCACGTCGCCCCAGGGGAACGCGGCGGTGACGGCGGCAACGGGTTGATCGACGCGCACGCGCAGCAGCGGGTCGCCGGGGCGGATCACGCGCGGACGCAGCAGGGCGCGCGGCGCGGCGAGAAAACTGGTGTACGGCGTGACGAAGGTGAAGCGCTTGGAGAGCGCGACGATCTCGTCGACCCATTCCTGCTTTTCGCCTTCGCGACGGATGCGCTCGAGTAGGTGATCGACGCGCGCCTTGGCCCAGCGGCGGCGGATGAGTTCGTGGTCGGTCGCCTTGTCGGGCAGATCGACGGTGACGGTCTTGCTCTGCACCGGCTGATCGTCGGGGCGATAGCGCAGGGTCAACGACAGCGGCCCGGGCCGGTCGTAGCGGCCGACGACCACCGCTTCGCTGCCGGCGAAGGTCGGCGGCAGTTGGGTCGGATAGGCGTCGACGATGTTCGCGGGTTCGCCGAAGAGCAGTTGCACGTCGCGCATCACCGAGGCGGCCAGGCGCGCGGCGACGGTTTCGGCCAGCGCGACGGTGTCGGCGGTGTCGGCGCACCAGGCGTAGTTGCCGTCGAGCTCGCGCGCCAGGTCGGTCAACAGCGTGCGGTTGGCGTCGTCGCCCACGCCGACGGCGAACAGGCGCGCGTTGGCCCGGCGCAGTTTCGATTGCTTGACCGCCTCGACAATGCGCAGCGGGCGCAACTCGCCGTGCGTGGGATAGCCGTCGGACAACAGCACGACGACGTTGGCCGCTGCGGGCACGAGCAATTCGCCCGCCGCGTCCAGCGCGCCGACCAGATCGATGCCGCCGGCCAGCCGCCGCTCGCGCAGAAATTGTTCCATGGCCGCGCGATGGTCGGCCGTCGCCGGCTGCGGTCCGCCGGGCATGGCTTCGGTTTGCAGATTGGCCAGCAATACGCTCGCACGATCGGTGGGTTGCAGGCGGGCGGACAATTCGCCGAGCAGTTCGACGGTCCGCGTGAGTTTTTCGCCGAGCATCGAGAGGCTGCCGTCGACCACGAAGATCACGTTGCGGCGGCCGACGGTCGGCGATTCGCGCGGGGCGAACAGCAGCCTTGCGAAAAAGTAGCCGGTCGTATCCCGGTAATGCCCGCCGGTGGGCGAGATGTTCCAGTCGACGTGTTCGACGTCGCGAAAGGCGACCACGTCGATCTGCGTGTCGGGCAGTTGCAGTTCGGCGGTGAAGGACAGGTCCTCGTCGAGTTCGACGTTCGCCGCTTCGTAATGCGCGACGAAGCCTTGTTCGCTGCGGTCGATCGACGCGGGCACGAGGTGCGCGCCGTGAAAGGCGATGTCGGTCACCGGCAAGCCGGCGGCGAAAAAGACGTCGAAGGAAAAATGCTTGGCGGTCTGCACCGCGCCCTCGTCGGGCCGGAGGGGCAGCGTGAAATCCAGCCGGCCGCGTTCGATCGGCGCGGGCACGGCGTAGGTCATCTCCAGGCGCTTGGCGCCGTAAGGCGGAAGGGGAAAGATACGCGCGGTGAATTCGTTGACCACGCTGGGTTCGTCGTCGCTTTCCAGCAGGCCGGGATCGAGCGCGGCGCGTTCGATTTCTGCGAAGAGTTGCTTGGCGCGCGCGCGTTCCATGATCACGCCGGGAATGCGCACCGGGCCGTCCCACACGGCGAAGCCGGAGATGTCGGCGGTTTCGGGGATGATCATCGAGTAGCGGCCTTCGAGCAGTCGATCGGAATGGCTGGCAAAGACTTGCATGATCGCCACTTGCGCCTGGCCGTGGTCGATGCGCACGCGCACTTCCATCCGTTCGAGGCTGATCACGCCGGGACGATCGGCGTCGCCCGCGCTCAGCCGGCCGGTGTCGGCCCAAACCGGAACGGCGATCAGCAACAACACGATTCCCCACCACAGAATCGCGGAACGTTTCACGAGAACCTCCCCTACTGTAAAGCCGCGTCCAGAACGGATGCCTCCAGGCGCGCCAGGCCGCGGTCGGTGCCGACCCACAGCGTTCCGCCGGCGACCGCCAGCGCGGTGACGTTGCGCGAGGGCAGACCGGCGGCGAAGGAGATCATCCGCCGGGGATCGCGACCGAGGGCCAGAGCGTTTTCCAATGTACCAAAAACAGCCAGCGAGCCAAGGGCGTCCGCACAATTTACGTTGACCGACCAGGAAGCGGTATCCGGCGCGCCCTGCCAGGCGCCTTCATCGGTTAGGACACCCACCCCGCCCCCGTAGGTTCCCACCCACCAGCCGTTTTCCGCGCGCAGCACGGCGTTGACCCAGTTGTGCGGCAGACCCTGCGCGGCGGTGAAATTTTTGGTCACGGTCAGACCTTCGGCTCCGCCCAGCAGACTCAGCCCGGCCAGTCCGCCGGCGGCGAGATTGCCGCGCCCGTCGGCGGCCAGACAATACAAATGATTGCCCGCCAACCCGTGGAAGGCGTCGATCGCCTGCAGGCCGGCGGCGGTCAATCGGCCCAGGCCCGCGTTGCCGGCCAGAAACAAGCCTTTGTCGGCAGCGAGCACCGCCGAGATGTTGCGCCCGGGCAGGCCGTCGGCGAGTTTGAGCCGGCGGCGCTCGGCCAGCGCGTCGTCCAACCGGACCAGTCCGTTGGTCGTGCCGACCCAATACCCGGCATCGTCGGCGACGATCCGATTGATGCCGTAGTCGCCCAGCCGCGTCGCGCCGATCGCACCGGTCGCCGGATCGAAGGCGACCAGACCGCGATTGAGCATGCCGACCAGCACCCGGCCGTCGGGCAGCGGCAGCAAGGCGGTGAGGTAGCCCTCGGGCCAGGGGCGCAGCAGTTCATTGGATACGGCGGGCGTGGGCTCGTGCGCACCGTCCCATTGATACAAGCCGTCGGCGGCGGCGATGAGCAACCGGTCGCCCGCCGCTTGCAGACGACGCACGGCCGACGGGCACGCGCCCAGCGCCGCGCCGGTTTCGTCCAACAGTTCGCCGTGGACGCCGCCCAGAACGATCCGCTCGCCGAATTGCGCCACGGCGCTGACGGCGACGTCGTCGAGCAACGAAGTCAGGCCGTATGCGGTGACCGCCAGCAGGCCGTTCATCGTGCCGATCAACGCCCGGTCGCCGGCGAAGACAATTGCGGTCGCCGCTTCATGGGGCGCGGGCAGTTGATGAATGCGTTCGACCCCGCCGTCGCGCACCAGATAAACGTTCGCGCCGGAGACGATCAGCGGCATGTCGTGCAAAACGCCGAGGCGCGCACGCGGATCGGCGGGCAGTTCGGCGAGTAATTGAAATTTTTTCTCAACAAAAGCGAGCAGTCGTCCCCGCTCGTCGAGGAGCACCGGACGATCGTCGATGACCGCGCCGTCGACGAAGCGCGCCGCGCCGGCCGGACGAAAAAGAGTTACTTCCTGTTGATAATTATACGGTTCGAGCGGTTGCTCAAGCTTGAGTAGTCCTTCGACAGCCAAGGCATACACCGCCTCGGACGTTTTCAATAAGCGCAGCAAATGCGAAACGGGCAACCCCGCGCCCTGGTGAAAAACCGTCGCCGCGCGCGCCTCGGCCAGGGCCAGGCCGCCCTCGCCGGCCAGTAAAAAGCCGTTGGGCAGGGCCATGGCGTCGTTGAGCGGCGCGACCTGCGGCCAGGCGTCGATGCCCGCCGGCGTTTCGGCGCGCAACGAATGCACCGAGCGCACCGCGTTGAAGGTCGGCGGACCGGGGCGCAGGGTCTGCGGCGACAGGACATGGCGTCCGAAACGCAACACGAGCAGCGCCGTCATCAAGATGAATAAAAATACAAACAGACCGCCGACCTTCGCACGTTTTGACAAATTCCGACTCCGTTTGGTGCGGGAAAATCACCATACCGTGAACCGAGCGTTTGGGCAATGATCGACGAAAAACTTTTTCAGCCACGGCACTTAGCGAGAGAAAAGCCTTGAATAGCTTTTTTTTTTCTGCTATATTCCGGCGCGCTGTGTTGGGTTGTAATGAGAAATGGTATGGCACTACAAACATCTGCACCTTTGAAAGAGCCATTGGCAAACGAACTGCGGAAGTTGTTGGAGTTGGGAGCGACCGAGCGGGTCAGCCGCAACCGTTGCTTCGACAAATTCTCCACCCCCTTCGGGCGTAGACTGTTTGCCTACTACCGCACCTGCATCGCCTTGAAAAAGGAGATCGAGGACCCCAAGCGCAAGCACCGCATCCGCATGCGCAACGCCAAGGCCGGCAGTTTCACGCTGGAAATTGTCAACGAGCCGATCGCGTATCGTCGGACGGCGACGCTGCCCGCCGAGGTCCGGCCCTTCTTTGAGCAGGTGATCCGGGAATCGAAGGCGAGCTAAGCGGCTCCTTTCAAATCAGGCCCTCTCCCCACCCATGGGGATAAGTGTATCCAAACGGCGGGAAATCACCGCCGTTTTCCGTTTAACGAGCCGTGAAAACCTCCACCATGCCGTATACACTTTTCGTTGTATGGATGATTATTGACATTTTGTCTCATTTCATCAATTTAGATCGATTATTGAGATTGGCGTAAGTCAGCCGCGGGAACCGATCCGTTTCCTTTCCACCGGAAACAAAATTAGCCCGCGGCAGTGTTTTTTAACCAGGTGCCTTGATTCCGACCCGCCCGGCTGGCTAGGATCGGGGTATTCATATTCAGGAGGATGGAGATGCGCAGACTGTCGATCGCGATCATCATGCTGTTGTTGCTGGCCGCGCCGGTCCTGGCGGCCGAAAGCCAGGAAGACGAGCCCAGCCCGTTCGAGAAACGCTTCGGCGACATCGAGGAGATCGGCATCGACGTGGGCGTGTATCTGTCGGCGGGCAAGGCGCTGCGGTCTTACGATTTCGGCCGCTTGAACAACAAACTGGCGGCAGGCGGGACCGATCCGTTCAGCGAGCGGATCGACGACTGGAACTTCGAACTGGCCTTCGTGTCGACCCGCGATTTCTTTTTCGCCTTCGCGGGCGGCTTCTGGGAGCAGGAAACCGGCGGCGCCGCGGTGGACGCTTCGCTGGCCGGGTACGAGATTCTGGCGCGGTGGGGCACGGCAATCGTCGACAACCGCCTGGTGCAGATTTTCCCGGTGATGGGCATCGGCTACGCGAAGCAGACGCTGACCGTCGACGGTCAGTTGGCGGCGCTGGGTTGGGACAATCTGCCGCGCCGGGGCGAGGAGGAGATCGTGCAGTCGGGGATGATCCTCGAAGCCGGGTTGCGGGTGGACATTTACAGCGGCATGCCCAAGCGCAGCAGCGGGGCGTTGCTGACGGTCGAAAGCCTGACGCTGGGTTGGCAGGGCCAGCCGATCGTCTCGGATTGGGAAAACGGCTCCGACACGATCGAGGAACTGCCCGACGCGTTCAACAGCGCGTTTTTCGTGCGGCTGAACCTCGGCCTGGGCCTGGGCCTGCGCATGACCTCCGAAGAATAATTCCTTCCATTAAAAGGAACGGCCCGCGATCGCTTGGACCGCGGGCCGTCGATTTTTAATCCCTTGCGGGCTTTCTTACAACTGCGGATCCAGCGCGCGCAACGATTTGCCCAAATTCGGATCGGCCAACAATTTGGCGGATAACCTTTCCCCCACGTCGGTCTGCATGTTGCGCAGCACGAGGAAATAATTGTACAGCAAAAACTCGTTGGGCGTGGCGCGCGCCTGTTCGTACAGGTATTGCGCGACTTCGTTCGTGCCCGTGGCGGTCAGCACCTGATAGCGGGCGTCGGCGCCGGCCGGATAGTTGCTTTCGGTGTCCAAAAACAGTTTAAAATTGGCGGCGGCCATGCGCGCGGCGTCCTGCACCGGCTCGCTGACGTTGGGACAGGCCAACGTGCCGACCAGATGCGTGAAATAGATCATCGCCACGTCGGGCCCGCCGGCGGGCCCGACGTGGCGATGATCTATTTCACGCATCTGGTCGGCACGTTGG
>Ga0116156_10003114_pt1 | contig 14658 bp, 9 predicted proteins | sample AD_UKC045_MetaG_FD_89891 | JGI IMG/M metagenome (GOLD analysis project Ga0116156, IMG submission 89891) | Active sludge microbial communities of municipal wastewater-treating anaerobic digesters from USA - AD_UKC045_MetaG | ecosystem: Engineered > Bioreactor > Anaerobic > Digestate | place: USA... | reverse complement strand
GGCTTTTATAAATCTTCAGGAGACAGAGAGCTCCCCATATAAAATGATGTACGCTAATGTTGGTGAATGGAAATGGGTAGAACTGGGAGAAGGAACCTTAAGGATGCCAAGCCTTTCAGTCAACAGACTGTCCTTGTTTACTGAGAAAATGGAGGGATATATCTGTGATCTGGACAAAGCTCCGAAAAGCTTCAATGACTGCTATAGAATCAATCAGGGCGATGAAGGTGTAAGATATATTATCCTTGATAAAGAAAATAGCAACAGAGCTGTTTATAGCTCCACAAAAGGCAAAATAGTTCTTATGGAATATATAAACGGCAAATGGAAATACAGCGATATAATCACCTCTTATTCTAACGAGGTTAAAGATTATGCAATCGGTTTTATAGTGAACATGTTTAAAGGGAATACAATGCTCTATGAAGAGGCGTATCAGTTGTCAAGTTCCAGTGATTATTGGGGGAACAAACTATGTTACTACAATTTCACGAACAAAAAGAGCTACTGTATGAAAAAAATGGAAAAAGACAAAGAATATAATGGCGTTTCTGTTTATCCTTACGGAGATGCGGAGTTCGAAGGAAAGTGGCTTCTATATCAGAAACTTAACTCGACACCTCTTATACTCAGAGACATGGAATGTTACTGTAAGGAAGAAGGTGTCTGTCCGTTTGAGGAGTAAAACCTGAATTGCCCTTTTTTGCCCATTCCCCGAAAAACGACATTTCAGCTTTTTAGAACGGTTTTCCCCACCCCCAGATCCCCCATGATTTTCGATTAAGTTTGTTATTTCCACAAACTTCCTATACCATCGGACAGCTTTATTAAGCTCAGATCGCCGAAACAATATCACAGCTTAAAGCAATTGTCGATGCCGGGAATCAGACCATAAACCTTGCAAGGGAAGGATACCGCCAGTTCCAGAACTATTTCTTTTCAGATCCGTCGGCGTTGAGTATTAAGGGTATTCCTGCACCATTCGGGCTTGTCGGCATGACAATGAAAGTGGTGTTCTTTGAATTTACCAGTTCTTTATAGACTTCAATCGCCTTGAACTGGATATAGTTCGGTGTGAGTGTCGAATTGATTATCTCCTATGCCTTCGAAAGCCCGAGTGCTTCTATTTCACGGATCTCCGCCTCTTTCTGATTCATCTTCCCTGAACACAGATCTTTTATTACACCATTCAGCTCTCATCTTGCTTTAAATTCAGTTGTAATGTATAATTAAGACCATTATGTGCTTTGATCTTTTCGGGGGTTTAAATGAAAAAGTTCTCGGTTTTCTTAATTGTCATTGCAGTTGTTATATTTACTTCCTGTGATAAGAACAAGGGAGATGATTTCACTTACGGTGATTATCCCGATTCTGTAAATAAAAACGATGAAGATGATTATAACTATGTTAAAAAAGATGCGGATACTGTCAAAAAAGACGACGACAGTTATACATCAACCGATAATGACACTGTGTCTGATCCCGATGATGATACATTTATTCTGACCGATGAAGATAATTTCACACTTCCTGATGATGACAATTTTACCTTGCCGGATGAAGACGGTTCTGTTCTGGCTGACGAAGACAATTTTTCTTTTCCTGATGAAGATAACTATATTCTGCCCGATGAGGATAATTCCACACTTCCTGATGAAGATTCAACTGTCACACCCGACAATGCTGTGGCTGATATAGACACTTATGTCGAGCCGGAATGCAAGAACGGTATCGTTGAAGATGGAGAAATATGCGAACCGACAATTCCCAAACAGTGTCACACATTGAATCCCGAAATATATCAGAGCGGCTGGGCAACCTGTGAAGATGACTGTTCCGGCTGGATAATGACATCGTGTGTTGAATATCCATGCTCTGAAAAACCCGATGTTCCTGACTCTTTATTCACCGACTCAAACTGTGACGGAATAGACGGTAACATAATAGAATCAGTATTCGTAGACCCTGTCTTCGGATCGAACATGAATGACGGAACGATGTCGCTGCCGGTCGCAACAATTACAAAAGGGATTGAGATAGCACAAAACACAGGGAAAAAGCATGTGCTTGTTTCAGGAGCAAGTTATAGCGAGAATGTGGTGCTTAAAACAGGAATATCAGTTCACGGCGGCTACAGCGGAAATCCGAACTGGACAAGAAGCACCATGTTTGAAACTATTATTCAGACAGGGGTAAACGGAATTCTTGCAGAATGGGTTGGTGATTTTACCTTATCGTTCCTGACGATCAGGAGTGCAAATGCAGTTTCAGCGGGACAAAGCTCTTTCGGCATGGTTTTGAAAAACTGTGAAAATATAACTCTCAGCAATGTAAAAGTCATTGCAGGGAACGGTGCCCCCGGAACAGATGGAACGGACGGAGTTAAAGGGGGAGACGGAACTCAGGGAACGCAGGGGAATCAGGGTTGTGAAAGCAGTGGCGGATTTTTCTGTGACAGCCCTTGCTCAGCTCCGGAAGGCGGTGCAGGCGGAAGTTCACCATGCGGAGCAAACGGAGGTAAAGGGGGCACACCGGGAAAAGGAAGTTCGAACGGATATCCGGGAGAGAACGGAGTAGGATCAACTGATAACGGCGGAGATGGTGATATTGCAGGAAGCTGGGACGGAATGTGCCTTTACTATGAAGGTTTGGCAGTCCACGGAGGCGATGGAGAGCTCGGATCTTTCGGTGTTAACGGGACTGGCGGGGGGACTCTCGGTACAGTATCTGAATCAGGATATGTGCCGGCAGACGGAGGCAACGGAACTGACGGTGAGCACGGTCAGGGTGGCGGCGGCGGCGGCGGCGGTTGTGGCGGAACTGATGCATGTAACAGTTACGGTTCTTCAGGCGGTGGCGGCGGCGGAGGCGGTTGCGGCGGAACAGCAGGGACAAAAGGGACCGGCGGAGGAGGAAGTTTCGCATTATGGCTTTATAAGTGCACAGACATAGTTTTTGAGACAGTCCGGCTTGAATCAAAGAACGGCGGAGCAGGCGGAAAAGGGGGAAACGGTATGTCCGGAGGATTTGGAGCACTTGGTGGAGCAGGCGGCACATACGGTGGTGACGGAGATCAGGATGACGGCGGTTGCGGTGGCTGGGGAGGCGCAGGTGGAAGCGGCGGAACAGGCGGAAGCGGCGGCGGCGGCGGCGGCGGACCGAGCATTCCAATGGTAAAGATACAAAGTTCAGTTGAGGGAATGTATTTTGCCACATATGTCTTTGGAAGCGGCGGTGCAGGCGGACCGAGCAACGGAAATGTCGGATTAAACGGCAGGGCAGGACAATATTATGAAGATTAAATTTCATATTGGGGAGAGATTTTTGAAAAATACCAGTATTCTTTTTCTTGTTGTTTTTTTTGTTTTTGCATGTACCCCGGATAAAGACGATTCAATATATGACTATCCTGATAATACAGTTGTAAAAAATGACGAGGACAGTTCAGTAAAAAATGATAATACGGTCATAAATGATTCTGATTCACAACTCCCTGATACGCATGTTTTACCGGACGGTGAACAGCCGGACACATTGACTCCCGACAATGAATCGACCGACGATCCCTTTATTGCGACATGCGGAAATGGAATTGTGGATTTTGGAGAAGTCTGTGAAAGGGATACAGAAAAGGAGTGTTCCGCAATTGATCCAGGTTCTTATGTAGACGGTGTTGCAAAATGTAATGATTCATGCAGCGGATGGATAGTTTCTGACTGCGTTTCAGTCGGTTGTGAAACAGCGGTTGACAATCCCGATGATGCTTTTGCAGACACGAATTGTGACGGAATAGACGGAGATGCATCTGCTTCGGTATTTGTAGATAAACTTAACGGTCTGAACACTAATCCCGGAACAAAGGATCTACCGGTTGCGACAATTATGAAAGCACTTGAAATTGCACAGGAGCAGGACAAAAAGCACATCCTTGTCGGCACAGGGGCTTATTCTGAACAGGTTGAACTTAAAGAAGGAATATCAATCCACGGTGGCTACAGCGGTCATCCTAACTGGGCAAGGGGAGTTGAATATGAAGTGCAGATCGTGAGCGGCAATCCATGTGTCATAGCCGATGCAGTTTCAGATGTCACTCTTGCATTTCTTGTTATCCGTGCCGCAAACAATTTTGAGGAAACCGGAAATTCGACGGCAGTGTTACTTAAGAACAGTTCGATGATCTATCTGAATAATGTAAATATTGAGTCAGGACACGGTGGTGACGGTGTTGCCGGTCAGAACGGAACGGCAGGAGATCCCGGCGGAAACGGGAATGCTGGCACCAAGGGCTGTGAAGACAGTGGCGGGCTTTGCGGTTCATGTGATGCTCCAAAAGGAGGAGCCGGCGGATCATCAACTTGCGGAATGACTGGTGGCAAAGGTGGTGATGCGGGACACGGTTCATCAACGGGATCTTCCGGTTCAGCAGGAGCAGGGGGAACGGGAACAGGCGGAAGCGGCGGCACAAGCCCGTATTCAAGTGACAGATGTCCGGAGCCGAGCATAAAAGGTAATGACGGAAATTCCGGAAATATTGGTGAACACGGTGCTGCAGGGAAATCATTCGGCGGATATGACGAAAACGGATATCTTCCCGGTCACGGAGGAGACGGTGCAACAGGGACTCACGGTCACGGTGGCGGCGGCGGCGGACCGAGCATCGGTATCGTAAGCATAGAAAGCACATTTGACGGAATAATGCACACCACTTTCCTGGTCGGTAAAGGGGGCGAAGGGGGTAAAAGCGAATTTAACGAAGGATACCCCGGAAAAGAAAATATGGTTCTTGAATATTAAATAAATTCAGTTATTTCGAATCTTCTTCAAAATTTCTTCAAACACTCTCGAAGGGTCGTCTTCAGGTGGTTTCCCTGTATATTTTTCTTCATCAAGCCCCGCTTCTTTAAGAAAAATAGAGGGTTCTGCGTTTTTTGTAGATCCCCTGAATGAAATGGTTGAAGGTATTGTAATTACAAGCAGTTTTTTTGCTCTTGTCATTGCGACATAGCACAACCTTCTCTCTTCTTCGATATTGTTCTCCTCTATCGCAATGTAGTTGGGGATTCCCCCCTGATAGAATCCTGCAAGGAAAACATAATCAAATTCAAGCCCTTTTGCGCTGTGAGCTGTAATTATCGTGACCGAATTGGTCTTTATATCTTCATCGCCTGACTGAAGAAGTGTTATTGAGTTTATGAAATTTGAAAAGAAGGGCCTTGCCGTTTTAAATTTAATTCTGTCGGGATCTGTTGCCACTGCATCGATGAAAGCGCGCACATTTTCAAGTTTTATCCTTGCCACAGTTTCATTTTCAGATGTTTTCCTTATTTCATCTTCAATGGTTGACAGCGACACGAGAAGTTTTGCAAAAGCAACCGGCTCCATTTCATTTATTTCGCTGTTTAACGCCTTGTATATATTAACAAATTTTTTAATTGAAGAAACCTGCTCCTTTTTAAATAATGATTCATAGTTTTCAAACTCTTTAAGAAAAAGTCCGGGATTTATCTTTAATGATGAAGCTGTTTCGAAGAATTTTTCAAGAGTTGAAACTCCTATTCCTCTTGCCGGATAGTTGATTATTCTTCTTAAACTTATTTCGTCAAAAGGATTGAGAACAACTCTGATGTATGCGATGATATCCCGTATTTCCTTGTTTTCAAAGAACTTATGGCCTCCGATTATAGAAAACGGGATGGCGTGACGGCTGAAAGCTATTTCAAAGAACTTGGTTTGGTGGTTAGCCCTTATAATTACCGCTATGTTCTTTAGCTTTCCCCCCCCTGCGGTCCATTTTCTTATTTCATCCGCAGTGAACTCGGCCTCGGCAGTTTCATCAAGGATATTAACTACTTTTATCCCTTCATCCAGGATCGCTTTTTTAGAAGTGAAACAGGTTTTTAGAGCTCTTGACTTATTGTTGAGGATCAACCGTCCAGCGGCATTTACAATTTCATCTACAGATCTGTAATTTTCCTCAAGTTTTATAACCCTGCTTTTTTTAAAATCCTTTTCAAAATTCAAAATATTCTCAATATCGGCACCCCTCCAGCTGTAAATGCTCTGATCATCATCACCGACAACAAAAAGATTTCCATGATGAGATGAAAGAAGCTTAATCAATTCAAACTGGGTCTTGTTGGTGTCCTGATATTCGTCGATCATTATATATCTGTATTTACTTGAATATTTCTGCAGAACATCTTTGTCGTTCTTTAGTAGTTCTACGGTTATAAGGATCAGATCATCAAAATCCATTGCACCTGAAGTTTTCAGCATCCTTCCATAAGTTCCGATGATCTTTCTGGCAGTTGAATTGACAATGCTTGATATAAGAAAAGATGTATCGTTCATAAGTGATGGATCGTTTTTCATCTTTGAGACGGCGGCAATTAGTCCCCTTGAAGAAAATCTGTCGCTTGAAATGTTCTCCTCTACCATCACTTTTTTCATGAGCTCATTTTGTTCATATGGTGAATATATAGTAAAATCAGAAGGATACCCGATTTTCCTAAATTCACTTTTTAATATTCGCAGCCCCAGAGAATGAAAGGTGCAAAGCGTTAAGCCAGATGTTGTTTCGTCAGAACCGATAAGATCCGAAACTCTCTCTTTCATTTCTTTTGCGGCCTTGTTTGTGAAAGTAACTGCAAGAATTGATGACGGATGAACATTCATTTCATTGATAAGGTAGGCAATACGGTGAGTAATTACACGGGTTTTTCCTGATCCGGCACCTGCAAACACAAGGACGGGTCCTTCGGTTGTTGTAACGGCTTCAAGTTGTGAGCGGCTTAAAGAATGGTTCAATCTTCACCCCAAAAAAAGAGAGTTTTGCAACTGACAGTAATAATATGGCTTTTTTTAACATTTTTTCAACATTATTGGAAATTATTTCATATGATGCCTGTTTTCAACACTAAATCATCAAGAGATTAGAGTAAGTCCTTAATAACAATGAGGAAAGCTGTTGCACTGAAAAGTGTGCAAGTGGTGGAAGTATTTGATTATCAAGATTTTTTCTGCAATAAAGAGCAAAAGTGTTAACATTTATGTTGAAAACCCGAAGTTAAAGAGAGCTCCGTTATGTGAGGATAAAAAAATTCCCGGATTTCAAAAAATGATACAACTTTTTTTGAGGGTCTCAGGGAGATTTATAAACACTTTTTTAACATATGCATCAAATGTGTTAATTAATGCTGTCTTTGAACATTAAAAGATGTGTAAATGATTGCAAGATCTTGAAATTATATGATAAAATGGATGCACATAAAAATGTGCAAAACAGAAAAAACCATGTAATTCAAGAGGTTCTTCCATATAAAAAGGAGAAAATTCAACATAAATGTTAAAAAGATGCCGGTATGGCTGAAGGAAAAGTTTGACTAAATAAAACACCATTATAAAGTTTTACCGGTTGCCGGATCGTTTTAACACAAAAAAACAGGTGCCTGAATGGATAAGAATGTAACAGTTGTAGATTTTGAAACTACCGGGCTGTATCCCGATTCAGGGGACAGGATAACCGAGATTGGTGCGATAAAAATGTCGGGCAACAAGGTGAGAGGAGTTTTCACTTCGCTCATTTTTCCCGAAAGAGCGATCCCTGAATCAGCGACATTTATTACAGGTATAACGAATGAAATGGTAAAAAACGCTCCGACGATCGGTCAGGCACTTCCTCTTTTTACAGATTTTGTTCAGGATGACATTCTTGTAATGCACAATGCTAAATTTGACGGGTCTTTTTTGAGATATGAAATGAAACATCTGAGTATTGAAAAGGAATTCCAGTATTTCTGTACACTTATAGCCGCAAGAAAAGATGTCAAATCTTCAAATTTCAAATTGTCGACACTTAAAAATGTGCTGGGGCTTAAAACTTTCGGCTCGATGCACAGAGCACTTTCAGACACATTTGTGACAGCACAGCTTTTTCTGATACTTGAAAAGAATTTCGGAATAGATACCGTTGCAAATATGGAAAGGGACATCAGCGAACTCCTTTCAAAAATGGAAAGTGACGATCTTTATGTTTTGAAAGGTTCAAATAATTGAAAAATAACTGCACTGTGTTAAAATCATCCGTTTTATTTATCGGGAGTGAAAAATGACAAAGAATGGAAAAATGGCTAAGGATTCAATATTCTTCACGGATATCCTGACGGAAGAGTCGAGTGCATTGGAAAGAGATTTTTTCAAGGCGCTTGAATATCTTCAGGTTAAGGACCGTACGACGGTGAAGGAGCGTGATATTTATCTGGCGATATCAACGGCAATGAGACACCGGCTGATTAAAGACTGGCTGAGAACCCAGCATCAGTACAGGGTTACCAAAGCGAAAAGAGTTTATTATCTTTCAATGGAATTTCTTATGGGCCGTCTTCTTGGAAATATGCTCATGAACATTGACTGTTATAATGAGGCATCCGATCTTGTCCAGAAACTGGGATATCATCTGGAGGAGCTTCGTGACCTTGAGCCGGACATGGGGCTGGGGAACGGTGGTCTGGGACGGCTTGCCGCCTGTTTTCTTGAATCGATGGCTACACTTGAGCTGCCGGCTTACGGGTACGGAATAAGATACGAATACGGAATATTCAAGCAGGGGATCAAGAACGGTTATCAGGTGGAAGTGCCTGACAACTGGCTGAAATACGGTTGTCCGTGGGAAATATGCAGGCCTGAACTCGAATACAGGGTCAAGTTCGGAGGCAGAGTTATAACGGTAACTGATGAGAAAGGTGCTGAAAAATATAAGTGGGTCGATACAGAGGATGTCATTGCGCTTGCGTATGATGTTCCGGTTCCCGGTTATGATACTTTTACGGTAAATAATCTCCGGCTCTGGCAGGCAAGAAGTACAAATGAGTTTGATTTTCAGTATTTCAACAGCGGTGATTACATGGCCGCAGTAAATGATAAAAATGTAAGCGAGAACATTTCAAAGGTGCTTTACCCTAACGATAATATGCATGAAGGAAAAGTGCTTCGTCTTAAACAGCAGTATTTCTTTGTGTCAGCAACACTTCAGGACATAATTAAGCATTACAAGAAAAATCACGGAAACTCGTTTGATGATTTCCCTGAAAAGGTGTGCATACAGCTTAACGATACTCATCCGAGCATTGCCATTCCTGAACTGATGAGGATATTTATCGATGAAGAAGGGATAGAGTGGAATGATTCATGGGAACTTACAAAGAGAACTTTTGCATATACAAACCACACCGTTCTTCCTGAGGCGGTTGAAAAATGGGATGTCGACATCATGGGACCTCTTCTTCCAAGACAGCTTCAGATAATTTACGAAATAAACAGAAGGTTCATCAACGAAGCCAGGGATTTCAAGGGCTTTGACACAAGAAGAATAAAAGATGTCTCGATTTTTGAAGAGGCGGGGCACAAGTTCGTAAGAATGGCCAACCTTGCAATTGTCGGAAGCAGTTCAGTAAACGGTGTGAGCGCCCTTCATACAGAGATCCTTAAGAACGATATGTTCAGGGATTTCAATGAGCTTTTCCCAGGCAAGATCAACAATAAAACCAACGGTATAACTCCGAGAAGGTGGCTTAAGAAGGCAAATCCGTTCCTGGCGAATCTAATTTCAGATCAAATAGGAACAGAATGGGCAAAGAACCTTGATGAACTTAAAAAACTTGAACCGCTTGCCACCGACACATCATTTCAGGAAGTGTGGCAGGAGGCAAAATGGCTTGCCAAAAAACAGTTGCAGGATTATGTGAAAAGAGAAATGAACTTTGACCTTAATGTGGAATCGATGTTCGACGTTCAAGTCAAAAGGATGCACGAATACAAAAGACAGCTTCTCAATGTTCTTCATGCAATAACACTTTACAACAGGATCAAAAAGAACCCCAAAGGTGATTTTGTTCCAAGGACAAAGATATTCGGCGGAAAGGCGGCTCCGGGATATTATGTTTCAAAGCAGATAATCAAGCTGATAAATTCAGTTTCAAATGTTGTAAACAATGATCCTGAAGTGAATAAGTATCTGAATGTATTCTTTTTCCCCAATTATTCAGTGTCAATGGCCGAAAAGATCATTCCCGCAAGCGAGCTTTCTGAACAGATATCAACGGCAGGTTTTGAGGCAAGCGGAACAGGCAACATGAAGTTCATGCTTAACGGAGCACTTACTATAGGAACTCTAGACGGAGCGAATGTTGAAATGCTTGAAGAAGCAGGTGCTGACAACATTTTTATTTTCGGTCTTACTGCAGATGGTGTAAAAGAGGCGAAAATGACGGGATATAATCCCAGAGTGATTTATGAAACTGATCCTGAACTGAGAGAAGTGCTTGATAAGATTAGAAGTAATTACTTCAACCCTGAAGAGCCGGAAGTTTTTGCGCATCTTTTCAACGATCTTGTTACCTATGGCGATAACTACATGCTTCTTGCTGATTACAGGTCGTATGTCAACGCTCAGGATAAAGTCGAAGCGGTTTACAGGGACAGGTTCGAATGGACAAAGAAGTCAATACTTAATACCGCAAGAAGCGGAAAGTTCTCTTCAGACAGAACGATCAGTGAATATGCTGATGAGATCTGGCATGTTGCTCCGGTGAAAGTGCAGACAGATTAAGGAAGTTGCGATGAAACGCCCGTTGATTGCAGTTGCCGCGGCACTGCTTACAATATTTATGGATGCACAGGAAGTTCAGATGTGCACGGCTTATGTTGACAGGGACGGAGATGGATACGGAACAGATGAAAAGACAGTTGATTTTTACTGTGATGGAGGTGTTCCTGTCGGGTTTGCGGCAAAAAAAGGGGATTGCAACGATCTCAACAGATATATAAATTCGGGAGTTGCAGAAAGATGCAACGGCATTGATGACAACTGTGACAGAATAACAGATCCGGAAAATTCAAGCGAATGCAACAGTTACTACAAAGATATGGACGGAGACGGTTACGGGATTGACGAATCGAAGTGTCTGTGTGTATCTGAAGGGAAATTCTCAACACTTGAAAGAGGCGACTGTGATGACACGAACAGCAGGGTTTTTCCGGGTGTTAAAGAGATTTGCAACGATCTGGATGATAATTGTAACGGCATTATAGATGAAGGAGAGGGTGTCCAGGGATGCAGACCGTTCTATTATGACTCTGACGGAGACGGTTACGGATCCGGAGATGATTCAAAGTGCCTTTGCAAACCCGAAGGTCTTTACAGGGCAGATATGACAGGGGATTGTAATGACAATAATCCTGCTGTACACCCGAATGCACACGAATATTTTGACCGCATAGATAACAACTGTAACGGAATCGTCGATGAAAATCCGGGGATACCCGGTCCGGCTAAGAACCATCATCACAAAAAAGATAAAAAAGATTAAGGAGTTTTCTTGTATCCGGGACTGAAAACAATTAAACAGAAAGCCGGCGCCCCTTTTTTTCTGTCTGTCTCATCATCAGTGCTTAAAAGTTCAGAACTGAAAATGCTTAAAGAGATCAATCCGGCAGGAATTATATATTTTAAAAGAAATATAGAAAACTGTGAATCATTGCAGTATCTTATAAAATCAACATGCAGTGTGGACTCCATAAAATATCATGCAGTTGATGAAGAGGGAGGCAGAGTCCGCCGTCTTCCGGCAGGTGAGTGGTCACTTCCTTCGATGCTTGAAATAGCTGAGAACGGAAACCTTTTTGCGACGGAAAAGATAGATGTTCTCGGAAGGAAACTTCAAAGCATCGGAATAAACATGAACATGGCGCCGAATGTTGATCTCAGAAGCGGAGAGAATACTTCAATCGTCGGTGACAGATCTTTCGGTGAAGATCCTCAGCAGGTTATACAGTTTGCTGAAATTTATATAGAAATGATGAAAAAGAACGGGATTTACCCGGTTTTAAAGCATTTTCCCGGTCACGGAACCACAACAGTAGATTCGCACAAGTCGCTGCCGGTGATAAATAAACCGCTGGACGCCCTTTTTGAAGAAGATCTTCTGCCGTACAAAGCTCTTGCAAACAAGGCAGGGTTTGTGATGGTCGCCCATCTGCTTCATCCTGATGTGAGTGATCTTCCTGCGACTCTTTCAAGAGAATGGAACGAAATACTGAGGAAAAACACGGGATTTAAAGGGATCTCCATGACCGATGATATGGAAATGCATGCACTTGACAGCTATTCCTATCTTGAAAAAATGGAACTGTTTTATGAAAGCGGAATAGATATGCTTCTTGTCTGTTCAGGTAATGAAGAGGCAATATCAGGTTTTTTTGAAGCGTCCGTCAGGATGGTCGAAAAAGGAGTTTCAGGAAAGTTTAAGCACTGAAAATGTATTCGGTTTAAGCTTTACCGTAACAAAATTTCTCCCCTCTGATTCTTCAACGACATACATTTTTGCTCTTCCTGCGATGTCTTTGAATTTTTTACCGACAGGGGAAAGATTTCTGTCAACGGTCACTTTGTTCTCTATTTCTTTTGCACAGTCAGTATTTACAACAATGACAAGTTCAACATTCTCTTTGATCATGGAATATGCAAGAAGCATATTTTCAAGAACATCGTAAAGACGCCATCTGCCGTTGAATTCAACTTCGCGATAATACTGGCATCCTGTGTCTGCAAAACCTTCTTTTTTTAAAATGTCTGTGAGTTCATTCATCTGCTTAGCCATTTTTCCCTCCTTTAATAAGATGGCATTGAGGATTTTAAGTAAATCGATCCTAAAATCAACCAGAAAAACATTTTTTTTGAACACTCCGGTTCATTTTTTCTTGTTTTTCAGGAGTTCAATGCAATATTTTCTTAAGATAAGGTTGTAATTTCCTTGAATTTTTTCAATTTCAGAGCTTCTAAGACACTCTGATGTGTCAACGGGGTCTGATATGTTCCATGCTTCAAACATTTTTTTGTTTTTTTCGTTGATTATGCCAAAACCGGGGTACGCTGAATTCATATACATATAAATTCTTGCGATGTCTCCGCGGATGTTTTCAGCAGGTTCTGCGGTTTTGCCCGATATTTCAAAATCACATCTGCCGTAGTCCCTTTTTTCACCTGAAATTATACCGTGATCAAGGTCTGATCTGTCACCGTTCACTTCACCTATTGAAGGAACAAGATTATACATATCGGCCTGCATCAACTGGAAAAGTTTGTTTGTTTTTGAAGCGCAGTTTCTCCCTTTGAACGGTTTTCCTTTTTTGTCAACGCACTCCGGATGTCCGTATTTCCATTCAGAAAGGTTCTTTCCGAATGCCGAGGCAGGGACGACATGTTCCCATTCAACTCTTTTCGACCTTTTTTGGTTTTTCGGTGAAACATATCCGCAGCTTTCAAGGTCGACATTAAGCTTTTCATCATAAAGACATCCGCAGTAAAATGTTTTTCTGGCAATACTTCCGTTGTAAACGGTCTTGTTTAGAAACCTCTTCGCTTTGGAAAAAGATTTTACTGAGGAGTTCGGCTGCTGGACCAAAGTATCTGAAAACAGTGAAAAAGTTATCGCTAAAGTAAAAAATATTTTAAAAAATAAACGCATCGCCACCTCGCGAATTTATACCTATCTTAATTTATTATCCGATGTTAATAAACAGAAATGTCAGCGAATATAGAGTGTTATATGTTTAGCGGCGTAATGAAAATAATAGCTTGACCGTTGGTGATTCAAAATCGGTTGTTAGAAAATTGAAGACGATCGATACTTAGTTCTGAACAGTCACGCTCTGGGCTGAAAAATCATCTTTAAGCGGGATCAGAGTTGATGATAATTCGTTAAGACCTTCAGTCGTTATCTCTGCAATTGTGATGGATGAACTTTCGTCATTTGAACTTCTGAATGAATGTATGAGTACATGGTCGGCAAATGGAGCTGTTTTAAGTTTTATCATCGGTTCCGTGAGGTCGTGTGTCTCTTTTTTTGTGTAAGACACCTCCCCATCATTAATTGCAAGTGTTGCCCCTTTAAACAATGAATTCAGTACTATAGCTGTTGTTCCGGCATCGTTTAATGTGATATAGTCGGGAGCATCAAGGTCGGCATTAGAAAATGTCGAAACATGTGAAATCGTTTCATTCCCGTCATATTGGAAAAGCTTTATTTTGCCGGTGTCATCTGAATATTCGCTTGAATTGGCGATCATTAAATAGCCGTTATCAGAAACTCCGATTGTTTTTACAGATGGACTTGAACTGTTAACTCCTGTTGCTCCCCAGATATCAAACCATTTGATAACCTGCGGAGTTTCAGTTGTGAGATCTAAAAGTGCAAGATCGTCAGGGCCTGATGAACCGACTGCACTCCCTTCTTCAGTTATGAACTCTTTTCCGCCGATAACGACTGCCTTATTTCCACCCGGAAGAACTGTAAAAGCACTTGGAACATGCATCTGCGGACGGTCTTCGCTGATGACTGCTTTCCCGAATCTGTCAACAGTCATTGTGTAAATTCCGCCGTTATAGTTATTGTAATCACCTGTTTCAATGATGTTTCCGCTTACAAGGATCATTTTGTAAGGGTCAGTCGGGTGGGGGACAACTTCATCAAAAATAACCCGTTCAACATCTTCACCATTCACTTTTAAATTCGGCAGAACAATTTCAGTGTCAGAAATGCAGAGCGTTGAGTCAATTAACGCAAAAAGAGTGACATGCCCTGTTTTCCATGAAGAAACTGC
>Ga0116156_10003113_pt1 | contig 14666 bp, 18 predicted proteins | sample AD_UKC045_MetaG_FD_89891 | JGI IMG/M metagenome (GOLD analysis project Ga0116156, IMG submission 89891) | Active sludge microbial communities of municipal wastewater-treating anaerobic digesters from USA - AD_UKC045_MetaG | ecosystem: Engineered > Bioreactor > Anaerobic > Digestate | place: USA... | reverse complement strand
GCTACATAGGTAACTTGTCCTTGAGGGTCTTCAATCCCCATAATAACCATGTGTTCCGCAAGCCATCCTTCTTGACGCCCTAAACAGGAAGCTAAACGTAAAGAAAAACATTTTTTTCCTAAAAGCGCATTACCGCCATAACCAGATCCAACACTCCACACTAAATTTTCCTCTGGGAAATGCATAATAAAACGTCGATTCGGATCGAAATCTCCGACGGAATGAATGCCTTTAACAAAATTATTCGTGTTGCCGATTTTATCTAAAATATTTTTTCCCATTCGCGTCATAATACGCATACTGACCGCCACATACGACACATCTGTTACTTGCACGCATGCTTTCGCGTAAGGAGAATCCGGATGTCCCATCATATAAGGAAGGACATACATGGTGCGGCCTTTCATACATCCGTCACTTAATTGACGCATTTTTTCTTTGGCTTCCTCAGGCTCCATCCAATTATTATTAGGGCCGGCTGTTTCTTTATCTTTATGACAAACAAAAGTGAATTGTTCAGTCCGCGCTACATCCGTCGGATGGCTACGATGAAAATAGGCGTTTGGCCATTTCTTTTGATTCAATTCCTGAAAAATCGGTTGACCATTAATCTTTTCCTGTTTCATGCCTATTTCAATCAAACGGCGCGCCTCTTCTTGAGAACCATCACACCAATAAATTTTCTTTGGTTTCATTAATTGCGCTTGTTCCTCAACCCATTTTTCTACTTGTGTTGCCATGTCTTATATGTCTCCTTTTTTAATAATACGTTTATACGCGACAGCTTGATTCCTTGGAACTTTGCCTAAAGTCAATTCAATATCTATCATTTTTGTTCCTCTGATTATAAACGAAATTACATATTTTTCTTTTTGTGTCGCATCAAATTCAACGCCATCAATCACATCATTTTTATAACTACGAAAAGAAGACATCGCCAAATCTTGATAGCCCCATTGGGTAATTCCCGCTTTAAAATTCCCCGCGATAAGATTCGCTAAAGTCCCGACGGCATCTTCTAAAACAGCAGGATCGTCATCATCAATAAGCGGATATTCCATTTTTTTAAACAGAAAAGAGATATAATCTTCCGCGACGCTTACAACAATAGCGCCGATGGCCTTATGCACCTTCATCTCTTTTTCATTTAAATAAAAATTAACAACAGAAATATAAGAACCTATGGGAAATTTATCAAGACTCACAACTCGCATCCGTTTTCTAAACTCAACGATCGGTTGTTTTTGAATATTCGGTTTTTCTGATAATTTTAAATTCGCCTTCGTTTCTAATAAACGCTTCACGACTTCAGCTAAAAGCACAGCTTGTAAAGAAAGTTCTTCCTCGGGCGTCACAGACTCAATAAAAAGATGTTCGTCTTGATTGAAATTATTCTTGAAATTTTGATGAGGATTTATTTCACCCATAAGCGAATCATTTCTATTAATCGTTCTGTTTTATACGGTTTTACTAAATATCCCGCTAAATCCGGATGCGCGTCCCGCGCCATTTGCCGGCTATCTTCAGAAGCGGATGCCGTTATCATAATCACAGGGATTTTTTTAAAATCCGCGTTTTTCGACATGGCTTTCAATACTTCAATCCCGCTCATTTTAGGCATTTGCCAATCTAATAAAACAAGCGCTATTTCTTCAGAGCTTTGAGATAAAATCTTTAATCCTTCATCGCCATCAGAAGCTTGAACGATTTCTACTGTAATGCCCGACGAAGAAATAACTTTCATCAGCAATCTTCTATCAAGCAAGGAATCATCAATAATCAAAATTTTCATTCCAAAAAACCTTTACCGTTTTTTAAAAACGCCTGTTGAAAACAATTCAAACAAAAAACTATTTTTTCTTATATTGCAATTCAGTCCCGTCATAAGGACAAAACTTTTGCGATTCATCAAATGTCTTTCCGCACGTCGGACAAAATTTCGCTTTCATGTTTTCCCCGACTAAATAGCCGCCTAAAGCGCCAACCGTACCACCAATGGCCGCCCCTTGTCCTCCACGGCCGGACTGATGCCCAATGATCCCGCCAATGCCGGCTCCAGTAACCGCACCAACGGTTGTTCCTGTTTGCGTGGATGTGCATCCAACGCCTAAAACAATAACCGCTATGAATCCTAAAAATTGTTTTCTCATCATTTATCCCTCCTATGAAGTTGACTTATAATACTGATATTTTATATAAAATTCTATAAAAAAATTTTTATTCTGCAGAACGATAAATAATAAATTTTACATCCCCTGATCCCAATGAAAAATGCCGAATTTTTTTCTGATTAACAAAAAAATCATACTCTCCCTGGTCTAAAATTAAACGGGCAATTTCAATCCTCTCGGGCAAGGTCTGCCAACTGCGCAAATCCGCTTGTTCCGAAGTAATATTATACAAATTGCTTAAATATTTAAAAATTCTCGCCGATGTTTGGCCGCTCTCGCGTTTTAAAAAAGACTCGCCTTGTTGCTCCAAAAAATATTTTGCGCCGGATCGTAAAAGGGCTTTAGCGATGACACGAGCTCGTCGATTATCAAGATTTTTTATCGCGATCGCGCCAATATCTTGGCCTTTCTCTACTGCAGAGACAGTCTCTTCATTTGCTCGTGAAATAGCTTTGAAAATTTTTTCTTTTTTTTCTGAATTTCTTTTATCGTATTGAGGGAAAGCGAGCTGTGTGACATAGCCATTCGGCAACGGAATAGGCAAAGACCATTGATGCTTAATCGGAGATAATCCGTCATAATGAATCAAATAGACTTGCGCCTTCTGTCTTTTTTCTTCCAAAGAAACATATTTCACAGGCCCTAATTTTTCTTGATATTCTTTAAATTCTTCTAAATCTAACATCTGAGTCACAGCTAAAATATTTTCTTTTAAAATTTGAGGAATACCAAGCCCATAATTTTTTGCAAAATCATTTTCATAAATAGTAAGCGCTTTACGATAAGAAATCAAAGCATCATTATAACCTTCTAAGGTGTCTTGGGCTTCATACAAAAGCCCCATTAAAAGACGGGCAAACGCATCTTCTTGATATACATTTTTTTGATTCGGCTGATATTGACTATTGATAAGCCGCAGTTGAATATCCACATCACGAGCTTCAACTAAGGCCTCTTCCCAAAGGCCTAAAGACGCGAAATTAAGCGATTGAAAAATATTAATCATCACGCGCTCAAAATCTTCTCCGCGATAAGGCGCTAAATAATCATTGACTAACCACGTCGAAACTTCTTGAGACAAGGAAACAGTCAAAAGTTCATCATAAGCGCGCTTGGCCCGATTAAAATATTCAATGCTTTTTTCATATTCTCCTGCAAACTGAAGGATCAAGCCATAATCCATGTCATACAACAAACGGTTATTTTTTCCGTATGCATCCTGATTGTCTGCGATGGTTTCCATAGCCGCGCGAAATTTTCCGGCGACAACCAATCCATTAATCTGTGGTTGAATATTCGTCGGGACAGACGAACACTGCATAGAAAAAAAAGAAAAAAACAAAAGAATGAAAAGATTTTTCTTTATGACCATAACCGTCAGGTTAAAAAAATCATAATGAAAACTTCGGATTGGTAACAACTTTTTTAATTTCTTTCTGTCCGATCCAAACTTTCTGATTTGTCGAGATGTCCACCAATTCCAAATTCACCTGATACAAAATCACATACTGATTTTTCTTCGCGTCTTTGACGCTATTAAGACTTCCTATCAGCATATAATCCGCGCCTGTTTCTTTCATCTTTTTTGCCATTGTCGCAGGATCCGTGAAACCCAAATCCTGATCTTTTCTTTCGCCGCGCATTTGCTTACGCTCTTCGGAAGAGGCCACAAACCGTACCTTTCCGGAATTTAAAAGTTCTCGTTCTAAACTTTTCGTGAAAATCTGGGTATTAATATGTTCATGGCTACGGTTGGCCATACTTCCGACAATAACAACAGGTTGCCGCCCTTGATCTTTTTGAAAAGTCTCAAGCCACGATGCCTTTAAACAATCCGCTATTGTTTCTTTAGAGACGAGCTGTGCATCATAATCATTCCACACGCCGCTTAAATCCACTTTATTATCCACTTTAACGCGTTCCACTTTCGTCGCGCAACCGCTCAGACAAAAAGATAAGATAATTATGCTAAAAAATAATGTGCGATGTTTATTCATGGCTCTCTCCTTTTATTGTTTTTTGTAAATAGAAAAAATGGTTGGTCTTTTAGGCAACACTTTATTTTGGCGCCGCCATTCTTTAATGTGTTGTGTTTTTATCCATTGGTTTGCTCCTAATATATCACTCGCAATGCTTAAATAAGTTTCCGACGAACAAGAAGCTAAAATATCTTCAAAAAGAGAACTATTGCGATAAGGCGTTTCCATGAAAATTTGTGTTTCATCGTCAAGAAAAGAATGATTTTCTAATTCTTTTATTTTCTTAATCCGTGCTATTTTTTCTTTAGGTAAATATCCATGAAAAGCAAAACGCTGGCCATTTAATCCTGACCCCATAAGCGCCAATAAAATCGATGACGGCCCAATAAAAGGAAGAACTGTCATATCATGCTGATGCGCTAATAAAACCAATGCCGCGCCTGGATCCGCAACGCACGGACAACCCGCTTCTGATAAGACCGCGATATCCTTTCCCAAAACACTTTGAAAATCTTTCTTTAATTGTTCGGATGAAGTATGTTCATTTAAAAGAAAAAAACGGCATTCAGACAAAGGAATATCTGGAATTATATTTTTTAGAAAACGCCTGGCTGATTTTTCCTCCTCTACAAAAAAAACACGCACATCGCACCAGGCCTTCGAATCAAAAAAAGAAAAAAAGTCTTCCGTATCACTAATAGGAGTTGGAATAAGAAATAATTTATTCATAATAATAATTTATATCGAACCTAAAACGCCTTGAATTCTATCTAAAAGACGATTGACATCAATGGGCTTTATCAAATACGCCTTAACACCTTTAAGTTGAAAAATCGGCTGATTCTCTTGATGAGATGTCAGAACAATAACAGGAATGGATTTTATCCTTTCGTCTTTATTTTTATTAACCATAAACGTGTATCCGTTCATTTCCGGCATTTCCACATCAAGCACAATAAGGTCTGGCATTTTTTCTACCGCGACCTTTAATCCTTCCGCTCCATTAAAAGCCAAAAAAACTTCGAACCCTTGATTAACCAGTTGCGGCTGAATAATTTTTAAATTAATACGGTCATCATCGATTAATAATATTTTCTGTGCCATATTTTTCCTCCAAGCTCTTTATGAACTTTCTGATAATGCCAATTGAAGAATCCGATCAATCAAATTTTCATAAGAAAGCCCTTGTTTTTCTGCGGATTGAGCGACCTCGTCGATTCTCGCGATACACGGGTTCGCGTTAGGTTCAATAATATAAACTTTATTATCAGGCGTCACGCGAATATCAAAACGCAAATAACTTTTAATATTTAACGCCCGATACGCACGTTTACATACATCACAAATCTCTTCCCAGACACCATCCGCTAATTTCCCGGCATAAACGCTTTTAATGCCCCAACGCTCACGATAATCATCATCCCATTTAGCCTTATAAGTCGCTATACGCGCGTCCTCCGGAAGATCGCCGAATTTCAATTCCCGCGGCGGTAAGACCATAAGTTTCTTATTGCCTATTATTGTAATATAAAGTTCGCGACCTTCAATAAATTCTTCCACAATAACATCAGCATTCATATTCTGATGAATAAATTTGATACGGTCAAAAAAACCTTCTTCATTATCCACAATCGAAGCCTGAGAAATCCCGCGCGAGGCCTCCTCATTTAATGGTTTAATGACAACAGGCAATTTGAGTTTTTTAGGAACCCACACACGATGCCCACGGTAAAAAATATGAAAATGCGGATTTTTAATGCGATGATAGGTTAAGATCTTTTTTGTTAATCCTTTATTATTACAAATAAAAATGTTTTCCGACGTCGCCCCGGTATAAGGAATGGCGATCATTTCTAACAACGCGGCCATATTTTTTTCATAATAAGATTTTTCATTAAAAACTTCTGCCATATTAAAAATCACATCCGGCTTATTTTCCGCAATCTCTTCGAATAACGGCGTGACATCATTATGAATACCCAACAAAGACACTTCATGCCCGCATGCTAAAAGAGCCCGATAGACATCATTTTCCGTATACATATTCTGTGGATCCGCGAACTCTTGGTGATAATCATAACCGCGCGGCATCACATAAGGACAACTAAATAATAACAGCACTTTTATTTTCTTTTTTTTCATTTTCGTTTTTGTGCTTTCTTGGGACGAAGCCTCCCCACATAAAAATAATTCATCATCAATGCTGTTAAATAAGAAGCTGTCTGTAAAATAGTTTTTATATCATCCTGCTTTATTTCTAAGCGCAACGCTTTCGCTCTTTTTTCCATTTGAGTTAAAATCTCTTCAATCAGATATTTCTTTTGCGATGAAACAGCAGAAACCGCCTCAATCAAATCTATGCGATATTGTTGAAAAAAAACGCTGGCTTTAGCCTTCTTGGCGTGATCGAGACTCGGGGACAGAAAAACCTTTTTCAAAAAATTATCATGAAAATCAGGAAATTCTTCAGCTAAAGAAATCCGTCTTTTCTTATAATAATTTTCAAGTGTTATTTTTAATGTAGCCAATCGCCACCATTGATGCGCCTTCACGCATAATGGTTTTTTCCCTTTTATGCTTCGCATAAGATGATCAACATAATCTAATTTCTGACTCGCGCGCCACCCTTGATATTTTTTCTGCCAATCAGTATCAGGCGTCAGCCAAACCGCAAAGGTTTCAACAAAATCCTCGTCCGGATGGTATTGCGCATAAAACCCTTTTAAATGATGAACATAATTTTTACTATACCGCTGATATTTATAAGTGTCTTTGTATTCTTCCGTCGACAAACCAAAAATATTTTGCCATTCTCGTCGTTTATTAAGTTTATAGGCATAACATATCGCATGGCCGGCCTCATGGCGTAAAAGTTTCATACAATCTGCTTTTGTCCCGCCCTCAACTTCTTCCATCATCTTTTTTTCCAACTGCATCAATCGCGGATGCGCTAAATAAAACGGCACGCCAATACACGTTTCTCCTTCAGGAGTTAACCATTCATCCGCCCAATAACACACAGGATTAAACAGAATTCCTTTGGATGATAGTTCCTGATACAATTGATCGACGCACTCTTTAACCCACGTCCCTTCTATTGTTACCGGCAAATCACAAAGACGCGTTTTTAAAAGATCTTCTTCGGGGATTACATTCAAATCTATCGGCAGTTTCTTTTTTTTCATATTCTTATAAAATATTTTTAACTTTTAATCGTTGAAAAATTTGTTGGTGTTTTTTAAAATTAATCTTCCCGGGTTGATAATCGCACGCAGTTACGCTTGCTGTTGCGGTGGCGAAACACAAGGACTCTTGAAATGTCCTTTTTTTCATATAATAGCAAAGAAATCCTGCCAGAAAAGCATCCCCGCACCCTACCGTTTGACAGACTTTTATACGTTTAGGACTGACATACCACATTTCTTTTTGATTAGACCCTATAACTCCTTTGTCTGCTAAAGATAATAAAACGATTCTCACGCCATGGCTATGAAAAAAATGGATCGCGCGTTTCATCTGCGCAACAGTTTTTATTTTTTCTTTCAAAACATCTTGCGCTTCTTGGAGATTTGGTTTAATGACCAGTGGCTTATATTTAATAGCTTCTAATAAAGATTTTCCATTGGCGTCTAAAGCACAAGAAAGATGTTCCTTGTGGGCTAAAGAGATCAAATCTCCATAATAAGAATCTGGCGCGCCATAAGCGCTACGTCCCGACAAAACAACAAAAGAACTTTTTCTTATCAGTTCTTTATATTTTTTTTTAAAAGCCATCAGATCCTTAGCCGATACGCGAGGGCCCAAAGATAAAACACGCGTTGTTTGATGAGAATGTTTATCAATGATCGTTAGGTGAGCGCGCGATGATCCGCGCGCAATGCAAAGAAAATCTGATTTTAATTTTTCTTCCCGAGCCAATTGTGCGATTCTTTTTCCATCTGCTCCGCAAAAAATTCCCGTAGCGATGACCGGAAGACCGAATATTTTTAACACGCGGGCGACATTGAGTCCTTTGCCTCCCGCGCTCCAATATTCTTTTTTCAAAAAACATTCTTGCCCGATTTTAAAATCATCCAAGATAATGGTGCGGTCTAAAGAGGGATTAAGCGTGACGGTTAAAATAGATTTATCCATAAAGTAAAAAAGCTATCAGCTATCAGCTTCCTATAACCAGCTCGATACACAAAGCTGATATATGATGACTGATATCTGATAGCTTAATTTTTCTCTCCGTTAAATCTTTATAAAAAATTTCTTATCTTATTTTAAATACGTTTTTAATTCCGCCCATGTCTTTTGGCCAATAACACCATCGGCTTTGAGTCCGTGATCCCGCTGAAAATCTTTAATCGCTTTTTGAGATTTCTGACCAATCTTCCCATCGATTGAGCCCTGATAATATCCTGCGGCTGAAAGCGCTCGCTGAATATCTTTAGGGTCGGCATTCACGCGAATGATATCATCTGGTTTCGCGGCCGGTGATTTAGCCGAAAGATCTGCCGCAGTTGTTGTTGATAAAGAATCCGGTTTTTTTAAATTTTTAATTTGAAAATTGAGGTCATCAATTTGATATTTCAAATCGCTGATCTGCTGTTCTTTTTTGACCAAACTATCTTCCAAATCTTTGACTTTTTGCTGAACGCCTACTTCTTGTGGCGCAACTTTTTTTGTCGTGGCGCATCCGGATAGAGCAACAACCAAGACAATTACCATAAAAATTCTCGTTATCATTGTTTTCCCCCTTTGTTAAAAAATATATGCGTATAAGCTCAATTATAATTTTGAAGATGCCTTAGCTTATCAAAAGAATATATTCTTATGCAAGTAAATTCGTGAATAATTTTTAATATTTATAACTAAAAAAAAACGGCGAGGTTTTGGCCTCGCCGTTTTGCCCGTGTTTCTCATCACGGACTCGGTTAAGTCAGAATCGCTGACTTTTTGGGGGAGAAGATATCTGTTTTCCAGTAAATTTGTATATTAAGCGTATGCTGGAAGTTCACTTTTAAAAAAGTTCTTTGATGCGTCATATAAAAACTGCCAACACATTTTAAATCCACTTGTTCTAATTTCTTTTTAGAATCCACATTCTTTACAATATAAATTTGTGGCGCTTCGGATGTCTCGACCATACTCTTAATCTCTGTCACATGATAAAAAAATCTCTTTGTAATATGCGTAATAGAATCTTGATCCTCTATTTTTTGGCATAAAGAGAGTTCTTTGGTGCCTTTTTCATAATCTTTTTTATTTTTGAATATCACGCGTTTCATAATTATATTTTTTCCCTTTCACTCAAAGTATAACATCGGACATTGCGCTAACAAGAGCGGTTGAAACGTTTTTAGAAATCGCTTTCTTAATTTTATTCCGACGAGGAAAATGGGACTTGCTGATAAAAAGAAAAAAATTTTTATTTATTACTCCCGAAGACAATATATAAAGATGATAAATCTATAATATAAATATAGGCCATGGCTATAAACTCTTTCAAGAAATAAAAAAATGGCTAATTTTTATATAAAATTATATAAAAACGTTGATTTTTCCAGAAAATATTAAAAAAATTACATTTTTTGGCTAATTTTTGGCTTTTTATTCGAAAAAATAGAGGTCTTTGGCTCTTGGCCGGAAAGAAGTCTTTTAATATTAGGTTTGTGCCGGAGGACAACAAAAACACAAAAAATAATACCCAAAAGAATAACTAAAAAAGATTGATTCGTAAATATCATAAAAATAGGTAAAAAAACTGCGGAAATAATCGATGATAAAGAAACAAAACCGGATATTAAAAAACAAATAACCCAAGTAAGAACAGTCCATAAAAGAACTGGTCGAATGACCGCAATTCTGATCGTTAATCCAATTAAAACGCCTAAACTTGTTGCTATCCCTTTTCCTCCTTTAAACTGCAAAAAACAGGTCCAATTATGTCCGCACACAACAGCCACAGACATTAAAATTCTTGGCAAAATATCCGCAACGCCCAATAAATCCGGGATAACAGCAACTGCGACAACGCCTTTAAGAATATCTAAAACCAAAACAAGAATGCCAGGGCATTTACCAAAGACACGAAAAACATTTGTAGCGCCAACATTGCCTGAACCATGCTGACGAATATCAACATTTCTAGCAATCTTCCCAAATAAATACGCTGTCGGAATAGATCCGATAAAATAACTGATTATGATACCCCATAGAATATTCATCTTTATCCTCCTGTATTAAGCACTTTAATACCTGTGCGTATATAATCAACCGTAGATATAAAAGTAAAAAACAACATCACATACCAAACAATAAAAGAAAAAGGCCACTGTAAAAGAATGCCGATAATAGAAAAAACTTGTAAAAACGTTGTGCTCTTCCCCCAGAAAGTCGGCTGAACATCAAGCCCCTGATGGACCATGTAAATAATAAAACTTCCCACAATCAAAAAAACATCCCGACTGATGACAGCGATAACAATCCATCCTGGAAAACGAATCGTGTCCATCAAAAAGCTTCCCTTATAATAAAGGCAGATAAAAGCACTCATTAAAAGCAATTTATCAGCTAAAGGATCAAGAATTGCGCCTGCTTTCGTTTTCTGATATTTCGTTCTGGCAATATACCCATCAATAACATCTGAAATAACAGCAAATAAAAAAATTCCCAAAGCCACATAACGCAAATATTCTTTTTGAGGAGAATAATATAAAATAGCAGCGATAAAAAAAGGAATCGCTAAAATACGACAAATGGTAATTTTATTCGCGAAAGTCAAAGGCAAATCTTTTCCTTCCCTTTAAATTAAAACGACGTTAAAAACAACAAAAATTTTCTATTCTTCAAGCCATTCTAATTTAACACCCGTATCGGGACATCGCTCCATCGAAGGGGCATAACGCCTGCCTGTCCTAGGAGAATATTTCATGCGTTTTTTCGTATCAAATGATTGTTTCACCGAATCAACCGCAGAACGGGATTGCGGGTCTTGATAAATCGTTTTTAATTGCTGTTCGCTTATTGTTTTCCCGCTTAAACTTTCCGCGACTGATATCAAAGATTCCTTCTCCTCTTTTTTATTTGATTTCGGCGCTAATACAGAGGCTGTTTGGCATCCCCATAAAAAAAACGCCATAATCCCTATAAAAAAAATCTTTAACATAATAAATTATTTACGCACAAGCATTTGAATACGCTGAAGCGGCCAATAAATAAATTCCGCGCGGCCGATAATATTATTTTCCGGCACAAAACCCCAATAACGACTATCGTGGCTTGAAGCGCTATTATCGCCTAACACAAAAACATACCCTTGAGGGACGCGTATTTTTTTATTTTCTTTCCCATAATCACCTTGATTATAATAATAACGTTTTTCAATACGCGCATCGTCGATTTTTATATCATTAATATAAATATCTCCATTTTTAATTTCCACCGTTTCCCCGCCAAAGGCAATTAATCGTTTAATAAAATCCCTCTTAGGGTCATCGGGAAATACAAAAACAATGATATCTAAACGTTTAAAAGTAGAAAACCCCGGAATGCGTTTTTCAGTAAATGGAATTTTAGGACCATAAGGCAATTTATTAACCATAAGACGGTCCCCTTCAATTAACGTCGGAGTCATAGAGCCACTGGGAATCTTAAACGCTTGAATAAAAAACGTGCGAATAAACATCGCTAAAATAAAAGCAATAACAATCGATTCCACCCATTCACGAATTTCTGATTTCTTTTGTTTTGTCATAAAAGTCTTTCGTTAGTAAGATCGTATTAAATTTTTAACGCGGCCATAAAGGCCTCCTGCGGAACTTCCACATTCCCAATTTGCTTTAATTTCTTTTTTCCTTCTTTTTGTTTTTCCCATAATTTGCGTTTACGCGTAATATCCCCGCCGTAGCATTTGGCTGTTACGTTCTTACCAACGGCTTTTACTTTCGCGCTCGATATAATACGCCCATCGCAAGACGCTTGAATCTTAACCTCAAATAATTGTTGCGGGATTAATTCTTTTAATTTTGTAACTAAACTCAATCCTTTTTCATACGCTCTGTCCTTATGGATCAAGCAAGAAAACGCATCGCAAATTTTATCATTGATGAGAATATCCAGCCGCGCGACTTTCGTCGGTAAATATCCTTTAAATTTATAGTCCATAGACCCATAGCCGCGTGTGACAGATTTAATCATATCATTAAAATCGACAATAACTTCAGATAAAGGAATATCAAAAATGATTTTCATGCGATCCGAAACGAATTCGCTTGCCATATAAATGCCCCGTTTATTTTTTGTGACTTCCATAATCGTGTCCATATGCTCAACAGGCGAAAAAATAGTGACAGTCAAATACGGCTCTAACATCTCGGAGATGTTAGACGTATCGGGTAATTCCGACGGATTTTCAAGATCAATTGTTTTGCCATCTTTCATTTCTAAACGATACTGCACATTCGGCGTCGTTAAAATAAGATTCAGGTCATATTCGCGCTGTAATCGTTCTTGAACAATGTCCATATGAAGCAAACCTAAAAAACCGCAACGAAAACCATTACCAAAAGATTGTGAACTCTCGGGTTCATAAACTAAACTCGGATCGCTCAACCGCAATTTCTCAATGGCTTCACGCAAGGCCAAAAAATCCTTAGAATTCACCGGATAAACACCACAAAAAACCAAAGGTTTTAACTGACGATAACCTGTCAACGGCTCAAGCGCAAGATTTAAACTGTCGGTAATCGTATCTCCAACCTCAACCTGACGCGGCTCATGAATATTACAGGTCATATAACCAACTTCACCAGAAGTTAATTCTTTTACCTTAACAGCTTCGGGTGTAAAAACGCCTATTTCTTCAACGTGGTATTCTTTATTCATATGCATCATTTTAATTTTTATCCCTGGCTTTAAAACGCCGTTAACAACGCGCACGTAAATAATAATGCCTTTATAGATATCATATTTCATGTCAAAAATAAGCGCTTGTAAAGGCTTTTCATCTTTCCCGTCGGGATGAGGGATAAATTGCACTATTTTTTCAAACAGCGCTTCAATGCCCAGTCCTTCTTTTGCCGAAACGCATTGAATATCTTCCTCTTTAAATTTTAAAATTTCCATCATCTGCAATTTGGCATGATCAAGATCAATACTGGCGATATCAATTTTATTTAACACCGGCAGAATCTCCAGATGATTATCAATCGCTAAATAATAATTCGCGACAGTTTGTGATTCAACCCCTTGCGTCGCGTCAACGACTAATAAAGCGCCTTCGCACGCCTTTAATGATTTCTCGACCTCATAACAAAAATCCACATGTCCTGGCGTATCAATCAAATTAAATAAATACTCTTTACCGTCTTTGGCCTTATAATTTAAACGCACCGCGGACGCTTTAATCGTAATACCACGCTCACGCTCCAAATCCATGTCATCAAGCATTTGATGATGAAAACTTCTTTCATCAATGGCCCCGGTAAAAAGCAAAAATCGATCAGCCAAAGTCGATTTGCCATGGTCAATATGCGCGATAATTGAAAAATTACGAATAAGTGTTTTGTCCATAAAATAAAAAATTTACAAGAAAAAAGAAGCCGCAAGAAAATCGCTATCATCCTTTTCCTGTGGCCTTATGATTACACGTATTGATCCCTTACTCGGATTTGATATATTGCAACATTTTCTCGACGACCTGATCAGCCGTCAACGGCGTTGAATCAATATAAATGGCATCTTCTGCCTTCTTTAAAGCGCCCATTTTACGGGTCATATCCTTCTGATCACGATCAACTACTTCTTTTAATAATTGTTGCGCGTCAATTTTTTGTCCCTTAGATTCCAATTCTTTAAGACGACGTTTGGCGCGCTCTTCGACATTGCCGTCCAAATAAAACTTGCGATATGCACAAGGAAATACAACGGTTGTGACATCCCGACCTTCCACCACAACATTCTTTTTTCCTCCAATAGTTCTTTGCCAATCGACCATAATCTCACGAACACCAGGAGTTCTCGCAACATAAAAAGTTTTATTAGTCACTTCTAACGTGCGAATTTCTTCGCTTACATCTTCTCCGTCTAAAAAAACTTTTAGAGTCATCGGGTCGCCTTCCAAATCAATCACTGTTTGACGGGCTAATGATGTTAGGGCATGTTCATCTTCTAGATTAACATGCTGACGTAGCGCTTTAAGCGTCAAGGCCCGATACATCGCTCCTGTATCCAAAAACGCGTATTTTAAAATAGTGGCTAATTTTTTCGCAACCGTGCTTTTTCCAGCACCAGCAGGGCCATCGATAGCAATAACGCGAGAAACAAAAGATTTTTTTTCTTTACAACAATGCATCACGCTTCTCCTTGGTTTTAGCAAAATAATCCATCAAACTATTTTGATCATGATCGACAATCGCCTTGCGCAATTCCGAAAGTTTCTTAACCAATTCATCCAAAACATTAACAACATTCTTGGAATTCGCCAAACAAATATCATTCCACATTTGAGGCGATGAAGACGCGATACGTG
>Ga0116156_10003110_pt1 | contig 14671 bp, 10 predicted proteins | sample AD_UKC045_MetaG_FD_89891 | JGI IMG/M metagenome (GOLD analysis project Ga0116156, IMG submission 89891) | Active sludge microbial communities of municipal wastewater-treating anaerobic digesters from USA - AD_UKC045_MetaG | ecosystem: Engineered > Bioreactor > Anaerobic > Digestate | place: USA... | reverse complement strand
CCTTATGGAGCGCCTGCCGCTCCTGGTCATCGACCTTGGCGCGCTGGTTGCTGCGTTGCTCGACCTCGGCCGCCGCCATCGCGATACGTTGCTGGCCGGCGAAACGCACCTGCAGCCGGCGCAACCGATCACTCTCGGTCATTTTCTGCTTTCGCTTGCCTTCGGTTTAAGACGCGACGTACAACGCCTCGACGATGCTCTCGGGCGCATCCGCCTTTGTCCACTCGGCTCCGGCGCTTTGGCCGGATCAGGATTCCCGATCGATCGTCAGCGTTTGGCTAAAGAACTCGGCTTCGACGCGCCGCTGGATAATTCGCTCGACGCCACCGCGGACCGCGATACCGTGCAGGAAACGGTCGGTGCGTTGGCGATCATGGCGACCAGGCTGTCGCGTTACGCGGAACAGTTCATCATCTGGGCGAGTCCGGCGTTCGGTTATGTGCGCTTTGCCGATCAGTGGTCCACGGGCTCGAGCATGATGCCGCAAAAGCGCAACCCCGACACAATGGAGTTGATCCGCGCCAAGGCTGCGCGGGTGATCGGACAGTCCACTGCATTATTGACGCTGACCAAGGGCTTACCCCTCGCCTACGCTAAAGATCTGCAGGAAGACAAAGCCGCTCTTTTCGATGCGCTGGACACCGCGTTTCTCGTCGTGAATGTTTTTCGCGAGGCGATTTCCTCGAATATTTTCAATGTAGAAAACATGCTCGCGAAACTCGACGGCAATTTACCGGCCACCGATCTGGCCGATCTGCTGACACAAACCGGCGTTCCGTTCCGCATCGCGCATCGGCGGGTTGGCCGTTTCGTCGGCGCCCTGGAAAATGAGGGCCGCAACTTGCGGAGCGCCACTGATGACGAGCTGCGCGAGACGTTTCCGGAGTTGCCCACGGTGAAAGAAAAACTGACGTTTGCCGCCGCCGTATCGCGACGTGCCGTGGCGGGCGGCCCTTCCCCGCAAAGCCTGGATGCACAATGTGCACAATTGGCCGACTGGCTGCGGGATATGGACAAGAAGAAATAATTTCGCGTCACAACCGATTCTTGGAAACGATCGTCCGGCATGGTATGAAAGATTTTACGCTCTGTTGGTGAAAATCGAATTGCATCCGTGAATCCTTCAACAACGACGCTCACGATCATCAGGTGAGAGGAACCTCATGCTGGTACATAAATTCGGCGGCACTTCCGTTAAAAACGCCGAACGGATCACCGTCGCCGCCCAGTTGGTCGCACAGCACGACCGACCCGCCGTTGCTGTCACCTCGGCGCTGGCCGGTGTCACCGACACGCTGATTGCCATGGCCGCTGCCGCCAAAGAACGCAAAAGCACCATCGTCGAAACGAACCTGACCGAATTGCGTGCTCGTCATTCGGCAACCGCTGCGGCGGTCGTCTCCGTAGGGAACACGCAGACCGCGTTGCTCGATTTTTGCCGGCAAACGATCGACGAACTGGAGCAACTACTGCACGGCGTTTTTCTGTTGCGGGAACTCACTCCGCGTTCGCTGGCTCTGATTTCGTCCTTCGGCGAAAGGCTAGCCGCGCCGATTCTCGCCGCCGCGATTACGCAACAAGGGCTGCACAGCCGCGTGGTCGATGCGCGCGACATCATTCGCACCGACGACAATTTTATGAGCGCCAATGTCGACATGACCGTCAGCCGCGAACTAACGCGCAAAACGGTGCTGCCGATGGCCGACAAAGCAGTGTGCGTCATCACCGGCTTCATCGGCAAAACCGAATCCGGTTTGACGACGACACTCGGGCGCGGCGGCAGCGATTTTTCCGCCTCGCTCATCGGCGCATTCCTTGACGCCGACGAAATCTGGATCTGGACCGATGTCGATGGCGTGATGACCGCCGATCCGCGCATCGTTCCCGAAGCCCGCGTGCTCGAGGCGATCTCCTATCGCGAAGCCGCCGAGATGGCCTATTTCGGCTCGCGGGTGCTGCACCCGCGCACCATGATTCCGGCAGTGCAGCAGAACATACCGCTGCGCATCCGCAATTCCTTCCATCCGGCGCATCCCGGCACACTGATCACCGATCGCCGCACCGACCGTTTCCAGGGCGTGAAAAGCGTCACCTCGATTTCGGACATGGCGATGGTCACCCTCGAAGGCAAAGGCATGATCGGCGTGCCCGGCATCGTGCAGCGCGTGTTCACCGCGACGGCGCGGGCGGGCGCCAACGTCTACATGATTTCGCAAGCCAGTTCTGAGCAGAACATCAGCTTTCTCGTGCGCCACGGCGACGGAACGCGCGTAATCAAGGAACTGGAAGACGAATTCAAACTCGAGCTGTTCCGCAAAATGATCGAATGCGTCGATTTGGCCGCGCCGGTCGGCATTCTGGCGATCATCGGCGAAGGTATGAAAGGCACGCCCGGCATCAGCCAACGTCTGTTCACCGCCCTGGGTCGCGGGCGCATCAACGTGTTGGCCATCGCGCAGGGCAGCTCGGAGCTGAACGTTTCGGTCGTTGTCGAGCAGGACAATCTTCAGCGCGCCGTGGCCGCCGTGCACACGCGCTTCGGCTTGACCACCGACACGCACGTCGTCCTTTTCGGCAAAGGATTGATCGGCCGCACGCTCCTCCGCCAGTTGTTGGCCGGGCAGGAACGCCTGCGCCGCGATCACGGGCTGAGCCTGAAGGTGATCGGCGTTTGCGGACGCGACGAACTGCTCTTCGATCCGGCGGGCCTCGAAGCCGAGGCGTTACGGCAAATCGCCGAGGGCGCGTCATTGCGTGGTTTGGGCGGCGAGGCGCGCCCGGACGACGAGAAGATCATCGAACGCATCGTACACACGCAACGGATGGACGTCGTGCTCGTCGACGTCACCGCCGCCGAAACGATTCCACTGCACGCCCTGGCGCTGCAAAACGGCATCCACGTTGTTACCGCCAACAAAAAGCCGCTTTCCGGCTCGTTGCGCGATTATAAAAACCTGCGCCACCAAGCCTTCGCGCACGGCGCGGGTTATCATTTTGAAACGACCTTCGGCGCCGGGCTGCCGGTGCTATTCACCCTGCAGGATTTGCTGGCCACGCACGATCGCATTCTGCGCGTCACCGGTTGCTTCTCCGGCACGCTGGGCTACATTTGCTCGGGCTTACAGAAAGGTCGTTTGTTTTCGGAAATGGTCTGCGAAGCCAAATCGTTGGGCTTCACCGAGCCGGATCCGCGCGACGACCTGTCCGGTCTCGATGTCGCGCGCAAGGCGCTGATCATCGCCCGCGAAATAGGTTTGGACTTGGAAATGAGCGATATCCACCTGACCGGCATGGTTCCGCCGGAAATGATGGCACTGCCGGATGTCGACACGTTCATGAATCACCTGACCGACCTCGACGACGATTTTGCCGCCCGGGTCAAGCAGGCGCGCGCGGACAACAAGGTTCTGCGCTATCTCGTCGAGATCGCCGACGGCCATGTGAGCGTGGGGCTCACAGCGGTCGATCGGCAATCGGCTGAAGGGCAATTGAACGGACCCGACAACATCGTTGTGTACCAAACGGAACGCTATTGCAAAAACCCGTTGATCATCCGGGGTCCCGGCGCAGGCGCGGAGGTCACCGCCGCCGGCGTATTTAGCGATATATTGAAGGTGGCGCGACACGCATGAAAACATATGCAACGAACGACAAGCGGGTCAGCGTTTTCGCCCCGGCGACCGTGGCCAACGTCGGTCCGGGTTTCGACTGCTTCGGCTTTGCCCTTGCCGATGCGGGTGACATCGTTCACGCGCGCCTGACCGACCAGCCCGGCGTGCATATTGCGTGCATCGTCAACGACGACGGCCGTCTGCCCTTGTCGGCTGAAACCAACACCGCCGGTAAAGCGGCGCAAACCGTTTGGCAACAAGCGCCGGATTTGGCGGAGACTCACGGCCTCGAACTGGAGATCTTAAAAGGCTTGCCGTTGAGTGCCGGTTTGGGCGGCAGCGCCGCTAGCGCCGTCGCCGGAGCGGTCGCCGCGATGCACTTGGTCGTGCAAATGTCCGCTCTCCCATATAACGATGAACTGGTGTTGCAGGCGGCGCTGACCGGCGAGATGGTTGCGTCCGGCAGCCGCCACGCGGACAACGTTGCACCGGCGCTCTACGGCGGCTTCACCGTCGTACAAGCCAACGATCCGCCACACATCGCGCGCTTTATTCCGCAACTCGAGTTGCACGTCGCGGCCGTCACTCCGGCGATCGCCGTATCAACCAAAGCGGCCCGCGAGGCGTTGCCTAAAACGGTCCCTCTGACCGCTGCGGCGCAAAACTGGGCCAACAGCGCGTCGCTGGTTTTGGCCCTGTTGACCGGCGACGAAAAATTGCTACGCGCTGCCTTACACGACGCCGTCGTCGAACCGCAACGGGCGAAACTCATTCCCGATTTTGCCGCGGTGAAAAACGAAGCGCTGGCCGGCGGCGCCTATGGTTGTTCGATCAGCGGTTCGGGACCGACAGTTTTTGCTCTGACGCCCAGCCGCCTCATCGCCCAGGGTGTCGCCGAGACCATGTCCGCCGTTTTCAACCGCCGCGATCTACCCAGCAACATCCTTGTTACCACCATCAGCCCCGAGGGAGCGCGACGCTTATGAGTGAGAAAATCTCCGTTCTGCAATGCATTCGCTGCGGCGCCACCTACGAAGCGACCGAGGTGCGCTATCGTTGCACCTGCGGCGATCTGCTTGCGGTGGCGCACGATCTGGAGCGCCTGCGCTTTGCTTTCCCCGATTTGCGCGAGCTCTTCGCCGCGCGCGCCGGCAGCACGCAGTTCCCGTATTCGTCAGGCGTCTGGCGCTTCCATGAAATGATTCTGCCCGACCTGCCCATGGCTGACATCGTCAGCAAACCCGAAGGCAACACGAACCTGTATCGCACCGCTAAACTCTCGCGCGCGTTCCAAACCGACAACTTGTACCTGAAGCACGAGGGTGAAAATCCGACGCTGTCATTCAAGGATCGCGGCATGACCACCGGCGTTTCCTGGGCGAAACACCTGGGGATGAAGATCGTTGCCTGCGCCTCGACCGGCGATACTTCCGCCGCGATGGCCGCGTATGCCGCGCAGGTCGACGATTTGCGCGGCGTCGTTTTTTTGCCGCACAATAAAATCAGCCCGGAGCAACTGGCGCAGGTCATCGGTTACGGCGCAATTACCCTGGCGCTGGACACCGATTTCGACGGCTGCATGCGCCTGGTGCAGCAGGTCGCCGAACGTTATCCGATTTACCTGCTCAACTCGATGAACTCATTGCGCATCGAGGGACAAAAATCCATCGGCCTGGAAGCGATCGCGCAACTGGGCTGGCGCGTGCCCGACTGGTTCGTGATTCCCGTCGGCAACGCGGGCAACCTCAGCGCTCTGGGCAAAGGGCTGCGCGAAGCGTATGCGCTCGGCGTGATCGACCGCTTGCCGCGCATCGCCGCCATTCAGGCACAAGCTGCCGATCCGTTCTACCGCAGCTACCTAACCGGCTTCAACGAAAAGATCGTTGTCACCGCCGCGCCGACGTTGGCCAGCGCCATCCGCATCGGCGCGCCGGTCAGTCACGAAAAAGCCGCGCGGGTGGTCGCCGAGTTCGACGGCGTCGTCGCGGAAGCGACCGAAACGGAGTTGATGGATGCCAAGGCTCTGGCCGATCGATGCGGCGTCGCGGTTTGTCCCAATTCCGGCGTAGCGCTGGCCGGTCTGCGCCAATTGCGCGCGCAAAAGATCATCGAAGACGATCAAACCGTCGTGGCGATCATGACCGCGCACGGTTTGAAATTTTCGCAGGTCGGCGTCGACTATCATACGGGCGCGCTGCCCGCGCTACCGCCACAACACAGCAACGCGCCGCTCGTTTTACCGGCGGACATGGCGGCGATCGTCGACGCCCTCCATTTGGAAAACGGCCGATGATGCACGCGACGTCTTTTAATCGCCCCGTAATCGCGCTGCCGCACGGTCAAAAATTCCATCACAAATCATTTGACAAGTTTCGCTCGTTTGGTTATGCAAGATTTATGAACTGGCGGATGAACCATCACCATCATCATACTCTCTCCGACGAATGCCGGACGATGGTGTAGTTACTCCCAAAACGCAGACACCGACGCCGGCTGAACCGCCGGCGTTTTTTTTTGCATAAGGAGATGGACATGGCGAGCAATGCGAACGGCAACATTCTACGGTTGGCGCTGCCCAAGGGACGAATGCAGGAAGAAGTGTATGCCTTGCTGCACGATGCAGGCATCGGCATTGCCTTCAGCGAGCGCCACTACCGCCCGTCCATTTCACTGCCGGGTTTCGAAACCAAGATTCTCAAACCGCAAAACATCGTCGAAATGCTGCACTTCGGTTCGCGCGACATCGGTTTCGCCGGCGCCGATTGGGCCGCCGAGCTCAACGCCGATCTCGTCCAGTTGCTCGACACCGGGCTCAATCCGGTGCGCGTCGTGGCCGCCGCGCCGAAAGCGATTCTGCGCAACGGCAAATTGCCGGCCCGCAAGTTGGTCGTAGCGTCCGAATACGAACGCCTTACGCAGGCCTGGATCCGTCGCCATAAAATGAAAGCGACCTTCGTGCGCTCCTACGGCGCCACCGAGGTCTTTCCGCCCGAAGATGCCGATTGCATCGTGGACAACACGGCTACCGGCGACACCCTGCGCGCCGGTCAGTTGGAAATCGTCGACGTGCTGATGGAATCCTCGACGCGCTTGTTCGCCAATTCTCAGGCGATGAAAAATCGGCAGAAGCGCAAAGCCATCGACAAGTTCATCATGCTCGTGCAGTCCGTGCTCGACGCGCGCCTGCGTGTAATGATTGACGTCAACGTGCCGGCCGACAAGCTCGAGCGGCTCGTCAATCTGCTGCCCTGCATGCGCCGGCCAACCATCGCCCCGCTGTTCGGTGAAGATGCGTTCGCAATCAAAGCGGCCGTGCCCCGAGAGCAACTGCCGCTGTTGATCCCGCAAATCAAAGCGCACGGCGGCACCGACATTGTGGTCACCGCGCCCGATCAATTGGTGTCTTGACGGAGGATATGGCATGGCTTTCACGGAAACAGGCGGTCCGCGACCGGCGACATTCATCGAGAAGCTCGATGTGTATTCGCCGCCGAAAGCGCCGGCGCCGACCGATCTGAAACTCGACAGCAACGAGGGCGTTAGTCCACCGCTTGCTTTGCTGGACAACCTGCCTGCCGGCGGCCCCGAGCTTTTCTGCCGCTATCAAAAAGCGGATCGCCTGGAGGCTCTGATTGCCGATGACTTGCGCATTGATCCGTCGCAGGTACTCATAACCGCCGGTTGTGATGATGCGATTCAACGCTGCTGCCGCGTGTTTCTCTCGCCGGATCGCGAGATGATCTTGCCGTACCCGACCTTTGAGATGTACCGCAACTTCGCGATTCTTGCCGGCGGTAAGATCGTCGACGTGCCCTGGACGAATGGTCGTTTTCCGACCGAGCGGATCATCGCCGCCGTCACACCGCAAACGGGCATCGTCACGGTGATCACGCCGAACAATCCCACCGGCGAAACGGCGACCGCCGCCGACCTAGAGCGCCTGAGCAGTGCAATGCCCGAAGCGCTCTTGGTGGTCGATCTCGCCTACACCCAATTTGCCGACGACGATTTGACCGATGCCGCGCTGCACTTGCCCAACGCGATTGCGCTGCACACTTTTTCCAAGGCTTGGGGCATGGCCGGTTTGCGGGTGGGCTTCGCCGCCGGGCCGGCGCAATTGATCCACTATCTGCGCCGCGCCGGTTTGCCCTTCCCGGTTTCGAACATCTCGCTGCAACTGGCCGCCGATTGGTATTCCGCCGGCAGGCAGGCAATGAATGATTATGTGAAACAAGCGCGCTCCGAGCGCAAGCGGATGCAGCAATTATTGATAGAATTGGGCTTCGCCACTAGTGACTCGCAGGGTAATTTCATTTTCGTTCTCACGACCCAGGCACCATGGCTACGCGACGCGTTGGCGGGTCTGGGCATCGCAGTACGGTTGATTTCGGCTGAAAGAGATTTTCCCGGCGGCTTGCGCATCACTTGCCCCGGCGACGAAGCGACCTTCCGGCGTCTGGCTCATGCGTTGCGCACGATCGCTCGTCCGCAAGCCATCATCTTCGATATGGACGGCGTGCTGGCTGACGATTCGCAATCCTATCGACAGGCGGTCGTAGACACGGCGAAGACCTACGGCATCGGACTGACGACCGCCGACGTCACGCGGGAAAAAGCCCGGGGAGACGCCAACAACGAGTGGATCGTCACGCAGCGATTGTTGGCGGCTCACAGCGTGCGAGCGGATTTGGCGGAAGTCACCGAGCGCTTCGAGGTCATCTATCAAGGCACCGACGACCGATCGGGATTGTGGACGGCCGAGTCGCTGCTGATTGAAAAAGGCTGGTTGAAGCGCCTCGCCGCGCGGTTGCCGCTGGCCATCGTCACCGGCCGGCCGCGTCACGACGCCGAAAGATTTCTCCATCAGCACGGCATCGCCGAGTTGTTTCAAACCGTGGTCTGCATGGAAGATGCGCCGCTCAAACCGGATCCCGCGCCGGTCAGGTTATGTTTGGAAGAGTTGAACTGCGCCACGGCCTGGATGATCGGCGATACACCCGACGACATCCAGGCCTCGCGCCGTGCCGGCGTTTTGCCGTTGGGCGTGGTGTCGCCCGCCGACGATCGGGCGACGATCGAGCCGCTGTTGTACCAGGCCGGCGCCGCCCGCGTTTTACAGTCCCTTGCCGAAGTGGAGGATTATCTGCCATGAAAGAACGCATTGCCGTCAGCACGCGCGAAACGACGGAAACGAAAATCGAATGCCGGGTCAACCTGGACGGCGACGGCCGCGCCGACATCCGGACCGGCATCGGTTTTTACGATCACCTGCTGACGGCCCTCACGCGTCACAGCCGCATCGATCTTACCCTTTCATGCAGCGGCGATTTGCCGGTGGACGATCATCACACGGTCGAGGATTGCGCGCTGGCGATCGGCCGGGCGATTGATCAAGCGTTGGGCGAACGGCGCGGCATCGCCCGTTTCGGCTGGGCGCTCGCGCCGTTGGACGAGGCGCTGGCCCGTGTGGCGGTGGATCTCTCCGGTCGTCCCTTTGCCGCAATTACCTTGAATCTCAAACGCGAGGCGATCGGCGCGCTGGCCTGCGAGAACATCGCGCATGCGCTGCAATCATTGGCCTTCGCCGCACGTATGACTTTACACGTCGAAATTTTATCCGGCGAAAACGATCACCACAAAGCCGAAGCGGCATTTAAAGCGTTCGCCTTGTCATTGCGGCAGGCGATGCGCCCGGACGGCGCCGACGACATCGCCAGCACCAAAGGAACGTTGGCATGAACCGTCGTCAAGTCCTGGTCATTCCGACCGGCGTAGCCAACCTGGCCTCCATCGTCGCCGGTTTGGAACGTCTCGACATCGAGCCGATATTGCAAGCCGATGCCGCCGCCATCGCCGATGCAGAGTACGTCGTGCTCCCCGGTGTCGGGGCTTTCGCCGCCGGCATGAAGTACCTGCAAAAAAACGCACTGGTCGATCCGTTGGTGCGCCGCATCGAGGAAAGTAAACCGACGTTGGCGGTTTGCCTGGGCCTGCAACTTCTTTGTCGCGAAAGCGAGGAAAGCCCGGGAATAAATGGTTTGGGCGTGATCGACCGGCCGATTCGCCGTTTCTCCAATCGCGTGCGCGTACCGCAACTTGGATGGAACAAAGTCGTGCCCGCCGACTGCCGTCTGCTGCAAGAAGGCCACGCCTACTTCGCCAATTCCTATCGCCTCGCGGAAGCACCGGAAGGTTGGCGCGCCGCCTACGCACAATACGACGGTAATTTTATCGCCGCGTTGGAACGCGGCGCAGTGTTGGCCTGTCAGTTTCACCCCGAGCTCTCCGGCCCCTTCGGGCTCGACCTTTTGCGGCGCTGGCTCGACAACGACGCGACGGGAGGCGACGCATGCTGACCAAACGAATCATCCCCTGCCTCGACGTCAAAGACGGACGCGTGGTCAAAGGAATAAAATTCCAGGGTCTACGCGACGCCGGTTCGCCGGCGGAACTCGCCCGGGTTTACGAACAACAGGGCGCCGACGAACTTGTGTTGCTCGATGTTTCCGCCACGCCCGAAGGGCGTAAGACCGCGCTGAGCACGGTCCGCGACGTGCGCCGCGTGCTTTCCATTCCGCTGACTGTCGGCGGCGGCATTCGCTCGATCGCCGACGCCCGCAACCTGTTGGAAGCAGGCGCGGACAAAGTGGGCCTCAACACAGCGGCGGTGAACGATCCCCCCCTGCTCACAGCCATCGCCGAGCAGTTCGGCCGTCAATGCACCGTGCTGGCGGTGGACGCCAAACAAACCGCGCCCGGCAAATGGCAGGTGGTTGTTCTTTCCGGCACGACCGACCTCGACCTGGATGTCATCGACTGGGTGCAAACGGCTTGCGAAATGGGCGCAGGGGAAATTCTGCTCACCAGTTGGGATCGCGACGGCACACGCAGCGGTTACGATCTGGCGCTGACCGCCGCTGTGGCCGGCGCGGTCTACGTGCCGGTGATCGCCTCAGGCGGGGCGAACGATCCACAGCAGTTACTGGAAGGATTGCAAGCCGGGGCCGACGCCGTGCTGGCCGCGTCGATTTTCCATTACGGCGAATGGACCGTTCGGCAAATCAAGGATTACCTGGCGGAACGAAACGTGGAGGTGCGCCGGTGATTGTTCCTTCGATCGATTTAATGAACCGCAATGCCGTGCAGTTGGTCGGCGGTAAAGAGAAGGTGCTTGACGCGGGCGATCCGCGCCCGATCGCCGAAAAATTCCGCTTGGCGGGCGAAATCGCCATCGTCGATCTCGACGCCGCCTTGGGAAACGGCAACAACAACGAGACGATTCGCGATCTGCTGCGCCTGGCGCCCTGCCGCCTCGGCGGCGGCATTCGCGACGTGCCGACTGCCCTCGCCTGGCTCGACGCCGGCGCCACCAAAGTCGTCCTGGGCACGGCGGCTAAGCCCGAAGTGTTGACCCATTTGCCGCGCGAGCGCGTTGTCGCCGCGCTCGACGCCGTGGACGGCGAAGTCGTCGTCGACGGTTGGCGTACGAAAACCGGCGCCAGCGTTATCGAACGCATGCGCGAACTGCGTCCGCTGGTCGGCGGATTTCTGGTCACTTTCGTCGAACGCGAAGGACGCATGCAAGGCACGGCGCTCGAACGCGTCGCTCAATTGAAAGAGATATGCGGCGATGCCGAGCTGACCGTGGCCGGCGGTTTCACCACCGCGGAAGAAATCGCCGCGGCCGACCGGCTGGGCGCCAACGCACAGGTGGGCATGGCGCTGTACACAAACAAGATGTCGCTGGCCGACGCCATCGCCGCGCCATTACGCTCGGATCGCGCGGATGGACTTTGGCCGACCGTCGTGGTCGACGAACAAGGTATTGCCCTCGGGCTGGCTTACTCCGATTTGGCAAGCCTGCGTGCGGCGGTCGACGCCAGGCGCGGCATCTATCATTCGCGAACGCGCGGTTTGTGGATCAAAGGCGACTCCTCCGGCGCAACGCAGGAGCTGTTACGCATCGATCTTGATTGCGACCGCGATACACTGCGTTTTGTCGTGCATCAGCGCGGCGCCGGTTTTTGTCATCGCAGCACGCGGACCTGCTGGGGCGATGACCGCGGCATCCCGCAACTGGCGCGTCGTTTGGCCGCTCGGCGGGATAGTGCACCGGCCGGATCTTACACACGACGCCTGTTCGACGATCCCGTTTTGTTGAGCGCGAAGTTAAGGGAAGAAGCTGCCGAGTTGGCCGAAGCGTCCGGCAAAGACGCCGTTGTTTGGGAAGCGGCTGATGTGGTTTATTTCACGTTGGTGGCAATGGCGCGCGGCGGCGTGACGCTGGCCGACGTGGCCGCCGAGTTGGATCGTCGCGCTCTTCGTCTCTCCCGCCGGGCCGGTGACGCCAAAACGAAAGAAAGTGAATGATGAACGAACGTTTGTTGCGCATGATCTCTTCCGCCGATGTCCGGGAATTCCCTAAAAGCGAACTGGACGGCGAGACGCTCGCGATCGCGGCCAAGATCGTCAATGACATTCAACGTCGCGGCGAAGCGGCGCTCATCGAACATGCCCGGCGGCTGGGCGATCTGCATTCCGGCGGGCGGATGATCTATCACTGCGACGATTTCTCCGCCGCCTTTAATTCGTTGCCCCCTGAAAAACGAAACGTCATCGAGCGCACCGGCCAACGCATCCGTGCTTTTGCGCAGGCGCAACGAAACAGCCTCACGGAGTTCGCCGCCCCGATCGACGGCGGCCGGGCCGGACAAACAATTGCGCCGGTGGAAAGCGTCGGATGTTACGCGCCGGGCGGCCGCTATCCATTGCCTTCTTCCGTGTTGATGACCGCCATCCCGGCTCGCGTGGCCGGCGTGCAACAAGTGTGGGCGGCTTCGCCCCATCCGCAGCCGGAAACATTGGCCGCCTGTGCGGTGGCCCAGGTCGATCACCTGTTGGCCATCGGCGGCGCGCAAGCCATTGCGGCGTTGGCCTACGGCGCCGGAGAAATTCCGCCCTGCCGGATGATCGTCGGACCCGGCAACCGCTTCGTGACCGCCGCAAAAAAAATAGTGTACGGCGATGTCGGCGTCGACATGCCGGCCGGGCCTTCCGAACTGGTGGTGCTGGCTGACAATTCGGCCGATCCGGCGTGGCTCGCCGCCGACCTGCTGGCGCAAGCGGAACATGATCCGGATGCGATCGTTGTTTTGATCGCCACCGACCGACCAATTGTCGATCGCGTCGAACATCAACTCGCCGAGCAATTACCGACGTTGCCTACCGCCGACATTGCCCGCCGCGCCTTGCAACACAGTTTCGCGGTGACGGCGGCCGACCTCGCCGAGGGCATCGCGCTATGCAATCGCCTGGCGCCCGAACATCTTTCGTTACAGATCGACGGAGCCGAACAAATCCAATCCGAATTGCGGCATTACGGCGCGTTGTTCATCGGTGCAGCGACAGCGCAGGTGCTCGGCGATTACGGTGCGGGACCCAACCATGTGTTGCCGACCGGCGGCACATCGCATTATTCCGGCGGGCTGTCCGTGTTCCATTTTCTGCGGATACGCACCTGGATGCAAATCGACCGCCCCGTTGCCGCTTCTTCCCTATACAGCGAGGCGGCGTGCATGGCGCAAATGGAAGGCCTTGTCGCGCACGCTGAATCCGTAAAAATGCGTCTTCGATAAATTAAAGAAAGGGAGGCCAGGTCTTAAGGATCCGGATTGGCCTCGCCCGGCGTGATGTCTTCCGCCTCGAAAATGGTCCAGTCGCCGATTCCATCCGGCGATCGTGCATAAGATTGGTCTTCACTGAGCAGTTCGTAAGAGAAACTATCTATCTGATAATATCCCCGTGGTGTGCCCACGCCTAGAAAAATGTACTCGCCATCTTTGTTCAGCTTGAAATTGGCGTGCCATATTCCCTGTTCGTCCTCATTGTCGGCATAGATCACGGCGTAATCGTCTACATTCATCTGGACATCAGGCAACTGCCATTTATACGGCTCGGCCGGATCGTCACTAAGATAAAACCTGTTCAGATTGATCGAACCGAATCCGCTCTTCCCGGTGATTTCGATCCAGTCTTCGTATTCGCCGAACTCATCGGTCCAGACCGACTCATTGTCGGCCATAAACTCATTGATCACGAGCGCCGGAACGCCGACCTGGAAAAACGTCGGGGCGCCTGCTCCGCCGGACGGAGCGAAAGCCGCATGTCCCGCCGTATCCTGCGCCCGCAGGTAGTAGTTGACAAAAGCATTCTCCTCGTAGGTATCCGGAAAGGTGCCGCCGAAAATTCCATCGCCGGCATTCCCATCTCCATGCATTCCATCGTCGTACATGTCGAATCGTTCCCATCCGTCACCGTCGTCGGCGAAAGCATCGACCGCAAAAAGGTCGCCGTCGACATCCATCACCTCGGCAAGCAGACTGATCGGCGCTAGTGCTTGAGGCGGATGGGGATCGGTCCGCACCTGCTGAATCGCTGGGAAGCGCCAGAGCGCGGTATTGCCTCCATTCCAATCATTCGGCGAAGGCGCAGGCAGAATTAGTCTTGGATCCGAAAGCCGATCGTTTTCCCTGCCGAACGCCTGGTCCGTCGCCAAGGCCGGATAGTTCATTTCATCGAGCAGTTGTCCACCGAGAGCCGAAATCTCGTATAAGCCGATCCATCCCCCGGTAGGATACAGGATCTCCGGCAGATGACCGTTCCCGCTCGTTGTGTCGCCATCGCAGAAAAAGAGCGCGAAATCCCATGGTTCGATAGTTATTTCCGGCAATGGATATTTCCCCGGCTGACTCGGATCATCCGAGATGCTCAAACCGCGCAGGAACATCGGCATGCCGGTCAAGTTATGAATTTCCAGGTACGGTTCATACTCTTCGTCCTCGTCCATCACAACCGACTGATTGTCCGCCACCAATTCATTCAAGATCTGACCGACAAAGCCGCTCGACGTCAAATCCACAATCTGTTGGGTGTAATCATCATCATTGATTCGATCTATCTGTGCCTGGCATGCATTCGAAACGTAGGTCAATTCGGTGGAACAGGTCATCTCCGGTTTACGGAAGTCCCCGACAACCGCATCGGTCAATAGTTGCGCCTGG
>Ga0116156_10003105_pt1 | contig 14685 bp, 15 predicted proteins | sample AD_UKC045_MetaG_FD_89891 | JGI IMG/M metagenome (GOLD analysis project Ga0116156, IMG submission 89891) | Active sludge microbial communities of municipal wastewater-treating anaerobic digesters from USA - AD_UKC045_MetaG | ecosystem: Engineered > Bioreactor > Anaerobic > Digestate | place: USA... | reverse complement strand
ATTATGATCCCGAAATACGTCAGACAAACTCTGGAAACGCTTCAGGCCTCGGGCTACGAGGCCTATATTGTCGGCGGCTGCGTCCGCGATTTTTTGATGGGCCAGACCCCGAAGGATTGGGATATTACCACCAAGGCTAGGCCGGAGGAGATCCTGGCCGTCTTGCCTGAGGCTAAGTATGAAAACCGTTTCGGCACGGTGATACTGCCAATTAGGCAGGCGGATGGGGAGGTGGAAGCCGTTTTGGAAATCACCACCTACCGCCGCGAGAGCGGCTATAGTGACCGACGGCATCCGGACGAAGTTATATTCGAAGACAAATTGGACAAGGATTTGGAGCGGCGCGATTTTACCATCAATGCCCTGGCCCTTGACCCCATCTCCGGCAGCGAGCCGGTCGACCTTTTCGGCGGCCGCAAGGATATCGCTAAGAAGGTTATCAGGGCCGTGGGCGAGCCAGAAGACCGTTTCAAGGAAGACGCCCTTCGCTTGCTTAGAGCAGTGCGCTTTAGCAGCCAGCTCGGCTTTTCCATTGAGCCTAAAACCGAGCGGGCTATTTCTAAGTTGGCCGGCAGCCTAAAATTCGTCGCCCAGGAAAGGGTGCGCGATGAGCTGATTAAGATTTTGGCTTCAGAGCGCCCCTCCGAGGGTATTGCCAAGCTCCACGAGCTCAAGCTCCTGCAATATATTATTCCCGAGCTGGAACAAGGCGTGGAGGTCAAACAGGACCGGCACCATATCTACCCGGTCTTCAAGCACAATCTTCTTTCCCTTAAGCACTGCCCCAGTACTGATTGGGTAGTGCGCCTGGCCGCCCTGCTTCATGACGTGGCCAAGCCCAAGACGCGGAAGATAATCGACGGCATCGCCACTTTCTATAACCACGAGTATCTGGGCGCCAAGATGACCGACAAGATAATGACGCGCCTGCGCTTTGCCAACGAGGACAGGCTGAGGGCGGTCAATCTGGTACGCAACCACATGTTCTATTATAACGTCGGGGAAGTGACGGCCGCTTCGGTCCGTCGTTTGATCGCCAAGGTCGGCCGGGAGAATCTGAAAGACTTAATCGACCTGCGCGTGGCCGACCGCCTCGGTTCCGGCACCCCCAAGGCCATGCCCTATAAGCTCAGGCACCTGCAGTACATGATGGAAAAGGTCCAGAACGATCCGGTCTCGGCCAAAATGTTGAAGCTAAACGGCGATCAGCTGATGGCTCATTTGGGTATTTCCCCCAGTCCGAAGGTTGGAGCTATTTTAGATGTCTTGCTTAGCGAGGTGATTGAAGATCCAGAGAGAAACAGTGAAGAATATCTCAAAGGCCGGGCAGGCGAGCTCAACGCCTTGGAAATCGGCGAACTGAGAGAGAAAGCTAAAGCGGTGATTGAGGAGAAGCGCTCGGCTGATGACAGCCGCATCAAGCGCCGTTTCCAAGTCTAGTTTACAGGTGCTTACGATTCGGTTATAATAACAAGACAGCCGCTGGGCTGTCTGATGTTAATCATATGAAAAAATTACTAATATTAGCTGTTATATTAGTCTCATCTCTTTCGCTCTCAGCCTGTACGGCCAAGACGCCAGAGGCTAATGAGACAAAGCAAACGCCGGCTTCAAGCCAGGCTACGCCGGAGGCAGTGACTCCGGTTAACGAAAAAAATATGGAAGAAGGTAATAAGCCGGGTCAGGTCTCGGCGCCGGCCGGCCAGGCCGATCTTCTGGCCGAATATTCAAAAGCCGTTATTCACACAAATTACGGCGATATCGAAGTGAAGCTCTATTCCCAGGACTCGCCCGTAACCGTCAATAATTTCCTGAACCTGGCTCAGGCCGGTTTCTATGACGACACTAAGTTCCATCGGGTGATCAAGGACTTTATGATCCAAGGCGGCGATCCCCTGAGCCGGGGAAGCGACATTTCTCGCTATGGCACCGGCGGGCCGGGGTACCGCTTTGCAGATGAGATCAATTCCCATCTTTTAGTGAAGGGCAGCCTAGCCATGGCCAATGCCGGGCCCAACACCAACGGTTCCCAATTCTTCATCGTCACGGCCGAGGCCACGCCTTGGCTGGACGGACTACATACCAATTTCGGGGAAGTCGTTTCCGGGATGGAGGTAGTGGAGAAAATAGGGACCGCGGCTACCGGGGCCAATGACCGGCCGCTTCAAGACGTAGTTGTATCTTCGGTGGAGCTTCTACCCTAAGACTATGCAGGTTTATTTAGACAATGCGGCCACAACCCATCTAGATCCGCGGGTTATGGTCAAGATGAAGCCTTTCTTGGAAGGTCAATATGCCAACCCCGCCTCTATACACGGTTTAGGCCAGTCGGCTTTCTTGGCTCTGGCCGAAGCGAGGCGTCGCGTCGCCAAAGCTATCGGTGGTGAGCCCGAGGGAGTTATTTTCACCGCTTCAGCTACTGAGAGCAATAATTTTATTATTCGGGGGGTAGCTGAAGCTAACGCTCAGAAAGGGAAGCGGTTAATTATCTCAGCCATTGAGCATCCCTGCGTGCGGGAAGCGGCCCGCGAATTAGGGCGGCAGGGCTTTGAAATAGTTACTTTGCCGGTTGATAAGGAGGGCCTGGTTTCTCCGGCCGAATTGGAAAAACTGATGAACAAAGAAACTGTCCTGGTTTCGGTCATGGCGGTCAATAATGAAATCGGCACCATCCAGCCCATCGCCGAGCTGGCTAAAATCGCCCATCGCTACGGCGCCTATTTCCATACCGACGCCGTCCAGGCCGTTCCCTATCTCAAGCTTGACGCGAAGAAAATGGGCCTCGACCTTATTAGTCTTTCCGGGCACAAGATATACGGGCCCAAAGGCGTAGGCTTGGCCTATGTTAATCCGAAGATAAAGATAAAGCCGCTTATCCTAGGCGGCGGCCAGGAGGATGGCAAGCGTTCCGGCACCCACAATTTGCCCGGAATAATCGGTTTAGCTGAAGCCTTAGATTTAGCCTATCGCGAGCGCTCCGCTTATCTGAAAAAAGTGAAGGCGCTACGAGATTATCTCTGGCAGAAAATAAAGGCGGAGATTCCCGAAGTCAGGCTTAACGGCAGCCTGAAAGAGCGCAGCCAGGCGAATTTAAATGTCATGTTCGGTTACGTGGAAGGAGAGGCGATATTGATTGATCTGAGCCAGAAGGGCGTCTATGTTTCAACCGGTTCGGCTTGTTCCGCCTCTGATCTGCGTTCCTCCCATGTCCTTAAAGCCATTGGCCTGGACAAGAATTATCTCAATAGCAATATCCGTTTTTCCCTCGGCCGCTTCAATACCAAGGCCGAGCTGGATTATGCGGTCAAATGCCTGAAGTCAGCGGTCAAGCGCCTGCGGCGCTTCAGCCCGATTTCAAGCTTAAAATAAAACATATGGCTCTTAATTATACCAAGAAGACCTTGGATCACTTTCTCAAGCCGAAGAACATCGGCCGCCTGAACAATCCTGATGGTTTTGCCCAAATCGGCAACATGGTCTGCGGCGACCAGCTTGATTTTTTCCTCAAGGTGGAGAAGGGGAAGATCAAGGACGTGAGGTTCCTGTCTTTCGGTTGTGCCTCTAACATTGCCACCGCTTCCATGATGACTGAGAAGGTCAAGGGCATGACTATAGAAGAAGCTAAGAAGTATAAGTGGGAGAAGATAGTCTCAGACCTGGGCGGTTTGCCCCAGCAGAAAGTCCATTGCTCGGTCATGGCCGTGGAGGGCTTGAGAAAGGCGATAGACAATTACGAGAAGCGGCAGGCAGAGGGGAAGGGCAAGAAGGTGGCCAAACCTAAGAAGCCTAAGGCTACAGCTAAGAAGAAAAAGTGATCTCAATATGAAAGCGCCCCCTTGCGGGGGCGCTTTCGGTTTCGCTATAGGATATCTATAGTCAGCTTAGAATCTCTTTTCCAGGGGGCGGGCTTCGTTAACGACCACTTTGCGTCCGTCCATTTCCTGGTTGTTGTACATCTCTATCGCTTTGTCGGCTTCATCGTCATTGGCCATTTCCACGAAGCCGAAGCCCTTGGAACGACCGGTCATGCGGTCCATGATAACGACCGCGGAGACAACTTCACCAGCTTTAGAGAAAGCATCACGTAAAGATTCCTCGGTCGTCTTAAAGTTTAAGCCGCCGACGAATAATTTCTTCATCTTGTTTGCTCTAAAATTTTTGTTAATTGTAAGACGACCTTTTTCTTTTAAAAAAGCGGAATGGTCCGCTTTTTTCATAAGAATGCTTACCTGTCACTAGTTTACTTTATTTCTTAGAAAAAGTCAAGGGGGTAAATTATTGTATTTTACTAACCCTTTTGTTATAATAGAATTAAATATAGAGGGAATAAGACAATAGTGATTCCTCCCGAGTAGCCTGGATCTAGCAGTCCAGGACCAAGCAAAAACCCAGAGGAACAGCTCAAACCGATTGGAACCGGAGTTTCGTACTTTCAAATCCAAGCGGGGTAGTAGGACCGAACAGCGCTCCTAACCTTTAAAATAAAAGGGGGCACTTGTACTGATAAAAAAGGAGGTACGGTGCTGAGCATGAAAAAGAAGGAGATATGTAAGAAGAATGCTGGTTGGTATCCTGAGTTCTGTGAGACCCGGCCTCTTGGCTGGTGTAAAGCTCATAAGCTAAACCCTAAGTTGTTAGCCGGAGTAATCCGGAGACAGCGCCTAGGACCCAATCTCGGTAAGGGTCCTTTTATTTTACAAAACAGAGCCTGACGGCTCTGTTTTATATATCATTGATTTTGGTTTAAGCGGAAAGTTTGACGCCGGGACTCATGGAAGAAGCCAGGCTGAGGTTTTTGATGAAGAGGCCCTTGGAGGAAGACGGCTTGCTCTTTTTGACGGTCTCAAGCAGAGCTTCGAAATTTTCCTTGAGCTTTTGGTCGTCAAAGCTCAGCTTGCCGATGACGGCATGGACATTCCCGGTATCGTCGTTTTTGAAGCTTATCTTCCCCTTCTTGAGTTCAGCCACGGCTTTGGCCGGGTTGGGGGTGACGGTGTCGTTCTTCGGTGAAGGCATGAGGCCGCGGGTGCCCAGGATCTTAGCGATAACTGCCAGATTTTTCATTATGGCCGGTTCAGCCACGGCGACCTGGAAGTCGGTCTTTTCTGTCTTCTTGATTTCAGCGATGAGCTCGTCACCGCCGGCATAGTCGGCGCCGGCTTCCTTGACGGCCGCCTCGTTCTCCGGCATGACAAAAGCCGCGACTTTGACGGTCTTGCCCGTACCATGAGGCAGGCTAACCGCCGCTCTCACCTGTTGGTCGCCCTTCTTGGGATCGATGCCCAGACGGAAGTGGACTTCCAGGGAAGCGTCAAACTTGGCCTTGTTGATTTGCTTGACGATGCGAATCGCTTCGTCTATGGCATAGGCCTTGGCCGGGTCATAGATAGCCGAGTAGTCGGTTTTCTTCTTGGCTTTGGCTACTGGTTTGGCGGCCTTAGTGTTTTTCTTGCTGTCTTTTTCCATATTGTTATTTCGTGGTCCAGCGCCCGAAGCGGGCTCCCACAATTAATTAAGTTATTTTATTTCCACGCCCATTTGGCGGGCCGTGCCGGCGATTATCTTTTTAGCTGCATCCAGGTCATTGGCGTTTAAATCCGCCAGCTTGACCTTGGCGATCTCGGCGAGCTGGGCGTCGCTGATGGAACCGATCTTTTCGGTGAGCGGCTTGCCCGAACCCTTCTTGATGCCGGCCGCTTTCTTGATCAGTTCGGCCGCCGGCGGAGTCTTGAGGATAAAGGTATAGCTTCTGTCCTCGAAGACGGTGATTTCCACCGGAATGATGTCGCCCATTTTGTCCTTGGTCTTGTCGTTGAAGTCCTTGCAGAATTCGGCGATATTGAGGCCGTGCTGGCCCAGGGCCGGACCGACCGGGGGCGCCGGATTGGCCTGGCCGCCGGCTATTTGCAATTTGATTTTAGTTTTTATCTTTTTAGCCATATTGATACGTTAACAGGAAAGCGGAGAAGCACCGCCTCCGTCTTGTTTAGGTTTTTTTGATTTGGAGGAAGTCCAATTCGACCGGCGTTTCCCGGCCGAACATGGAAACCGATACCTTGACCTTGCCTTTGGCCTCGTCTATGGCCGTGACTTTGCCATCCATGTTCTTGAAAGGCCCTTCGTTGATGCGGACCGGGGAGCCGACGACAACGTCTATCTGGAACTTGGGATCTTCCACACCCATGCGTTTCTGCAGAGCTTTGACCTCAGTGTCGCTGATGGGGGTAGGGATGGTGCCGGTGCCAATGAAGCCGGTGACGTTGGGGGTATTTCTGACGATATACCAAGACTCATCGGTTACTTCCATCTCGACTAGGATGTAGCCGGGGAAGATCTTTTCCTCTACCACTTTGCGCTTGCCGTTTTTGATCTTGATCTTCTTCTCGGTCGGGATGAGGATGTTGAAGATCTTGTCCTCCATGTCCAGGGATTCCACTCTTTGCTTGAGGTTCTGGGCGACATTCTCTTCATAGCCGGAATAGGTGTGAATAACATACCAGCGGCGGCCTTGATTTAATAGTTGTTTGGCCATACGTTTAAGAACTATTTATTATCTGCTTACCAGAATCTGGAAAGCATAATTGAAGGCGTAGTCTAGGGCGCCCAAAAATATCGCCACCGCCAAGCTGATGCCGATGACGAGGAGGGTGTAGTTATACGTCTCTTTCTTGGTCGGCCAAGTGACTTTTTTCATCTCTTCAACCGAACCTTTGATGTAGTTTGTAAGCTTGTTCATATTGGGAGCAAGAGGTATTTAAAAATAGCCTCCGAGGCCACTTTTTTATCTAAGATAATCATATAAAATAAAAGGGGATATGTCAAGGAAATCAGCCCCTTTCTCCTTTATTGACAGAAATATTAGGATGTGGTAGTGTGTTCTGATCGTTTATAGAGTTATTCACCAAAAGTACTTTTATAATGGAAAAAGAAAGATTGTTAAGAATCTCATTTTGGGCATCCATGGTGGGCGGCCTGATTTATTTCTCCTTATTAACCCACAACTTTGGAGGCTGGAATGAGCTCGCTATTTTAACGGCTCCGGCGGCCCTAGTGTTATCTTTATTGAGCGGCGAAAATATGCCGCTTAACAAAAGGCCTTTATTTTCGGCCATTGCCTTCGGAGCGGCTTGTTTGGCTCTTCTTATAGTTTCTCCAATCAACCTAAATTTCTGGGGGAAGCTGTTTGCGGTCCTTTTCCTGTTAGCGGCTATTCCGCGGGTATTTGCAGTAACCAAGCTGACGGAAATCAGCCGGATAAGGTGGGTCGCAGTCTGGTCGGCGGTCGTCTCCTTAGGCTTATTGATTGTCATTGGCTTCATCTATGGTCAAACTCCATCGGCAAGCCGGTTGGAAACATTAGCCTATGTGGCTATAGTTTCCGCCTGCGCCCTGTCAGCCATATCACCGATTCGCATCTTCGCGGATGATTCCCTCATTCCGGTATTATCAATATTAGGGTTCATTGTCGCCTTGATATTCTTTCTCGTCATAAGGCCGATTAACTTTGATATCTGGGGGAAGCTTCTGGTGATTGCCTGGATGACGGCCGCTTTTAGCCGGACCTATGCTGAGGCCAGCGATATCTTTGGCTGGAATTTGAAGCATAGGGGCTGATTGTAAAGATATTAGCCAAAAACCGCCTGAAATATGGTGGTTTTGTATATATATTGACTTTTTTTATTAAATATGTTAATATTTTGTATTACTCTACGCGACTGTCTATGGGAATATTCAGAGCGTTGGTATGTCTGAGCTAGCCGAAAATCAGGATCAAAGAGAGTAGGCACCTTAAAAATTGAAACAATGGAAACATTGAAAAAAATGAAAATCGCTATTGCCATCACTACCTTAATGGCATTAGTGTATGCGCTGCTGCTTACCCTAAATGGGGCACCGCATGAGATTAGTATGGTTGTTATGGCTGAATCATGGGCTGACGTTCTACTGCCAGAAGAACTCCAACTTTCCTATTGGTGGAATCTGTTGGTTTTCCCGCTGGTTGCTATGACTATTGTGTTTGTCGGCAACCAGGAGGCGATAGCCGGGAAAGAGCCACGGCCGAGAAGACGACTGGAGTATAAGAAAGATGGGGACAATCTGGTGCCCATTTCAGCCTCTTTCCAGGAAGGCAGCGAAGAAAAGGAAATGGTCGGGCGCAAGTATGAAGCCCGAGTCCATATCTTTATTCTTAATTGTGTTGCGCTTATTGCCGCTTTTGGCACAACTTCTGTTTGGGCAATCACCAGCGTCATTTTCCCCGAGTATTCTCAGGCCGGCCCATTAACATTTTTAGCTTCGGCTCTTGCTGTTTGGCTGGCAGTTTATTGCGGCTTTGGGGTGCTAATAGAAATGGCCTATGTTCTTTTCCCAGGCATCTTTGATGGGAATTTAACTGACAACGATGGGGATTTAACTGGCAACTATCAAAAGAGAGTAATAGCTCTAACAAAACAGGGCTTTGCCAGATCACTTCCCCTTGTACTTGGCGCCACAATTGGCTATATGTTGCGCATGATTATCGAAGCCATGGTGTTACCAATCCGTTGGACGATTTCCCAATTCCGACGGGTAAAAATTTCAATTTCCAATTCCAAGCAGGCCTAAACCCGCCTGCACCTCCTCCAAGCGTCTGGATCCGTCCAGGCGCTTTTTCGTTTGCTTTTTGGCCTAAGAACGGCTAAAATGGTATCAGGACAAAATATCCTATTTTTCTATATGGTCAGCCCCAATTTAATCAAACGAAACGAAAACAGCCAGGCAGTCGAGGTCAATGCTAACGCTAAGAAGCTCTTTCAGGTGATATACAGCGAGAGCTTGCCTAAAGACGAATCCCGCCAGGACGACATTCCTCGCATCAGGGTCTCGGCTCTGGTTTCCCGTCTCGCCTTCTTCTATGAAAAGGTGAGAAATGCCGTGGACTACGAAGAAGAGCATCTTTTGCGCAAGAATGCTATTTCCCGCATCCTGAGGCGCCAAGTGATGATTGAGAGCGTCATCAAGGATGTTGACAGCCCGAAGATCGCCGAGCATTTAATCGTCGAGCTCATCCGCGGCCGCTACCTCCCCAATAACGAGATCCCCGAGGCAAAAATAGGGGAGATTGCCCTCCTGCTGGATAAGTATATCCGCCTCAAGGACCAGATGATACTCAAGATAAATGCCGAGATAGACTTAAAGAAGGATATTAACCGGGCTAAGGACTTGGTGAATGAGAAGAACCGCCTGGTCCGCTGGACCTTGGCTTTGGCCGCCTGTGAGATAGAAGATGTGTTGGGCCAGAACCGGGTTAAGCAGATGGTCGTCAATAGCATGTTTGACGTTCTGTCTCAGAATATCAGCCTTCCCGCTGGTCTGGACCAATCCGATTTGGAAATACAAATATATTTGAGCATTGGCCGTAATTATCTCAAGCTGGACAAAGACATGCTCAGCTTTGTCCTGTTTAAGTACTATAACAGCGATTGGCTGGATTTGGGTCGCCAGGGTGGCTGGGACAAGGAGGTTGAGGCCAAGGTTGGCCGCATTGCCTCCGGTTTGATGGATCTGCGCCAGCTGGTGGAGAAGCAGCTCGCCTACTCTCTAGGAAAGCAGTTGGATAAGATTACTCGCGCCTACTCCTTATATTTTTCCATCCTCGCCGAAACCATCAATGAGGATCCGGCCAAGACATATAATGAGTTGCAGCAGGGAGAGAAGAGCTTTATAGCTTCAATCAAGAAGGTCTGTCAGAAGAAGTATAAGAAGGCCAAGAATCGGCTTTGGCGAGCGGCTTTTAGGAGTATCATCTATATCTTCCTGACCAAGTCAATCTTTGCCGTTTTGATTGAGGTTCCGGCTATTCGTTGGCTGGGCGAGACCTTGAATCCGATTTCCTTGGGGATAAATATTGCTTTTCCGGCAATTCTTCTGTTTCTCATCGTTTTCTTCACCAGGACGCCTAATGGGGACAATACTGACAAGATAATCGCTGGCATCAAGGAAGTCGCTTTCCAGGGCCAAGAAAGGCGCCAGCCCATAATCCTCCGTCCCGACAACCGGCGCAACTGGCTGGCCCGGGGAATTTTTAACATCATCTATGCCGCTTCTTTCTGTTTTTCCGTCTATGTCATTATCCGGGTTCTAGACTTCATCAATTTTAATTGGGTCAGCATCACCATCTTCCTTTTCTTCCTGGCTTTCGTCAGCTTTTTTAGCATCGTCGTCACCCGCGGCGTCAAGGAGCTCATGATCGTCGAGCGGCGCGAGAACCTAGGCAGCTTTCTTATCGACCTTTTCTACATGCCCATCATTCTGGTCGGCCGCTGGCTGTCGCGGAACGCTTCCAAGCTTAACGTCTTCATTTTCATCTTCGATTTTATAATCGAGGCCCCCTTCAAGATACTGGTGGAAATCGCCGAGGACTGGACTAAGTACGTCAAGGAGAGGCGGGACAACATGCAATAATATGGCCAGCCTCTACATTGTGGCCACGCCCATTGGCAACTTGGAAGATATCAGCCTGCGGGCGCTTCGCATCTTGAAAGAAGCCGATGCGGTTCTTGGCGAAGACACCCGGGTGGCCAAGAAACTTCTGGATAGGTACGGCATAAAGACGCCGGCCATTTCATACCATCAGCATAGCGGGAATCTCAAGACCGATCGCCTGCTCAGCCTTCTCCGGGAAGGGAAGAGCCTGGCTCTGGTCACTGACGCCGGCACGCCCGGCATTTCCGATCCGGGAAGCCATCTGGTTTCCCTGGTGCGGGAGAAGCTGCCGGAGGTATCCATTGTCGCCATTCCCGGGCCCTCCGCTCTGTCCGCCGCCCTGTCCCTAGCCGGCGACGGCTTTGACCGTTTTCTCTTTCTTGGCTTCCTGCCCCATAAAAAAGGGAGACAGACGATGCTTAAGGAAATAGCGGCCAGTTCTTGGCCAACGGTATTGTATGAGTCAAAGCACCGGGTACTGAAACTATTGGAAGAATTGGCTGGATTGGAAGGGAAGAGCCTATCTTTTGAGCTGCTTATCGCCCGTGAACTGACCAAGATTCACGAAAGCATTTATCTTGGTAGTCCGAAAATGATATTAGAGAAGCTGCAATCTAATTCGCAATCCCTTAAAGGCGAGTTCGTAGTAATGGTGAAGAAAAAAGGAAAAGATTAGTTTAAGATTATGATGATTTAGTTAAGTGAGCTTTCTATTTTGTATTTAGTTATGCCAAAGCCCCAGCCATTCTATATCACCACCACTCTGCCCTATATCAACGCCGAGCCCCATATCGGCTTTGCGGCCGAGATCATCAAGGCCGATGTCATCGCCAGGTACCGTCGGCAGCGGGGAGACGAAGTCGTCTTTAATACCGGGACCGACGAGCACGGACTCAAAGTTTATCAGAAAGCCAAAGAGCTGGGTCTTGAGGTCCAGGAATACTGCGACCGCTACTCCGCCCGTTTCCGCCCCTTGGCCGAAGCCCTGGACCTGAGCTACGACCGTTTTATTCGGACGACCGAGCCGTCCCATCAAACAGCGGCCCAGGAGTTCTGGCGGCGCTGCCAGGCGAGCGGGGATATATATAAGAAGTCATATCGGGTGAAATATTGCGTCGGCTGCGAAATGGAAAAGACCGACTCGGAGCTTGATGGCGGGCGCTGCCCCCTCCATCCCAACCGGGAATTGGAGCTGATAGACGAAGAGAACTATTTTTTCCGCTTTTCCAAATATCAAGACGCGCTTCTGAAGCTGTATGACAGCCGGCCGGATTTCGTCCTGCCGGCCAGCCGGCTTAAGGAAATCAGGAGTTTTGTCGAACGTGGCTTGCAGGATTTTAGCATTTCGCGCTTGCGTGAGAAGATGCCCCATGGCGTGCCTGTCCCTGGCGACGAAAGCCAGGTGATGTATGTCTGGTTTGACGCCCTGGTTAACTATATTTCCACCCTGGGCTGGCCGGACAAGCCAGACTTTGCCCGCTACTGGCCGGGCACGCAGGTCTGCGGCAAGGATAATCTCCGGCCCCAGGCGGCGATGTGGCAGGCGATGCTTCTTTCCGCCGGCTTAGAAGCTTCCCGGCAGATTTTGGTTTTCGGTTTTCTCACCGCCGGAGGAGAGAAGATCAGCAAGAGCCTGGGCAATTCCATTGACCCGTATGCCTTGGCCGAGAAATATGGCAGCGATGCTCTGAGGTATTATCTTCTCTCCGAGATACCGACCTTCGCCGACGGCGACTATTCCGAAGAGAAGTTCCGCTTCCGCTATAACGCCGATCTGGCTAACGGCCTGGGCAACCTAGCCGCCCGGGTGGCCAACCTTTTAGAAAAGGAGGAAATAGGGACTGGCTTCAAGGTTAATTTGGAAGCCGCGGATTTTTCCCGGACTAACCAAGATTTTGAGGGGAAGATGTCCGGATGGCGCTTGAACGAAGCTTTGCAGATAATCTGGGAGAAGATAAAGGAAGCGGATGAGCGACTGACTAAAGCGGCTCCTTGGAAGCTGGAAGGGAAGGCGGAGAAAGAAGCCATTCTTCGTCCTCTGGCCCAGGATATTTTAAATATCGCTTATTTACTCGAACCCTTTCTGCCGCTCAGTTCTCTTAGCCTGCAGGCACAGTTTGGCGCCTCCCAGGTCAAGAAGGGCCAGCCGCTCTTTCCGCGCCTGGAAAATAGCGTTTAATTTTAATTTCACATATGTCCATTTTTGACATCTCGCTGCTCGTTATTCTGGCCGCCTTTATTTTAAACGGATTGTTCAAAGGTATTATCCGTTCCTTGGGCCACATCGTCGGTTTATTGATCGGCGCTTATGTCGCCAGCCATTTCTATCTCGCCCTGTATGAATGGGGCAAGCATTTGGCTAACGGCCATGAAAATGTCGGCAAGGTCGTCGCCTTCATTCTTCTATTTGTCATAGTAACCCGGCTGGTGGACTGGCTCTTTGTTCTTCTGGAAAAGCTTTTCAAATTCGTGGCCGTCATTCCCGGCAGCAAGTATATCAATAATCTCTTGGGCGCAGCGTTAGGATTTTTGGAAGGTTCTCTTTTTCTCGGCTTACTCATTTTCGTCATCTCCAAATATGCCATTATCGGCAATTTCTTCGCCGACCAGATAGCCGCTTCCCGTCTCGCTCCTTTCCTGCTCTGGGTGGCCAAGCTGGCCATGCCTCTTTTGCCGGAAGCCCTGAAGGCGATACAGAGCTTGGTCTAAAGACATGCTGAAGTTCAGGCTCAAAGGCGGGAAAATCGCCAAGGATGATCTTCAAGCTATTGTTTCGGCCTTGTTATTGGGCCGAGTCGCCGTTCTGCCGACCGACACCCTATATGGCCTGAGCGCCATTGCCAGCAGTTCCCGGGCGCTGCGGCAGATAGAGAAGATAAAGGGCGGCCCGAAAGGCAAACCCCGTTTGGTTCTGGTTCCAGGCATTTCTGCCTTGCGCCGCTATGCCAAGCTAGATCCGCATCAGGCGGCCTATATCAAAAAGGCTCAGTCCGGAAAAAGGCCGACCACTTTTATTTTGGATTATAAGGGCGGATTGGCTCCGGGAGTAGCCGCTTCAGACAAGAGCCTGGCTTTGCGTTTGCCTAAAGCCGGATTTTTAATTAAAATATTAAAGGCTGTCCGTGTCCCGCTACTTTCCACCAGTTTGAATCGAAGCGGCCAAGATCCGCTTCAGAGCCTGGAAGATATAGAAAATTATTTTTCCAAGACATCGCAGCCAGATCTTCTTTTGGACGCTGGCAGGCTTAGGCGCCGCCGCCCTTCGCGGCTAGTAGATTTGAGGGAGATTGGCCGTCCCAAGGTCCTCAGGCCTTGATTTAAAATCACTCGCTAATATGATCAATGTAAATAACAAAAAATCAAAGATAGTCGGGCTGGCTCTAGCCGGCTGTTTAGTGTTGGGCGGGGTCTTCCTTTCCGGCCTGGCCTTAGGCCGGCAGGATCGGGCGGAAAAGGGAAGCGGCCTGATTGCCTATTCCGAGAAAGCCAAGCAGGCGACCGCAGCCAGTAGCTCAAATTTAAATTTCAATCTCTATTGGGAGGTTTGGGACAGGCTCAAGAACAGCTATGTTGATAAGAATAAGCTTAGCGATCAGGACCTTTTCTATGGTTCTCTGCGAGGCTTAGCCGAGGCCACCGATGATGCCTATACCGTTTTTCTTGATCCGGAGGAAGCCGAGGAATTTGCAGCTGACATGGCCGGAACTTTTGAGGGCGTTGGCGCCGAAGTCGGCATGAGAAACGATATTGTAACTATTATCGCTCCGATTGAAGGGGCACCGGCAGCTCGGGCCGGGCTTAGAGCCGGAGATAAAATCTATGCCATTGACGGCCAGTCCACCATTGGACTGAGCGTCGATGAGGCGGTCAAGCTTATCCGCGGTCCCAAGGGGACTAAGGTTGTCCTGACCATTATCCGAGGCGAAGACAAGCCAAGCGATATCACTATCACCCGGGACACCATTTTCGTTAAAAGCTTGTCATATAATCTCCGTTCCGATAATTTCATGGTCATCAAGGTTTCCAGTTTCAATGATGACACCCTGGGCCTCTTTGAGGAGGCAATTAATACCGCCTTGCTCAAGAATCCGAAGGGAATAATCCTTGATTTGCGTAATAACCCCGGAGGATACTTAGATACGGCCGTGGCCATGGCCGGGGAGTGGGTGGAAGCCGGTCCGGTGGTAGCTGAGCAGTATGGCGAGAATAAGCGGGACGAGT
>Ga0116156_10003102_pt1 | contig 14690 bp, 13 predicted proteins | sample AD_UKC045_MetaG_FD_89891 | JGI IMG/M metagenome (GOLD analysis project Ga0116156, IMG submission 89891) | Active sludge microbial communities of municipal wastewater-treating anaerobic digesters from USA - AD_UKC045_MetaG | ecosystem: Engineered > Bioreactor > Anaerobic > Digestate | place: USA... | reverse complement strand
CGGTCGAGCAGATCGCGTTCAAGGCGGTGAAGACCGAGAAGGAGTTCGTGCCGGATAACGCGGCGATTGCGGCTAAGGCCACCGAGATGGCTCAGGCCGACGCTGCCGCGACCAGCTGGGTGGACTACATCGATAAGGCGCGAGATGCGCTGATCGCTGAGGACGCCGAGAAGCGCAAGGCGAAGGAAGAGAAAAAGAAAGCCAAGGCCGGCGCCGAGGAAGACCCGGCTAAAGAAGAAGACGAAGCCGACGACGAGGAGTCCAACGAAGAGGCGGACGAGGGCGAAGAAGGCGATGAGGAGGGCGAAGAAGGGGCTGATGACGACGCCGAAGACGACGAGGCCGATCCGAAGAAAAAGGAAGCCGAGAAGTCAGCCGCCCGGAACGACCTCATCCAGGTGTGGAAGGCCACAGACGGCCGCACGTTCGCCAAGAAGGAGTCCGCGGTCGAGCACCAGGCGACGATCAACGCCGCGAAGTCCGCTGATCCGCTCAGCAAGGCGCTCAGCGGCCTCCGTGCGGCGCTGCACGGCGAAAGCACCGAGGAACTTCCCGAGGCCTTTGCCGATCTGTCGAAGGCTTCCAAGGTGCTCAAGTTCCTCGCGAAGAAGTCGCGGCGTGACGACATCCTCGCCAAAGGCATGTATGAAGTGGGTTGGTTCGCCCGCCTGCTTGATGACATGGCCTGCATCCAGTCTTGCGTCGCCAGCGAGGCGGACTGGGAAGGCGACAACTCGCCGGTGCCCGCGCACCTCAAGGAGAACATCAAGCAGCTGACCCTCACCTTCATCGAGATGGCGATGGAAGAAGCCGCCGAGATGGTCGCCCGCCTCAAGCCCGAGGAAGTCGAAGAGCTTACCGACGCTGGCGCCGGCACCGCCGACGAGTCCACCGCGGAAGTCGATGCGACAGACGATCCGGAAGTGGCGGTTCATGCTGCGGAGGGCGTCAAGTTCCTCATCGCCGACAAGGCTCGCCTCGAGAAGGCCGGCGCGCGCAACTCGAAGCAGGACATCGAGCGCCTGCAGAAAGCGCATGACGCGCTTGTCGAGCTCGGCGTTGCCTGCAAGGCAGTGTCCAGCGACGACAACGCGGACGACGCCGAAGCGGCCGAGAAGGTTGCCAAGACGGATCTCGTCAAGGCCGAGACCGAACGCGATCAGCTGCGCGCTGATAACGAACGGCTCAACAAGATCATCGCTGATGCGGTGCCGGAAATCGAGAAGCTCAAGAAGGAAGTCATCGCGCTCAAGGCGCAGCCGCTTCCGTCCGCTCCTCGGACCTCTGTGGTCGAGAAATCCGGCGACCGTTCAGGCGTGACGTCCGAGCCCGCTCTCCCGCAAACGCTTCAGGATGCGCTGGCGAAGATGACACCGGAACAACTTCAGGACCTGGCGATCCGTGCGGCTCAACAGCGTCCTATGTCCCTCGTTGATCGGGGGCAGAAATAAGCTGACCGGAGACGGGAAGCACCCGCACCGCCCGGAGACGGGCACTTCTGGAATACCGAACTGAAACTTACGGAGAAAGTAAAATGAACCTGCAAACTCAAATCGAAGGCCTTGTTGCGGGTGCCTCCCTCGAGGCTCTGCAAAAGGCGCTGGGCGAAGCCCAGAAGTCGCCGATCACCGATCCGCGCCTCTACACCGAGCTGTTGAAGTCGACCTTCAGCCAGCCGGGTTCGGCCACGTCGGGCATCAACTTCTATGACCTGGAAGCCCCGGCGAAAATCCTCTATCCGGTGCTGACGCCGCTGCGCAACGAAATTCCGCGCGTGTCCGGCAAGGGCGGCATTCAGGCGAACTGGCGCGCCGTTACCGGCATCAACACGTCCGGCGTCCGCGTCGGCGTGAGCGGCGGTAACCGGAACGCGGTCATCGCGGTCAGCACGGCCGACTACACCGCTGCCTACAAGGGCATCGGTATCGAGTCGAACGTCGACTTCGAGGCGCAGTACGCCGGCCAAGGCTTCGATGACGTCCGCGCAATCGCGGCGCGTTCGGGCCTCGAGTCGCTGATGCTCGGCGAAGAACTGCTGCTCCTGGGCGGCAACGGCTCGCTCGCGCTCGGCACCACGCCGACCCCGACTCTCTCGCAGTCCACCACGGGCGGCGCGCTGGTCGACGGCACCTACCACGTTACGGCGGTTGCCCTGACGTTGGAAGGCTTCGCCAACGCCACGGTTGCTGGCGGCATCCCGACCGAGATCACTCGCGTCAATGCTGACGGCTCGACCGACACCTTCGGCGGCGGCTCGGCCCAACGCTCGAACTCGGCGTCCATCGTCGTCAACGGCGGCGGCGCTACCCAATCCGTGCTCGCTGCTGTGGCCGCTGTCCGCGGTGCTGTCGGCTACGCCTGGTTCTGGGGTGCTTCGGCCGGCGGTGCAACGCTCGGCGCGATCACGGGCACTCCGTCCTACCGCATCACCACGGCTACGGGTGCGGGCACGCAAGACCGCGACGATCTGCCGGCGGCCGACAACTCGGTCAACGCGCTGGTCTTTGACGGTCTGCTCACGCAGGCTCTCAAGCCGGGCAGCAATGCCTACTGGGATGACCTCGCTGGCGGCACGCTCACCAGCGACGGCGCGGGCGGCATCGTCGAGTTCGATGAGGCGTTGAAGTCCCTCTGGGACAACTATCGCCTGTCGCCGGACACGATCTGGCTCTCGAGCCAGCAAGCCCTCGACATCGGCAAGAAGATCTTGAACGCGGGTCAGACCACGGGCGCGTACCGTATCGTCTTCAACCCCGAGCAAGGCATGATCGCCGGCGGTATCATGGTCGCCACCTACCTGAACCGCTTCTCGATGGCCGGCGCCAACACGATCAAGGTTCGCATCCACCCGAACCTGCCGAGCGGCACCATCCTGATGACCACGACGAAGCTCCCCTACCCGCTGAGCAACGTCAACAATGTCATGCAGGTCCGCTGCCGCCAGGACTACTACCAGATCGAATGGCCGCTCCGCACTCGTAAGTACGAGTACGGCGTCTACGCGGATGAAGTGCTCCAGCACTACTTCCCGCCGTCCATGGCCGTCATCACCGGTATCGCCGCCGGCTAATGCTGACGACGCGAAAGGGAGGAGTCTTTACGGGCTCCTCCCGATCCGGCGGACTCGTTACAATGCACCGGCTTCCGGTGTATCGTTGGGAGCCCGAACGGCAATAACCCCTGAGGAGAGAATGACGTGGCAAAAGCACCAAAGAACCTGGTCCGAGTGAAGTCGCCCGATAAGGGCTGCTCCTCGATCTCTGTGGATGGCGTCGAGTACGAAGGCGAGCGCGGCTACTTTCAAGTGGCGGCGCATCATGCTGCTGTGCTCGAGAAGCGTCCCTTCAACTTCGCGCGTGTCGCGCACGATGCCGAAGACGAGGCGGACGACGATGCCGACGCCGTTGACTTCGACCGCGCGTCCAAGGCGGAGCTCATCGACTTCATCCGCGAGCGCGGCGAGTCCGCGGATCGCAAGATGTCACGCGAGCAACTGGTGGACCTCGCCAAGTCGCTCAAGGACAAGGCCCCGGAAGAGGAATAAAGAACGATGGCTTGCGCTCTGACCACGCTCGCACATGCAAAGGCTTGGCTCGGCATCACCAACGATGCGTCCGACGCCAACATCGAGCGGCTGATCCAGAGCGCAAGCCGGTTCATCCTCAGCTACATCGGCCGGCAGACCGTGTGCGTCCGCCAGTACGAAGAACTCTATGATGGCAATGGCAAGACGTGGATGCTGCTGAAGCAGTGGCCGATCCAGTCGCTTCAGTCCATTCAGATTGTCGGTGGCCCGACGATCACCCAACTGCTCGCGCCTGGTGCCACAGGTAGCGGCTACAAGATCAACCCGCTCGACACGCCCGAGGAAGGCCCGCAGCGCGTGACGCTCATGGGCTACGTGTTCCCGTATGGCAAGGACTCGGTGTTTGTCACCTACACGGCAGGCTGGAAGACCGAGGACACGCTGACCATCGTCGGCGTGCCGACCGATACGCCCACCGCCGGCGCGATCCTGGTGAGCTCGCTCAGCGCGACCTGGGCGGGCGACATCGAAGTGCTCGACGGGGAAATCGCCATGCTGAAGGTTGCGAGCAACCCGGCCGCCGGTGAGTACACAGTCGACGCGCTCGGTAACTATGGCTTCAACGTCGCCGACGTTGGCAAATCGGTCACCATCGTCTACTCCTATGTGCCGGCCGACCTCGAGCAGGCTGCCTACGAGATGGTGGGCGAGGCTGTCCGGTACCAGCAGCGCATCGGCGTCAAGTCGAAAACCCTCGGCGGTCAAGAGACCATTGTGTGGGATAACAACCTCTTCAACGACCGCGCCGCGGCGATCCTCCAACAATACCGACGGGTGGCGCCGATATGAACCCCGTTGTTAGCCTTCTCGGTGACGCCAAGCTGATCGCTCGCCTCGAGGCCATGCCCGCCTCGGTGGCGGCTTCGCTTTTGCGCAAGGTCTCGATGCTGGTTCTCAAACTGCAGAACTACATTCAGACCAACAAGCTGAGCGGCCAAGTCCTCAACCGCAAGTCTGGCCGCCTTATGCGGTCAATCGGCACGAAGGTCGAGCAGACAGCCACAGCTGTGCTCGGCATCGTCTTCCAATCGTCGGACGTGCCTTACGGCCGCATCCACGAGTACGGTGGTAAGACCGCGGCCCACGTGATCGTGCCGAAGAAGGCGTCTGTCCTCGCGTTCAACTGGAAGGGCGAGAACGTATTCTTCAAACGGGTGAACCACCCGGGCTCGACGTTTCCCGAGCGCTCCTACATGCGTAGCGGTCTTCGGGATATGTCTGTGGAAATCAGCCTCGGTCTCAAGACCGCGGTGGTCGAAGGCATTAGGAGCGCCAAGTGAACCGTGAAGCGATCTTCGGTGCACTCTTCGCGTTGAGCGAGTCCATTGAATGGGGCACGCCGGCGCGCGGTTGGCAGACGCGGTCGCGTCGGGTGAAGCTGTTCTCCGACGTACCGGTCGACCAGCAGCCGGCGATTTTCCAGGCCGAGCACGATGAGGTCACGTCGCAGCAAAGCAACATGCCCTATAAGTGGGTATTGAAGGCGCAGTGGATCATCTACCAAGCCACGGGCAACAATCCGGACGGAGTGCCCGCCATCGAGAATAACCTGATCTTGGACGCGGTCCAGGCTGCATTCGCGCCTCAGCCGTCTGATCCCGGATATCCGAAACGAAACACGCTCGGGGGTCTTGTGCACCACTGCTACATTGACGGCAGTGTCTTCAAGGACCCGGGCGACATCGACAACCAGGGCATGATGGTCATTCCGATCCTCATGCTCGTCCCTGAGTAACAAGGAGAACTACAATGGTTCAGTACGTCTTCGCTACGGGCGACCTCTTCTCGACTCCGGTCGACGGGGGTGCCCCCTTCAAGTTCGGCGCGCTGCAGGACGTGTCGGTCGACTTCTCGGCCGACGTTAAGCAGCTCTTCGGCCAATACCAATTCCCGCTCGATGTTGCGCGCGGCAAGACGAAGATCGAAGGCAAGGCCGCGACCGGCAACATTGACGCCGCCGCGTTCAACACCTTCTACTTCAACCAGACGGTCACTTCCGGCCAGCTGCAACGCGCGATCAACGAGGCCGCCTCGGTTCCGGCAATGATGCCTTACACCGTGTCGGTCGATGAGGCCGCCAACTTCTACATGGACTTGGGCGTCTTCTACGCGGCGACCGGTGTTCAGCTCGTCCAGGTCGCGTCGGCGCCGGCCGCAGGCCAATACTCCGTCAGCGACATGGGCGTCTACACGTTCAACGCTTCCGACGCGAGCGAGGCACTGCTCTTCAACTACCTGTGGAATGACTCCGCGGGTCAGACCCTCGACATCGGCAACCCGCTCATGGGCGACACGCCGAAGTTCCGGATGGTTCTGTCGCAGACCTACGCCGGCAAGACCTTCACGCTCGTGCTCTATTCCTGCACGGCGGAAAAGCTCTCGCTGCCGTTGAAGCAGGACGACTACCTCATCGCGGACCTGACGTTCCAAGCACAGGCGAACGATGCCAACCAAGTCGGCGCGCTGACGACGACTGGCTAAGCGTGATAACGACGGAGACCGGCGGGTGTTGTGCCCGCCGGTGATCCCGTCAAGAGGAGAAGGCAATGGCGAAGTTCATTATCGGTGGTCAGGAATACGAGGCCCCGCCTCTCGGCTTTCGCAAGCTGAAGAAGGTGTGGCCTTTTGTGTCATCCACAATGAAGCACATCGAGTCGCAATCGAAACTTGACCCGCAGTCGGAAGAGGCGGTCGAGGCGGGCTTCGAGGCTGTGGAGACGGGGGCCAAGATCATCGCCATCGCTCTCGAAGGCTCCTATGACGACAGCATGACTGCCGAGGTCATTCTCGACAAGCTGCTCCCGCGCGAAGTCCCGGGCGTGTCCGCGTCTATTCAAGAGCTGATGTTGGAGGCGGGCTTGATGCAGTCGGGCCCTCCGAAGGCGCCAGCGGCGGCGCCAGAGGAAAGCCGTTCGACGGAGACTTCGACGCAATCATCGCCGAGCTCGTCGCCGCCGGCGTAGAAGGAGGCAGCTGGAACACCATCGAGGAGTATTGGACTTTGCCCCGATACTACAAGATGCACGATCACTGGAAGAAGTTCGGTCCTCCCGCCTACATTGGCATAGCCAGCGGGTTCGGCATAACGAACAACAAGGAGAAGAAGACCGGGACTATGGAAGACCTCGCTCGAATGTTTGGTGCAACCGGAGGCCGGATCGGTGGCTGACGAAGTCAAAGTTCTATTTGGTGGTGATACCTCGGGGCTCGATCAGGCAACTGATCGGGCCATTGGTGACATCAACGAGTTCAAGGGGTCTGTTGACGGGCTCCAAGGTCAACTCGGCCAGATGGCTGAGCGCATCCGCTCGGCTTTGAACTTTGATGGTATGCGCGCCGGCTTCTCGAGCATCGGCCAAGGTGTGTCGGGGATGGTCAGCCGGATCGGCCTTGTGCCGACCGTCGCATTGGGCGCGGGTGCCGCCATCGCTGGCCTCGCTGCTGTGGCCGTTATCGGCGGACGTGCAATCGCCGACTGGGCCGCTGCGCACGGCGACGCCGCCGAACGCCTGAGCAACCTGTCCCAGCAACTCGGCATCAGCGTGACCGAGCTGTCCGCCTGGGAAGCTGTGCTCGCGTCGGCGGGCGTTAGCACCAACTCCTTCGAGACCGCCCAAGCGTCACTCGCACGCAACCTCGCCGCCGCCCGAGAAGGCGCACGTCAGCAGAGCGAGGCATTCCAGGCGCTCGGTATTGACATCAGCCAGAACATCTCGAGCAGCGAGCTCATGCTGCAAATCAGCGACCGCTTCGCACAGATGGCGGACGGTCCTGAGAAGGCTGCGCTCGCGCAACAGCTGCTCGGCCGTTCGGGCGCTGAGCTGATCCCGATCTTGAACCAAGGCGCCGAGGCACTGCGCGGCCAGATGGATGCTGCCATCGAAAGCGGCGCGGCTGTCAGCGAGGCTTATGTCGCCGCGGGTCTGGACGTTGACGCCGCCATGGGCGCTATGCGTCAGTCCGCCAGCGGCTTTGCTAACACCCTTTTCGCCGAGCTGGGTCCCGCTGTGGCCGACATGCTCGAGGGCTTCGCCCAGTGGGTCTCCGACATGATGGACGCAACCCGGGAGTCCGGTTTGCTCGAGGCCGCGGTCGGTATCTTGAAAGTTACCATGGCAGCCATCGGCATTACGCTCGGCGCCGTCGGCGTTGTTCTGTCCGAGGTGTTTACTGCCGCAGTGCTTGCCGCTATCCCAGCAGTTGAGCTTCTCAAGACTACAGTCATCTCGCTGCACCGTGCATTCCAAGGCGACTTCGAGGGCGCAGCTCGTGCGTGGGGCGAGGGTGCCGAGCGCACCGTCAACGCGATGGCGGCCCAGCTCGACCGTGCGCAGCGCGTGCGGCAGAACTACGCGCGGTATGTCGGCGACGTGACGACGAACAACAGCCGGACGCCTGACGCCGGCCCGAGCACTAGTGCACAGGGCGAAGAGGTCCTGGCGCGCATCCGTGCGCAAGAGGCCGCCGCGTTGCAGCGTCAGCAAGAGGCCGCGGCTCGCCGTCAAACTGCCGCCGCTGATCGTGCCGCGCGAGAAGCGCGACGTCTGGCCGAGCAACGTGTGCAAGCCACGGTCGCCGGACTTGAGGCCGAGCAGGAGGCACACCGCGACAACTATGACCGCTGGATGCAGATCGAAGACCAAAAGCTCTCGATCCTGCGCCAGCAATACGGCGAGGAGTCGCGCCAGTATCAACAGGAGCTGCGCAATCGCGAGCGCTTCCAACGCCAGCACGCCCAGACGATGGCGCGCATCGAGCAGGAACGTCTCGAGTCCCAGCGTCGCATCACCGAGGCTACCGCCCAGACGGACATGAGCATCGCCCAAGAGCGGCTCAACATGGAGCGCCAGCGCATTCAGCAGATGCGGCAGCTGGGCCAGATCAGCGCGCAAGAAGAGATTGCGATGCTGGCGCAGGTCAACCAGCAAGAGTTCCAGCTCGAGGCCGCGCACGAGTCGCGAGTGTTCGAGCTTCGTATGGCGACGCTGCGCAGTTCACTCGAGGCTGAAGGCCTGCGCCCGGAGGAACGTGCGCGCATCCTTCGGCAGATCGAGGAACTCGAGGCCGGCCACGCAAACCGCATCCTGGAAATCCAGGCACAGTCGGCCAACGCCACGGTGCAGTCGCAGCGTGACGCGGCAGCGCGTTCGGTGCAAAGCTGGCAATCTATGCTGCAGCCTGTGGGTCAGGCCTTCAACGGCATGTTCCAGAACATCTACAACCGGACGATGAGCTTCCGCGATGCGTTCTTGCAGGCGCTAGATCAAATCTTGTTCTCGTTCGTCCAGATGGGCATCAACATGGCCATGAACTGGGCGGCGAACCAGTTGGCGATGACCGGTGCGACCACCGCGGGTGTTGCCGCGCGAACGACTGCCGAGGCGACTGGCGCGGCCGCCGGCACAGCGGCCTCGGGCAGCATGGCTCTTATGGACATTATGAACAGCGCCTGGCGTGCTGCGGCCGGTGCCTACGCGGCTATCTCGTCTATTCCCTACGTCGGCCCGTTCCTGGCGCCCGCGATTGCGGCAGGCATCCTCGCGACTGTGGTCGGGTTCGCCGGCAACATCGTCAGCTCGCGCGGCGGTCTTGGTCGCGTCGAGAAAGACGGCCAGATTGCCGAGCTGCACAAAGACGAGACCGTGCTGCCGGCGTCCCTCGCGGTGCCCATGCGCGACATGCTGCAGAATTGGAACCCCTCGCGGTCGCCCGCAGGCGGGATGCTGGCCACAGCTGCGAACGCATCAGGCGGCGGCACGATGATCCGGGGCGGTGACGTGAACTTGAACTACCAGCCGAACAACGCAGTTATGAATGGCGGCATTGAGTCGGTGCTCAAACGTGACAGCACTGGCCTGAAGCGCTGGTTCCGGAACGAGGTGCGCAATCGTCGCTTGAACGTCGGAGGCGGAAACTAATGCTGCGCGGGTCCGAAGGTTTCGACTACATCGCCGAGATTGACGCGGCAAACGAGGACGCTAATGGCATTCTCGGCTCGCTCGGTTGGTATCAATTCGCCGGTGAGTTCCACACTTCGTCTTTCACGCGGTTCGGCTACGGTCGATCGATCACCAAGGGCGTGAGCAACAACTGGACTGGGACGTGGGTGCTACCCGGCGCGCCGCAGATCAATCCGGGCATCGCCGGCTGGGCTATGTATATCAGCGAGGAAGACGAGTTCTACTTCCCGACTGTGTTCCTCAAGAACGCTACCAACGGGACCACTAAGCTGTCGGTGACGTTCCTCGAGTACGGCCGTATCCGCGTGAACATCAACGGCATGGACCTGGATGTGCCGGGCAACGGGGGCGGCACGCCGCTTGGCCCAGTGCTGTTTGTGAGCCCGCCCGGCACGTGGAATGTGAACACCTGGTTCTACATGGAAATCCGATGGGTGCTGGATGATGACACCATGTCGCCGACCGGTGAGCTCGAGCTGCGCATCAACACGGTGCCGCTGTGTCAGTACACCAACATCACTACGAGCACCGACTCTATTCTCGCCATCGACGCTATCGGCGTGGCCACGATCATCTTCAGCGAGGTGGGCGGTACTTACTTTGATGACTTCTACGCGCTCGACGAGACCGGCGACACGAACAACACCTTCCTCGGCAACGTCCGAGCGCAAGGCATCCTCCCTGTGGCCGCTGGCGACTCGACAATGTGGTCACCGTTCGGCGCCATGACCAACTGGGAGGCCGCGCGCAATACGCTGGTGGACGACTCGAAGTATGTCTTCACCGATGACGTGGGTGACCTGGACCTCTACGAGGTGGACCCGATCATCAACTCGCCGTCGGTGTTCGCGGTGACGGTCAAAGGCGCATACCGGCAGGATGACGCCACCCAGCGCTTCGCCCAGAACGTGCTGAAGCCGTCGACCACTGAGTTCCCCGGGACGCCCAAGGCGTTGAACTCGAGCTACTCGTTCATCGTTGACATCTACGAAGAGAACCCCGACACCGACATGCAATGGACCGACTCTGAGGTGAACGCCGTCCAGATCGGCCCGAAAGTGGAGAGCTAACAATGACTATCCTCTGGGCAGGAACCGAGCGTGACGCTTTCATAGTCCCGGCGGGCGCTGCTGCGCCGCCCACGTCAACAGCCGGCGGTACGTTTGACGCAAACTTCTCCCGTGCTGGGCTGAACCAGAACACGAGCAACAGCGTTCGCTTTCGCGCGTGCACTCTGTTCGGCGACATTCTCGAGGCATGGGTTCACTTTCGCACGTACTTCCAGGATACCAACTGGGCCAGCGGTGCAACGCCCTGGCAAGTGAACAACGCAGCGGGCACCGGCCTCATTCGTTTTCAGACTACGTCTTTGTCTCAGTGGCAGTTCCAGTACTGGAACGGGTCGGCATGGACGCAAATCGGCAGTACCCGAACGAGGCCTGCGGGGACTCACACTTTCGACGTTCACATTCTAGTGGCTGACTCGGGCGGTGAGTTCTTGGTCAACATGGACGGCAGCCCCTACGCGAATTGGTCTTTGACGGGCGACACTCTGCGATATACCGGCGCCGCCATTGACCAAGTGGTTTGGGGAAACTACGCCACCACCGGCGTCACCGACTTTGTTGTGACCGAGTGCGCCGTCGCCGATGTCAGCACCCTCGGCATTCGTGTGGCTACTCTGCCTCCCACGGGCAACGGGACTTACACCGCATGGACTGGCACCTACGCCGACGTGGATGAGTCGGGCATTGATGACGCCAACTTTATCTCGACCACAACGGCGGACCAACTCGAGTCCTTCACGTTGCAGGACTTGTCAGTCACCGCTGCCGGCTATGACCCGGTGGCTGTCTGTATCTCGTCACGTGGCCGGATCGGGGCGACGGGGCCGACGAACTATCAGCATTTGCTGATTACTGACAGCACCGACTTTCTGTCCGCCAACGTGGACCCGACTACTACCTTCAACTCGGTCGAGCAGACGGTGTATAACCAGAACCCCGACACAATGGCCGATTGGACTGTCAGCGAGATCAACGCGCTCGAGGCGGGCGTCAAGTCTATCGCATAACTCGACCGGAGGTTCTGCGCCGTGGCGGTCGATGTCTCAAAGTTTAATGTCTACGCCGCGCTAAACGCTGCGGGACCGCTGGTCAGCAAGTTCAATGCCTACGCGGTGTTGAACGCCGATGGGCCGCTGGTCAGCAAGGCCAACGTCTACGTAGTGGTCAAGAACTCCGAACAGGTTCGGGTGTCCAAGGAGACCGTTTACGCCGTCGTCACGTCGCGCGCACAGGAACAGGTCAGCAAGTTCAACCTCTACGCCGTGCTGCTCGAGCCCGATGTCGAGCCGGTCGATGTGTCCAAGTTCGTCACCTACACTGTGGCCGTTCCTCGTGTCGAAGAGCAGATTAGCAAGTTCAATATCTACGCGGTAGTGTTCCGCATCCCGCAGGTTAGCCACCCGCTGTCTGCTCTCGAGGCGCTTCATGGCGGCACCGGGCAAGTGTCGCTGTGCGACATCAGCGCCGAAGTACTCACGGGTGGCTACCCCGAGGTCCGTTTGCCGGTCATCGCCATCGATGTTACAACTGGTGGCTACCCCGAGGTCCGGTGCCCGGTCATCTGTATAGAAGTTCTTTATGGCGAGAAGGAGCAACCAGTGCCAGTTGACCCGCGTTTCCCGGCAATGAACGGCGGCACACCGCTCGGATCGCGCGAGCGTCTGCGTGGCGTTGGCTGGTCCGTGTTCAAGAAGCCGGAGTTCAACACCAAGATTGCTCCGCACGTCTCCGGCCATGAAGTCCGCGCGGCATTCTTCCAGTACCCGCGCTATGAGTTCAACCTCACCTACGAGCTGCTCAAGGATGAGATCAACGCCGACGAGTCGGACCTGAAGACGTTGATGGGCTTCTTCCTCCAGCGCCAAGGCTCCTACGATGAGTTCTGCTTCGAGGACCCGACCGACTACTATATCGAGGGCCAGGCCATCGGCGTGTCCGACGGGGGCACCGTGCAGTACAACATGGTGCGAACCTACGGCGGCTTCACCGAGCCGGTTGGTCAAGTGAACCTCGACGCGCTCGCGACATTCGGCGAGGCCGACGTGAACGTCGGTAACAACACCATCAACATCGATAGCACCAGCGAGTACACGACCGGCTACGGGCCGGTTGCATTCTCCACAGCTGGGACGTTGCCGGCGGGATTGGACGCGACCAAGGCCTACTGGGTCATCGTGGTCGACAGCCAGAACATTCGCGTGGCGCTGTCGAAGGCCGACGCGCTGGCCGGGACGGCGGTCGACATCACCGACGACGGCACCGGCACCTTCACGCTGAGCAACAGCACCGCGGTCTATCTGGACGGTGTGCTCCAGGACCTCGACACTTACGAGATTGTCCAGAACCAGCTGATCTTCGATGCCGCACCGGACGAAGATGATGTCATCACCGCGACGTTCCACTTCTACTTCGTCTGCCGGTTCCTTGACGACATGCAGGAGTATGAGAACTTCATGTATCAGCTCTGGTCGATCAACGAGGTCTCGTTCAAGTCCGTGCTACAGGAGCCTGTGGTCGCATGAAGCCCGCCAGCCCCGCCCTCGTTACATACCTCACGCGGCGTCAGCAGAAGTATGCTGACTGCTACGAGTTCGTGCTGCGCGACGATGTGGACAATCCGACCGTCTTGCGGTACACCACAGCGACGAGCAACGTCCGAGCGATCCCGCCGGGCGAGATGGAGTATGTCACCTATGAGGCCGGCCGCGTGCTGGTGTCGGGGCTGCGCTATCGTCTGGCCATCGGCACCGACGTTGACGAGCAGGAAGTCGAGATCGCGGTCAAGCCCAACACAACTGTCCTCGGGCTGCCGTTCCTCGTCGCAATGCGCAAGGGGCTCTTCGCCAAGGCAATCGTCAAGCGCACGCGGTACTGGTTCAACAACTGGGGCGAGGAGCCCGTCGGCGGCATCGTCTTCTTCAGTGGTTTCATGTCCAACATCATGGACCTCGGATCGATCACCTGCAAGGCGAAGGTGAAGTCGGGGATGATCCTGCTCAACACGCCGATGCCGAACGAGCTCTACCAGCCGCAGTGCCTCAATACGTTGTTTGATGCGCGCTGCAAGCTGGACCCGGATGACTGGGCGGAGCAAGGCACCGTCGAGACCGGCAGCACCACGTCGGTCATCCTGTGGGCGAGCGCTACGCTGGACGACTTCAACCAAGGGGTGATCCGGTTCGAGACCGGCCCGAACATCGGCGCTATCCGCACGGTGAAGAAGTCGACCGGCGCCGCGCTGATCCTGACGCTGCCACTGGACTTCGAGCCGACGGATACCGACGACTTCGTGGTGTTTCCCGGTTGCGACAAAACGAAGGCCCGCTGTAACGTGCGCTTCAGCAACATCGAGAACTTCCGCGGCTTCCCGTTCATCCCCTCACCGGAGACAGCGATGTGACCTACGATCCGTGCCTCCGTCCCGTCGGCGAGACATACCAGCGGCAGCTCGTGGTCGAGGAAGCGCGCAAGTGGATTGGTACGCCTTACCACCACTGCGCCGATGTGCGCGGCGTCGGAGTCGATTGCGCCATGCTGCTGGTTCGCATCTTTGTGGACCTCAAGATGGTCCCGCCGTTCGATCCGCGGCCGTATGCGCCCGACTGGCACTTGCACCGCAGCGAGGAGATATACATCGACCACATCATTGGACAGGGCGTCGGTCACGAGATCACGCAGGATGAGGCGGGCCCCGGCGATCTTGTCGTCTGGAAGTGCGGGCGCACTCACAGCCACGGCGCGGTGATCGTGGACTGGTCGAAGCAACGAGTTATCCACGCACTGGCGAAGGAGCGGCTGACCATCGAAGGCGTGCCGCCCGACTATCTGATGAAGCGCTCCGAGTCGATGCGCTTCTTCTCGTTCTGGGGGAACAAGCAATGAGCGCGATCTTCGGCGGCGGCGGGACAGTCGGCGAGAAGTCGCCGCGTTACTCGGGCCTTCAGCTCCAGACATCCTCGTCAGCGATCCCGCTGGCGTTGTTCTTTGGCTTGAGCCGCGGCGCTCCCAACCTCGTTTGGTACGGCGACTTTAAGGCGATCAAGAAGAAAGAGAAGACGGGCGGCAAGGGCGGCGGCG
>Ga0116156_10003093_pt1 | contig 14721 bp, 11 predicted proteins | sample AD_UKC045_MetaG_FD_89891 | JGI IMG/M metagenome (GOLD analysis project Ga0116156, IMG submission 89891) | Active sludge microbial communities of municipal wastewater-treating anaerobic digesters from USA - AD_UKC045_MetaG | ecosystem: Engineered > Bioreactor > Anaerobic > Digestate | place: USA... | reverse complement strand
GTGGTAGTCAATATTTATGGAATACAGGATCTACCAATGCAAGTATCACAGTTTCTCCTTCGCTCAATACCACCTATACTGTGACAGTCAGCAATCCTTCATGCTCTTCTAGCTCAATGGCAAATGCACTGGTTGAGGTCAATAGTGTCAGTGGCGGAACCATAAGCTCAAACCAGACCATTTGTGTTGGAGGAGATCCCACCATTCTTGGAAATTAAAAAATAAAATACCCCAACTACAAAAAGGTAATCCTCAGAACCTTTTGATATTTTAAAATTATTGTGCGTTTTTTACCGTCTACTTACGCATTCAAAATTTTGCCTCTTCTGAGGTAATCTTTCAAACCACTGGTATTTTGTTTGAGTGATTCAACTTCACCTTTGATTGCATGGGTGAACAACTCGTTTTCAGCTTTGATCTCTTCTGTATTTTTGTGAGAAGTCGTTTGGCTTTCAAAGTCCAACTTGGTTTGAGTTCTCAATTTCTTCAAAGTGGTGTATTCCTTATGGTCGAGCTCAACATCCGTTTCCATTTTGTTGAGGATGTAATCATAAGGTGATCTATCTGAAATCAGCTTTACAAATAAGGGTGCCGTTTCGATAGCGATGAAAAGGAGCATGATGAATAAACTTGCCATTAAAACGGCATTGGATTTTGCACCAATCCTGTCCAGTGCTTCGATTCTAGAGGCAAAACCATCTAGAGAAGCTTTTTCAAGGGCAGTCAATTCTGCTTGTTGGGTTGCTAAAATTTCTTTCTTTTTAGCTTCTTTTTCAAGAATTTTGGGATCTAACTCAGTCTTACGCGCTAAGAATTCTTGTTCTGCAGCAAGTGCAGTAGCAACTTTGGCTTTGTAAATTGGGCCCATATTTCTGATTTTGGAACCGCCCGTACCATCCGCCTCACCCATAGCTTGTGCATGGAGTGATTCTTTCTGATTGCGCATTCTCTTCAGTTCACCATTGAGGTCAGCAAGTTCGTCATCGATTTTTTTGAGGTCTGTATCAAATCTCGCTTTCAGCTTATCCTCATGTTCTTTACGAGTTTCTTGCTGCATGCTGATAAGTTCCGCTTGAATTTCACTGCTGAATATTTTGAGCTCCAACGGCTTAGCAATGACGATACTGATGATGACGGCAAGAACTATTCTCGGAATGGCCATACTCAAATCCTGAAACCATCTCCCTTTCTTTTTCATAGATGAAACTATGTACCTGTCTAAATTGAAAATCATGATACCCCACACCAAACCAAAAGCTGTCGCAGCCCAGAAGTTGTGAAATACGGTGTATAAAGCATAACTAGATGCTATCATGGCAAATACCCCTGTGAAAAAAACAGTGGCACCAATGCCGGCATATTTGTTGGTTTCCGTAGTGGTTTGGTCTAAAATAGACTTCTCTGCTCCGGAACAAAAGATAAAAAATTGACTTAATTTACTCATCGCAGTAATTTGTGACACAAAATTATATTAAAAAAATGTTTAATATGTATTAAAGTGTAGATATTTTCTTATTGTATTGATTTTATCTTGTATTTGGTCTTAAATAGTTGCCAGAAAAAAACTAAAACAGTTTTGTAAAATTAATACTGCCGATAGGTATTGGATTGAAATTATATACAAATGACACTGAATTCACGACCAGCTGTCTCGTCTGAAAAAATAAGTTGGCGTTTACTTTGGTGAAAAAGCTTGTTTGCCAAATTTTGGTTTAAAACAAAAGCTCATACTCATTATTTCGATTGGAATAACGCAGGATTTTGGATGATATTTGATAAATTCTGAATTTCTACTGAAGTATTCAGAGATAACGACAGAGAAATTGTGAAACTTTTTGAAGGAAGGAGGGTTTGATGTTGACAGACTTGATGGTGTTGTTTTGGATTTAGAATAAAAAAAAAGAGGCTAGTTTACCCCCGCTCTAACCTCTTTTCGAATTAAAATCCTTAATAACCTGAACACAAAGACTATATTGCAAATACATTGCCAAAAATCTAGGGTTTTCCCTTAATCTTTAAAAAAAGTAAGATGTAATAATAATTTCATGTGTTATGTCCACATTTTTAGATTGATTTAAATTAAATCTTAGTTGCATGCGATGAAAAATTTTTAAATTTAATTTTTCACCTTTGTAACGCGACTTCAATAGACCCCAATAAAAGCCCGATGACTATACCTAATTATTATAAAATTTAAGAAGATTCATGAGTAATCAAGAAGTAAAATACGATGAAGACAACATAAGGACGCTCGAATGGAAGGAACACATCCGTTTGAGGCCTGGTATGTATATCGGTAAATTGGGTGACGGCTCTTCTACCGATGATGGTATTTATGTTTTGCTCAAAGAAATAATTGACAACAGTATTGATGAGTTTGTCATGGGCCATGGCAAAGCAATCGACCTTACGATTCAAGAAGGGGTGGTGCGCGTAAGAGATTACGGTAGGGGTATTCCCTTAGGTAAGGTAGTTGATTGCGTTTCCAAAATCAATACGGGTGCAAAATATGATAGTAAGGCTTTCAAAAAATCTGTTGGTCTCAATGGTGTTGGTACCAAAGCCGTCAATGCACTTTCAAAATACTTCAAAGTAGCTTCTTACCGCGAAGGCGAAAGTAAAACTGTAGAGTTTGAAGGTGGATCTATTTTGAAGGAATCCAAGATCGAAAAAACTACCAACGCAAATGGCACCTATTTTGAATTCATTCCAGACGAATCCATTTTCAAAAATTATAGATATCGTTATGAATTTGTAGAGAACCAGTTGTGGAACTATGCCTACCTCAATGCTGGACTCAAGATGAATTACAATGGTAAAACATTGGTTTCTAAAAATGGCTTGCTGGATCTATTGGAGCGGAAAGTGGATGCATCTACCTTGCGCTATCCAATCATTCACCTCAAAAGTGATGACCTCGAAGTAGCAGTTTCACACGGAGAACAATATGGTGAAGAATATTATTCTTTTGTCAATGGTCAAAATACCACCCAAGGAGGTACGCATTTGGCTGCTTTTAGAGAAGCTTATGTAAAAACGATCAGAGAGTTTTACAATAAAAACTTCGACACCAGAGATGTGCAGAGTTCTATTGTTTGTGCAGTAAGTATTAAAATAGAAGAACCAGTATTTGAATCACAAACCAAAACAAAACTTGGATCGCAGAATATTTCTCCAGAAGGTCAGACTATCAGGGGATTTATCACTGATTTTTTGAAGACTCACCTTGATAATTACCTGCACAAAAACAAAGATGTAGCAGATACTTTGCTCAAAAGAATTCAGCAAAGTGAGCGGGAGCGCAAGGAAATTTCTGGCATCAAAAAACTTGCAAACGATCGGGCAAAAAAGGCAGCATTACACAATAAAAAATTGAGAGATTGTAGAGTCCACCTCAATGACAACAATAAAAAAGTACTTGACGAGACCAAACTGGCTTCTACTATTTTTATCACCGAGGGAGATTCGGCAAGTGGGTCGATTACAAAAGCACGCAATGTAGAATCACAGGCGGTTTTTTCTTTGAGGGGTAAGCCACTCAACTGTTACGGCATGACCAAAAAGGTGGTTTATCAAAACGAAGAATTCAATCTGCTCCAACATGCCCTTGACATTGAAGACGGCATCGAAAATTTGAGATTCAACCGAGTAGTAATTTCTACCGACGCTGACGTGGATGGTATGCACATCCGATTATTGCTTTTGACTTTCTTCCTGCAATTTTTTCCCGACCTTGTCAAACAAGGACATCTTTATATCTTGGATACGCCTTTATTCAGGGTGAGAGATAAACAGAAAACGTTTTATTGTTATTCTGAAAAAGAGAAACAAGACGCCATCAAAAAATTGAGGGGTAAACCAGAGATCACACGATTTAAAGGATTGGGAGAAATCAGCCCCAACGAATTTGAAGACTTCATTGGTGACAACATCAAACTCGATCCTGTCATCATGCAAGACAAGACCAATATAGAAGACATTCTATCCTACTACATGGGCAAAAACACACCGGAAAGACAAGAATTTATCATCGGTAATCTCAAGTATGAGATAGACGAGATTGTGGATGAAAAAGATGAATTTACAACTGAAGAATTAGAAGAAGAACTGGAAGCAGTCTAGTCTTCACCAATACATATTTATATGGGTTTGAATACCAATAAAAGAGGTGTTGAAGTACTACGCGATCGGAAGATCAGTAAGTCTACATCTTTTACCAAAGAGGAACGTCAAGAACTTGGTTTGCGAGGATTGCTACCCTATTCAGTTGGTTCGCAACAAAAACAGATCAATCGCGTAATGACCAATATCAGAAGGAAAGAGTCTGATATTGAAAAGTACATTTTTTTGTCGGCATTGCAAGATCGCAATGAGCAGTTGTTTTATAAAACGATCATGCAAAACTTTGCAGAGCTGCTTCCCATCATTTACACACCAACGGTTGGGCAAGTTTGTAAGGAGTTTTCGCAGATTTACAGGAATGATAAAGGATTTTTCATAACACCGGAAGATAAAGGTGAAATCCGGGAGATACTGGATAACTGGCCAGAAACGGATGTGAAAGTCGTTGTAGTTACGGATGGCCAGAGAATCCTTGGGCTTGGAGATCTGGGTGCAAATGGCATGGGCATTCCGATCGGCAAATTGTCTCTTTACGTCGCTGGTGGAGGCATCAGACCAGAATTTTGCATGCCCATCATGTTTGATGTCGGCACGAATAATGAAGAATACTTGGATGATTTGCTCTATCTTGGCTATCCACACAAGAGAATGGTAGGAGCGCCCTATTTTGAACTTTTGGACGAATTCATTGTGGCGATCAGAGATAAATTCCCAGATGTTCTGATACAATTTGAAGATTTCCTGACACCCAATGCCTACGAAATACTCAATAAATATCAGCATCAAATATTGTGCTTCAATGACGATATCCAAGGCACCGCTGCAGTTGCGCTAGGAGGTGTATTGTCTGCAAGCAGGATTTCAGGCATTCCATTTAAAGATAGTACTATTTTATTCCTTGGGGCTGGATCTGCAGCCACGGGAATAGCTGATTTGATGGTCAGTGCGCTGATAGAAGAAGGACTTACAAAAGAAGAAGCCCACAATAGGTTATGGTTTGTGGACATCAACGGACTTTTAGTACAATCCAGGACAGATTTACTTCCTCACAATTTGCCTTATGCTCATGATACTTCTCATATGAATTTCATAGAAGCCATCAAACACCTCAAGCCCAACGTACTGATAGGAGCCTCTGGAGCGGGTGGCACATTTACACAAGAGGTAATTGAAACCATGTCGACTATCAATAAACGCCCAATCATATTTGCACTTTCTAATCCGACCAGTAAATCTGAATGCACAGCCGCTGAGGCCTATACTTATAGTAACGGTCAGGCAATATTTGCAAGTGGTAGCCCTTTCCCAGATTTTGAATGGCATGGCAAAACATACACCACTGCACAAGGCAATAATGTTTACATTTTCCCGGGCATTGGTTTGGCTTGCATTGGCATGAAACCTAGCCACTTGCCCGATGACACATTTATGGTGGCGGCTACAGCTTTGGCCAATTGCATCGATCAATCTGAATTGGACGCTGGTAGAGTTTACCCAAATTTGACAAAACTCAGGTTTATTTCACTGGAGATTGCAAAAGCAGTTTCATTAAAATTACTAGAACTGGGACTTACAAAAATTAGTAAGCCGGCAGACCTCCATGGATATTTGGAGGCATTGATGTATAACCCAGAATATTAGCCAATCAGCCCAACATTTTACAAGGTTAATGTATGGTTAAGGTGCACGTTAAATAGATTTAAAATAGTGAAAAGTTATGCGCTTTGAGCGTAATTTTATTTTGAATCCATTCTTATAAATCTATACCATGCGTTACTTCATACACCTTTCATTTTTGCTGATCGTTTTGTTTGCTGCTTCCTGCTCATCAACCCGTTATACTCCATTCACAGAAGAGCTCAAAAAAGAGCAAAGATGGAGTGATAGAGATTTAGAAAAAATTCAATTTTACGTTTCACAAGACATCTTACTTTACCGCACGCAGACTTCTGGAGAAAGCAATATTGTAGATGGTAAGGTGGTAATGACTGGTGGTGAAAAAGTAGAAACGGTGGTCATCAGAAGAGGTACACCCGGACAGCTGGTTTATAATCCCATCCATGACCGTTTTGGTATATCCTTTGAAGAAAAAAACGACCAAACTTTTTTGATGTTTGGCCCAAAATCAACTGGTAAGGGTCCCTATATGCTATTGGCTAAAGAATGGGGAGATAAAAATGGACTGATTACCTATGGTAATAAAACTTATAAAACTAAATCGGCGAGTGCTTATGCATCCCTAATGGTAGAACTTGAAAAGATCAACAAAGTGCAAGTAGACCAGAAAATCGCCTCAGGCCGGAGCATTAAATAAAAACTAAATCCAAGGATTTTTAGTGCCCGGAAAGTGATTACATCCATTTCCGTTTTGGATAACGCTGCTATATTTTTGCATTAGCCAAGGAAAAGTAATAAACTTGTGCTCACAATCGCCCAATACGATTTTGCAAATATATGCCCACACTTAAAAAGCTTGCTGGTGAAACGGTCATTTATGGCATGAGTCATATTTTGCCACGCATTCTTTACTTTATTGTATTGACGCCCTATCTCACTTATCGTCTGAAGGATACTGGAGATTATGGCATCTTTTCTGAATTTTATGCTTACACTGCACTGATCTTATCTTTCATGACTTTCAGAATGGATACTGCTTATTTCCGATATGCAAATACCAAAACTACGGAAGAAAGAGATAAGGTTTATTCGACCACGTTTGTGCCCATGATGGTCATCAGTTTATTGGTTTTTGCTGGCCTTATGGTTTTTGCTCCACAAGTCGCTACTTATTTAAAGTATCCCAACGACATCCACTTTGTGCAATACTTTGCTTGGATTTTATTGTTTGATGCAGCTACAACTTTGGTTTACTCCAAATTTAGATTGGACGGCAAGCCATTTCGATTTCTATTCTATCGAGTGGTCAATGTTTTAGCTTCTGTTTTGGCTTTGATGTTATTTCTGGAAATTCTACCCCGATTCTTCCCGGATGTAAAAACAAGTTTAGATCAATTTTTGGGCGTTCGCAAAGATTTGGATTATACATTTTTTGCCAATGTAGTGGCCAGTGCTATTGTGTTTTTACTCATGTTGCCAGAACTGTGGAGGGTAAAATTTTCTTTCGATAAAAAATTGCTCAAGCCTATTTTGAAATATGCATGGCCTTTGGTTGTGGTGGCCTTAGCTGGCAACATCAATCAAGCTTTTGCGGCTCCATTGCAAAAATGGTTATTGTCTGGCTCTTTGACGGAAAGAATGTCTCAAGTAGGAATTTTTTCGGCTGCAGCCAAACTGGCCATATTACTCAATCTTTTTACCACTGCTTACAATTATGCTGCAGAGCCTTTCTTCTTCAACAATGCCGCACAAGATACAGAACGAAAAATGTACGGAAAGGCAGCTCTTTCTTTCGCCGTTTTTTCCTCACTGGTTGTGGTGGGCATTTACTTATTCATTGACATTTTATTGATTTTGATTGGCACCAATTACCGATCTGGCGTTTTTGTGGTGCCTTTTTTATTGGTTTCTTACATATTCCTTGGCTTGTATTATAGCGTATCGATCTGGTATAAATTATCAGATAATACACAAATAGGCCTTTGGATTTCCATTTTTGGTGTTGTCCTCACCTTGCTTGTGAGTTGGATAACCATCCCCATTTTTGGTATCATTGGCTCGGCTTGGGCCTCAGTCGCCTGTTATGGTGGAATGTTGGGTTTGAGTTATGTTTTAGGTCAAAAATATTATCCCATCAAATATCCCCTAAAGGAAATCATGATGGTGATTGGCATTACTTTGATCATCCTGTTAGCCGCTTGGTTTATGAGAGAGTTCCTGGCCCTTTCTTTAGGATTACGCTTGACTTTTAATATCCTGATTTTTGGAATCTACTGTGTATTTGTTTGGAAAAGATTTATTGTAAAATACATAGACCTAGCCAAGATAAAATCAGCAATTTTTGGTCGCCTTCGTAAAAAATGATTTGACTGACAATTCAAAATATAAGCATAAAAAAACCAAATCCGAACTGAATCAGATTTGGTTTTTTATTTCTAAATCAAAACTGTTGATAAATTACTCAACACCTTTGATTAGTTAACTATTGCGGTATAGCATTATTTGCCGAAGTTGCATACAAACCGATCATAGCACCTGTAAATCCGCGAGCCACATCTGTAGACAAAATATCTCCAGAAACAACATCTCCCAAACGTTTGAAACTTCCGCCTTTGGTTGCATAACTAAATTCATATTGATCACCTTTGGCAGTCACATTCAATTGTATCGGACCATCTATTGAAATTTTCTCACTCGCCAAAATCTTGGATTCTCTCCTTTCTGATCTTTCCAATAAAATATAATAATCTGCACCTTTTTTAGTCACACCAAAAACATAATTGTATCGCTCATTCTGATAAGTTGTGAGGCCCGCCAAATCTGTTTCCACTTCTGGTTTGTAATCCAATGTGGTAGTAAAAGAAAAGCTGTTATGTTGCTGGCGATAAAATAACGTGGAGGTAGGTTTCAACTCATTGATGTCCGTTGCAAAAGGTTTGATTTGGATGCCATTTTTGTGCTTGACCATAAATTCTTCTCTTGGTCCTCTCAGCCCAATCCAGCTGTAATCCAACTTGTCTGATTTAAAATCTTCCTTGTACACAAAATTTCCACTTGGCAAATACCCTTTTTGGCCCGTCATGTTTGTTACACCGGCAGGCATTTTCAATTTTGGTTTCATAGGTACAAGACCATTTTCAAAAACTGGATACTCCCCAGACCAGTCTACAGGCAAAATAAAGGTTTCTCTTCCTGCATTTACACGGTGTTCTTCATTTGGTCTGATGGCTAAGAATACACCATAATATTTATTATCAGGACCTAAAACCAAGTCGGCGTGACCAGCCCAATCTACTTTATTCTTTCTTTCTTTTGGAAAGTGTCTCTGGGTCAAAATAGGATTGCTTGGAGCTGGAATATAAGGCCCCTTTATATTATCACTTTTGAAAATCACCTCACTGTGCCAATCACCCGTGCCACCTTCGGCACACATCAAAAAGTACTTTCCATCTTTTTTATAAATGTGCGGTGCCTCAATCCAGATTGGTTTATCTTTCAAATCAACACCACCGTTGACAATGATCTTATCTGTGCCCGGGATGACATTGTCTTTTTCCATATCATATTCCCACATTTTGATGACTCTGTGACCATTGTACAATTCTTCACCTTTGTTGGGTGCGTCATTGTGGACGATGTAGGCCTTTCCATCATCATCAAAAAATATACTGGGGTCGATGCCGCCAAAATTTTGTTTGATAGGCTCACTCCATCCCTTCATAGGATCTTGCGTTTTTACGATGATGTTACCCGCTCCGCCGGCAAAAGCTGTGACAATCATATAAAAGGTATTGTTTTTGGCATTGTAAGTAATACCCGGAGCATAAACACCTTGACTGATTCCTGTATCGTGGACATCCAATTGAGAAACACGATCAAGCACGTGTCCGATTTGAGTCCAGTTGACCAAATCTTTGGAATGAAAGATTGGCACCCCAGGAAACATGGCAAATGAGGAACAAACCAAGTAATAATCGTCTCCTTTTCGTGTGATAGCAGGGTCTGGATAACACCCTTGTAATATCGGATTGTAAAACTCATTGGCTCCCAATGGATTTTGGATATAAATGGAATCCATACCTTCATAGGTCACATTGGAGAAAACAGGATTTCCCGCCGCCGCTTCACTTAACACAAGATTGCCGTTGAAATCGGTAAAGGACATGAAAGCCACTCCCAACATTAAAAACAATATGGGGCGTTTTGATCGATGATTGAATTTGAAAAATTTGATCTGCATTTTTTACTTTTTATAATGTGACGTAAACGATTTTCTTTTTAACTACCTGTTGCGAATCTTGTTCTATCTATTGCCAAAAGACATGGATGAAAGTGGTCTTTAATAAATAATAATCCAATAATTCCTACAAGCATAAGTCTTCCCCAGCAAAAACAAAAACGATCAAAAGACTTTATTTCAATTTTGATCACATCTTAAGATTTTTTTTAGAAATAAGTGTCGTTTTTACATTTAATTTTGAAAACTAGGCGATAAAAGAGACTTAAATTCAAGAATAGCCTTTTGAAATTGTGATAACCTATAAAGAAAATTATGAATAAAAAGATAGAACAAAGTGCCGGTATTTTTCATTCGCTGGTGGGCTCATAAAAATTACTAGACACTTTGATCAAAATAGGATATCGGTAATCAGTTACCAAAAGAAGTGATCTATTTACTTTTATGTCCAGGCTCCCAGATCAATCTTACAAAAGAGCTAAATCTCTGATTTTCTCTTTCAACGGGGATGCCCGCAACAATTCCCACCAATAAGTTATCTGCAATTCCGAGTCGCATTTGAGGCCTTATAGTCATGTCAAAATCCTGGAATGACAAGGCCTTATTGAATTCTATCCCTATGAAATTTCTAGTGCCTGGTATCATGTAATGGAAGTTTGAATTGACATCATAGACTGTATGAAATGCTCGAGTATGGAAATCTTGTTCTATCATAGGTCCAGTATAAATGAGGGTGTGAAAATTGTTTCCCCAACGTTTTGCTGCAACAAAAAATGGATTGTAAATATTGCCTTTGATGAATGGACCACCAAAGTTCCTAAAGTCCGATAATTCAAACTCATTGATGTATCCAACAGCCAATGAAGTTGCCATAACATCACTGACAAAGAATGACCATTGGGTAGCGAGTTTAATGCTGTTTAGTCGGTTTGATGGAATGGTTTCTTTTGTGGAGCCATTTAGGGGAGAATAAAATGTAAAAGGCAACTCAACTTCCAAACCCAATCGGTCAATCGGTGCCCATTCATATTCGATCAGTGCTTGGTAAGAATCATACTTAAGATTATCTGTAAGACCTAGTCCAATATTCCATTCTTTTTCTCCTTTTCTGGCACCTAAGTCTCTGATCAAATCAATGTAAAGTGGTTCGGCGTGCAAAACTTTAATACTTTTATTGAGATGATTGATTTGATGGATATACAGACTATCCATTTCAGCATCATTTAATTGTGCCGCAACATCAAATGGAAATGCCCACAGCATGCCCAGCAAAAAAGCGATTTTCTTGTTCATTTTTGATTTGTTTGAAACATTTATAATAGGCCAATTAATCAGGCCTTTTACATGTGGCTGTACAAAAACAAATCAAATTTTTGGCGGAGGGGTATCAAATTCTTTTGAACCTTTGGTCAGGACAAAAGGAATCTCACCGTGCCTGAGTTTATTTATCCTTTCTATGGATGGAGGTATTTCTAAAGAAAGGATACGATGAGCATCCATGCTGTTTTTGACCTCTTTCTTTTGGTGATTTTTAGTAGAATCGTGGTCGTCATATTCTTTAAAAGCTTTTTCGAAGCCCAGAATTTGTTCTACAACCAGTTCTACAATGCTTTCCTGGTCATTGAATGATAAATCTTCTGATATGCATTCAGGATGGAAGTCTGCGGCATCAATACTCATGTTAAGGATGTAGATACCCATCAAGCCGCAGAAGACCTGCGTTAAAAAGCTATTTCTGATTAAACCCATCATCACGCCCAAATAAACGCAAAACTTCGCTTTTTAATATTTATTACCTCATTTTATGCTATATTTTCATCCCTTTTAGAAAGATGTATTTTATTGATAATTGCTTAACTTTACCAAATAACTCATTACAATCATGAAAAAACTATTCCTCATCCTATTACTTTGGGTATCCTTTACAGCATTGGCTCAGGCTCAGTTGTGCAATTGCAATGATCCGCTAAATATTTTAGATAATAGTTCAGAGGTTTTATTTTTTCACAGAACTTTGATTCTGGATATTGGCCATGCTAACATCCCAGTTGAGGTATTTGGCAATTGGTACGACAGCGCTGGGATGCCTGTTTCAGGACCAGTAAATGCAATGACTGATAATGACGGTTTTCTGGAGTTTGAATTTTTCTCACCTCCTGGAGTGGCCATCGATTTCGACATACATTACAATTCTGGACAAGGAGAACTTTCTTTATTATTCATGGGCTCCGCTTGTGATCCTTGCATTGCTATTATTCCGACCATGAGCCAATGGGCTACCATTTGTTTGCTTTTATTAATGATGATTGCAGGTGTTGTTTATCAAAAAAGACCGAGCTATCAACTGCAATGACCAAATTATTTGTTTTTTATTGAATATATGAATAGCTCAAAATCAAACAAATAACACATTAACTTACCGCTTTCATTAAAATATCCTAGGAAGCCAAAGCCCTATGATAGCACCCATCACGCCCAATAAGGTGACCAAACTGAATATGGTTATAAAAAATGAAGCAGCCCAATTCACAATAGGATTTGCTCTTTTTTGGGCATAAAAGTAGGACTCCAATAACACTAACGCAATTGGAATGGCGTAAGTGAAAACGGAAAGTGTCGTTAAAAATGGACCTGTAAATGTTTCTGGATCAAAGCCAACCGGTTTCTGAAAAACAAATAACCAAGCCATCAACCCTATTCTAAAAAACCAAACTCCATTGGTAACCATGAATAAACGTAGTGCCCATTTTCTATGGCTTTCAAAATTCTTGGACCTCGCCTCTTGAATGGTTTTGACGGCAAACCACAAAATATAAATGACTTGAACACAAATCAAATAATGCATTGTCTGATCACCAACGCTACCTTGGGTAAAGACCATGACCACTCCGGCAACACTGACTAATACTGCGGTAACCAAGTAAACTTTTCCTAGTATCCTATGAAATTTTCCGAATCTATTCCTTATGAATGGCATGATTTGCAATGGGCCACCAAAAATGAGGATGGCAGCCAAAATTACGTGTATACCCACCGTCAAGTTTCCTTTCCAATCTCCAGGAGTGTAACCATGGGGTAATACATCGTTCCATTTCGCAAAATCACCTTGAATTGTAGACCCGCCATAAAAGGAGAGCACATAGATCCCAAATGCAAATTGCCCGATGGTGGCCAATACAAACCAAAATTTGACCACTCCTGTCAAATACTTTTCTGAACGATTTATTACCTGCATAAATGAAAGTTTTTGCAGGTTACTATTATTTCCGTTTTGCTCATTTTATGGTTGTCTTTTTGCAAAGACGATCACATAATCAAAAGGGTTGTAAAGCAAATAATATTAGGAAATATATTAGTGAAACTTATATCCTTTACTAGTCTTTAGAATCCGATAAATAAAGACGTTGATCCTCCCTATTTATTCCCATTCCACGTAATTTCTCCAACTATGTTGTTCTTTAAAGCCCAATACTTCACGTATTTTTTTGTTGGAAAACAAGGCTTCATTTTCTTCCAAGGTTCTTTTTAGCGGCACATTAGGAAAAAACTTTTCAATGAGTTTTGCATTGGAGAGAATTGCCCCATTCTCATCATTTCCGGCATTAAAAATCTGAAAACCAAGGTCATTGTGTTGGATGCACAAGTCCACAATTTGGCCTAAATCTCTGGCATCAATATAACAAAATGCATTTCTACGACGTACTTCAGGGTTTCTGAAATAATGTGGAAACAGTTCTTGGTATTCATGTGGTTCAATCACATTGCCAATGCGAAGAGCGTAAATATCAAAACCAGACCTTAACTGAAAACTTTGTGCGGTTTTTTCATTAACCACCTTTGATAAGCCGTAACTGTCCATAGGGTCTACTTCATAATCTTCTTCAAGCGGTAATTCTTTTGGATCCGTCACCCCATCAGCAAAACAAATGCCGTAAGTTGTTTCAGAGGAAGCAATAATTATTTTTTTAATGCCCAATTTGACAGCTGCCTCAATCACATTGTAAGTACCAATGGCATTAACCCTGAAGGTTTCGTTATCTGGTTTGATCAAAATCCTGGGAACTGCGGCAAAATGTACCACTGCATCAAATTTCGGAATTCCATTTCCAATTTCCAACTCATCAAGCCCAACATACGAACTCATGGCATTGAACATCTGGCCAGAATCCGTAATATCCGCATTGAGATTATCAACTCCAGGAAGATTCAATGGTACTAAGTCCACATTCAAGACTCTGTGTCCTTGTTTTAAGAGGTATGGAATGACGTGTCTGCCTGCTTTACCAGATCCCCCTGTAAAAAATATTCGGCTCATAAATTCAGCTGTCGCAATGATTTTTTTAATGAATGGAACAAATGTAATGAAATTACAACATTCTGCTACAACTCGGCTAGGACACATCTAAAAATAATATATATGTTGTTAAGAAAAATTAGAGCAAGAATCTAGATTTCTTCTACTTTTTTGCCTTGATGCCAAAAAGTAGCAAAAAAAATCAAGGCTGAATTTTTTTCTTAACGCTCACTCACTCCAAAAATACTATGCAAAAAAAACTCACTTTTGGCTTTGCTTCATTGTTTTTTGCTGCATATGCACCAAATCATTGGTTTGAGGTCACTTTTAGTTCGAACAGTTTTTTGCACTTAACGTATTTTTGAAGTTCGTTAGCTAAAAAAAATAAGGCCGATACAAAACTGATCGAGTAGCACTGGACTCAAGCACGGTGAATAGTGCTAGTGCGGTT
>Ga0116156_10003075_pt1 | contig 14754 bp, 10 predicted proteins | sample AD_UKC045_MetaG_FD_89891 | JGI IMG/M metagenome (GOLD analysis project Ga0116156, IMG submission 89891) | Active sludge microbial communities of municipal wastewater-treating anaerobic digesters from USA - AD_UKC045_MetaG | ecosystem: Engineered > Bioreactor > Anaerobic > Digestate | place: USA... | reverse complement strand
TGCACCTGGAGCAGGCCCGCCAGCGGAACGAGCGCATGCCCGACGTGCTGAACAACCTGGCCTGGGGGCTGGCCCACAAGGACCCGCCGGATTTGGAGCGAGCGTTGCAGTTGGCCGAGGCGGCGCAGCGATTGAGCCCGAATCATCCGGAGATCTTCGATACCCTGGGAACCATTCTGGCCAAGATGGGGAAACCGCGCGAGGCCGTCACCCAACTTGAAAAGGCACTCCGCGCGCTGCCCCCGCGGGCCGCCCTGCATCGCAAGCTGGGAGACCTGTACGAACAACTGGGCGACGCCGAACTGGCCGCCGAGCACCGCCGTTTGGCGGCGCAACTGGAATCGTCACCGCAGCCAGGCGGTGGAAAGAACCGCACACAAGCCAAACCTGTCCCGGCGGCGAAGGCCGGGATGTGAACAGCCCGCCGATACTGCCCTGCCCCCCAACTCCCCGTGCCCACCGCACCCTGGTTGCTGGCCCAGCCCGGACCCAAGTGCAGAACTGGGCGGAAGCAATCGATGGCTTGCGTCGGCAGGTAGACCAGCAACAAACCGGCCGACGCCACGACGACGATCCGCAGCAATCCGTCAACGGAACGCCGCGGGGTCACGGGGCTGGAATCAACTCAGCAGCCGACGAGGGATCGCCGGCGGTCTCAGGAAAGCCACCTTCTCGGCCCTGTCTTTTCGCTTGGCGCGGCGCCATCTTGAAACTAGCCCGACTCGCAGGAGGACTTGTGTACGCCGGGTTGACTCGCCTTAAGCCAGACGGCAGACTGTCTGCAAACCGAGCCGCGCTTCCAAGGAGCCAGAGCCATGAAATACCGCAAATTGGGCAAGACGGGAATCAGTGTGTCCGAGGTCGGCCTGGGAACATGGCAGCTGGGCAGCGCCGATTGGGGGCAGATTTCGGAAGCGGACGCGGTGCGGATTCTACACCGATCGGTCGAGTTGGGAGTCAACTTCTTCGACACCGCGGACGTGTACGGGATGGGGCTCAGCGAAAGGACGATCGGCAAGTTTCTGAAGGAGACCCGCGAGACGGTCTTCGTGGCCACCAAGGTGGGCCGCCAGCTGTGGGTCGATCTGGGCTTGCAGTGGCCGGAGCGGATCACGCTGGACATGGCCCGCCAGGCCACCGAACTGTCCCGGCAAAACCTGGGCGTGGATTCCATCTTCCTGCAACAGTGGCACTGCCTGCCGACCGAGGAATACCGTCGCGGCGAAGTCTTTGATCATCTCCAGACGCTCAAGTGCGAGGGACTGATCCAGCATTGGGGCTGCAGCGTCGAGTCGGTCGAGGAGGCGCGGCTGTGCATGACTCACCCCGGCTGCGCCACGCTCCAGGTGATCTACAACATCTTCCGCCAGAAGCTCACGGAGGAGTTATTGCCACAGGCCCGGCAAGACGGAGTCGGCATTCTGGCTCGCGTGCCCCTGGCCAGCGGCCTGTTGGCGGGGCGGTTCCCGCCGGGACATCAATTTCCGCCGAGCGATCATCGTCACTACAATGCCGACGGCCAGGTGTTCAACGTCGGCGAGACGTTCGCCGGCATTCCCTTCGAGACCGGCGTTCAGCTGGCGGAGAAAGTCCGAGCCATCCTGGACCCGGAACCCGGCGAGACGATGGCGCAACTGGCGCTGCGTTGGATCCTGGACCACGACGCCGTCAGCACCGTCATTCCCGGCGCGTCGAACGTGGAGCAGGCCGAAAGCAACGCGGCGGCCTCCGGTCTGTTGCCCCTGGGCCAAGCGACGCATCGGCTGTTGGAGGAACTGTACGAGTCCGAAATCGCACCGGTGGTCCGCGGAACGTATTAGCACCAACCGGAGCGCCTAAGTCCCCGTCTCCACCGGCACGTCTGCATAGTGCCCGGCCATGGCGCGGATCATGCGGGCGATGGTGCGGCGGCAACTGGCCGGGGAGACGACTTGGGCTTCATTGCCCAGGCTCAGCACGCGGGGGATGATCTCCAACTCGTGGGCCGCTTTGACGGTCAACAACAGGCTGCCATCTGCGGCGCGTTCGACCTGCTGGTCCGAGTGCCAGGGGTCTTCGGTGACCCAAGGCGCCGCGCGGGCGCTGATCCGGATGCGGAAGTCGCGCGGTTGCCCGCCGCGGCGAAGATCCCCAGGCTCTGCCCCAGGTGCTGCTCCAAATCGAAATCCGCGGGCACTCTGAACCATTCGTCCAGCGCCGCGGCGCGGAGAAAGCGGTCCAGTTTCCAGTGGCGGATGCGGTCGGGCCGGCCGGCGGCAATCTCGGACGCCGCCGCCAGGATGTACAAGCTGGACTGATAGAACACCACCGCATACGGCTCGATCCGGCGGCGGCGGGCGTCTTTGCCGATCGGCTGGTACTCGATCTCGGCCACCCGGTGCTCCTGGATACAGCGGTGCAGCGTCTGCAAGGTGCCGTGCTGTTGCTTGTACGACTTGGCCGGCATGCCGCGGACAAACAAGACCTCGCGATAGGCCTCGTAGTGGTCCCAGACGGCGTCGGGCAACTGGTCGCGAAGCTTGCTCCAGAACGATTCGATGCCCAGCCAGAACGGCGTGCCGGCCAGCGGGTACAGCAAGTCACGGCTGAGCGACAGCGCGATCAACTCGGTGGCGGAAGCCGTCACCTTGTGCGTGCCCCGCACGCCGGGCCCCAGTTTCCACACTTTTCCTCGAGACGAATCTTCGTCGGCGACGTCGATCCCCGCCGCCTGCAGGGCTTCCAGGTCCCGCCGCACCGTACGCTGGTGCAGCGAGGTCAATCCCAGCTCCTCGACCAACTCCCGCCGGATCTCGTCCAGCGTACGTCCGAAACGATATCGCTCCAAAATCTGCAGAATCTTGTGCTGACGGATCAGTTGTTCGTTGCGGGCCATAAAACACCTCGTGGCTGGGCAGCTGATTGTAGCGGGGGCCCGTCCTGCTTACCAAGACCCAGACGGCTCGTAGTGCCGCCTTCAGGCGGTTCTGACCGGCTGAAGCCGGCACCACGAGCGCCGGTCTCGGAGAGTCCGGCCTACGTGAGCGGTTGTTACGGTTCTACGCCAGCAGTTCCTTGATCACGCGCGCGGGTTCGACGCCGGTCAGCCGCTGGTCCAGCCCCTGGTACTTGACCGTGAACCGCTCGTGATCGAAGCCCAGCAGGTGCAGGATGGTGGCGTGGAAATCGCGGAGATGCACCGGGTCGGCGACGATGTTGTAGGAGAAATCGTCGGTCTCGCCGTGGATCGTTCCGCCCTTGACGCCGCCGCCGGCCATCCAGATGGTAAAGCAGCGGGGATGATGGTCGCGGCCGTAGTTTTCCTTCGACAGGCCGCCCTGCGAGTAGATCGTCCGGCCGAATTCGCCGCCCCAGATGACCAGCGTGGAATCGAGCATGCCGCGCTGCTTGAGGTCCTGGATCAGGCCGTAGCAGGCCTGGTCCACGTCGCGGCACTGGTCCGGCAGTCGGCCGGCCACGTTCGAGTGCGTGTCCCAGTTGTTGTGATAAACTTGGACGAACCGCACACCCCGCTCGACCAGCCGCCGGCACAGCAGCGCCGTGTTGGCAAACGTGCCGGGCTTCCTGGCCTGCTCGCCGTACAGCCCGAACGTCGATTCCGGCTCGCTGGCCAGGTTGGTCAGGTCCGGCACGCTGGCCTGCATGCGAAACGCCAACTCGTACTGGGCGATCCGCGTCTGGGTTTCCGGGTCGTGCAACGCCTGGAAGTTGATTTCGTTCAGCGTCTTCAGTCCGTCCAGCGTTCTGCGGCGGACCTCGGCCGGCACGCCCGGCGGGTTATTGATGTACAGGATCGGATCGCCGGCCGAGCGGAACGACACGCCCGCATGCTCGCCCGGCAGATAACCGGACGACCAGAGCCGCGCGGAGATGGCCTGCACCTGCTCGGTGTTCGTGGGTTGGGCGACCAGCACCACGAAGGCCGGCAGGTCCTCGTTCAGCGAGCCCAAGCCGTACGACATCCAGGCGCCCAGGCAGGGGCGGCCGGTGTTCATGTTGCCCGTCTGGATGTAGGTGATGGCGGGCTCGTGATTGATGGCCTCCGTGTGCATGCTGCGCACGAAGCACATGTCGTCGACCATTTTGGCGGTCCAGGGCAGCAATTCGCCGACCCACATGCCGCACTGGCCGTGCTGGGCAAACTTGTACTTCGACGGCGCGATGGGAAACCGTTTCTGGCCCGATGTCATGGTGGTCAGCCGCTGGCCCATGCGGATCGACTCCGGCAGGTCCTTGTCATAGTACTCCTGCATCACGGGCTTGTAGTCGTACAGGTCCATCTGTGACGGTCCGCCGACCATGTGGAGGTAGATGATGTGCTTGGCCTTGCCGGGGAAGTGGGCCAAGTTGGGTTTGTCGGCGGCTGCGGATGCGGCGGCCGGGACCGCCAGACGGTCGGGCCCCAGCAGCGAGGCCAGGGCGGCCCAGCCCAGGGCGTGGGAGCCTTGGGCGAAAAAGTGGCGGCGAGTGATGTGGCGTCCGTATTCGTGGATGGGCTGCATGGGATAGTCCTTGGATGGGGCCGGTTCTCGTAGGCCGGAACAAGTCCGCGCAGTTCCGGCAGCAAAAAGTAGGCCGGAACAAGTCCGCGCCGTTCCGGCAGGATTTCGTGCCGTTCCTTTGTCTTGCCATCGCCGCCGGAACTGCGCGGACTTGTTCCGGCCTACCTGCTTGTTCCGGCCTACCAGTAAGAGCCGGGCTTCTTTTCGATTACTTGGTCAACACTTCGTCCAGGTTCATCAGTTCGTTGGTCAACATGGTCCAGGCGGCCAACGCGGCCGGAGCCAGTGCCGGATCGGGTTTGGATTCGCCGACGGCCAGCAGTTGAGCCGCATCGTCCGCGTGGGCCGCGTAATGGGCCAAAAGGCCGTCCAGCGACGCTTGGACCACGGGCAATTCCTCAGCGCGGAACGGGCGGCACAGGAGACGCTTGGCCAGGTAGTCCAGCCGGCTGCCGGTCGAGTCGCCTCCGTGGAGCAGCGCGTTTTGCGCCAGGCTGCGGGCGGCTTCGATGAACTGCGGGTCGTTCAACGTGACCAGGGCCTGCAGCGGCGTATTGGTCCGCTCGCGCCGGACCGCACACACTTCGCGGCTGGGCGCGTTGAAGATATCCATCGAAGCCGGCGGGGCGCTCCGTTTCCAGAACGTGTACAGGCTGCGGCGGTAAAGGCTCTCACCCGCATCGCGCCGATATTCCCGCGTGTTGCTGCCGATCATGGCCACTGCTTCCCAGACGCCGTCCGGCTGGTACGGCTTGACGCTCGGCCCGCCGATCTTGGGCGACAGAAGGCCGCCGGCGGCCAGCGCATAATCGCGGATCATCTCGGCATCCATGCGGAACCGCGGCCCGCGCGACAGCAGCCGGTTCTGGAGATCCTTTTCCCGTTTTTCCGGCGTGGTCACCGCGGCTTGGCGATAGGTGGCCGACGTGACCAGGAGCTTGAAAACCTGCTTCACATCCCAGCCCCCCTCGCGGAACTCGACGGCCAGCCAGTCCAGCAAGTCCTGGTGCGACGGCAGCTCGCCGGTCGCGCCAAAGTCCTCCGCCGTCCGCACGATGCCGGCGCCGAAAACCTCTTGCCAGTACCGGTTCACCGTCACGCGGGCCGTCAGCGGGTGCTCCGGCCGGAACAGCCATTGGGCGAACCCCAGGCGGTTCTTCGCCAGTTCCGGCGGCATGGAGGGCAAAACGTCCGGCGTGTCGGGCTGGACCTGATCGCGGCGTTTGTCGTACTCGCCGCGGAACAACACATAGGCTGTCGGCGGCTCGCCGCGTTCCTGTTGCACGTGCGCCACGGTGCTGCGGCCCTTGATTGCGTTCTGCTCCTGCTGCAGCGCGGCCAGCTTGGCGGCCGCGTCACGATATGGCGGATCCAGGGCTTTCAGCCACCAGGCGAACAGTTCCTCGCGTTCGGCATCGTTCCGCTGGTCCGCGGGCCTGGTCGCCAGATAAGCCATCCGCGTGCCGGTCACCATCTGTTCGGCTTCCTGAGGACTGAGTGTGCGGCCGTAAATGCGCAGGTCCTGCAAGACGATATCGTCCAGCCGCGACTGCGTGCTCCGCTGGGCGACCTTCAACGGTACGTCAGTGCGGATCGAGTTCTGCAACTGATCCTTCAGTACTCGCATTCCCTGCAGCTGGCCGTTCACGTAGATCTTCACGCCGGCCGCCTTGCCGGAGCCGTCGTAGGTCACCAGCACGTGGCTCCACTGTCCGGCCTTCAGCGGTTCGTTGGTCACCACTTTCAGCGCGTCCTCGTCCCATTTGCTGATGATATGCGTGCCGGGCCGGCCGTTTTCGATCCACAGATCCCATCCGCGGTAGTCGTGCTGGTCGTCCATGCGTGCCAGCACGGCACCGCTGGCTTCGACCTTGGCCAACTTGATCCACGCGCCAAAGGAAACCCCCTGGTCCTTCTCGAAATCGCCTGCCTCGGGCACTTCGATGGTCAGGCCGGGGGTGGCCTTGTAGGCCGTAGCCGCGACGTGGCCGTCGTCCGACCCCAGGGTGGTCGGCAACGGCAGCGATTTCGATTGGCCGTCGATCGTCACGGTGACACGATCGACCGCGCCGTCGCTCAACGGCGCATGGAACTTCAAGCCATCCACCGGAACGCCGGATATCAATTCGGCGGGCTTCGCCTCCGACAGCCAGCGGTCGAAGTCGGCACGTGCGGTGCTGCGGCGGTCCTCGACCTGCTTCTGGGCGGCGGCGACTTCCGGTCCGAGCGTGTCCCAGCGGGCGCGGTCTTCGGGCAGCGGAACCGCGATCACCGGCGGCGTATCCTTGATGTTCCCGTCCATCACGTTCTGCGTGGTGTTGTTAAAGAACGCCGCCATTTCGTAGAACTCGCGCTGGCTGACCGGATCGAACTTGTGGTCGTGGCACGTCGCACAGTTCATCGTCAGGCCGAACCAGACCCAGGAGGTCGTTTCCGTCCGATCGCGGGCGTACAGCACCGCGTATTCCTCGGCAATCACACCGCCTTCGTTGGTGGTGATGTTGCAGCGATGGAAGCCCGTCGCGATCCGCTGCTGGAGCGTCGGATTGGGCAGCAGATCGCCGCCCAGTTGCTCGATCGTGAACTGGTCAAACGGCAGATTGCGGTTGAAGGCGTCGACCACCCAGTCGCGATAGGCCCAGATCTCGCGGTAGTTGTCGAAGTGGATGCCGTGCGTATCGGCATAACGGGCGGCATCCAGCCAGTAGCGGCCGCGGTGCTCGCCCCAACGCTCGGATTGCAGCAATCGATCGACGAGTTTCTCGTAGGCGTCCGGCGAGGCGTCGTTGACAAATGTTTCGACCACATCGGGCGCCGGCGGGAGGCCGGTCAAGTCGAGACTCAACCGCCGGGCCAGCGTGCGACGATCCGCTTCAGGCGCGGGCTCCAAGCCGTTTTCCTCCAACCTGGCCAAGATGAACGCGTCGACCGGATTGCGGACCCAGGCCGCATTCTTGACCGTCGGTAAAGGCGGCCGCGACGGCGCGATGAACGACCAGTGCGGCTGGTACTCGGCGCCGGCCGCCACCCAGCGTTTGAGCAGGTCTTTCTGGGCCGGCGTGAGTTGGTGCTGCTGCTCCGGAGGCGGCATGACTTCGTCGGCGTCCGCCGAAAAGACGCGGCGGATCGCCTCGCTTTCGTCCGGCTTGCCGGGTACGATGGCCCCGGCGTCCAACGCCGCCTCGCGCTGGTCCATCCGCAAGTCCGCCTGCCGCGAAGCACTGTCCGGCCCGTGGCACTTGAAACAAGCGTCGGCCAAGATCGGCCGCACGTCGCGGTTATACGCAATCGTCTCGGCGGCTTGCGACGCCGAAGCGATCATCAAAACGCTGAACAGCAACAACAGCCTCACTTGTTTTCTCCGTTCTTCGGTGTGGGGTCCGAGGCAGAATCGTGCCGCGGCGGTCCTGAACCGCCGCAGTATTGTAGCAAGCGCCGAACAATATAAAAGAACCTGAATGCATTTTGGGATGACCTGATCCGCAAACATCTTGGCCTTGATAGTAAACTGACGATAATGGCGAGCGAGGAAAACGACGTGACTACCTTCGAGCATGCTATGCTTGGGATCACCGGAACGCTGGCGGCGGGGATCAACCGCCGCTACGGTTGGCCGATCGTCGCCCTGGCCGCCGTCGCCGCCGTCAGCCCGGATTGGGACGGGCTGACGATCGTCGCCGGCCCCGCCGCCTTTGCAGCCAGCCACCGCCTGTGGGGGCACAACGTGCTGGCGTGCGTTCTGACTGGCCTGTTGATGGGAATTCTGGACTATCAGTTCGACGCCGCCACGCGCTGCGCCCGGCTCCTCGCCCAAAAGCTGCGGCTGCCCCTGCCAGCTGGGCCGTTGCGGGTCCGCGAGACCCACGGCCTCAGCGGCTTTGCCGTTTGGGTCGGCGTGGCCATCCTCGCGGCGTTGAGCCATCTGTTGGCGGACCTCGTCTTCTCCGGCACGGCGACCCTGCCCGACTGGGAATTGCAGCCCTGGTGGCCGTTTTCCAGCGCCGGCTACGTATTTCCGTTGGTAGCCTGGGGCGACGCGGGTGCGTCCATCGTCTTTGCGGCCGGGATGCTTGCGCTGTGGAAATGGCCCACCCGTCTGCAGCTCATCTCGGCGGTCACGCTGGCCTGCGTCGTCCTTTACGTCTTTCTTCGCGGTGCATGACGATCAGCTGTGACGTCGCGGTTTTTGCTTCTGAAGCCAGGCGACAAGTGCCCGGACCAGTTGATTCTCGCTCCGTTCGAATCGCTGGCGCAGCAGATCATTCAGCAAGGTACAAGTCAACAGCGGAAAGGCGCTGCTGCGCGGGGTACGCACATACTTGCCTCGGCGTGTGAGACGCCAGAACGTCAGCTGCTCATCCTGAAACCGCCAGACTTCCGGCACTCCCAGGTTCGCGTAGATGTGCATCCGGTCGACCGAGGAACTGGTCACGTCCACTTCCACCGCCAGATCGGGCGGCGGGTCACGTCCCGGCACGTAGTCCGGCTTGTCGCGGACTTCTGCCTCATGGGCGACATAGTAGCACTCGTCGGGTTCCAGCCCCTGGCGTCGCTCCGACCGGCGGAGCGTGGTCGAGCCGATGCCCTGAATCTCGATGTCCAACTCGTAGGCCGCCATCTCGATCAGGCGTGCCAGCACCTTTTTGGCGCGGTCGTGTCGTTTGAGGGGCGACATGATTTCCAGGGTCCCGTCGTCGTAGGAGTGCCGCAGCCGACGGTCCCCGACTGCTTCCAGCAGGCATTCATACGCCTCCCACGAAACTTCGTGCAGAACGAGGTGCTCAGCGACTGCCGGCTGGTACACGATCATCGGATTCAGTCCGCTCCGGGAGGGGATGCGTATGACGCTCGCGCACGCCGTGCGACGTCACAAGTATCTTACGATCTTGGACACTCAGCAGCAATATTGCCCGACGATGCCTTGCAGGTTCCTTCCAGGGATCGCTCCCGTTCATCCTTTGGTTACGTGCTCACCGGAGCCATGGCGAGTGAATGCAAGTATTCCGGCGCGAAATCCGCGCCGTTGGGCCATGTGAGTGTGTGCCCCACGATCGAGAACGACCGAAAGTACTCGACGTCTCGGAGCGGTTCGAAGATGGGTCCGTCCAACGAGTCAGACAGGTCAAGTTCTGCACCAGTGCCGTCGTTGAATGCCACGTAGACGCGATAGTCCGCGATGTGTGTAGCCTTGGTAACGTGTAGGAACATGGATCTACTCCAGTGGCTCGATCGGGTCCAAGGGCTGCCGCGTCTGCACGAGTTCCCAGTTTCGAGCCAGTTCGTCTTGGTGAAGATTGTACCAATCGAGTACGGCGGTCAATGCCCGCCGCGGAAACCTGCCTTGGACGATGCCGCTATGGATGTCAACGGTGATTTCGTGCTCGCCATATTCCGCGTGGAAATGCGGCGGGTAATGGTCGCGGTAGTACATTCGGACCACGATTCCGAGAAACCGGCTGATTTCGGGCATGACGTCTCCGCTTTCCGCAACATTGGCGATCATGGAACGGTGGCCGGACGCGCGTCGCACGACAGCGACGAACTCCGGCACGATCCACGATCAGCATACCGAATCCGGTCATGGCCAGCCACCACGGTGAGCGAAACACGGCCAACAAAACGCTGGTGGTAACAACCGTACCCGCCGCCGCTCGCAACCCTTGTTCGATCGTCATCAGGCTTCTCCTTGTTCCGGTGGTTTTCGTCTGCAGGAATCATCCGCCCGTGCGACTGGTCCCACGCGGTCGTCTTTCTATAAAGTGTAAACGACGCCGTGCGGGCAATAGCGATTCAACGATATGCTTCTCCAAAAGTGCGGCGCCGATCGAGCGATTACGATGCGTTTCCCTCCACGAATCTACGCGACGGTGTGGGGTGTTGCCCTCTCGATCGTCCTGCCGGTGTTGGGCGTGGCGGTGATCCGCCTATCTGCGCCGTCGGCCCGCCTGTTTCACCTCCCGCTGCACTCTTTGCTGGAAACGATGGGCGGCATGATGGCGTTGGCCACCGCCGGGGTGCTGGTGGCCAGGCAGCGTCACGCCGCATCGGCGCCCCACTGGACGTGGACGGCCTGCGCTTTGATCGGGATGGGAACCCTGGACCTGTTCCATGCAGCCGTGCAACCGGGAGATCGTTTTGTCTGGCTGCATTCGACGGCCACCTTGGTAGGCGGCGTTCTTTTTCTGGGCGTCTGGCTGCGGCGGCCGGTTTCACCCCAGTGGGCCCGCGGTCTTCCTGTCGTAGTGTTCCTGGCGGCGATCACCTTTGGCTTGGTTTCCTGCGTGTGGCCTTCGCTAATCCCCAGCATGATCCAGCGGGATCATTTCACCGTCCCCGCGCGGGTGCTGAACATCGCCGGTGGGTTGGGCATGGCCATGGCGTCAGTATTCTTCGTCCGGCGGTTCTTTCGCGATCCACGGCGCGACGACTGGCTGTTCGCCGTGACGACGCAGTTGTTCGCCGGAGCCGGCATCCTGTTCGAGTTGTCCGTCCTCTGGGACGCCGCTTGGTGGTGGTGGCACGTCGCGCGGCTGATCGCCTACGCCGCGGCCTGCGTGTTTGCCGTTTCGGCCTACCTGTCCACGGAATCAGCATTGCACGCAGCCAATCGCCGGCTAACGGACGTGAATCGCAGTCTCGATCGCGTCGTGGCGGATCGCACGGCCGAGTTGCGGGCCAGCGAGGAACGGTTCGCCTTGGCGGTCCGTGGTTCGACCGACGGAATCTGGGACTGGAACGTGGCGAGCGACGAAGTGTATTACTCGCCGCGTTTCAAGGAACTGCTGGGGTACGCCGACCACGAGATAGCCGATGTGTTTGCGTCGTTCGAGTCGCGGCTGCACCCCGATGACCGCCAAGGGACGTTGGCCGCCCTGCAGGCCCATCTGGAAAGACGGGGCGACTACGATGTCGAGTACCGGCTGCAGACCAAGTCGCAGGGATACCGCTGGTTTCGAGCCCGCGGGCAAGCCATCTGGGACGCCTCCGGCAGGCCAACCCGCATGGCGGGCTCGATCACCGACATCACGGCGATGAAGACCGCCCGAGAGGCGGCCGAAGCGGCCAACCGGGCCAAGAGCGAGTTCCTGGCGAACATGAGCCACGAAATCCGCACCCCGCTGCACGCGGTGATCGGGATCAGCGAACAGGTGCTGGACACGGACCTGGATGACCGCCAGCGCGAGTTGATGACGATGGTCCTGGAGTCCGGCGAGTCGCTGCTGGGGATCGTCAACGAGATTCTGGACTTCTCCAAGATCGAAGCCGGCAAGGTCGAACTTGAATCGTCGGAGTTTTCTATCCGCGAACTGGTGGGCGATACGATGAAGTCGCTGGCCTTCCGCGCGGAGCGCAAGAATCTGAAGCTGGCCTGTCACGTGCCGGCGGACGCTCCGGAAACGCTCGTGGGCGATCCAGCGCGGTTGCAGCAAGTGATACTCAATCTGGTCGGGAACGCGATCAAGTTCACGGAGGCCGGCGAGGTCGTGGTCCGCGTGGCCTGCCGTCCGCGGAGCGACGGCCGAGTCGAGTTACAGGGCGATGTGATGGACACCGGGATCGGGATCCCGGCGGACAAGCAAGCGGCGATCTTCGAGGCTTTCACGCAAGCCGACGGCTCGACCACGCGACGGTTTGGCGGCACGGGGCTGGGCCTGTCGATTTGCGTGCGGCTGTTGGATTTGATGGGCGGGCGAATCTGGGTGGAGAGCCAAGTGGGCTGCGGCAGCACGTTTCATTTCACCGCCCAGCTGACCGAGCCCGTCAAGCCCTCGGAGCTGCGCCAGACGATCGGCAGGGTCCTGCCCGCCGCCCCCGGCGACGTACCACCGTCCGTCGCGCGAGGGCGCACACGGCCAGTGAGCGTCCCACCGATGCGACCGCTGCGCATCCTGTTGGCCGAAGACAGCCTGTTGAACCAGAAGCTGGCCGTCGGGCTGCTGAGCAAATGGGGGCACACGGTGACGGTGGCCAACAACGGACTGGAAGCCGTGTCGGCCGCAACCCAACAGCATTTCGACCTGGTGCTGATGGACATCATGATGCCCGAAATGAACGGTTTCGAGGCCACGGAGGCGATCCGGCGGCAGGAACGCGAGCGCGGCGGCCGAGTGCCCATCGTGGCCTTGACCGCCCACGCGCTGAAGGGCGACCGCGAGCGCTGCCTGGAGGCGGGCATGGACGCCTACGTCTCCAAACCCGTCCGGCAAGAAGAACTCCACCAGGCCATCGCCGCCTGTTGCCCCGAATCCGGCCCGTCGTGAGTATCTCGTCCCGCTCACCGGCCGCTCTCCCCGCCGCCGGCGGACTGCAGTCCGCGAGTCCGCGTCGGCTTGTTGACGGATGCGGAGTATCCGGTTTACACTCTCGCGCGGCCGGCCAGGATCCTCAGGACCTGCGCGGCTTGTTGATTCGCCGTTCCTTACGGGCTTTGCAGAGAGGGACCGACGTGCCCACCGATTCGCCTTTGTCGCCGCCCAGCAACCCGTTCGCGACGCGGTTTACGCGGCCCAGTGCCGGCGAATACCTGTTTCCCGCCGGCGCCGGCGCGGGCGCGCTGCTCGCTCGGCTGCGGGACCAAAACTGGTGGGGCCAGATTACGGGGCCGCATGGCAGCGGCAAGTCGACGATCGTACACACGCTGCTGCCCGAACTGCAAGCGGCGGGACGCCGCGTCGAATGCTACCCGCTCCATCAACCCGCCTCGCGTCCTTGCGGCACGAGTCCGGCGGCAGTGCGCTGGGGCGATTACATCGCCAACTGGAACGGATCAACACAGGTTGTGATCGACGGCTGCGAACAACTTGGACGGTGGCGACGTGTTTGGCTGCAGTGGCACTGCCGCCGGCGCGGGGCCGGCCTGCTGGTGACGGCACACCGCGACTTGGGATTGCCCCCGCTGTGGCGGACGGAGCCCAGCGTGGAACTAGCTCAGCGACTGGTGGCCCGGTTGCTGGGCGAGGGCAACGCCGACTGGAGCGGCGCGGAGCAGATCGAGCGACTGTTCGCGGAGCACCGGGGAAATCTGCGCGAAATGCTGTTCGCCTTGTACGACCTGTACGAACGTCCGCCGCCTTAACGCCATCTGCCGGCGGCGGTTCTAATACTGGTATTCGACGCCGAAGTTCAGTCCCTGGGCCCAGAAGCCCGTGGTGGCGAACCCGAATTCAGGGTGCAGCGACGCGGTGTTTTGACTGGGCGGAAATTCTCCGGCGCTGAGCGTCGTGTCGATCTGATCGCCGGCCCGCGCGACGCGGGACCAGTACAGGAACGAGTAGCCCAGCGACGCCCGCCAATGGCAGGCGAAGGCATAGCTCAGCTTGAGTCCCACTTCGCTCAAGCTGCTGAAGGAATCGCGCTCGTAGCGGCCCATGTTGGTGGGCAGCGCCAGGAATCCGCCGGCGGCCGTGGAACTCGCGCCGGTGGCGGTCCGTGTCGTTGTCGATCCGTCGATCGCGACCTCGGAGTGTACGGTCCCCAGGGCCACCGACGTGGACAACTCGAAGCTCCAGCAACCCATCTGCCGCTGGGCCATCAGGCCGAGTTGAGCCCCGTGGAACGCGTTCTCGGCCGCGAAGCGGTCGAACAAGTCGAGTGTCGTGCCGGCCGTCGCTGTCTCTGCGGACACCATCGTTTCGGAGATCGTCAAGTCATCTTCCAACATGGCGTAGCGATAGCCCAGCCGGAACGCCAGTCGCCGGCCGCATTGCGCCAGCAGCGTCTTGACCAGCAGCGTTTCGGCAGTCCCAAACCGCGTGCTGGCATCGATGGTGATGTTGCCCTCGGCCACGTTCGGGAAAGCGATCAGTCCGGCGTCTTGGTCGCCGCTGTCGGCGTTCAGAAAGGGGCGCGCCAAAATGGGATCGCCTTCGCTGGCGGCCGTGTACGTCGAGCCCTCTTGCTCCAAGACGGCGTAACGGAGTTCGAACCCAAAGTCCCGGCAGGGATCGAACCAGCCGTTGATGGCAAACCGGCCGCCGGATCGCGCGTCGCCGCCGATTCCTGTGTCTCCGAAGAGCACTCCGGTGGCCGGCAGTCCCAGCACTCCCGCCTGATCGCGGGCCGTTCCGTTCGGACTGGTCGTGACCAGCGCCGGTACGTGCATGGCGTCGGTCCACCACAACAAGTACTCCGCGCGCACGTCCAGGCACAGATCAAAGCCCAGGCCGCAAGGGACGAGTTCCCGGCCCTGGGGTGGGCAATCCGACATCATCGGCTGAGCGGCGGCCGATGATGTCGGATTGCCCACCCCAGG
>Ga0116156_10003072_pt1 | contig 14759 bp, 18 predicted proteins | sample AD_UKC045_MetaG_FD_89891 | JGI IMG/M metagenome (GOLD analysis project Ga0116156, IMG submission 89891) | Active sludge microbial communities of municipal wastewater-treating anaerobic digesters from USA - AD_UKC045_MetaG | ecosystem: Engineered > Bioreactor > Anaerobic > Digestate | place: USA... | reverse complement strand
CATTCCCTGCAGGTTTTGAAGGTTATATGTTTAACGATTATGCTATGTCAGCAACTAGTGACCCATCAACAACAGGTGTTGCACCAAAAATCTTCTATAAAACATCATATTCTGATGCGGAATTGGGTAAATTACAAAAATATTATCTAGGTATTTCAGAACATGGTTATGATACTTCAAATTCAACTGGTACTGGTATTAATCAAAACTTCTTTAACTATAATGGTGATACTTCTTCAGCACACGTAAAATCTAAAGGATTTCATATGGATTGTGGTGCTACAGATACATATTATGATGGTACTACATATATTGGACAATTTGAGGTAGGTAATGCACAGTTCCAAACATATAATGATATTGAAGATGAAACTAACCCATATTTTGACATTAAATCAAGAAAATTCACATTAGTACCTGCTGGTGGCTTTGATGGTTGGAATGTTCATAGAACTAAACGTTCTAATGGTGATGGTTATCAGCAAGCGGGTATTTACAGCGGATTACCGGGTCAACCAACCATTTATCCACATAACGATTTCCAAGCATGGCAAACAGCAATTGATACTTTTTCAAATCCTGAAAGCGTAACAATTAATCTTTTTGCAACACCGGGTATTGATTGGATGAACAATTCGGTATTAGTTCGAGATACTATTAATATGATTGAAGAACAAAGAGCTGATAGTTTATATGTTATTGATTCTCCAGATGTTCCAATAGATATTAGTGTTGGTGATGGTGGTAAAGCAGATGTTATGGCATCACAACAAGTTGCAGATGCATTAACTGATACGGGTATTGATAGTAGTTATTCATGTACTTATTTCCCTTGGATTCAGATAAAAGATACACAGAATAATGTTAATGTTTATATTCCGCCTACTGGTGAAGTTGTAAGGGCAATGGCTTATACTGATAACAGTACATTCCCTTGGTTTGTACCTGCTGGTTTAAATCGTGGTGTAACAAACGCAAGAAAATCTAAATATAAATTAAGTATTGAGGCACGTGATATACTATATCGAGCAAAAATTAACCCAATGGCAGATTTTGCTGAGGCAGGTACTGCAATTTTCGGTCAGAAAACATTACAGGTTAAAGAAAGTGCTCTTGATAGAATTAATGTTCGTAGATTATTACTTCAAATTAAAGTTCTTATTGCTAATATTGCTATTAGACTTGTATTTGAACAAAACGACCAAGCAACAATTGACCAATTCTTATCAAAAGCAAACCCAATTCTTGAATCAATTAAGAGAGAAAGAGGTTTAACTGACTTCAGAGTTAAAATGGATGATATTAATAATACTCCAGAAACTCGTGATAGAAATGAATTGTATGGTGAAATATCCTTGAAACCAACACGTGCTGTTGAATACATCGGTATTAAATTTACAATTACACCTTCAGGTGCATCATTTGCTGATGTTGGTGCGTAATAAAACAGATTAATATCAAAAGACCCATCGCTGTGGGTCTTTTTTCACTTTTAAGTATTTAAAATAAAATAATTACATTTTTAAACTAAAAATCATGGCGAAAAAAAATAAAAAAGAATATAAAGAACAGGTTTCAGTACAAGTAAATGAAGTTGTTGAAAGTGAACTAATACAAATTGAATTGGATGAAATTTCTGAAGAAAAATTAATGATGAATGAAGATATTTCACAGGAAGATGAAACTCCAGCAATTGAACCAATGCCAGAAATAATTGAAGAAATACAAGAAGAACCATGTACTTGTATTGATGATTGTCCTTGTAATGAAGAAATAAAACCAATTGAAAAAATAGTAGAAGCACCTAGAAAATTGAGTGTTGAAGAATATAGACATTACCAAAGAACAGGTAGACTTCCAAAATAATAATTTGTTTTCAAATATGTGAGTATTTATTAGAAAACACAAAAATAAGTATATGAAATTAACAATTAAATAACATGGCAGGTGAAATGATAAGAACAATACCCTTTAACTACGAACCAAAAAGGGTAAATAGATTCTTCGCAGAATTTGTTGATATTGGGGTTGAAGTTTGGCAGATTCAGAAATTTAAAAGACCCTCAATGAAAATCAATAGTGTTCCAATTCAATATATGAACGAACAAAACTATGTTTCAGGTAGATATACTTGGGATACAATGACCATTGACTTTCTTGACCCAATCGGTCCTTCAACATCACAAATTCTTATGGAATGGGTTCGTTTACACGCTGAATCACTTACTGGTCGTATGGGTTATGCAGCAGGCTATAAGAAAAATATAATTCTAAAAGCATTAGACCCAACAGGTGTTGAAGTTGAAAAATGGACACTTGAGCAATGTCAAATCGTTAGTATTGATTTCGGTGATAATGATTACGGTAATGACGAATTACAAAAAATCACGCTTGAAGTACAACCTTGGAGATGCATACTTAACTTATAATCTCAATATAATGATATTAAAAAGCCACCTTTAGGGTGGTTTTTTATTTTATGTAGCATTGAGTTCTGCAATTCTATCAGTAATTATTTGTTGTATATAGAATTGTCTATTTTTGGTTTCAATAATTTCATATGAATCATTATTATGTGAAAACCAAACGATATATGACTTTCCAAGTTTAAGTCCTGTAACTTTTTCAATGATTTGCTTATACATTTCAAGTTGTAGTGAATATATTTCTAAATCGCAATCTTCAATTAAAAATAGTTTACCTTGTAAATGTTTGGCTTTGTTTTCTTTAGTAAATTTTTTATTTGTTTTCCAATCCCATATTTGAAATTCTTGTGCTTTAATATTGTAAAATAAGATGTCTAGCATACCACCGATTAACGATTCCTTATCATATACAACAAATTCGGTTCGAATTGGTATTAATTTATCATGAACATCGTTATAAAACTTATTCACGTGTTTTTTTGTTATTTGATATTCATCCCAAACAGGGTCAAAACCAAATTCATTTAATATTAATTCTTTGGGGTATTTAAAGACTTTATTTTGAAATAGATTTTCTGCATAATCATGAATAGCCGAACCTTTAATCGTACCCTTTTTATTTATAAAGTTCCATGCTCTTTTAATTAAAAATGGATTTAGATTAAATTCATTTCCTTTATAGTCTGACCAATATGCTTCGTCAAACTCTTCTTGATATTTATGAATTAATGTAGTAACCGAAATAAGTTCCTTGTCACCAATATAGTATTTGTGTGGTTCATCATAAAACGTAATTTCGTTGAATGATGTAAATAGTTCGTTTGGTATTTGAATATTCATAGATTGCAAATCTACAAAAAAAATTTTAATTAATTACAATATTTCTCTGAAGCATTGGTTCAAATTCCAATTTTTCCAGTTTTGTAATTATTTCTGTTTTTTCTGTAGGAACTGCGGAATATCCATGAATGTGTGTAATTAAAGCATTTCTAATGATGTTTAATGCTTCTACAAGAACATCACCACGAACAACAGGATGTCCTTCATCAAACATTCTTGCTCTATCATCAGGAGTTACTCTTGCTGCTTTAAATTGCGGATTTCCAGAATGTGAAATTATTGCAATTTTATCACTTGCAATTACTGTATTGCTATAGTATTCATTAGCAGTATCTGATTTTGGTTCAAAATTTAAATTAATTTCAGCAGGATTTTTTGCATTTAATTTTAATACATTATCATTTTCATGTTTTCCTGCCCTAATATGTACTTCATTTAATCTGAGAATAATATCGGTATTTACTTTACCGACAATTGCCACATCGGTTTTTAATGGATAAACACCGTCAGCATCTGGAAGTTTAGATGGTGCGGTTTCTGGATTAGTTATTGCAAGATTTGTTGTTGATAATGCTGTTAATTTACCATCATAACCAATTTTTTGCGGTTGTGATATAACGCTACCAAGCCAATATCTACTTCTTTCAGGAAAATTAATATCTTCAAGAAAAACACGAACCTTTTCACCAACTTGTGGATATACGTGGAAATATTTTGGTAATAATGGATAACTCCAAGGTAAGTTGGCATCACTTGTTTTATTATCTAAATCGGGTATTCTAACCTTAATTCTACCACCATCTGTTTCATCTTCAATGCTAACTACATCACCATAGTAAATTGTTCTTTGTATCGAAACATATGCAGGTGTTTGTTTATAAGGATGACTTGTATTAACAATTTTTGCTATCTGACTATTATCCATATATTATTACCTATTATTTAATTCTTCCACTATAGCAACATAACCTTTTTCAAGTTTATCTAGTTGTTCTAGTTTCTGATTTATTTTTTTTTCCATATCATCAATAATAATACTATCATTAATAATATCCTTCTTTAATGCTTCGTGTTTTGCAACAATATCATTACTCATTTTTAGTAATTCAGTTGGCGTATATTTAGTTAAATCTTCCATTATTGAATAACTCCATAACCTTTTGAATATGTTATTGATGAACCAAAAACAGAAACAGGTCCCGTAGGTGAAATACCTGAAGCACTTACTGTTATACCCGGTGGTATTGCAATACTAATAATTGCATCCTCTTGTAGTGCTTTAATTATTTCTTCAACTCTGATTCTTTCCATAATTTCATCAGGGTTTGAGTTTCCAGTCGATAATGCACCAACTGGTAATCCTGCTTCGCTTTTTCTAGCAATAATACGTGTAGCAATCTTTGTTGGGGATAATCCAGAACGTTGTGGAACACCCAATAATATTAATGGTGTTGGAACTGGTGGAGGACCGCCAACTGACGAAAGACTTAATATCTTATCAAATCCTGCGATTACTGAATCGATACTACTAAAATCAATAGCCATTTTATTTCTTTATTTCTTTTAATTCCTTAATGCTAACCCATTTCCAACCAATAAGCCATTTTGCCAAAACTCTTTTAATCCAACTTGGCTTTATTGTTGTTGCAAGTTGTGTGCCATCTACAACACCATCGATGAGATAAACACCAACAAACTGTTTGTTTAATTTTTGGTCTACTATCATAATTTTATGTATTAATATAATGTTATTATGAAGGTGCTGCTGCTTCTGCTAATTTTGCTGCTTTACCTGCTGTTAAACTTACGATAATTCTTTTAAATTGATTTATTTTTTCCTTTACTATTCTTTTAATAACTGGTGTTAATAGTTTCATTAAATATACCAATGCCAATAAAAATATAAATTCTGCAACCATTATCATAATTTCTTTTGCCATACATTTAATGAAAACTTTCCATTTTTTTAAATCTTCTTTCGCATTACTAATTAATACTTTACCATTATTTTGTAAAGAACTCATCATTCCCATTAATGTTCGTACCTGTGGTGCTGTTGTTACAGCAGATAATAACTTAACAGTAAATGTATTAATCATTTTTTGAAAAAAACCATCACGTATTGTTTCTTTATTTTCATTTGCAATTTCTGATGTACCACTAACGCTTGAATCAAGTGCTGCTTCAACAGCATTTCCAACAGCAAACGCATTTGTTGAACCAGATATTGCATTAATTAATTTATTTAAATCATCAATACTTAATTGTGCTGGCATATAACCACAACCCATATCATATCCCACGACACCAGTTGCTAACTGATTTGCTAAACTCCGTAACTCGTTCAAATCATCAGGAGATATTTCAAATGAATCATCACCATTCAATACCTGTTCGAGCATTTTTTCAATCATTAACTCATCAAGTATTTGTTCGGGTGTTTTCTTTTGTTTATTTGATAATGTACCATAGATTCTATCCATAGTATTACTAACAATTTCATCACTATTAATTAATTGTGTATTATCAATATAATTATTAAAATATGTATTAACATCTGGTACAGTAACGTTTGGTTTAACATTAAATTTATCGGTGGTTGAATTATATGTAATACTCATATTATTACAATTAACTGGTGTTCCATTTAATCTAATAGCATCATGTGCTTTATAATCAAAATTATTCTCACTTGGTTGTCCATATAATATTTTACCACCAGTTTCAGTTAATGAAGGATTTACTTTTAATTTACCAGTAGTATCAATATCTTTAATTGGCATATTAACACCACTATTCCGAAATGTTGTTGGTAGTGGGTCGCTAGCATTAGATTGTGTAAATTGTTTTTTTAATGCTGTTTTTAGTTTAGGTTCTGCACCACCAACCATTTTGGTGAGCATGTTTCCAATTAATATTTTTAATGCACCAGCACCAGCAACTGTTTTTAATACATCAAGTAAAAAAGGTATTGTTTCCTTTGTATTATTAACAGAGGTCATCAAATCAGTTTGTGTTGGTGGTTTACCTTGCTGATTTAAAGAATTATATGCTTTGATGTTATTAAAAACACCTCTTTTATTGTCTGCTCTGCTCATTTTTTCTTAATTTTTATTGTTCCTTTTTTCTAATTCTTCTTGAACAAAATTAAGTAATTCATTTCTTCTATCAGTATCAACGCTACCCCTATCTTCATCCTTAACATTATTAATACCACTTGTATTAATTCCACCACCAGCAACTTTATTATCAAAAACAACCTCTTTTAAATATTTAAGAAGCATTATTTTCTGGTCTTGGTTTTTGGCTTCTGCAGCGATAAGTTTAACAATTTGGTCACCAATTGCAGCAACTTCACCGCTTTCTTTTACTTTGGTTTCCCATTTTGTAAATAATCTGGCAATTTTTGCTCTAATATTATGACTATCATCATATATTTCTTGAAGTAGTTTATTTACACTTTCTTCGTCAAATTTTAATCGTTTTCTTTGAGGTCTAGGCATGACAAAATAGTTTTAGTATATATAAATACGTATTATTGTGTTTTTTTATTAATTAAAAAAATATCAATAACACCATTAAATTTTAAAAGATTTGATAATGGATACATATACAAATCTTTATAATTAAGATTTGGGTCATGAACAATATTATAATCTCTATTAATAATTACTGCATGTTGAGCATTATTTTTTCACCTCAACTAAAGTAATTTGGTGATAATACACTTGCATAAAAATATTCATTAACACCTTCTTCACGATATAACCTTTTGGAAGACATTAAGGAAGGTCTATGATATTTTGGCTTTTTAAAACAATCAAATTTTGTTTGCCAAAGTTGTGTATAGTATTTGTTATGTATCATGCCATCATAATCACAATCATTATTCATCACAAAACTACGTAATGGTGAAAATCAACTTTCTTGTTCAAGAAAATGTGGTACTTCTTCAAGAGGTTTTTCAAGTAAACTTGCAATTACTGCTTGCATACAATTACCATGTCCTCTATCAACTATTGTTTGATATACTTTAATCATCCAAATACTCCATTTTTTCAAAAAAATATATTTCTTTAAATGGTTTAATACCAATACGTATTTCTTTTGTGGATAATCCAGTTTGTTCTTTTAAATATAAGAGTATTTTATTCTTAGTAAATTTATTAGTAACTCTTTTATTATATTTTCCTTCAGGAGTATCTTCCATAAATAATACATGCCAATTCTTTAAAATATTTATAATTGCATCACCAACAATAATCTCATTTTTTTTTGTTGTAGTATCGTTGGTAATTTTTTCTTCGATTTTATTAACCACATCGCCAATTAATTTTTCTAAATGATGCTGATTTTCTGTTTCAATTTCATACGAATATTCACCACTTTCATTAATTTCATCTACATAATCATCGAAACATAGATTAATTTTCTTTTCAGTATAACTTTTTTTACTGTGGTCTTTATAATAATTTCGAATAATTGTTTGACAATAACTAAATGCTTTAGTTTTATTACCAGATTTTGTTATTTTATCTGGGTTAAATTTTACCATATGTTCAATCAAATGCGTAAGAGCATTAGATTCAACCTCATTCATATTGTAATTACCAATATGAATGGGGTATCTTCTTAAAATAGATTGAATCATTTTCCTGAAAGGTTCGATTAGTATTTCATTATATATTTTATTCTTTTCTTCAAGTGAATTAGAATTAATGTAATCAATAACCGCTTGTTCTTCTCTTTCAGTAAAATATGGTGTGTTTATTTCTTCTTCTTTCATTTATCATGCAATTTATCATGCAATTCATCGTGCAATCAAAATTTAAAATTATTTTTCAGAAACAACTACCTTTTGCATTCTTGACATGTCAATTGGTCTATCATTAATAAAATTCGATTCTTTTGTTGCTGTTTCAAACCAAAACTTTCTTTCTTCCATTGGCATGTTTTTAAGATAACCATCGAATAAACTACCTTCACGAGTTGCAAGATGTTTATATCCGATTTTTGGTATTGTGAAAATTTTACATGCATTGTTTAATGCCCTAAGCAAGAATTCATACATGAAGGTTAACTTAATGTTTGATTTATATTTACCAACGTTAATAAATTCAGATTTTTTAATAATTGCACCAGACAATTTAAAATCAGTATATTGTTTTAATGAATTTATATTTAAATAACCCATTTCACCATTTTCACCGACAAACTGTTGTGCCCATACAGTTTCATTAGTTAATTTAATTCCTTCATTTTTTTCATTAACTTCAATTATCATTGTAAGAAACACATCAATATCGGGATATAAACTAATGTATTGATTTGCATTTTTAAAGTATGTAATACCATACTCATCATCAAATTCAAGTACCGAGAAATAATCGGTAGTTACTGAATTTACTGCAAGATTAACTTGTGATTGATAATCTGTATTACCTTCATTTTTAATAAACATTGGTGATAAAGAATCCATCGTTTTTATAATTGGACTGTTCATCAGTTCATTTTCAATTGCAGCAGCATAAACAATAATTACTTTTGGTAAACTATCAATATTTTCTTGTTTGGTAATTGATTCAACTGCTTTATCTAAAAGACTAGTAGTTTTTTCGTTATATTCATGTATTGGAATTATTACTGTAATATTCATTTTATTTTAATTTAAATCTATCATTATTTTTATTTTTGTTCAACAACTGGTTGAAGTACTGCGTTAAACATGTTGATTCTTTGATTAATTAATTCAGTATAAATTTCAATTAATCTCATTTCACTTGCTTCTTGTGTATACTTTGACGCAACTTTATTCATTGTTTCATAAAACTCTGGAGTAATACTATCATCCAAAAATTTAATTAATACTTCACCAGCCAATATTGGTAAATCATAATAATTATTAGTCCATACTCCTGCACCATCGACTGCTTTAACAGGATTACCATTTTCATCCCTTTCAATCATGTATTCAGGCATAATATCTGGTTTTAAACAAATTGGAATTACACCAGATTTCATACATTCAAGAGGAAATGTACCAAAGCTTGATATTCTATCAATCCAAACTGCAGCAAAATTACCTTGTAATCTTTTTGCAAAATCAACCCTACGCATTGCTTGTGGTGGCTTACTCTTAGTCAACATTGGGTCAAATGTTACCCAACTATACTGTGGATGTTTACTAAAAAATAGTTTAACAAATTTTGAAATCTCATTTGGATTTCTACCAACAACTGAAATAATTGGTTTTTGTGGAATAGTTGATTTTTCAAAATATTCTGGAATTCCGACATTATATGTATGAATATTAAATTTACCTTGGCCATAAAACAATTCCATCCATTCTTTAATTGTTTGAGATGTTGTTATAACATCACGAATACCGAAAGATGCCCAATCAGTACCCGGTATTAACGAATTTATCATATAATCAACTGATTGTAGCAACCCAATTCTTACACAAGGCAAATTTTTTGTTTGTTCCATTATGTTTGTGAATACTTCTGGAATAATCATAACGTCTTCAGGACCTACTGAAAGTTTAGTGTCTGACATTGGAATATGTTTGAAATTGGTTAATTCTTTTTCAATCCAATTAGGAATAGCATAATCACCCTTTTCAACCATAATAATAACATTATATCCCATGTTTTTTACTATAGTTGCATGAAAATAAATTTCATATACACTTGCAGCAGGATTTTGTGATTCTGGTACACAGAATAAAAATTTAGATTTTTTATTTACAATATTATTCAAAGATTGTTTTATCTTTTGAACCTTTTCAAATTCAGCCTGTTGTGCTGATAAGTTTAGTTCTTCTGTCATTTTTACTTGTTTTTATATTTAATTATTTTTTCGAATTTAGGATTGCCGATTAAATCGGCAATTTGTAATACTTCAATAGTGCCTGCTTTTATTTTTTCATTATAAGGTCTATTTAGTTTAATTATTTTTTTGCCCCAAGGAGCACCTAATTTTAATAATTCGGGGTCAGTAGTTATTAGAACATCAATATCGTTCCACATATCAATTGCTTTATCAACAAATCGATAATTTTTAAATCGACAAGATGTTTTACTTAGAAAGAATAGTGTTGGGGGTATACTGAATTTATTTTCTATGGATAATATTGTGAAATTTGCAGTATTACCATACTTATTTAAGAATTTATTTACATGAACATCCATGTTTTTATACATCATAGATGCAGCACCATGTATTTCAAATAAATAATCTTCATACATAAAACGATTATAAACTTCTTTTGCTGAAATTTTAATTTTTTCAGTCTTTTTAAATAAGAATGCATCTGCTAATGCTTCACCAGTTTTTTCATCAATCTGATAATCAATTGGGTTAATTGTTTCTGGTGTATCTTCTGGTTCACGTAATTCTTTTATTTCTTCTTCTGTATCAACAAACTTATAGTTGTTGAAAAAATCGTATACATATGGTTGTGCGGGAACTCCTTCTTCACCAAATTCCTGTACGTAAAATCTGTCAAATTGAAGCCACTTTGCTCTTATTATTTCATCAATACATATACCTACTCTAACTTTGCTCATCCTTTTCTGCTTTTATTACCTTCAATTGATATTGAAGTTTTTCTTGTAATTTTTCCATTAAATCAGTATGCTCTTTTACTAATTCAGCATCTGTAATATATTTTGGATTAATACATTCAATTCTAGTATCAACCGATTGTGTTGGAATTATAATTACTTCACCTTGAAAGGTACTTGGAGTAATTTTTGCGGTTAGTTTTCGTACAAAATCTTGAATATCTTCCATACGAATTCCAGCAACACCAACATAAATAACCAATATTTTTGTTTCATTATTCTCCATTATTCGATTCTGTTATTAACATTTTATTTTTTGTAACAACTTTTGTATTTCCAGTTGCAGCATCAATCATTGCAATTCTTTTCTTATTTTCATGAAAGTCCTTATATTTGGCTTCAATTACTGTAATGAGAGGATTTCTAACATTGGTGTCTTCTTCTGACATTTGAATAACACCCATATTATCAACATCATTAAATATATCAAGAATTACATCTAAAGAACTTTCGTTTTTGTTTTTTAAATCAATTTGATTCATATCACCAAGTAGTATAAGTTTACAGTTACTACCAATACGAGTTAAAAGTGTTCTTGAATTGTCTAATGTTACATTTTGCATTTCATCTGCAATAATTATACAATCATCAAGACTAGCACCACGCATATATGCTAGAGGAAATGGTCTAATTATATCTTTTTCAAGTAAAGATTTAATTGCAGTATCCAGCAACAATTTTTCCATATTAATATAAAAACTCCACATAAAAGGTTCAATTTTTTCTTTCATATCACCCTTTAAAAATCCAATTTCCTCACCTTTTAGGGTTGTTACTGATTTTACTAGATATATTTTCTTAAAACGATTTGTTGTTTTTCTTAATAAACTTAATGCATATGCAACAGCAACAAAAGTTTTTCCTGTTCCAGCAGGACCTGCACAAATAGTAATCTCATTATTTTTTATTGAATTTATTAATTTCTTCTGACTTTCATTTTTAGCAATAATTTTAATGTCATTAGGTAATAATTTACTTATTTCACTTTTAACCCTCGATATTTCATCACCATTATTTACAGAAATTAATTCTTCAAATTCTTTTTGTTCTTTAAATCTGTCTTTATTCATAAAAATAATTAATGTTTTACTTTAACTAAAGTTTATATTTTAAATGTTTTTAATTATATAAATTAATACGTATCTTAATTTAAAATCTTGAATTCGTGTTAAAATTTTTTTTTCAGTATTTATCGAAAAGAATAATAAAATATAAAAAATTATAAAAATGAGCATCGAAGGACAAAAACCACAAAAAGAAAGTATTAGTGAGGTACTAAAAAAGTATAAAGAAATGCGTAATGATGATACATTATCAAATGAATCAAAATTTTCATCAAATGTAATTTCTGATTCGATTCCAAAACCAAAGGCATTTAATCAAGAAGAATTTGAAAGAACTATGTCAAGGGAAACCGACCCTGATTTAATGACTTCATATGAAATTGTTAAATTACCTTCAAGGGGATTGTTTTATCCAAATGGTCTTTCTGAAGTTGCTGTGGAATATATGACTTCAAAAGATGAAGATATGCTTACAACACCTTCTTTAATTGAAAGTGGGGCAATTCTGGATATACTTCTTAAACGTAAAATCAAAACTGCTGATGTTAATCCTGAAAATTTACTTGTTGGTGACCGTAATGCAATTATTTTATTTTTACGTAGTTCAAGTTATGGTTCAGATTATACAGTACAAGTAACTGACCCAAGAAATGGTAATCCATTTAAAACTGTTGTTAATTTAACTAAATTAAATTACAAAGAAATTAAAGAAGCACCAGACAGTAATGGTCATTTTATTGTTGAATTACCAATGAGAAAAAAAGTTGTTTTATTTAAATTACTTACTTCAGGCGAAGAAAATATTTTATTTAAAAAGGCACAGGCAATTCAAGAAGCATACGGTGAAGAATTTAATCAATACTCAACAATGAAATTAAAAGCAAGTATTGTTTCAATTGGTGGTAATACCGATAGAAATTATATTGATAAATTTGTTGATGCAATGCCAGCACTTGATGCATATACAATTCGTAAAAAAATATTAGATGTTAGTCCAGATGTTGATATGATGTACGAATTTGAAACAAAAGACCATTATACGTTTAAAGCCAATTTAACTGTCGGTGTGGATTTTTTTTTCCCAAACACTTAGCAGGTGATTATAAAAAAATGGTCGATGAAGAAATCTACATCTTGACCAAACACGCTAAGTTTCAGGCAGATTATGTTGAAAATTTGCCAATATATCGTAGAAGACATTTCTTATTCTTACTTCAAAAAGAAAATGAAGAAATTAAAAGAATACAAGAAAGAGAAAAAAATAAATACAACACGAGACCAAGAAGATAAAAATCTTGGTCTTTTGTATTTATATAAAACTATTAATTTATTATGGCACTTGACCCAAAGCAAAAAGAAATGCAAGCACACTTAAGTGCATTATCTGAATTGCAAAAGAGATATACGGAAGCAATTAAAGAATCTAACGATGTAAATGAAAAAGCAGCGTTAATGCAAGAAATGTTTGCTGAAAGACAGCAAAGAATTAATTTATTACAGGCAAACTATGATAAATTAACTGAAACTCAACAAAAAAGACTTGCAAATCTTATAAAAACACAAGAAAAGGAACATCTTCAATTAATAGAAATACGGAAAGAACAGAAAAAAATTAATGAAGCAGTTGCTGAAGAAATTAAAAGAAGACAGAGAGTTGTTGATTTAGCAACAGGATTATATAATGCATTAAGAGAAGTTTGGAAACAATTACAATCTAATGATAAAATTATAAGAACTACAATTCTTAATCTTGGAATGAGTGGTGTTAAAGCAGATATGATGCGAACATCATTTGAACAAAGTGCAGGATTTGTAACTAGATTGGGTGGTAATCTTGAAGATATTCAAACAATAATGGAAGGATATGCTGATGAAACAGGTAGAGCACGTGTTATGTCAGCAGAAATGGTTAAAGATATTACTGCAATTGGTAAAGGAACTGGACTTGGTGTTGAACAAGCAACAAAACTTGGTGCTCAATTTGAAATTATGGGTTTTGATGCCAGAAATACAATGAAATATGTTCAAGGTGTTGTAGATACTAGTGAAAGAATGGGTGTTAACACCACTAAGGTATTAAAAAATATATCAGACAATTTTAAAAAACTTCAAACATATAACTTTCAGCAAGGTGTTAAAGGTTTTGCTCAAATGGCACAATATGCTGAAAAATTTAAAATTGACATTAATGATACATTAAATGCTGCTGATACAGCAAGAACACTTGAAGGTGCAATTGGTATGGTTGCACAATTACAAGTAATGGGTGGTGAATTTGCAAAACTTGATATGTTTGAAACACTATATTTTGCACGTAATGACCCCGCTAAATTACAAGAAAAAATTGCTGGTTTAACAAAAGGATTAGTTTCATTAAGAAAAACTAGTGATGGTACTTTTGAAAAATTTATAAGTCCTGCAGACCGTGATAGACTTAATTCAGCAGCCAAAGCATTGGGTATTACCAATGAAAAAATGACTGAAATGGCATTGAGAGCATTTGACATTGGTAAAATGTCACAACAAATGGCTGGTATGGGACTAACTGACCGTGAAAAAGAACTTATTGAAGGTGCTGCTATATTGAATAAGGAAACTGGTAGATTTCAAGTTCAAATCGGTAATCAGATGAAGGACATAAGTACTTTAACTAAAGACCAAGCACAAGCATTTGCAAAAGAACAGGTTAGTTTACAAGAACGTGCTAAACAAGCAATGACCTTTGATGAAACATTTAAAGCAACAATTGAAACATTAAAATCAGCACTATTACCATTATTAAGAGGTATTAATGTAATACT
>Ga0116156_10003070_pt1 | contig 14760 bp, 11 predicted proteins | sample AD_UKC045_MetaG_FD_89891 | JGI IMG/M metagenome (GOLD analysis project Ga0116156, IMG submission 89891) | Active sludge microbial communities of municipal wastewater-treating anaerobic digesters from USA - AD_UKC045_MetaG | ecosystem: Engineered > Bioreactor > Anaerobic > Digestate | place: USA... | reverse complement strand
GAAAAGCCTGATTTCTGGGAAAAGGCGATCGGTTGGGAAAGCTCCTTCCAGATGCAGTACCTGCACGACTTTCTGGCCACGATCGAGTGGTGGAAGTTGGAGCCCGCTCACGAACTGATCCGCGATCAGCCAGACGAAGTAACGCGACGGATGGTCTTGGCCAGGCTTCCCGGACGCGATTTCGCCGTCGCGTACCTGCCGGACAACGACGAGATCGAGGTGAATTTGTCGGCGTTTTCCGCCCCGGTGGTGGCCCGCTGGTTCGACCCGGTCCGCGGCCGCAGTTTTCCGGTGACCGGCCACATGCCGAATCAGGGCCAGCGGCGTTTTGTACCCCCGGCCAAAGGCGATTGGGTGCTTGTGATCGAGCGACCCGCGGAGAGCATCGGATCGCTCCCACGCGAAGCCACGGGCGATTGAACGGCTCGACACGTATTGGGCCATGGCGCCGTTGCCGCCCACCGACGTGGCCACGCATCTCTGGGGCCGCACCCGCCGCGAGGCCGCGCACCTGCCCGTCACCGCACCGCATGGGTTCGTCTGCCTCGTGCCCGGCGCAACGCCGCGCACGGATGGCCCGTGGTCGAACTTCTGGATCACCGACGGCGACACGCTGGCCCATAACGGGACGAAATGTTCGTTGGAAGAAGTCCGTCGACGGATGGAGCGGGATTTGGCGGAAGGCGAGATGCGTTTGCCGTTCCGTGTCCAAGGTCACGTCTTTTACCAGGTCGTTCAGCGGTCGTCCAACCGTTACGGGATCGCGTTGGTGGATCCCGGGTGGCTCGACCCGGTTGAACGCACGGTCATGATTCGTCCGCAAGTTGCCGGCGCATGGTCCGCCACGGACCGTCAGGCCGACCAGTCCGCGAGCGATGGCGGGGGGCGATCCCGGGGAAGGGAGAGGTCGCTGGAACAACTCCCGTGGTCAGCTATTCGAGACAAGCCACCGGCGGATGCGTTCGGATATCGGACTCGCCGTGGCCTCGCGCAACTTGGCGGGGTTCTTGCCATCGCGGCGAATCCAATACCGCTTTCCAACACGTTGGCGGATAAGCTCGATGCGGTGTGTCCGCCCTCGGCGTTTCTTCAGGCTGATGCGGATGTCAGCGGGAAGTCAGGGCGTTTCTTGACCTTTCATAAGTCGCAAGTGCTTCGCAACTGATGCATTACGAAGAATCGCCGTGCATGGAAGATGCCGCAGCGAAAAACGGCGAGTCGTCTGGCGACAGGAATGTGGCCGCTTCAATATCGCAACCCTAACTGGCGTGGTATAATTCGGGGAGTGGCCCTGCAGATTTTGGTCAACAATTGCAGTTAAGGCGGCAGAGGAGGGAACCGCGATGCTCGCAGAAGAACTCGAATCCTTCGACGCACTCGCCTGGATCGACCGATACTTCGCCGAGCGAGCACGCTTGGACTATGATCAACTTCGCCCTGTCATGTGCTTCTCCCTCATCTGGAACCTATTCGAAACGGTCGCCTGTCGCCGGTGGGCCAACGTTCGCTCCATTCGTGAGGCCGTCGATCACGCGGACCAAGCCGGGCGTCTTGACCACGCCAAGTATGCCGAGTTCCTTGATTACTTCCGAGATCGCTATCTCCACGCCGGTGATATCGAGGATGTTTTTGAGCGGCTCTTGATGACCCACACGGAGAGTCAGGTTGCCGTCCGCCGGGCATTGTTGGGCGAGGCTCACGACTTGAACAACATCGTGTTTGCGCTTCTGTTGATCGCCCATCGGATCAGAAACAATCTGTTTCACGGCAACAAGGGGGTCGAAACACTGCACACACAGACCAAGTTGTTTCAGGTCGTTAATCGGCTCCTGGCGACGTTCATCGAGGATATCCAGCCGGGCGAGTTGCATCGTCGCCGGATTCACGCCGAGGACGGCTAAGCACGGTGATTGGCGGACGATAAGTGACCATTTGGCATTAATCGTTGACTTGGATCTCTGAGTCATCGCCCTGTTTTGCCCAGAGCGATCAAAATGACGGACAACAAATCGATTACGTTCGGCTCCGACGCTCCTAGCTGTAGTGAATCTTGGTTTCATGCCTCCGTTGCCAGGAACTCGATAGCAGGAATTGAATATAGACGCAATATGGTTCGCTGCTGCCTGCTCGCGATTGGAAAGCCGAAGGCTTTTCTATCCCTCAGCGGGGTTTGACGTTCTCGAACCGATTAGCAGCTTCATGGCGTTCATCGACGGATTTTGGTTTTCTGATGTCTCGCACAATGTTGACAATCCAGTGCTCGTACACGCAGATTACCGACTGGATTCGGCACAGCGTTTCGAAATGTTGGGTGTCACTCTGAAGCGTGGCGAGCCGTTCAGGATTCAAGTGAGTTCTGAGCGTTACACCTATCTGCCAAACGGTCGCGTCTTCGTCACAAACAGTTGTCGCGGGCGAGGGTACGACACTTTTCGCGTTGCCTTCAAAGAATCCGGAAGGCTGCTGTCGGTTTTTTTCCATCGAGGCGACAGCCAAGGCAACGGTGGAAGCAACTTCTACTGGCTACGGCGTCCGATGATCAAATCTGTTTTCGCACAATTGGACCGTCACGCGATCGTCGTTTCGGACGGTTCAAACGCGATTCCACAACTGGCGAAGTTTCACCGGAACCCCGACGTTCGCGGTGATGCTGTCGCCCAATGTGAGAGCTTCAATATCTGCGGTAGACAGCTCAAATGCATCGGTTACTTGGGCGAAAAGTATGGACCCACCCTCGTATGGTCTGCAGATGCTGCCGAACCAAACGCTGAACCTCAGCGGAACCCGCGATCTGGCATTGGGTAATAGATTGTCTTTAGTCTTCCGTTGCCGTTTCCGCTGGGTGGTCTTGGCCGCCGGGCGCAGCTAGGTCTGTTCGTTCAACTGCTCGATCAGCCAGACTACGCCATCGTCCCGGTTAAATACCTTTCGGCCGTTGGCGAGCTTCGCGCCTGTCTCCTTCAGGCCCCACCAGAGGCGATGCAGGAGGTTGCGGCCGTTGGGGCTGCGGTTTCTGATGAGCTGCAGGTTGACGTGGGCCTGCGGTCGGTTGTTTCGGCGAGGTCGGGAGACCTGCGCCGAGCGCGTTCACGGTCACTCTGGGCATACTGCGATTTCTTCAACGGGTTTGAATCCACGAACTGCCTGACGGCGTTTCTTGGGTTTGGGGCGGCGGCTTTCGGGCTGGTTTGGTCGGCGGGCCTTGCTGTGGCCGGATGGTCCACAGGCCCCAGATGGTGCGGGCGGCGATGGCGTAGGTCGTCGCGTCGAGGTACGGGTTCGCCTTTTGGCTGCGCAGGTGGGCTGAGTGACGAGCAGGCGGCTCGCCTGCGGGAATTGCTGGAACGTCGGCAAGGCAAATGAGATAACAACACCGCCGTAAACGCATTGGAGTTCCTCCCACGTCGGCGCGACGTCAATGCCGCGACGTGAGGGGGCGACGAACGGGTGACCAGACCGGGAGCCTTCGGGCCCCCAGCGGCATGTGCCGTTGGGCTGCTTCTGCCACTGTTCGCTGAGGATGTGGCCGGCGTAGTTCTGATGCCGCTGTCACTTCTCGCGCCCGGGCGCCTCCGCGCTTTCGGCCCCCGTCCGGCGGAACCGCAGACGGCGGCCCTCATTGGCCCGTCGCCAGACGCCACTGCTGGATGCCCTGTTAAATTGCGCCGGCGTGGTTGCGACAGTGTTCCAGGTAGCGCTTCGCGTCCTCCGCCATCTCGACGCACATCATGGCCGCCAGCGCGATGTACTCTTCTTCGCTCATGCTTTCGCATCCACGGAGAGCCTGAGTCGGTGCCCCGCATCGGGGATCAGTCCGCGGACTTGTTCATGCCACCGCAGCCGCCGGTATTGAGTTTCGCTTGCTGCCCGTCACGCGACCTGTTTCTCGCGGGGTGTGCCCACAGGAGACAACAGATAATCCATCACCTCAGCTTGCATGCGCTCGATTTCCAGACGGTAATCGCTGGCCATCGCCTCAGAGTCTCGCGGGTCCGCATTCTGCCGCCGACAATCTCGGCTGGCTGCGCGAGACGATCGACCGCGAGACCACGTTCTGGAACCTCTCCGCCCCGGTAGACAATGCGCCGGTCCGGCATGGCTGGTGCGTTCGGCCGATTACGGCAACATCCCCCCTCCATTTCGTATCGACATCGGACGTTCACCGTGCAACAATCCCTCTCCGAGAAAGCGATGCCGCACCCGGCTTGCATTCGGCCGTAGGCGAACTCGGCAGAGGTCGGGGAGAGCGGCCAAGAAAGCCGAATTCTGGCGAATTCGGCTACGCTCCGAATTGTGCCTTGCTCAAGACCGAGGTCTTCCATGAATTCCTTTTCCAGAACTGGGACCGTTTTGCACAGTTTGTTCGCCTGCGTATTGCTGATCGCGGCCGCGGTGATGGGGTGCTCCGGCGGTGATCCGCCAGCGCGAGTGGACGACCAGCCACCTGCCGCCCCGACGGCGGAACGCTCGGTCGAACCGCCTGCGGAGGCACCGTCGGCCGTCAGCGGTGAACCGACGAATGCGGCGCCGGCTGCCGCGGGACCGCAGGTGCCGAGCGGCGAGGCAACGGCTCGCGCGGCGGATGCGCCTGCCGTGCCAGACATGTCAAAAGCCGAACCGGCCGGGGATTCTGCTCGTGAGCCGCGTGAGCGGGACTCCAAGCCTCCCGCTGCGTCGGCGTCTCTCGACGAACTGCTGGCGAAACTCGTGATCCCGCCGCCCTGGCTCGAAGAAGTGACGACGCAGTACGACACCTCGAAGCCGTGGAAGGAGGCGCGTCTGGAGATCCGCCGCCTGCTCGGCTTCGGCCGCGCCGAGACGCACCGCGAGGCCATCAAGTTGACGTGGATCTACCTGCAGAAGAACGACATCGGCGACGGCCACGAGTATCCGATGTACACGTTTCTGGGCGGCGAGCCCGTGTGGTCGATCCGGGCTCACGAGGAGTACCTCGCCAAGCCGCACGCGGAGACACCGATCCACGCGCATCTGAGTCTGGCCTCGCTGTACGCGCAATACGGCGAATTCAACAAGGCCAAGGCGACCCTGGACGTGGCGATGAACGGCTTGCCGCCACCGCCCTGGGACGTGATGCGGAAGGCCGACGTGTTGGACGCGCTGGGTGACCTGTACGTTGCCTGGGGCAAGAGCGAGGAAGCCAAGCGATGCTACGCCGAGGCGGCCGCCTTGTACCCCACCGCCAAGCCGCCTTATGGAGGTCATCTGCTGCCGCGCCGAGCCGCCCAGGTCCAGTCGAAACTGGATCTGATGGCGTTCCAGTCGCTGGCGACAGCCACGCTGCGCGACGGCCAGTACCAGGACAAGTCGCTCGGATACGCCGGCGAGATCCACGTCACTCTGGTCGTCCAGGGGGGCAAGATCGCGGACATCCGGCTCAAACACGAGGAGAAGATCGACCAGAATGCCAGCGTCCTGATCCCGCAGCGAATCATCGAGGCGCAAAGCCTGCAGGTGGACGGCATCAGCGGCGCGACGGTGACCAAGGACGCCATCGTCCACGGCGTCTATCAGTGCTTGAAGAAGGCGGGCTTGCGATGAACCGTGATGTCCGCCGCCGCCGTGGCCTGAACATCTTCGTTCGGCTCCGCACGAGGTCCCAACGCACGGGCTGGCGCGGCCTGTGGTACGCTCCCCTGCAACTCATCGGCCCAGTGACCCGCGCGTCGCCGATCCGCCGCGGCCTGCAGGTCCTCTGCCTGCTGGCCTTCCTGTACGCCTTCTTCTACGTGTGCTGGCCCTATGCCGAGACATTCAACGAGGACACGTTCAGCAACAAGGAGTCCTTCCAGGTCGAGTTGTTTCTGCTGATCGATCCCCTCGTGGGCCTGTCCACCGCGTTGGCCGGGCGATTCGTGAACGGGGCGACGCTGTGGTGGGCGGCGGCAATTTTGGCGGTGTGCCTGCTGGTTCCCCGCGGCTTCTGCGGTTACCTCTGTCCGTTGGGCACGTTGATCGACGCCTTCGATTGGCTGGTCGGCCGGCGTTTACGGTGGCCTCATGTGCGCGACGGCGGAACCGCCGGCTGGTGGGTTCACCTGAGATACTACCTGCTGGCCGCCGTGCTGATTTCGTCCCTGTTCGGCGTGTTGCTGTCCGGGTTCGTGGCCGCGATCCCCGTGCTGACTCGCGGCCTCATGTTCACGGCGGCGCGGCTGCAATTGGCGATCATGAAAGGACCCAGCCAGCTTGCGCCCGTGGGCTGGACGTTTTACCTGTCGATCGGCTTGTTCCTGGCGGTTTTCCTCCTCAGTCTGTTCGGGCGCCGGTTCTGGTGCCGCTACGTCTGTCCGAGCGGCGCGTTGTTCTCGGTCGGCAACCTGCTGCGGATCGGCCAACGGAAGGTCGAGAACACCTGCATCGACTGCCATCGCTGCGTCGAAATCTGCCCCTTCGACGCCATCCGGGAGGATCACACCACGCGGACGGCCAATTGCACGTTCTGCCAGACGTGCGGCGGCGTCTGCCCGCCGGGGGCGATTCAGTTCGTCACGCGATTCCAACGCGACGGATTCAGACCGGAGGACGGCCCGGCGGTGTCCCCTCGCCCGCTCTCGCGCCGCGCATTCGTGGCGACCGCTGCAGCAGCTGCCGGGACGGCGGCCCTGGTCCAGTTCCGATCGCCCGCGCCGGGCGGCAACCCCGTCCGCCCGCTGCGGCCACCGGGCAGCGTTCCGGAGGACCTGTTCCTGGACCTCTGCATTCGGTGCGCCCAGTGCTTCAAAGTCTGTCCGGGGCCGGTTCTGCACCCGGCGGGGTTGGAGTACGGTTGGGAGAGCCTGTGGACTCCGGTGGCCAATCTCGATCACGCGGGCTGCCACCAGGACTGCAACTTCTGTACGCTGGTCTGTCCCACGGGAGCCATCCAGCCGCTGGAGATCGCCGCGAAGCGCCGATTTCACATGGGATTGGCTCGCGTCGATACGGAAACCTGCTTACCGTTCCGCCAGACAGATCGCCGCGAGTGCGACGCGTGTTACGTGGAGTGCCGGCAGGCCGGGTACGACGCGATCGAGATGCGAGAAATCGAGATCCAGCTGGATCCGCCTCCGCCGGAAGGGATGTTTTCCGAGTTGGAACTGCTCGAAATGTCGCGCATTCGAGCCCCGTTTGTGAAAGCCGCAGCTTGCGTCGGCTGTGGCATTTGTCAATACCGTTGCCATGCCCTGTACGTGGCCCAGCGGCAGATCCTGGACCAGTCCGCGATTCGCGTATTCGCGGGGCACGAACACCGGTTATAATCTGGTCAGCCAGACGTCACGAGCGAATCGAGTAAGCGGCTTGGGACCGGCGAATCAACAGAGTAGAGGAAATTCCCATGCGACCGAAGCTCCGCTTCCTGACCGACGAACTCATCCAGCGAATCATCGCCGAGGCAATCGACATCCTGTGCAGCTTGGGTGTCACCATTCACAATGCGGAAGCCATCTCGATCTTGTCCGATCACGGCGCGGAAGTCGACCGGGACGGCGAGCACGCCAGGTTCACGGCGGAATTGATCGAGCGGGCGATCCGCTCCGCGCCGCGCTCGTTTTCACTGTACGACGTGCTCGGCACGCAAACGCACGACTTCCGTGGTGACGCAGTCTATTTCACGCCGGGTTCCACTGCGCTGAACGTGCTCGACTACCCCTCGCAGAAGATGCGCAAGCCGACCACGCAGGACTACGTCGAGTATGCCAAGGTCGTCGGCCAGCTGCCGCACATCGCCTCGCAGAGCACGGCCATGATTCCGGCCGACGTACCGGCCGAAATCGCCGACAGCTACCGGCTGTTCCTGAGCCTGTTGTATTGCGAAAAGCCGGTTGTCACGGGAGCCTTTACGATCGATGCGTTTGCGGTCATGAAGGATTTCCAGTTGGCCGTCCGCGGCGGCCAGCAGGCGCTTCGCGACCAGCCGCTGACCATCTTCTCGTGCTGTCCCACTTCACCGCTGGCCTGGAGTCCCGTGACCTCGCAGAATCTGATCGATTGCGCGCGGAGCGGGATTCCGGTGGAACTGATCGCCATGCCGCTGACCGGGTTCCTGGCCCCGGTCACGCTGGTGGGAACGCTCGTCCAGCACACGGCCGAGACGCTCAGCGGCGTGGTCATCAGCCAGTTGGTCAATCCGGGAACGCCGCTGCTGTACGGCGGATCGCCGGCGATCTTCGACTTCCGCCACGAGACGACCCCCATGGGCGCCGTCGAGACGATGATGCTGGATTGCGCGTACAGCGAAATCGGCAAACACCTGGGCTTGCCCACCCAGGCGTACATCGCCCTGAGCGATGCCAAACAACTGGACGCACAAGCCGGCCTGGAGAGCGGCATGGGCGCCGTGTTGGCGGCGTTGAGTGGCATCAACAGCGTGTCCGGACCGGGGATGATCGACTTTGAAAGCTGCCTGAGCCTGGAAAAACTGGTCCTGGACAACGAGCAATGCGGCATGGCCCTGCGGCTGGTGGCGGGGATCGAGCCGAAAGAGGATTTTCCGGCCCGCCCCCTGTTGCAGGAGTTGTTGCGAGAACGGAATCTGCTGATCGCCGACCACACGCGGCGTCACTGGAAATCAGAGATCTGGTTCCCCGGCCCAGTGATCGACCGCTCCCAGCGCGAGCGTTGGAAACAGGAGGGTTCGCCAAGCGTCGCACAGCGTGCCGATCGCCAGGTCGCTCGGCTGCTGGAAACGTATACGCCGTCGCGACTGCCGGAAGACAAGCAACGAGAACTCGTCGAGCGGATGGAACACGAGGCCCGTCGCTTTGGACTGGACCGTCTTCCCAGGCGTTGAACGCATACCCGCATCCCGTATCCCGTATCCCGCATCCCGAACCCCGCATCCCAACCATGCTCGCCCACAACCCGTTCGCTTGCTCGACGGCGGATCCTGCGGTACACGTGGCACACGGCAGCGGACCTTACGCAAACACGCGGCGGGCGTTGGAGGCCGTGATACTGTCGCCGGTCCGCGGCAAACGAGTGTTGCTCAAGCCGAACGTCGGCCGCGTGGCGGCGCCGGGCTCCGGGGTCGTGACGCACCCGGAGGTGATCGCGGCGGCGATCGATGTCTTTCGAGAGGCCGGGGCGGACGTCGCGGTGGGGGAAAGTCCGATTGTGGGCGTTGACATGCAGGAGGCTTTTGAAGCCGCAGGGATGGCCGCCGTGGCGGCCGCACGCAACTGCCCCTTAATCGACATGGATCGTCGCCGTTTCGTGCCAATGCCCGTTCCCGATGGCCGGGTCATCCAAACGCTGAGAGTCTGCCCCGAGGTGCTGGAATTCGACATCGTGGTCTCCGTCCCCGTGATGAAGATGCACATGCACACGGGCGTCTCGTTGGCAGTGAAAAACATGAAGGGCTGCCTGTGGCGGCGGAGCAAAGTCGAGTTTCACATGCTGCCTCCGGTGGCGGGCAGCGCGCACAAGCCGATCGACTTGGCGATCGCCGACATGTCCTCCGTGCTCCGGCCCCACTTGGCCATCGTCGACGGGACCGTGGGGATGGAGGGCCTGGGACCGAGCGCGGGACAACCCAAGCCGCTGGACGCCGTCGTGGTCAGCGCCGACGCCTTCGCAGCCGACGCGGTGGCCTGTCAACTGATGGGGACGGCGGCAGAGCAGATCCCGCACTTGAGCATCGGCGCCGAGCGCGGTCACGGCGTCATCGATCTGAGCCGCTTGACGGTGACGCCGGATCATTGGCGCGACTGGATCTCGCCCTTTTCCCGCCCGCCGGAAAACCTGACGATTCAGTTTCCCAACATCACCGTGTGGGACCAGCAATCGTGCAGTGCCTGCCAGTCGACTCTGCTGCTGTTCTTGACACGCTACAAAGACCGCATCTTCGACTACTTCCCGTCTCAAAGCACGATTCAGATCGCCATCGGCAAAGGCTGCGACGGAGTTCCCGCGGGAGCCCTTCTGATCGGCAACTGCACGGCGGCCCAGCGAGACCGAGGCCTCTTCGTCCCCGGCTGCCCGCCGGTCGGCAGTCAAATCCTGGCCGCCCTCTCTGGCCAGGACGACACCGACTGCGCGGACAAACCACGCCACGAGGCGGATGAACAGCAGTGACGCCGGCGACAAAAAGTCGCCTTAGAAAATAAGACAGCGGACAGAAAGATGGGGTGACAGAAAAATGAGTGACAGGAAACGAATCGAAAGAGAATCATTCTCCCCCCTCCGCCCTTGATCTTTCTGTCACCCCATCTTTCTGTCAGCCTGTTCCATGTTTTCCCTGATCTTCCTGCCGCTAGCACTTCAGAAATTTCCGGTCAAAGGCTCAGTATCCCTGCAATTCCCGGAACCCTGCGGTGCCCCGAATTTCTCCAGTACGGTGCCTGTTCGGTTATGCTCTTTTTGGTATCTGGTTTTGGTATCTGAATTCCTGGTGCCAATCCAAAGTGATCTTGACCTGGAAACGTAGATTCAGAAAAATGACCGTGCATTCAGTAAGTTGGTTGGTTAAGTCAAATTCATTCACCCTTATGTTCCGCAGCGCCAGCGGTCGGACGGGGTGCTGAGAAGCGGGTGGTCCATGCCCAGATTGACGGAGCGACGCAAGGCGGCCGTGGACGCGGCCATGCGAGACGGTTTGTTCGAGGCGGCCGTGGCCGTGATTTCCCAGTATGGCAGTGCCGGCTTGACCATGGATCGGCTGGCCATCGCCGCTCGCGTCGCCAAAGGCAGCGTCTACAACTACTTCCGCAGCAAGCGGGGACTGTTGCAGTTCGTTTACCAGAAGGCCTACGAACCCATCAACGTGCAAATGCACGAGATTGCCACCAGCAGCCAAACGGCTCGCGACAAGCTGGAAGCGATGGCTCGGATGTACTTCGAGCATGTCAACCAGGATCGCCAGTTGTTTGATTTCCTGCTGAACGACGCGTCCGTACGCGGGCTGCTGAAGACCGAACAGGACAGTCTTCGGGAGCAAGTGATCGCCGTTCTGGCGGGAATCCTCGAACAGGGTGTGGCGGCGCAGGAGTTCCGGCCGCTGGATGCCACTCGCGTGGCGGAGATGATTCTGGGCGCGATCCGGCAACTGGCGGAGTGCGAGTTGGCCGGGAGCGAACCGCGCTCCGCCGAGGAGATTGTGGGCGCTCTGGCGCCGGTGTTTTTGGAGGGGATTCAGAAGACGGATTGAGTAGGGAGGTTAAGTAGCCCTCTCGCTCCGCGAGAGGATGGCACTTCCTCTCGCGGAGCGAGAGGGCTACTTTGTCAGCGGCCAAGCCGCGTCAGGGAGGTGGGTGATGTTGGTGTTGTCAAGGAAGTGCGGCGAGACGATTGTGATCGACGACCGCATTCGCGTCACGGTCGAGACGGTCCAGGGCGGCCGCGTGCGGTTGTCCATCGAGGCGCCGGACGACGTCGAGGTCGATCGAGAAGAAATCTGGATGCGCAAGCGGCTGGGCATCTCGCCGCGGCGGGACACTCCCGCGCCCGCGGCGAGTTGTTGGGCTGAAGCAAACTGAGATCGTTGTTCAACCTCAACCCTGTGCCTTGGCCAGCATGGCGTCGAACATGGCCTTTTGTTCGGCCAGCGCTTTGACGCGGTCGTCGACCTTCGTCCCGGCTTCGAGCAGGACCCAGCCGCGATAGTCCATCTTGACCAGCAGCGAGATCAGGTCCTGCCAGGGGTAATCGGCACTGGTAAAGGTGCGGACGTGAACCGTGGCGCCGAAGCGGTCTTTGACCAGGTTGAAGTTGTACTCCAGGCCGGGCTCCTGCAGATCCGCCGCGTTCGAATTCCAGCACACGCCGACATTGGGGTGCGTGGCGATGTCCATGATCTGCTTGATGACCGGCAGTCGCGAGGCGCCGCCGTGGACCTCCAGGCGGATCTCCTGGCCGTAATCGGCGGCAAACGCGCCGACCACGTTCAGCGCCTTGCCGATCTGCGCGATGGTCTTCTCCGGCGGCACGTTCTTGGGCAAGTCGTTGGGCCGGACCTTGACGCCGCTGCCGCCCACGTCGTGGCTCAGCTTGACGAACGCCTTGGTGTTCTCGATCGCCCGTTCGACGGCTCCCGGTTCCGGCCGATGAAAGTCCTCGGCGCTGCCCAGTCCCACCAGCGTGACCGGGCTGTCCGCGAACCGCTGCTTGACGTCGCGCCGCTGCTGGTCGTTCAACTTCGGTTCCACGCCGTGCGCGTGCGTGGTGCGGAGTTCCACGCCCAAGACGTTGGTCTTGGTACAGTTGGCGATCAGCGTGGGCAGGTCCCAATCGGCGCCCCACTGGTAGGTGACCATGCCAAATCTCATGTCGCTGCCCGGCTTGCGGTCGGCCGCCCAGGCGCGCCACGAACCGGCTGCCAGCGCCGCAGCGCCCAGACCCAACGATTGCTGTAAGAAACCACGGCGGGAAGTTGCACTCATCGTTGATGCACCTTTGCTGCTAACGGAAGGAAGGGTAGTCTGTGACATCGGTCCCGTATTGTAATCCAAGACCGGCCTCGAGCGAAACGCCCCAGCCGGTGAACCGCGTCGAGCGCGCCCCAGAACCGCGCCAGGCCGTTGAGGGTCCTCCTTCGTAGCATGGCTCTCCGAGCCGTGCTGCGCGGCCGGCACGGCTCGGAGAGCCATGCTACTTTGGCTGCGGCCGCCGGCCGCGGTAGGGTGTTTGACTTCTCGCAGCGGCCCGATATGCTCAGGGAGTCTTCGGCCGGTCCTGGTTGGACTGGCGCGGCGATGCTACGGAAGTGACACAGTCAAACGAAAAAGGTGCTGGAGACCTGCGGTCGGCGGTGTTGGCCTCGCCGCTGCGCGTTGGTATGATGGGACCCGTCGTTGACGCCAGTTTTCCTGCCGCCGCCTGCTCCACGTTAGGCGGCCCACCACCACTCACCCTGAATTTACGAAGGAGCCATCATGAGCACATCATCCCACGCTGCCACGAGCCGACAGGCTTCGCGACGCGAGTTCCTGGCCCGTTCGGGCGCCCTGGTCGGGGCGACGGCGGTCGCCGGACTGTCCCTGGCCCGAAGCGCCCACGCTGCGGGCAGCGATACGTTCAAGGTCGGCCTGATCGGCTGCGGCGGGCGCGGCTCCGGGGCGGCCGTGAACGCGATGAACGCCGGCAAGGACATCCAACTCGTGGCCATGGCAGATATCTTCGAGAACAAGCTCAAGGCCAGCCGCGAGCGTCTCAAGAAAGCGAAGCCCGACCAGATGGCCGTCGATGATGATCACTGCTTCGTCGGGTTCGACGCCTACCAGAAAGTGATCGACAGCGGCGTGGACGTGGTGATTATCGCCTGTGCATCGCACTTCCATCCGCGGTATCTCCAGGCGGCGGTGGCTGCGGGCAAGCATGTTTTCTGCGAAAAGCCGCACTCTCTGGACGTGCCCGGATTGCTGCGCGTCAGAGCCACCTGCGAAGAGGCGAAGCAGAAAGGCCTGGCCATCGTTTCCGGGCTCTGCTGGCGGTACCATCTGGGCCTGCAAGAGACGGTCAAACGCATCCACGACGGCATGATTGGGGACGTCACGGCGATCCAGGAGACGTACGTCTGCGGTCCCTATCGGGCGGACGCTCAGCGCGATCCCCAGTGGTCGGAGATGGAGTGGCAGTTGCAGAACTGGTACCACTTCAACTGGCTGGCCGGCGACCAGATCCTGCAGCAGCTGATCCACAGCATCGACAAGGGCGCCTGGGTCATGCGCGACCAACCGCCGGTCAAGGCCTGGGGGATGGGCGGCCGCTCGAATTGCTTTGGCCCCAGCTACGGCGACTTGTTCGACCATCAGGCGATCGTCTACGAGTACGCCAACGGCGTGCGGATGTACGGCCTGTGCCGCAACCACGTCGGCTGCTACAGCGAGCTTTCCGACACCGTCTTCGGCACTCAGGGCGTCGCCCACCTGGCCAACCGGTACCGCATCGAAGGCAAAAACCCCTGGCGGTACGAAGGCCCCGACTGTGTCATGACGGACCAAGAGCACGTGGCCCTGTTCGACTCGATCCGCAGCGGCAAGCCGATCAACAACGCGGAGTACATGTTCGGGAGCACGATGCTGGCGCTGCTCGGCCAGTTCGTCTGCAACACGGGCCAGGAGATCACGTGGGAAAAGGCCCTCACGTCGCAGTACTCGGTCGAGCTGGAGCGGTACGGATTTGACGTCGATCCGCCGCTCAAACCGAACGAGAAGGGCGACTACGACATTCCGATGCCGGGCATCACCAAGTTCGTGTGATCCGGCTCGCACGGACGCGTGCCGAACGGGCCTTTGCAGCGTTCGAGAAATGACGGTCCCGTGTTGGTTGCCGACCATCACACGGCGTGTGACGGCTGCTTTCACGAGGCGACAGTTGTCCCTGGTAGACCGTGAATGATGCCGACGACATGAGCTGGTCGATCAGGTGTTCGCCGGTCTTTCGGAGGATGTCTGGCCGGTCAGTTCGTCCGCCCAGGCTTGGTCGTCGGCTGGGAGAGGCGGTTGGCACGGGGCGCGGTAGTTGATCCGGTCGCGGTAACTGCCGGCCTCGTAGGCCTGTTCCAGAGCGGCACGCAAGTTCAGCTGCACGTCGGGGTCGTCGCCCGCCAAGGGGACGCGGATCCAAGGCAGCGGCTGGCGGACTGTGCGTGGATAGACTTCGAATCGGTTCCGCCGCCCCGCGGCCCGGTTGACCGAGATCAGGTAATCGTACTTGAATCGGCCCGCCACGCGCGCTTCGGGCACGGCCAGCACATGGGGACCGTAGCGGAGCAAGTCGATTTCTACCAGATGGACGTCGCTTTGCAGGACCTCTTCCTGCTTG
>Ga0116156_10003067_pt1 | contig 14763 bp, 15 predicted proteins | sample AD_UKC045_MetaG_FD_89891 | JGI IMG/M metagenome (GOLD analysis project Ga0116156, IMG submission 89891) | Active sludge microbial communities of municipal wastewater-treating anaerobic digesters from USA - AD_UKC045_MetaG | ecosystem: Engineered > Bioreactor > Anaerobic > Digestate | place: USA... | reverse complement strand
CATCTGATATCATTAATTCTATGTTTTCTTTAATTTCCTTTTTCTCGAGAACCGGAATCCTTGCGAAGTCTTCAGGATTCATGATGGAATTATATTCAATTCCGTTTTGCTGAAAACGTTTTCTGTAGAACGCATTGTGATCGTGCACATAGGTAAGGAGTTCCCTGAGCCTGGTCCACTGGTGATCACGTAGGACCTCTTCCGGAAGGTATTGTGTGGCCTCGAGCTCTCTCCAATAGGACAGCAAAGGGCTCCTGTTCCACTTAAAGTGGATGGGCTCGATAAACCTGCGACGGAGAAAGGGCATGCAATGGAAGCGGTCGGCCATATCATGCCCTCTCTTTCAGCAAGTCCTGGTAATACGCCTCCAACTGCCCCATCACTCTGTCCTTGGTATGGTGCTCCTGGACATGTAGAGCACAAGCCGTCCCCATGTCTTTCCTTAGCATAACCAATATCTTACCCGACTTTTGCATCAGTCTCACGATCAGCCACTATAGGTTCGAGCTATTAAAGCTTTTAGTTTTTCAGATGCGCCAGATATTTCGGGAGATGACGTATACTGCGGGGCTTTAATTATATAATCTCTATATACCTCAGGATCTGACCCAGGTTGACCATCTTCTACAGCTTTTATGATATTATAGAGTTCTCTGGCAGTCAGATAATGGAGGACATAATTTTTTCCGTCATTATATCTATCCTCAAGATAATCAAGAATTACATCCATTTCATTGCCAAGAACGGCATCGCTATCAATAGCACCATGGGTATGCGTTTTCACAATGATCCATTCTCCCTTTCCCTCAATGCATATCCCCGTATTTATCCATGCATCAATGCGCTTTTTTGTGACCGGAGGCTTCCCATCAATCTTATCCCCAAATATTCTAAGGCCTCGTAATTTATTATCTATAAAGAATGGGTACAAGGGACCTTGAATTATCATTAAATCTCCATATGGTTCTGATGAGGCTCTTACAGGTGTTCCCCTAGTATACGATTTAGGTCGGATGGGGTCATCTGTCGAATAATAAATTGAATTAATTTGAGAGGGATTGGATTCATTTCCTGATGGAAAGGTGAAGTCTGCGAAGCACCCTGTTTTTCGTAAGATCTCAATTTCATTGTTCACTCCGCAAAATTGATCATACCGAGAATTATCTAAAGCCCAGTCCCCGTGAATGAATGCGTATTTTTTCACGTTGTTTTCAGACCCGAAAATCCCAAATAGTGAATATTCCTCGATACATTGTAAAATTGTCTTTTCCAGATTAGCTGATGTATCGGGAACATCTTTTCCATGATGTAAATGCAGCTCTATCTCACCGTATCCCTTCTCGCATAACGTGACTAAGTCTCTTAAGAAGTAATTCTTATGATAATGGGGTGGGAAAAACCAGGTTCTCTTGCAATAGTTACCTGCGCTGTCTCGGTGATTTTCAGCTATGCGTGGGTACTCTAATAATAAACGGGCTACACGATTGTTAGCTATTTCATCTGTGACATGCCCTGTTCCGGGTTCATAGTGATCAACCATGCAAAAAAGAATGTGAATCGGTTTGGTACGAGTTTTGAAAATAAAAGATAATAGTTTTTTAGAAATCCACTTTATAAGAACGAAGATCATAAATTGGATTTCGTTTCCAAAGTTCATGTTATCTTTTACAGTAAAGATTATTCAGAAAGGGTGCAGGTCATTTCTGCCCAATGAATCAGTTTCTTGCGAGACCATACGGACATGTGATTTTTAGGAGAATATTTACCTTCGCTATATAGTTTTTTTCTTGTTTGTGATTTGGCAAGTGCATCCTTTATTGAATGATCACTCATACCCATTCTAAAGATATTGCCATCACTATTTATAATAGATTGATGTATATACTGAAGTCTTGGGCTTATGCTCGTCAAAGATGGATCGAGAAACCAGGCAATACCAAACATACCTTTAACATCTAGATTATTTTTCATAAGATCGGCCATATTTATAAAAAATCTCTTAAGTCCTTCAGCATTCATCTCTTTCATCAATTCAGGATCATGTGAATCTATGTGTAGTTCATATAGCGGGGTGACACCGCCAAGTTCAAAAGTAATATAATATAAAATCTCAATAAATTGAAACATGCCGTGTCTTAAGAAAGATGTTAATGGGAATTTTGCGAGATGTGCTTTGGCAAAACCTGCAGGAATAAGCCTCTGCGCACAAACAGCCAAATCCTTGAGAAATTTATCATTCGAAAACACATAAAAATCCAAAGGCTCTTTGTTTAAACTAATATAATCTAAGATTCTATTGAAATTAGCATGATATAATGACTTAATATTTGGGGGTAGCTCGGAAGAATCTAACTTAATAATATTATCGCGAATAAGAAATATTAAAAGAAGTTGATTATATAATTGTGATAGTGATTCATTGCTGCTTCTACGTATTTCATAGATAAATTTATTTAATTCCTTGCTTCTATAACTATAACTGGAAACACGGGGAAACTTATATAATAATTCAGCACACTGGTTCAAAGGGTATTGGCATAAGATTGATGAAAATGAATTGAATTTAATCGCATAATTTTCAAATAAATCATTAACTTCTCGATAAATCATTTTCAACCCAGAAAGAGATTTTTAGTTTGAACTTACAGCATCCATCATACTGTGATTAATCCAATGTAATCAATTCATTTTTGTGGTTATATCTATATGAATATTGTTTGAACTGTAAGAGATGAGATAATGGTGCGATTGGTTGAGAAAGAATTGTGTTGGGGGAGATCATAGTGTCGGAATTTGATTTTCTTCTTCTTTTCTTTTATCTTGCTATATCGATAATGAGAAGGCGTTTATTTCGCCCAGGCAAATAAGCATTTAAATGAGCGATGATCAATTTCAGACCGTTGCATATTCTGTATTTGAAGTCGGTTCAGATGTTTCGATTTCATTTTTATTGATTTCAGGGGGTCATTACATGTTCTCTATCTCTCTCCAGTAGGACGAGGGATTCTGTTCCACTCATAAAAGAGAAGTTCAACCATCCTGTGGTGGATAAAGGGTATGCCACAGGGTATTATTTGCCATCTCACACCCTCCCCTTCAACATGTCATGGTAGTATGACTCCCATTGCCTCATCACCAAGTCCCAATTATATCGTTCAAGGACACGTTGGTAAGAGACATTACCCATATCTTTCCTCAGAGAAGGATGATTTATAATGGTCACCAGGGCGGTGCCTAGGGCATCGGGATCTCCTGGCGGAACGATAATGCCGTTCAAACTATCCACCAGCTCCGTGCTTCCACCGACGCCTGTGGCTACAACAGGAAGGCCGCATGCCATGTACTCCAGGATTGCGTTTGACAGCCCTTCACTGTCTGAACACAACACTCCTATGTCAATATGCACAAGATATTCATATACATTCTGCTTTGAACCCATGAAATGTATTATGGGAGAGATCCCGAGGTCATTGGCTAATGTTTCGAGCTCTTCTCGCTGGCGCCCATCACCCAATACAATTGCATGGACTTTTGCAAAAGTATGCTCCTTAACGAATGCAAGACTCCTGAGAAACAGGTCAACCCTCTTCACCGGCTTTAAGTTTGCAACAATACCGACCCAGAGATCTGCCTCATGCTCATGAAATATCGCCGGTGTTTCCATACACTTGTCGGGCAATGAGATGCCATTTGGGATGACACAGATCTTTGCGAGCGCTGTTCTTTCTCTCCTTGAAACATATTCCCTCAGCATGGCATTGTTCGTTACAATGCCATTGAAAAGACAATTCACAAAACGAAGAGCTTGTCTATAATATCCGTGATACCAGAGATCATCAATCCCAAGCCCCATGTCTCTGCGGCTTGAAATTAGTATCGGGTTTTTATTACTGAAGATGCACCCGAGAAGACCTAAAATTATGGAGTCTTCGAAAAAGGTCTGTACGATGTGTATATCATGTTTCCGTATGAAGGCAGCGAGCTTCCCTATGGAACAAAGGATCTCTGGCTTGAAAAAACCCTTGTATCCCAAGGTAAAATGTCTGCAGGGTAGGGTATTTTGCTGTATCCATTGTGAAGTGGAGAGGAAAATAAGGCAGGGATCGTATCGCGCCTTGTCAAGTCTTCGTATAATTTCCAGCAATTGCTTCTCTGTCCCTGCCTTGTCTGTGGAAATTGTGTCGATAAGATAGGCGATTCTAACAGACATGGTCTTTAGATCATCTTGATTCCTGTTTAACTCGCCCATAATTTAATATGTAAAATAGAAGATTTTTTAATAGCTCCATCACGGGCCTGATGGAGAAAGGCCATTCAGCAAATGCATTAATAAATGATCGACTTGATTCGATTAAATCTCTTCTTCTATAATAAACACCTCTATTCATGTACGTATAGTGCCAAACTCTTCTCATCACACCTTGAGTCATGATGTCGGTATTCTTCTCGCTAAACTTCTGCATGATCACCTCTGAACACCTTTGCCTCTTCTCAAGGTTCTTCGACATCTGCCCTAGATGGCCCACACGATAAATGAGCAGAGGATCTGAAACAAATTGGAATGTCCATTTAACAGATATCCTAAGCCAGAGATCCCAGTCGATCCCCATCTCGATGGACTCATCAAAAACACCCGTCTGCTTGAAGCAGGTCATCCGAACCACTGAGGAGGAAAAGGGGACAAAATTGTCGAAGACTAAATATTGTGCAACCATCCCCGACCTGGGTTTTAGATACTTAGAGTAAAGACGAATATTGATTCCTCTACCATTTTCATCGATATACCTTGCTGTGCTGTAAACAACCCCTACCAGAGGATTTTCAAAGAGTTTCATCTGCTTCTCGAGTTTAGTGGGTTCCCACAGGTCATCCGCATCAAGGAACGCAACGAAATTCCCTCTCGCTTGGCTTATTCCGAGATTTTTCGCGTTGGCCTGGCCAGCATTAGCCTGTTTCAGATATACAATACGTTCATCAGCCAGATATGGTTCGATTACCACATCGGTGTCGTCTGTGGAGCCGTCATTGACAATAATGACCTCGAAATCCTGCCATGTCTGGCCAAGAACGGATCTGAGACAACCCTCCAGATACCGGCCGTAGTTGTAACAGGTTATAACCACACTTACTTGTGGTGATATCATAGGCTCATCCATGGCACACCTACATCAACAGTACTTCTTCATCCACACTTCCAGTACAAAGAGCAGCCAGAGTTTGTAGGGAACCCTGTAATCTAAGCACTTCTGGACGGCGAATACATGATTAAGAGCATCTTCAATACACTGCCGGGGGAGAATCGACTCTATACTGCAGCCTGGCATCAGAAAGTCACATACCACTTCCTTGAGCTGATTGCGGACCCATGACTCCACCGGCGCACCGAAACCTATCTTGGGTCGCTGGAGAATCACCTCGGGGAGGTGGTCCCTGAGCGACGCTTTCAGCAGATACTTTGGTATATTGTTTTTTACCTTCAGGTGCGGCGGTATGCTCATCGAGAATTCAATGAGCCGGTGGTCAAGGAAGGGAGCCCGGCACTCCAGGCTGGCCAGCATAGAAGCCATGTCCATCTTTTTGAGGAGGTCGTCAGGCAGATAATAGTTCATATCATAGGCATAGGCAACGCTCAGGGCATCTTTGGCGGTGAGATGGAGCCAGTGGCCATTCCTGAAAAAGTCACGGATGAAGCCTTTATGTATGGGGACGAGACGCACGACCTCCTGCTCGGTATAGATGGACCTCAAGAGGTGCCAGTGGTTGAAGGCATACTCCCATGACCGTCTCGGGTAGAGCACGTCTGTCAGGTCCCGTCCAGTAATACTCACAGCGAGCTTGCCCATTTCCTGGTACAGACGTGATGAGATCCGCTCGAAGAGCTGGTACTTCTGGTTGAGGTACGACTCATACCCTGCGAAAAGTTCGTCTCCGCCATCGCCGGTAAGGATGACCTTCACGTGCTTCCTCGCCTCCCGCGAAATCATGTAGCTGGGAACCGCGGATGAGTCGCCGAAAGGCTCATCGTAATATTCGAGAACATCCAGAACCACATCCTCGAGCTTCTGGTCGATGAAGAGCTCGGTGTGGTCGGTATGATACCTTTCGGCCACCATCCGGGCATAAGGCCTCTCATCGATCTCATCTCCGAAGCCCACGGAAAAGGTCTTCACCTTGCCCGGACAGTGCTGGGACATGAAGGCTACCACGGCGCTGGAGTCTATCCCGCCGGAGAGAAATACCCCCAGGGGCACATCCGCCACGGTCCTTATCCTCACTGCATCGGAGAAGAGCTCATGGAACCTTCCCTGTACTGTCTCCTCATCCATACCCCAATCCACAGCTATCCGCGGGTCCCAGTATTTCATCATCTCGAGGGTTTGCCCCTTAACTTTGAGATAATGCGCGGGCTTCAGTTTTCTGATCTGCCGAAAGATCGTGTGGGGCGCTGGGACCGCAAGACTGTTGAGGTAGAGGGCCAGCCCCTCCAGGTCCAGATCCCTGTCCATGTCCGGGGCCTTTAGCATTGCCTTGATCTCGGAGGAGAACAGGAACGATTTCGCAGTCTCGCAGTACAGGAGCGGCTTCTCTCCGGTCCTGTCCCGAGCGCACAGCATTACGTTGGTGCGTTGATCATGGATAATGATGGCGAACATTCCGTTCAGATAAGAGAACACCTCTTCACCGACATCCTCGTAGAGATGGACGATAACCTCGGTGTCTGTGAGAGTTCTGAAGACATGTCCCCGTGACTCCAGGTCGTGCCTGAGTTCTCGGAAATTGTAGATCTCTCCGTTGAGCACAACAGCCACGGTCCGGTCCTCGTTGAAGATAGGCTGGCTGCCCGTCGAGAGATCGATGATGCTCAGTCGGGTATGCCCAAGCAGAGCCGATCCGACTTGGACGAGATGCTGCTCGTCAGGCCCCCTGAACTGGAGTGTCTCGAGCTTGTCTACACAGGCACGACGCATTGTTTCCAGGTCATCAAGAGAGACATGCGGATCCTTCCAGAACACACCGACAATACCGCACATATTTAATCCAGTCTCCACGAATAGTAAGGTTTTCGCATTGCCGCACGCGCTATAACCAATCTTCTTTCTTCGTGATCCATGTCTCCCACCATGACAGGGCTTCTGGCGGTGTTGTATATGATTGCAAGTTTGAAGGTGCTCTGTTTATGGCTTGAATGAGACGTGATCATTTACGAATATGACTATCTACTCTTAGGTGAAAGGACTTCTCTGTATAACCGAATGTAACGGTCAGCCATACTGACACTGGAAAACTCTCTCTTCACCCGGTCTTTTGCCAGGAACGAGCGTTCCCTGGCAGACTGTTCATCCTTCCAGACCTTTTTCAGGGCCAAATCCATGGCATCGATATCCCGCGAGGGTACCAGTAGTCCCACCTTTCCATGATCCAGTGCATACGGCACCCCTCCCACCGCAGTTGCTACCACAGGAACACCCGCCCGCATTGCCTCTAGGAGGGTGATGGGAAGGCCTTCGGTCCAGGACGACAGGGCAAAGACTTTGCAGAAACCAAGGTATCGCCATGCCTCATCGCGATATCCTGGAAGCAGGACCCTGCCGGAAAGACCTTTTTGCTTGATCATTTCTTCAAGTGCGCCGCGTTCAGGCCCCTCCCCTATGATCAGGAGACGTGCATCCGGTGACCCTTTCGAGAACAGGTCAAATGACTCGATCAGGTCTCGGTGTCCCTTCTCCACAGAGAGCCGTCCGATGGTGACCACGGTGAAACCTTCACTTGAGAAGCTGGTGATCTCGTCTTCCAGTGGTCTGGGAACGTCTACTTTGATGGGAATACCATTGGAGACATGGTGCAGGAGACATCTCATTTCTAAATTTTTCAAGCGTGGGTGATTGAGCATGGACTTATTCACCACACACACAGCATTCATGTGCCTCAGGCTCAGTGCATCCATATACTCGTATAAGCCAAGCTTGGCGATACCCTTCACATGAGTCCAGCCATGCAAGGTGCTCACCACTGGAAGCCTTCGAATAACTCGGGGAATGAAACCAAAGAGGATGTTGCCCTTATACCCATGGGTATGAAGAATGTGAAAACCGTTGGACCTTGCGAAGTGAAGAATGCGCCATGCCCCGACGAAGTTCGGGCCATTTATCATGCGAAAGACAACAGCCTCCAGCCCTTGCCGCAGGGCCTCCTTTTCCAGGGGCAGGTTGATTTCATGCTTAGATCTAATGCTCGCTATCACAGCACGGTGTCCCGCTCTCTGCTGTTCAAGGCAGAGGTTTAGGAGCATCATCTCTGCGCCATACAATCCTGCGCTGTCAATTATGTGAAGGATATTCAAGATAAATCAGGAAAGGGTCTTTCACCGGGACAGAAGAGGAACATCATCCTTTCCTCGGTGTCCAGGTTACCTGCTTCTCTCCCTGCAGGAACTTCACCAGGGCACGTCCGGCCGCTATATTTATGAGGAGGAAATAATACGGAATGCCGAGAATGCCCGCTGATCTCCACCTCTTTTCGCGGTAAAGCGACGAAAAGGCAAGGAGGATGGCAAGGCTCTGGAGGAAGAAGGTCAGATTATAGAGCCATGATCTCCTCAATAGCAGGGCATTAGCTGTATACAAGAACACGAGGAATACAATCCCCAGGTACCGCAGTACCTTGTGTGAGACGAGTTGCATGGAGAAGATTCCATACCTACACGGATCGAAAAGCTTTTTCATATCCCACAGCGCCCAGAGCGCCCTCAACGATACCCTCACCCGCATCCGGTACTCATCACTGCTGCTTTTAAGAGCCTCCTCCCTCAGCAGGGCACTGGGTTCGTACACCACCCGGAACCCCTGCTCCACCACCATTAACGGCAGCACAAAGTCCGGGAGCTGGTCGGCACGCATGGGACAGTAGAGGCGCCTGCGCACCGCATCGATGCCGCCGTCAACGCCCACGACAGACCCCACCCCGGTTTCGCAGTTGCGGAGGAAATTCTCGTAGCGCATGTAGGCGGAGCAGCCGTCGCCGATCATTGTGCCGTCTGGGTTGACATAGACCATCTTGCCTGTAACATATCCCACCTCCGGGTCGGCAAAGTTCTCCACAAGGCGGCGAAGAGCGTCCTTTTCATAGATCGAGTTGGCGTCTGAGAACACTATCACCTCTCCACTGGCCTCAGGCACGGCCAGGTTCAGTGCTGCCGTCTTGCCCTGGCGGGGCTCCTGGCGTATGAGCTTCACTCCCATGTTACAAAAGGAGCGCACTATATCGTCGGTGCCGTCATCGGAACCGTCGGAGACTACGATAACCTCAAGCTTTTCATGCGGATAGTCCAGCGAGAGCTTGTTCTCGATGGTGGTCATGATGTGCTTCTCCTCGTTGTAGGCGGCGATGAGGATGGTCACCACTGGCTCGCATGGTTCTTTCCGGACATCCCTGTGCAACACCCGTGATGCCAGGAACACGGCCATGGGGTATCCGATGTAGATGTACACCAGGGTGATGAGGCAGGAATAGAATACACCGGTCATTTGCTTTCCTGGAGAAAATAGTGTCCGAGAAGGGGTGACAGATCTGTGCAGAACGCATGTATGGCCTCTTCGGCTCTGGAAATCGTACCCAATGCTGTGCCGTGCTCGGCCGAGATCCTCACCCACAGCGACGCGGTGTCACGTTTCAGCAGACGGTTCCATACCTGAAACAAACGGTACTGCCAGTTCTCGGCAATGACCCTGTCCCGGGTCTGCCACCAGGAGTAAACGACCTCCCACCTGTCCCCCTTTTCGACGGCCATGCGCTTCACTCGTACCGTCTTCCCGGAGAGAACGTGGTTTATGGTGTTGTTGTCTGTTATGGACCAACCCTGTCCTGGATAACAGACCTCGGGTGCATGGGTCATATCCGACGCACCCATGTCCGGGTAATAGGCGATGTACATGGTCACCCGATGGCCTGTTCCCGTGTTGTGGTATTCCTTGAAGGCCATGTGTTCCGTGCCGACCCACGAAGTGAGAAGATCCCTGTTGTAGGAGACATCGACACCGCGCCACGTTCCGAAGTCGGACGGAAGGGTGTATACCACGCCGTCCTGCTCAACTGGCCTGCGCCCGAGGTAGGTGGCTGCCAGCAATACGGCCAGCACTACTGCGGTGAAGACAATGCTTTTCTTTTCTTTAAAAACCATAGGATGGTCTCCAGAAAACCAAACAGTACGATGAAAGAGAACGCGAAGGTGGTGATCCCGGCAAGGGTATGTGAGAAGCCTTCTGCGGCCTGAGGGGAGACGTGATAGACCAGAAGCGCAGTTATCGATATGCGCAGGACATTGCCCAGTATGGCTGTGGGTACCGCCAGAAGGAAGAAGCCTACCCTGAGGAGGCTAGCCCTGAGCGCAAGATACCCCATGAGGAATGCCAGAGCCATGATGGATACCATGGAACGGATACCTGAACATGCCTGGACCACCTCCATGGTGTAGTTGGGAAGGGTCAGGAGGTTCCCATCCTGGAGCACCGGTACCCGGAGCAGACTCAGTATGTGGAAGGATACTGTGGTGGAGATGAGGAGCAGGGGGTTGGTCACCCTGTTATAGATTTCCGCTGGTATAGGGAACATGAAGACCATGAAAGCCATCGGCAAGGCAATGGCCCTGGCTGCTTGGCTTCCCACCAGAACCGCAACGCCCGCCGGGATAAAGACAAGCATGGAAAGATGGATGAAGGTGGAAATGTAGCCCACTGTTCCGACGGTATAGAGAGCAGCCCAGAGAACCACAAGACTCATACCCCAGAGTGATGGGCTCATACTGCCGGAAATCTCATGTCTCTTCTTCCAGAGAAGATAGATGCACACGGGGAGGACGAGGAACCCGTGCCCGTAGTCATCGTCCGTACTCCAGAGGGTCACCAGTTCCCTGAACGTGGTGAAGTAGATAAGGACGAAGAGGAAGAGGATAAGGGACAGGGAAGACAGTACCCGTGCATTCATCCGGCCTGTCTCCGGCGTACGGGCCTCAGCCATGGGAATCCTCCCGTGCGGTGCTGACCACCGGATTCCCGTATGCGAAATGATTTGGCTTCACCGATCTTGAGACCACTGCAGAAGGCGCCACTACCACACCATCGCCGATCACCACGCCTTTAGTGATAATGCTCTGTGCACCGATACAGACACGGTTCCCTATGGAGATCCTGCATTCCTCACTGCATTCCCCCAGGGGCTCCCCACGGGAGGTGTCCAGTGAGTGAAAGTCGGTGTCGACGATGCCGGCATCTTCTATGATCACGTCATCTCCGATGGTCACTTCATACTTCGCCGTGATCCTCGCCGCATGCAGCCTGGCATTGTTGCCGATGCTGATTCTCGAATCCGGACACAGCGCGTCGATCCAGGTATATTTGTGCGGGGATCCCACTATCCGGCCCACTTGGCAGTTGTCACCAAGGCTCACAGCACCCCTGCCCCCGATATGGAGGGGTGCGTACATCCTAAAGTTTCTGCCTATGGCGATGTGCCTGCCCAGCAGCCGGCATTTCATCAGAAAGAACCTGCCCCGCAGCAGCGCTATGGCGTCTCTCATGCAACGTACCTTTCAGTCTCAACAACTTGTCAATGGGGATCATCCTCTTTGCCGGATTACCTATGACGACGTCATTCCCCTTGGATTCTCCGCCGCTTATGCTGGAACCGGCGGACATCACTGTTCCCTGCCTGAGTACGGCCCCCTGCAGGACGCTGCTCGACGCACAGAGCCACGCATGGTCCCCGATGACGATACGCCTGCCGTTTATGGATTCTGCCATGCTCATTACTTTTCCCGTACCGTCACAGGTGCTTACGAGCATCACATCCTGCACCAGACATGAGGCGGTCATAACCTTGTCCCCGAAGACCACCGAATCCCGGCACCTGACAGTCAGCCCGCCCAGATCGCACCCCTTACCGATGGACACCCAAGTTTCCGGCGACAGTGTCACAATGGTCAACCCTTCAAAGCAATTGTAAAACACTGAGCATTCCTTGTCGATGTACACCGATCCAGGGCCCAGTATCTTCACCGGTGCATACACCATGAAAGGGAACCGTATCACCACATTTTTCCTTGTGACCCGGTACCATACTATGCACAGGGCGCCCCGGATGCAGGCGAAGATGATTGAGGCGAGGTATCCGAGGGATATCTCCCTCCGCGTCAAGACTCTCCTGAGCCTCTCTAACATTGGCAACACCATCTGACCAGAAAGCTCTCGATCCTCATCGGTGGGCTCAGTTGTGATCTCATCGGGTTTCATACAGGAGTCGATGCCGTCTTCAGATATTCTCCAGGGATATGCCTGAACTATTGTGATGCCCGGATTTGTGTTTTCATACGGTTTACAGCCTTGTTTAAAAACGATAAAAATTCTTCAGCAGCAATGGAATTGCCCAAGGACGAGGGATGGCTGTCCCTGCCGCCCTCGGAACCGTAAATGGACCAGTCAGATTTACCGTGGCCAGTGAGCGTGTCATAATAGTCGAAGACTGCTATGTTCACATGCGGGTAGTTGGAAAGCCATCCGTTCTTGCTGTCTTTAAGCCAGTTGTTGAAATATCGAATGCGGTTACCCGCTACATCCAGGCTGTCTGACCTGCCGAGCAGGTGTTTGACGAACACTTTGGCCCTGGCCTGGAACGGCATGGCCAGGGGCGGGGCGGTCATAACAATGAAAAGTGTTTCCGGCTGAGAAGAAAAATAAGCCAGAAGGTTTCTGTATGCGGCCATGTAGTTCACCGTGCTGTGCTGGCAGGAATCCGGATTTCCGGACCCTGTGCCATCGGCATCGATCCAGCTGTTGGGAAAGCATGACTTGAAGACGACGATACTGTTCCTGGTTCCGTCGGAGAAAAACTCATCCTGGTTTTTGCATGAAAGTATCTTGTCCATATGATCACGGAATTTGGCGTTCCAGTGGCATATGTCAGTATCATTACCAATGAATGAGCCGTATGATGCCTCGTGGACGATGTAGTTGCTCTGTTCCAGGCGTTTCCTCAGTCCACCGCCGTTGGGGTGGGATGTGTAAATGCAGTTCTTTCCCACGTCAGGGCCATGATCGGCCAGCATCTGGCCGCCGGTGGAGTGGTGGATGAAGAGCAGGTGCAAGGGGTTCTCAGGAGGGTTTCCCGGGTATCTCGACAAATCAACAGTGTCGTTCATCTTCATGATTTTCTCCTGGTCCCGGTCACTGCCGCATGCATTGAGGATCATGACCAGCATGATAAGGGCGATGCCTTTATGGATCGTTTCCATTTCACCCGTCCTCTACCAAGATTTCTTAACTGTGCACAGCTCCGCCGTTGTGGGTGAACCTTTTTCCTGCATGGTACCATAAAAAACATTTCTGCACGATGGACGAGCTGTATGACTCTCTATAGTTTCTCGTCATCCCGCACTGCAAACTTGATTATGAATTGTCCCTGGTTCCTCTTCACAACATAAGAAAATATCAGTATCTTCAATGATAGAAGATGCTATTTCAGTTGCATGGTCATGTCAATCTGATTTAGACCGTTCATATGTCACTGAAAATGTCCTGGAAGACTGTGCTCTTTTTTATTTCAATGAGCTTGTGTATCTGCCTGCTGCTCTTTGCTGATCTAGGTAAATCCACGTCCCTTTTGTATGACAGCATCATCAACCTCGGTCACGTACCACTCTTTGCCATGGTGGCAGGAATGACATTGTGGGTGCTGGACAGGGTAAAGTGGGTCTCTACGGACAAGAAGAACTATGGATTGGCCGTTGCCATTTCTGCCTTCTTAGCGCTGACAACTGAGATAATCCAGAACTTCACCCCTGAGCGATCATTCCAGGCGGGAGATATCCTCAATGACATCATTGGAGCAGGTACTTTTCTTGCCATCGCTTACCAGTTCAGGAGGGAACTGAAGAGTCGAACCCGGGTATTTTTATGCTCAACAGTATACGTTTCGCTGATGATCTCCTGTATGCCTGTCATTGTAGCGTTTGCTGATGAAATGAGGGCCAGAGAGGATTTTCCCCTGCTGGGGTCCTTCGAGACACGATGGGAGATGGGGAGGTGGAAGTCCGAGGAGAGTTCGTTCAGGCGGGTATCGATGTATGCCACTGACGGATATCATTCTCTGGAGACAGTCCTGTCCCCTGGCCTGTACCCGGGCATCACCATGGATTATCCTCCTCGCGATTGGCGGGGGTATGAAAACCTTACCTTTGATGCTCACCTCGAAGGAACAGAACCTCTTCCTCTAACAGTACGCATCAACGACCTGGCTCACAACGAGGAGTTCAATGACCGCTACAACAGAACCTTCACCCTCCAGCCAGGGGCCAATCGATTAAATATAGATCTCTCCGAAGTGGAGCATGCCCCCAAGGGCCGGCTCATGGACATGGAGCATATCTCCATCCTGTGCATTTTCTCTTACAAGCTACAAGAGCCCCGCACCGTGTACTTCGACAACTTCAGGCTGGACAAGGATATCTGAGGATAACACCCTCACGCGTCCATCCATATCTTGTGACTTACAGGGTCATTTTTGCACAATAGTCTTGACTTTTATGCAAACATGTTTCATTTAGTCGCTTATGGACCGTTATCTCTACGCGCCGATCCACCAGGACCTCCTGAAGAAGATGGTCATCCTGACCGGGCCGCGGCAGGTGGGCAAGACCTGGCTGGCCAGGGCCCTGATGAAGGAGTTCAAGAGGCCGCAGTACCTGAACTACGACAATATCGAGGATGCCAGGAT
>Ga0116156_10003061_pt1 | contig 14788 bp, 11 predicted proteins | sample AD_UKC045_MetaG_FD_89891 | JGI IMG/M metagenome (GOLD analysis project Ga0116156, IMG submission 89891) | Active sludge microbial communities of municipal wastewater-treating anaerobic digesters from USA - AD_UKC045_MetaG | ecosystem: Engineered > Bioreactor > Anaerobic > Digestate | place: USA... | reverse complement strand
GGCGACATTGAACAGCTCGTTGAAGCAATAAGAACGGGAAATAAGGATGCCGCAATAAAAATGATCGACGGCGGAATTGATGTAAACGCAAAAAACAAAAGCGGTGTCTATCCCCTTCACTGGGCTGCGGCAAAGGGAGACAACGACCTTGTCAAAATACTTCTTGGGAAAAAAGCATACATAAATGCGACTGACGGATACCGTGAAGAGCCGGTAATAATGTGGGCGGCAAAAAAAGGGCATTTTGAAACTGTGAAAATGCTCATTGAAAAAGGTGCCGCAGTCAATATCAGACAGATACAAAGAGACGCCTCTTATGGATGCAGCCCGTTACGGTCACAATGAAATGCTCAAGCTCTTTCTCAATAACAGGGCGAATATCAACGATGTGACAGTTGACGGAATGAGCGCTTTAATGTTCGCTTCACAGAACGGTCATACAGAAATAGTCAAAACCCTTCTTGAATACCGTGCCGACATAAACAAGATACACTTTAAAACAAGTAAGACGGCACTCGGCTATGCAAAAGAAAGGAACAACAAAGATATAATTGCAATGATCTCAAAACAGGCGAAAGTTGAAGGAGATCTCATAAAAAGACCGGCAAAGCCGGAAGACACTGAATTCGTTACGACTCCTCCCGATGAAGCGACACTCAGGAAAGCGTGGGCAGGGAGAGAAGATTATCTTCCTGCATCACTTAATGGAAAACAGGTCATGGTCCACATGAACAAATTTCTCCCTGACATCACCCAGTGCTACCAGAACAGATACGAACAGGGCGACAGGAATATGATGGGAACAATGGAACTAATGGTAAGAGTTGCAGGAAGCGGAAAAATACTCGATATCTATTTCACAACAGAAAAATATCAGTCATCCCTTTTCGGTGACTGCATACTTGATGCAATTAAATCACGGGATTTTCCCATGTTCTATGACGGACAGGTCGATTTCAAATATAGTTATTCAATTTAAAGCTGCCTAAATTCCACCAAATAATTCAAGATAATTTGAGGGTCAATTTCTATTCTTGAAAATGCGAACAGCTTTTTCCCGAGATCTTTGAGTGAACCGCCGATATGATAGACAATTTTTTCATCAATTATCAGAAATCGGTCATGTGACTTGCTGAAAACCTTTATTTCAACAGGTTCGTATTGAGCATTGTGTTTTTTAAGATCAAGAGAAAGTTCTTTTGAAAGATTGGCAGTATAAATAGTTGCTTTAACTTGATCTTTCCGTTTCGAAAGCATTGATAACACTGTTTCATCCACATAATTATCAATCAGAACAATAGATTTTTTCGCTTCTTTTATGAATGAAACGACAAGTTCATAAGCATCGAACACCTGCCCGTCAAAGAATATTCCTTCTTTCAGTGGGATTGCCTGCTGAATTATCAGTTCAAACTTTTTATCGTGTTCAAACAGTTTTTCTTCGATCTGCTCGATCCGCTGATTGAGTGCATACCCTTTCATAAGGTAGTCTTTCAGCACTTTATTTGCCCAGATTCGAAACTGAGTGCCTCTTAAAGAATTAACACGGTATCCGACAGAAATGATCATATCGAGATTGTAATATTCAATTTTTCTTGAAACTTTCCGATCTCCTTCAATTTGAACCTGTGCAATTTTTGCACAGGTTGATAATCTGTCTAATTCCAGCGACTTATATACATTGCCAATATGCTTTGCGATTGATGACCGGTCTGTTTGAAAAAGCTCCGCCATCTGATTTTGCATCTTTTCCTCTAATTAAAACTAAACACTATCAAATATAGCGACTCGAATCATTTTCGTCAAATTATTTATATTACTCCTTGATTAATTTATGATTTTGAGATAATCTGATCCGTTAATTATTTGATTTTTTAAGGTTTTATGAAGCACGCGATTCTGATTTTCACACTTTTTCTGTTTTCCTGCACATCCTGCAACGGCAATAACCCGAGGAACGACACTGAAAACGACATTGATATGATTCAACCTGACAAAGATTCCGACGACTTGTCCGACGATTTATCCGACGAAGCTGATGAGGAGTCGGAAGCCTTGGCGGAGTCGGAAGACACGGAGTCGGATGAAACAGACGATGAAGTTGAGCTTGCAGATGTTGATTATCAGGGAGCGGAAGAATGTCCTGAACTTGCAAAGGCAAAGTTTCCCTATTACAATGATGACTTGAGCATTCATTTCTGCCGTAAATGTGATAAACCGACAGTGAAAGATCCGCAATGCGTTGAAAACCTGTGGAAGGATACGGCGGCGGCACTTTATTCTGTTTCCCCTGAATCTGAATGTGAACATGGCTATCCGTGTTATATGCCAATGATAATTCCTGAAACACTCGAAGAATGGATTGCATATGAAGAAAAAATTGGGCACAAGTTTCCTTACCGCCCACATGAATGTGATATGGTTCTTTCGCCGGGAAGTTGGGCGACAGACTCCACAGCGGGAGCAGTTAAACACTTTGACATAAGTGACGGGAAGGTAGGGCTTTTTTTAAAGAATGTTGCTCTTGATTACAAAAAATACCAGACTTATTCCAAGACAATGGAATACGATCCTGAAACACAGACATACAGAGCACTGTCTCCTGATCTGCTCGAAACCGGTTCATACAACAATGGATGCATGTTGCATATAGTAAACAACCAGCACATTTATTCTGAAGCGAATACTTTCAGAAGTTATTTAACCTATTCATGCAGTGACGGAACAAGAAAAGTGGTTTATCCTCGAAATATAAGATATGTCTCCTACACTCCAGCGTTAAGTGAGAAATGGGCGATAGCTAATATTCAGGAAGAAGATGGAATGCCTGACTACACAATGTATGCGAAAGTCGGAACATGGAAATGGACGAAACTGATGGAAGGATTGTCTCTTTTTCCGCAGATTGTGAATGACAAAGTTGTTTTTCATGATATTGACGGAATGGCATATTATTGTGATCTGTCAAAAACTCCCAAAAGTGTCAATGAATGTGTTAAAATAAACCGTGAAGGCGAAACAATAAGATTTGCTGTAATAAACGAGAATGACGAAACAGAGACAGCATATGAATCAAGATTAAATTCTGAAGTCACAATAACGAAAATAACTGTTTCAAAAGAAGGGAAGAAAACATATTCAGTGATTGAAAACACTTTCTCGGAAACTGATCCTTACTGGGTAAAATACGGTTATACGCCGGAAAATTACAGAGACGGATTTATATTTTATACAGAATCTTATATCACCAATGAAAACGGAGATTGGAACGGGAATCACTGCTTTTACAATCTGGCAAAGAAGAAAAGAACATGTATGAAAAAACTTGCCGATCATCCATTTAAAACAAACCCCAATCTCGGATTTGGAGAATGGGAAGGAAAATGGATAGTTTATCAGTTTCTTCAAGGATCAACACAGGCAGTTCGAGATCTTGACTGCTATTGTGAAAAAGAAGGAGTGTGCCCGTTTGAGCAACCATGAGCAGGTCGAATGAGGGAATGATTTCTCCTCAAATCAAAACGGCTCACACTATTAGGTAAAATCCACTGAAAATTTTTTGGGTAACTTCAGTAAAACTGCTTCTTGATTTTTCAGCTACTCTAATTATATTGTATTCCGTTATGTTTTTTAATGGAGGAACAAATGGCGATTTACATCTGTCATAACTGCAAAAGATCACTTGATGAGGAACTTGAGGATATCAGAGGCAAAGTCGGAAGGCAGGATGTCTGTCCGCACTGCTACGCTGATCTTCACTGCTGTCTCAACTGCCGGTTCCACGATGTCAACTACACAAATGAATGCCGCGAAGATTCACGGTCTTTCATCAGAGAAAGGGATAAATCGAACTTCTGTTCATCATTTGAGTTCATAAAAGACGAAGGTGAGGACGGGAGCGAAGAGATCGATGCAAAAACAAAGCTTGGCGATCTGTTCAAATTCTGATCATATCACCTGTTTTTCTTTATTTTTTGATTTTGGAGTGCCCCGATGTTCAAATACATGATAAAAAAGATTTTCGGAACTGAGAACGACCGCTATCTTAAATCGATATTGCCGCTTGTTTCAAGAATTAACGATCTTGAAACTTCAGTCAAGCCCTTAAGTGACAATGAACTGATGCTCAAAACCCTTGAATTCAAGCAGCGCATCAATAATGGCGAGTCGCTCGATTCAATACTTCCGGAAGCTTTCGCCGTTGTAAGAGAGGCCTCCATCAGAACTCTCGGAATGAGACATTACGATGTCCAGATGATAGGCGGCATTGTCCTTCATCAGGGAAAAATAGCTGAAATGAAAACAGGTGAAGGTAAAACGCTTGTCGCGACACTTGCTCTCTATTTAAACGCACTTGAAGGCAAAAGTGCACACCTCGTCACAGTCAACGATTATCTTGCATCAAGAGACGCCGAGTGGATGGGGCAGATCTACCGTTTTCTCGGCATGAGCGTCGGAACAATAATGAACGGAATAGGGACAAAAGAACGCCGCATCGCATACGGATCGGATATAACTTACGGAACTAACAGCGAATTCGGCTTTGATTATCTCCGCGACAATATGAAATACGATATCAATCACTATGTTCAGAGAGAACTCAGATATGCCATAGTTGACGAAGTTGACTCGATCCTTATTGATGAAGCGAGAACTCCTCTCATCATCTCAGGTCCGAGTGATGAAAGCACCGATCTTTATGTGAGAGTGAACGCTGTTGTCAGAACACTGAGCGATGAAAAACATTTTACAAAAGATGAAAAATCGAAAAACGCCATACTTACTCCTGAAGGTATTGCAAAACTTGAATCAATGCTTGGAGTTGCGAATCTTTATGCACCTGAGAACCTTGAACTTGTCCACCATGTTCAGCAGGCACTGAAGGCAATTTTCATGTTCCACAGGGATGTTGATTATGTCGTAAAAGAATTTGACGGACTCCAGAAAGTAATGATCGTTGATGAATTCACCGGAAGGTTGATGGAAGGGAGAAGATACAGCGACGGACTTCATCAGGCACTTGAAGCGAAGGAAGGGGTAAAGGTCGAAAGGGAAAACCAGACACTTGCAACCATCACATATCAGAACTTTTTCAGAATGTACAACAAACTCGCCGGCATGACAGGAACGGCAGACACTGAAGCACGCGAATTTGCCGAGATATACAACCTCGGAGTAACTGTAATTCCGACCAACAGACCTGTCATAAGAGCGGACCGCCCCGATCAGATATACAAAAATGAGATCGCAAAGGAAAACGCCGTTATAAAAGAGATCCTTGAGAAAAACGGCAGCGGACAGCCGGTACTGGTGGGAACGGTCAGTGTTGAAAAATCGGAACGGCTGAGCCATCTTCTTACCAAAAGAGGAATAAAGCACAATGTCCTGAATGCAAAGTTTCACATGAAGGAAGCTGATGTTGTCGCACAGGCAGGAAGAAAAGGGACAATAACCATTGCAACTAACATGGCCGGTCGAGGCACCGATATCGTGCTTGGAGGAAACCCTGAAAAACTTGCCTATGCCGAAGCGGAAAAAACAATGGAGACTGTTGATACGACCACTCCTGAATTTAAAGAAATACTGAGTAAATATGAGAGGATATGCGCTGAAGAGAAAAAAGAGGTTCTTACCGCCGGAGGGCTTCACATCGTAGGCACCGAAAGGCACGAATCGCGTCGTATCGATAATCAGCTCAGAGGCCGAAGCGGTCGTCAGGGAGACCCCGGATCATCAAGGTTCTACTTAAGTCTTGAAGATGACCTCATGAGAATTTTCGGAAGTGAACGGCTCTCTTCCGTCATGGACCGTCTCGGGATAGAGGAAGACCAGCCGATCGAACACAAACTTATATCGAAATCCATTGAAAACGCACAGAAAAAAGTTGAGGGACACAACTTCAGCATAAGAAAGAATGTCCTCGAATATGATGATGTCATGAACCAGCAGAGAAAAACCATCTATGCAATGAGAAGAGATATCCTGACAGGCGGACAGAAAAACAAGGATGTCATCTATTCAATGATAGAGGAGATAGTAAATTTCTGCGTCACTACATCCGTTCCCGAAAAAGCACTACCCTCTTCATGGGATTATGAAAGCATAAGGGAATATATCGTTTCAGTGACTTCCCCGGAAAACAGCGGCGGACTCGAAAACGCTCTTGATCCGCAGAACTTTGCAGGGATGAAAAACTCTGAACAGGCGATGTCTGCTCTGGCACAGAAAATTTATGATTTTCTCATTGAAAGATACGATATTAAAATGGCTCAGTATTCAACTGAACTCAGCAATGAAATGGAAAGACATATTGTTCTTGAAGTTCTTGATACTTACTGGAGAAGACACCTTCAGAACATGGACCATCTCCGTGAAGGGATAGGGCTTAGGGGCTATGGACAGAAAAACCCCAAACTCGAATACAAACGCGAAGGGTTCAGAATGTTCACTGATATGATAAACAGCATCTATTTTGAATCTGTCAAGAGACTTTTTGCCGTACAGGTGGTTACTCAGGAGGCCGTTGAGAAATTTGAGCAGAAGGAACAGAAAAAGGAAGCGGAGATCCAAAGAAATACAACCACTTCCATTGAAAAGGAACCTGTGAAAAGAAATGCTCCAAAAGTGGGAAGGAACGATGACTGCCCATGCGGAAGCGGTCAGAAATTTAAACGATGCTGCATGAACAAGGGGATCTATGACTGATAAAAAGATCAGAATTAACCGCTTTATCGCACAATCAGGCATAGCTTCAAGAAGAAAAGCTGAAGAGTTGATCAACGAAGGGCGTGTCACGATAAACGGAAGGAAAGCTATTCTGTCAGACACTGTCGATGCTGATAACGATGTTGTCGAATTTGACGGCAAAAAGATTCAGAGTGCGGATAAGCTTGAATATTATCTGCTTTACAAACCTGCCGGCATCCTTTCGACATCATCTGACGACCGCGGAAGAAAAACCGTTTCAGATCTTCTTCCCGAAGGTTCAAAAGCAGTTCCTGCCGGACGGCTCGACCTTGACACAACAGGTGTTCTGATACTTACAACTGACGGGGAACTCCATTACCGTCTCACCCACCCTTCATTCAATATTAAGAAAATATATAAAGCAACGATCGCCGGCGAATTTACTGAAGAAAAGGCGAAGAAGATAACAGCCGGCATCGAAATTGACGGTATTATCATGAGAGCTGAAAAGCTTGTCATCCTGAACCGCAGAGGTGAAACTGTGACCGACATCACAATAGTCCTGAACGAAGGGAGAAAAAGAGAGATAAAAGAACTTGTCAGGGCTGTCGGATGCAGAGTCATTCAGCTTGAAAGGGTCGCTTTTGCCAATATTACCTGTAACGAAATGAATAAGGGTGAAATAAGACCCCTTACCGATACCGAGATCAGCTCTCTGTACAAACTCACCGGACTTAAAAAATAAAAAAACCCGCCTCGGCCGTAACTTCAGGCAAGTTTTATCCTGTTCTCACAGGTGGGGAAAGCCGCGCCGCTTTAATAAGCAGTATTAGTACAAACCCCAAAAACTTATCAAGGAAAAAACTTCTATCGCCCGAAGTCTCGCACCAGGCAGGCATATCAATTCTACCTGCTGCACATCTTTGAGTCAATATGATAATGCAAAATAATTTTCAAAAAAATCCTTTTCAGGTATGATACCTCCAGAATTGGGATTTTGACATATTGAACAATAAAAGGTGACAGGCATGACAAAAAAGGACATGGAAATGATGAGTGCTGACAGAAATCTTGCCTTTTTAAAACAGAATGATGTTGAAAATTTTGAATTCGCAAAAGCGGTTGCCCTTTCGGTAGCAATATTCCACATCCCTCTTATCCTGCTTGATCTTCACCGTTATATTTTTAATCGTGACCTTTTTTTCAAACCGGGATTTTTTCACATCTCTATCATTCATGCAGTGTACATTGTCATACTTTTCGGGATTTATTTTGCAGGTCTGATCTTTAAAAGGCGATATAAAGACATGGAAATGTGTCCTGTGCTTACAAAAATATACTGGCGCGTTTTTCTTTATGTTGCAATCAGCTATGCGCTTCTTACAACTCCGACCTGTCATCTTATGCACGGGAACACTACAACCTTTTTCATAACGATCCTCGGTGTTGCAAGCGCTGTCAAAATGCGTCCCCTTGAATTTGCCATCAATTTTTTAACACTTGCCATCCTCGCTATATTTTCGGTCAGTTTTGTAGCAGCCGGCTCGGCATTCACCGGCTATGTCCTTGACATTTCAGTTGCCACATTCATTTCCATTTTCATCAACATTGTCATTTACAGCAGAGCTCTTGTTTCGTTCAACCACAGAATAAATTTTGAAGAGGAGCATTCCCAAAAGATAATTGCAAACGAAGCAAATAAGGCAAAGACTGCATTTCTTGCAAATATGAGCCACGAGATCAGAACACCTTTAAGCGGAATAATGGGAATGCATTCGCTCCTTCACGAAACCGGGCTTACTGAAGAACAGAAAGAGTATCTGGGCTATGCCGAAAAAAGCAGTGAAACACTTCTGGGGGTAATTAACGATATTCTTGATTTAAGCGTTATTGATTCAGGCAATGTTTCAATTGAGAAAAAACCTGTCAACTTCGGCAAACTGATCAGAAACATAACAGAAACTGTAAAAGGTTATGCAGAAAAGGATGGCCTTGAGATATCAGTTAAAATAGATCCGTCAATACCTGAAATAATAATGCTCGATCAACTCAGAATGACGCAGATACTCAACAATCTTCTTTCAAATGCAGTAAAATTCACTGAAATCGGAGAAGTAACCGTCACCTGCAAGAATTACAGCGGAATGCTGAATATTGATGTAAGGGACAGCGGCATAGGAATACCGGAAGAAAAGATGGAAATTGTCTTTGAAAAATTCACTCAGATAGACTCAAGTTTCAGAAAAAAATACAAGGGAGCGGGGCTGGGGCTCTCAATAACAAAAAAACTTGTTGAAATGATGGGCGGCAGTATCAGCGTACGGTCCAACATACCTGAAAAAGGAACTACATTTTCTTTCAATATACCGATAGAAGCAAACGGAGATAATGATATTTTTGACTCTTTCGAAACTGTAATAGAAACAGCCCGCTGCCTTAAAGGATTAAAAATACTTTTTGCAGAAGACAACCCGGTCAACAAGGAACTGGTCAACAGATACCTTGAAAAGGAAGGGTGCAGAATAACAAATGTCAATAACGGTCTTGAAGCTTTTGAAATATATAAGCTCGAAAGATTTGATCTTCTTCTGCTTGACATTCAGATGCCTGTGATGGACGGTGTCGAAGCCATAAGGAAAATAAGAGATTTTGAAACCGATAAAGGTTACAGAACAATTGCGATAGCTCTTACCGCCTATGCAATGAAAACGGACAGGGACAAATTTCTGTCTGCCGGAATGGACGGATATGTTTCGAAACCTTTTTCAAAAGAACACTTGTTAAAAGAGATGTGTTTAAAAATTACAAGAAAACAGGGGCAATAAATGTACAGACATCTTATTTTACTCATCCTCTCTGCGTTCATTCTGTTCTCGTGCGGAGTGGAGGAAGACGAAACACAACCTGACAACAATAATACAAATGATGGAAACACTGTTCCCGATAACGATGAAACTTTGCCGGACAATGAACTGAATGATGAGTCGAATGAGTCAGGAGAGATCACTGACGAATTTGCTGAATCGTTCTGCTACTCGGGAGGAGCTGTGCTTTATGAAGGGGACCAGCAGTACAAAATGTGTCCCGGTGATTTCAAACGGGTATTGAAACAGATCTGCAGGAATGGAAAATGGGTCGACGAAGGTGATTGCACACTGAATTATGCCGTTGTTCCGGATGGATGGTTCAAAATGGGCTGTGACATTGATAAGGAAGGATACTGCGAAGAAGACAACATTCCTGTTCATGAACCGCGGCTTTCTGAATATGCTATCGATAAGTTTGAAGTAAATACGGAAAGGTTCGAGCAGTGCATAGCGGCAGGTGCTTGCAACAACAACAATGCTGATGAACCGCACTACAGGACTTCAACGGAAACTTATTCCTGCAACATCGGCAACAGCGAAAGAAAGAATCATCCCGCAAACTGTGTGACATGGTACGGAGCAAAAGCTTTCTGCGAATGGGCCGAAATGCGTCTGCCGACTGAAGCGGAATGGGAAAAAGCGGCAAGAGCCGGAAATGTCCAGATATATCCGTGGGGAGATTCGCCAGTTCCCGACTGTGATCATGCCATTATAAAAACAGTTTCATCCGGTTGCGGATACGGAGTCACCTTCCCCATCGGAACAACCCCTGAAGGTATTTCACAACTTGGACTTTTTGATATGGGCGGAAATGTTTCAGAATATGTAAGTGACTGGTATCAGAAGGATTTCTATTCAGATCCCTCAGCAGAAGATAGAGATGTGAAAGGGCCGGATGAGCCGGAATATGACAAGTTCAAGGTTTGCAGAGGCGGCTCTTATCTCTACGATGAAAGAAGGGTCAGAACCGCCTTCAGAAGCGCCTGCAAACTCGATGATCCTGCAATAGACTTCGGCTTCCGCTGTGCCGCCGACAGGAAATGACAATTAAATTTTAGGAGATTTCCATGAAACTATCAAAAGTGTTGGACATTGTAAATCAGATGGAAAAGAGTTCTTTTTTAAAACTTATTGATAATTTTTCTAACGATTTAAAATCCAGCAATAACGAAATTAGAGAAATTTTGGAAAAGAATGGATGCCCTCTTAAAAACATTGAAAATGAGAATATCGTAAAATTATTTAATTTTTCTCAGGATAAATTTGAAAACTTATTCGAAAAAACACTCAATTATAATTCCTTTCAGTTCGACATCATTTGTGACATAATTTCTCGTGACGGAAATTCAATAATGCATTACTCCTGGTTTCAGAAATTGTACCAAAATGAAGTTGAAAAACTCAAGAACAATATTGATCTTTTTTTGCCGAAATTGGAAGAAGAAAACAATGAACTTAATTTTGAGAGAAAAAGAGATTACACTATTTATAAAATGTGCGTTGAAACCGCTTATGAGAATGATTCTCTCATAAATAGAGAAAATAAAATAACAGATGAAGAAAAAAGCATTTTAAACACTCTTGCCTCTTGCTTAGAATTATCTTCTGAAGAAACAAGAATGATTTTTTATTCAATAACACACCTTAAAAGACTGGAGATCGATGATATTATCAACTCACTAAAAGAAATCGGAGTTGCTTTTTTCAACAAGAAAACACTTAATATATATTTTCCAGATGAAATCATTAGCATTATTAGGAAAAAATCAGGTCGAGAATTACCGAACAAATATTTCAAAAGAATTTTACTCGTTCTAACTGAACCGGAATTAAATAGAATTTGTAAAAAACACGGACTTGCGATTGAATCTTCTAAAACAGATGACAAGATAAAAAATATTATAAAACAAGGATTAAGTATAAAAAGAACTCTATCAAACGATATTTTCAAGAATGAAACTTCTAAAACAGATAAAAAATCCAGACTTCAGGAAATTATTAATGATCTCGAACTGCCTATAGAAAAAATAGGGGCCACTGTTGATGAAAGAATTGAAAAGATAATTGAACATTTTAGCAAAATTGAACTGGATGAAAATATTGGGATTTCAATAGATGGATATGAAAACTTGATAAAAGACTTAACTGAAAAGCATCCATTTATTTGTGAATCAATAAAAGAAGCGTTCGAGCTTTCTCAAGAAAACATCTGCAATATTGATCTGTTGATGGATTATAATATCAAACCTTTGGACATATTGGATCTTGTTGATCAAGATAATCTTAAACAGTTTGCAATAGATAAGCATATAAAATGGAAAGGAAATGTGAGAAACAATATTCTTTCTTCTTACCGAGACATGAATAACTTGTTTATTGAGAACTATCCTCTAATTGGACGACGAGATTTCAATGGATTAAAAGAAAAAGGACTGACCATAAAAGAAAGCGAGTTAGGGTCTAAATATGAAGAGATAACCAAGGAGATATTTAAAAATCTTGGATACAATGTAAACGAAACTCGTAGAAATGATATAAATAGTGCGAAAAACAAAATAGATATATTGTTAGATCTCGGAGAGAATTCTGTCATTTTAATTGAATGCAAAACCATAAAAGAAGGTGATTTTTCAAAGTATTCCATTGTTAGCAGACAAATAAAGTCTTATGTTGATCATTGTGCCAATAATGGTTTGCGGGTTGAGTGGACAATTTTGGTTTCAGAAGGATTCACCGATGAATTCATTGAATATTGCGAATACGATCGAGACTTAAATCTTTCACTAATTGATTCAGAAGGTTTGCTGAAAATCATGACTGCTTTTAAGGAATCCAAACTTAAAAATTTTCCGACAAAGCTATTTCAAAAAAGTGGAAAACTAAATGCAGAAATGATTATAAAAAAAGGGTTGTGTTAAAAATAGAACCGCTTTATATTGTTGAACGAAATGGTTGAATTTACTGGAGTGAAAAATATCGTGCCCCATAATCCGAATCAGATTCCTCTTTTTCATATTACTCATGTGGATAATCTTTATGCAATTATTAAGTCGGGTGGATTATGGTGCGACAGGGAAAGAATAATTCAGGGGTTTTCTTCCGCAAATATTGCTCACAAACCACTGAAAGATAGAAGAATGGCAACAAAGGTTCCATTATACTTGCCAAAAACCCTCGGAGATTTTGTTCCATTTTACTTTACCACCCGTTCTCCGATGCTTTTTTCTGTTCATACTGGATCTGTCGATGACTGTTCTTATGGACAAGAATCCATAATTTATCTTATTACAACAACAGAAAATCTAACAACATGTCAAAGAAACTGGTGTTTCACAGATGGACATGCGGTAGAAGCGATATCAGAGTTTTATAACAATTTAAATGATATGGACAAAGTTGATTGGAATCTGATTAATGATTGGAGTTGGCATAATACTTTAGAAGACAGTGATCGGAAAAGAAGGAAACAAGCTGAATTTCTTGTTGAAAAATCTGTTCCGTTTTCTGCCTTTATTGAAATATCTGTCATAAACGAAGAGATGGAAAGAAAAATTCATAAAATATTAGAAATGGCTAAAATTAATCTGGCTGTTTCGGTTAAACCTAAATGGTATTACTAGCGGAGGAACTCGTATTGATTTCAATAAAAAGCGGAAATATTTTAGAATCAAAAGCTGATGCTATTGTTAATACTGTTAATACAAAAGGTGTAATGGGGAAAGGAATCGCATTGCAGTTCAAAGAAGTTTTTCCAATGATGTTTGTTGACTATAAAAAAGCATGCAAATCAGGAATCGTAATGATCGGGAAAATGCATGTCTGGCATAATAATGCTATTTTCGGTCCAAAATATATAATAAATTTTCCCACCAAAAATGATTGGAAGAACCCATCAAAAATGGAATATATTGAACGGGGTCTTGTTGATTTAGAAAAAACAATATTTGAGCTTGGAATTGGCTCGATCGCAATTCCTCCTCTCGGTTGTGGTAATGGTGGACTGGATTGGAATATTGTAAAATCTAAGATTATAAATTCACTCAGCAAATTTAATAGTTTAAATATAGAAATTTATGAACCTTCAGGAGCTCCGGAAATTCTCTCGAAAGCCCCAGGGAAAACTATAAAAATGACTTTTTCAAGAGCAATAATGCTAAAACTTTTTAAGAGGTATTGTATTCTAGGGTATGAACTGACATTACTAGAAGTACAGAAGCTTTGTTTCTTTTTGCAGGAATTTGGAGAGCCGCTTCACCTTAAATACGAAAAAGGCGAATATGGTCCATATGCTGATCAAATTCGTCATGTTCTGAATATTTTTGAAGGATATTACACTCAGGGTTTTAGAGATGGGTCAAGAAACAAACCAGATACAATAATAAATTTGCTTCCCAATGCTATTGTTGAATCTGAGAATTTTATAAAAAACTCTTTTGATTCTCATCAATCTCTTAATCGTCTCAAGAAAGTTCAAGAATTTATTGAAGGATTCGAAACTCCTTTTGGCATGGAATTGCTCTCCACCGTTTTCTGGGTAATTAAAAACAACCACTTAGATATTAACAATAAACCCTCCATAATAAACGCAGTTTTATCTTGGAATTCGAGAAAAGCAAAAATCATGAAACCTGTATTCATAAATAAAGCTATTGATCGAATTGAAAAATTTCAATTGATTATATAAAAAAAACCGTATTCTCTTTTTCTTTACAGCTTTGAACTGTTTTATATAATGCCGTGTGCTTAATTTTTTATTAAGGTGGAATAATGAGTTATCAGGTTGTTGCAAGAAAATGGAGACCTCAGCGCTTTGAACAGGTTGTCGGTCAGGACCACATAACAGAAACTCTGAAATATGCTGTTCTCAACAAAAGGATCGCTCCTGTTTACCTTTTCACCGGAATCAGAGGAACCGGCAAGACCACACTCGCGAGGATTCTTGTTAAAAGTGTGAACTGTCTTGATCTGCAAAGTGACGGTGAACCGTGCAACAAATGTGAAAACTGCATTGAAATAATGGAAGGGAGAAGCCCTGATTTTGTTGAGATCGACGGCGCTTCTAACAATTCTGTCGATGATGTGAGAAACATAAAGGAAAATATTTCCTATTATCCTGTTAAATCAAAATTCAAGGTTTATATAATCGATGAAGTTCACATGCTTTCAAAGTCGGCATTCAATGCACTTCTCAAAACACTCGAAGAGCCGCCTTCCCACACCATTTTCATCCTTGC
>Ga0116156_10003058_pt1 | contig 14797 bp, 9 predicted proteins | sample AD_UKC045_MetaG_FD_89891 | JGI IMG/M metagenome (GOLD analysis project Ga0116156, IMG submission 89891) | Active sludge microbial communities of municipal wastewater-treating anaerobic digesters from USA - AD_UKC045_MetaG | ecosystem: Engineered > Bioreactor > Anaerobic > Digestate | place: USA... | reverse complement strand
GGATCGAGGCGCACGCGAACGGCGTACTTCTGCGAGCCGTAGACGAGCACCTGCGAGACGCCGGAGACGCTGGAGATGCGCTGCGCGAGCATCGTCTCGGCGTACTCGCTCACCGTGGACAGCGGGAGCGTGGGCGAGGCCAGCGTGAGGTAGAGGACGGGCTGGTCGGCGGGGTTGGTTTTGCGGAAACTCGGGGCGGCCGGCATGTCGCTGGGCAGCCGCCGCTGCACTGCGGCGATGGCCGACTGCACATCCTGCGCAGCCGCGTCGATGTCGCGATCGAGGGTAAACTGGATCGTGATCTGCGTGTTGCCGAGGCTGCTCGTCGAGGTCATCGAATCGATGCCGGCAATGGTGGAGAGCTGTTGCTCAAGCACAGTCGCGACGGCGCTGGCCATCGTCTCGGGCGTCGCGCCGGGCAGGCCGGCCGACACCACGATCGTGGGAAAATCGACCGTGGGCAGATCGCTGACGGGAAGCAGCCGGTACGCCATGGCGCCAAATACGCAGAGGGCGACGGTGAGCAGCGTCGTCATCACCGGACGACGGATGCAAAGCGCGGAGAGGTTCATCGGGAGGCGGCGCGGAGGTTAGGGCTTCCGGGCGGCGGGGGCGCCGTCGAGCGTGCGAATCTCGACGCGCACACCGGGCACGAGGCGGAGTTGCCCGTCGGTGACCACGGTTTCGCCTTCGCGGACGACATTGCCTCCGAGGAGGGTGAGCCCCTCGAAGCTGCGGACCGGCTGCACCGGGCGAAGCTCGACGGTCTGGTCGGCCTTCACGACGAAGATCTGGCTGCCCTTCTGCCCGGGCATCACCGCAGCGGTGGGGACGACGAGCGCGGCCGGATCGCGCCCGAGCTCGGTGCGCACCTCGACAAAGCGGCCGGGCCAGAGCGCCTGGTCCTCGTTGGGAAACACGGCCTTGAGCGTCACCATGCCCGTGGTCGGGTCCACGGTGTTGTCCACAAATTCGAGGACGCCGTGCAGGGTGCGCGGCGTCATGTCGTGCGTGGTGCAGGAGACGGCAACGGGGCCGGCGGCCTGAGCGGCCTGCAGGGTGCCGAGCACGCGCTCGGGGACGCCGTAGGCGACGGCGATGGGCGCGATCTGCTGGATGGTGACGAGCGTGCTGGCGGCGTCTCGGGCCTTCACGAGGGTACCCTCGTGGAGGAGGCGTTGCCCGGTGCGACCGGCGATGGGCGCGCGGATCTCGGTGTAGCCGAGGTCGAGCTCGGCGTTGGCCACGACGGCCTCCTGCGCATGGACCTTGGCGAGCGCGGTCTCTTCCTTGGAGAGGAACTGGCCGAGGAGTTCGGCGGAGACGACCGACTTGGTCCCGAGCTCACGGTAGCGCGCGGCGTCCTGTTGCGCGATGGCGAGCTCGGCGCGGGCCGAGGCGAGCTGGGCGCGCGCAATCGCGAGGGCGTTTTCAAACGGACGCCGGTCGAGCGTGACCAACAGGTCGCCGGCCTGGACGGATTGGCCCTCCTGGAAATGGACCGCCTGCACCACCCCATCGACCTGCGCACGCACCTCGACACGGCGCAGCGCCTGCACCGAGCCGACCGACTGCTCGACCAGCGGGACGGACTGCCGCGACGCCTGTGCAACCTGGACCGGCACCGCCGCGCCGCGTGCGCCGGCCCCCGCCGACTCGCGGCCGCAGCCGGCGAGCAGGAGGCATAGGGCGGCGGCACAGACTGGAAGGACGTGAAATGGCGATAGGTTGCCCGGCAAAAAGCGCATGAGGGGGAGATTTATCCGGCAGGTAGCCGGCGGTCGCAAGACGCAGCGACGGGGCAAACGTTACAATCCAGAGGCCGGGGCTCGGGCCCGAGATGAAAAAACCCTGACGGCAGCCAAAGATTTTTGCTTGCCGTGTGCTGCGGAGCCTCCGTACTACCGGCCCTCCTCCGACTTTGTGCGGAGGAAATGCCAGGGTAGCTCAGTGGTAGAGCAGAGGACTCATAAGCCTTTGGTCGCGAGTTCAATCCTCGCCCCTGGCACCACTTTAAGCTCCAAGCGTCTGCAAAGGCGTTTGGAGCTTTTTTGCGTGCGGGCGTGGCGGATCAGCAACGCACGCCGCGCCGCTGGAGAAACCGGCGCAGCGCGCGCACCGGCACGGTGAGTTTCCACGACCAAGTTTCTTTCAACGCCTGCAAGCGGGCCTCGCCCTCTTCGCGCACGCGCACGATTTCGCGGTCCAGATGCGCGATGTGGAGCGAGGCGAGACGATGATCCTCGGCAACCGTTTCAAAATCCTGGCGCCAATGGGACACCTGAGCCGTGAGATCGGCCTCGCGGGACTGCAACTGCTCCACCTGCCCGGCCAGATTGGTGGCGTGCTGTCGGGTGAGCGCCAGTGCCTTCTCGGCGGCGGCCAGTTGTTCGGCAGCAATCTTCCATTTTGACTGCCAATCAGCCCACTCGCGTCCGGCCAGATGCTCCAAGTAGGCCAGCTCGGCCGCAGCCAACTCGCCGACGCCCAACGCGCGCAAGGCCGGCGAGAGCTCCGTCTCCGCCTCACGCCACCCGCCCCAGGCATCGATCCGGGCGGGGTGCGCCAGGGAATCGCGGTAAAATGACTCCAGCCGGTCGCTGATGGCGCCCAGCTCGAAATGCGTCCGGGCAAACTCCGCGGCGTTGTTCGCGAGGCTGCCGGCCAGCGCGGCATCCGCCCAGATGCGCTGGCATGCGTCGGCCATTTCTTCGGCGGAGCCGTGGGAGAGCAGCACGGCGTCGAGCCCGTTGCGCAGGAGCCGGCCGACATTGCTCGCCGGAGCGACCACCGGCCGCCCCATCGCGAGCATCTCGGGCAACTTCGAGGGCAGGCGGTAATCGTTGAACTCACCAGTGTGTCCCGGCTGCACCAGGGCATCGGCGAGGGCGAGCAACTTGGGCAGCAGTGCCTTCTCGACAAAGCCCATGTCGACGACCTGCGCGGACCACTCCGCCGGGAGGGGCTCGCTAAATTTCGTGGAAAACAACCCGGTGCGGATGAGCCGGGTGGGAACGCCGCGGGCATTGAGCAGCGCGACCGCCTCGTAGAGCTCCCGGATTTCGTGCTCGGTGGCAAAGGTGTTGGAGCCGGTGTAAACGAGCACCTTCTCGTCCTCGCGCAGCCCGAGCTCGGCCCGCAACGCCGGATCGGCCGGCTGGGGCTTGTAGAGCGAGAAATCCACGCCCGGCGGCAACGTGAGCACCGGCGCGCCCGCCGGCACAAACTCGCACAACGTATCGACGATCACCGTGGCGCCATCGGCCACGCGCAAAAACGCACGCGAACGCACCGGATGGCTCAGGGCGCGCGGAGCCAAATCCGCCCGCTGCAAGCCGGCGGGCGCACGCAGCTCGTCGGTGCGACAACGCAACATGGCCGACAGCAGGTGATCCTCGTTGTCCTCCAGGTGGACGAGCGTGCGACCAGGCACGAGATGCCGGTACGCCACCGCAAAGCGTCGCACGTTTTCGCGCGGCGTCCACGCGTGCAGGATATCCGCACCGCGGCCATCCGGGAAACACCGGGGCGTCGCCAGGACCTCGTCGTAAGTCATCGGCTCAAAGGCCGGGTCGGCGATCACGCGGATCGTCTCCTTGTCGGACGGCACCGCGACCACGCACGCATGGCCGCGCGCCGCGAGCGCCCGCGCAAAAAGGCCGATGTGGTTCAGGCTGTTGGCCGTGAAGTCGCCATAGTTTACAAAGAGGATGTTCACGGAGTGGGCGGGGTTGCGGGAGTGGGGATTTTGCGGCGCACCGGTGGTCACCACGCCTGAGTGCGCGGCGGCCAGGCCAGCTGCATGCCTTCGATCTCAAGGGAGAGGTTCGTGTTGTAGGCGGGATCGGCCGCGAGGAGTTCGCCCCACGTGCGTTTCATGTAGTCCACCTCGGCATCGAAACGGCGCTTTTTTTCCGGCGTATCGTCGAGCCCGCGGCTGATCGATTCGTGGTGGTAAAGCTCGGCGAAGGGCGTCCACAAATTGCGGTACCCGGCGCGCCTGATGCGCAGACAGAAATCGACGTCGTTGAAGGCGACCGCCAGCTCGCGCTCGTTAAAGCCGCCGACCTCTTCGAAGAGCGCGCGGCGGATGAGCAGGCACGCGGCCGTCACCGCGCTGTAATTCTGGATGAGGCGGGCACGGTTTTTCTGGCCATCGGAGCCGCGAGGCGCGTGGAGAAACGCATGGGCGGCCACCCCTCCCAAGCCGAGAAACACCCCGGCATGCTGGATCGTGTCGTCGGGGTAGTAGAGCATGGCGCCGACCGCACCGATCTCGGGCCGGGTCGCATGGCTGACCATCTCGCGCAACCACCCCGGCGTGATCACCTCGATGTCGTTATTGAGGAGACACACGAGCGCGCCGCGGGCATGGCGGACGGCAAAGTTATTGATCGCAGAATAGTTAAACGGCGCTGGATAATCCAGCACGCGGATCGCGGGGTCCTGCTGGATCCAATGCAGGAGCGCGAGCGCATCGGGATCGTCCGAGCGATTGTTGACGACAATGATCTCGTACTCCGGATAGTCCGTGAGGTCGCGGATCGAGCCCAGGCACTGGCGCAGATAGCCCGCCGCGTTGTACGAGGGGATGATGATCGAGACCATCGGAGCCCGCGCCGGCATCGGATAAATCGCCCGCCAGTGGTGCCCGGGGACGGGTTGCAACGACACCGCCACCCCACGCCGCTGGAAATGATCCTGCAAGGCCCGTTCGGCCGCTCCCACGGTGTAGTCCTTCTCCGTGTTGGCCAGCGCGGTCGAGCCGCGGATCGCCCGCCAGTGATATAACACCTTCGGGATGTGCCCGACCTGCTCGGGCCGCAGCTGCTCGACGACGCGCAACGCCAGATCCCAATCCTGGCTCCCCTCGTATCCGACACGGAAACCGCCCACCGCACGGATCAAGTCCGTGCGAAAAACAGACAGGTGCGACAGGCAGTTCTGCCCGGTCAACAGATCCGGCAGATAATCGGGTTTGAAATACGGATCGAAGCGCTGCCCCTCCTCGTCGATTTTATCCTCGTCAGAATACCAGGCGGCGACATCGGGCCGGCGGGCATGGTTGAGCACCACACACGCCAGCGCATCCGGCGACAGTTCATCGTCGTGGTCGAGCAGCGCCACCCACTCGCCCGAGGCCAGCTCCAGCGCCGAATTGGAGGCACGCGAGATGTGGCCGTTGGTCTCGCGATGCACGACTTTGATCCGGGCATCCTGCTGAGCGTAGCGCGCCAGCACTTCGCGAACATGGGCGGCGGGCGACGCATCGTCGGCGATGCAAAGTTCCCAATTTTCGTACACCTGCTCGCGAACCGATTCGATCGCGCGCACGAGCCAGCGCTCCGGTGCGTTGTACACCGGCATCAAGATCGAGATTCGTGGATTCTGGTCTGGTGCCAGCGCACCGAGCTTCGCCCGCAGCGCCGAGGCCTTTTCCGGCGTCAAGCGGTCGTAGCGGTCCACCCACGTGGCGTAATCGCGCTGGACCGGGCGCCGGCTGGTGCGCAGCGGACGCGCCTCCTGTGCCTGCCAGCGGCCCGTGGGGAGGCACACTTCCAGGATCACGGCATACTCGCGCTCGGGCTCCAGTTCGTACGCGATTTCAAAACCATAGGGCGCGTCGGCGACGGCCCAGCCGTTGGACTGCGCCACGTCGGGCCGGAATATCCGGTCCTTGGTGGCGGGAAAAACCCGGCCGTCGATGCGCGCACGCACGGCGGATACCGGCACGCCGCCAGCGAGGGCACACCAGCCCACGATGCGCCCCTTGGCTGGCGCAGCCTCCCAGCTCTCCGGCATATCCAGAGCCAAGTCGACCGGCACGCGCCGCCGGCTCCGATCGAGCAGCACGCGGCGCATCGCGCGCAACCAGCCCGTCGACTGCCACGAAAACGACTGCTGCATCCGCTGGATCTTCTCTTTGCCACGCGCCAGCTCCTGCTCCGCAGCGGCGAGCCGGGCCTCCAGATCCTTCACACGATCAGCCTGCGCCGTCGCACTTGCGGGCCGGTGATAGGCCCGGAGTCTGGCCCACTGCTGCCGCCACACCTGTGCCGGATCGTCCTTGGAGACGTGGGCTTCCGTGCCCGAATCGAGAGAGTTTAAAGTGTGCGGCAGCGACATGTTCGCGGGTGTATCGAAACGCGCAAACAAAGGTTCCCCCACCGGACCTTGTCGATATTTGTTTACGCCCCCACAAACGCAGGCCACCGGCAACAACACCCATGCGCGCGTTTGATCGTCTGCCGGCTTGAAATCCTTCCACGCTATGCAACAACACTCGCGATAATAGTCCACGGCTCTCCTACCCCACACGATGCAAGCCTGCGAACCGACACCCGAACTCGTCATACTCCGTGAATTGCTGGCCCAGGAAACCGGCTTCGTCTCCGGCAGCGCCCTGGCTGAAAAGCTCGCCATGAGCCGCGTCGCCGTCTGGCAACACATGGAAAAGCTCCGCAGCCAGGGCTTCGAATTCGAAGCCATCCGCGCCCGGGGCTACCGCATCGTCCACCAGCCCAAGAATCTCAACGCCACCCTCGTCGAGGCCCTCCTCGCCGAGACCGCCCACCATTGCCAGCTCATCGTGCTCGACGAGGTCGATAGCACCAACGACGAAGCCGCGCGCCAGCTCGCCACCGGCCGCAAGACACCCTTCGTCGTCCTCGCACGCCGCCAGACCCAGGGCCGCGGACGCTTTGGCCGCAGCTGGAACAGCGCGCATAATAATAACATGTACGCGAGCTTCGGCTTCCGTCCGGCACTCACGCCCGAGCGACTCCAAGCCTTTACCCTGTGGATGGGCGTCAATGTCTGCGACTTCGTCGCCGAATCCAGCCAGACCGCCCCCGGCATCAAATGGCCCAACGACCTGCTACTCAACGGGCGCAAGGCCGGCGGCATGCTCACCGAGGCGCGGATCGACTCCGACCACGTCCGCGACCTCGTCTTCGGCCTCGGCCTCAACGTCAACGCCGCCAACGACGCCAGTCCGCGTGCCACCTCCATCGCCGAGGAGTCCCGCAAGCCGCTCGACATTAATCGATTCACCGCAAACCTCATCCGCCGCATGATCGCCAGCTACGAAGCTTTCATCGACGGACGCCATCGCGAGACCTTTGCCACCCTCTGGGACCGCTTCGACACCCTCCGCGGCCAACCCATTGCCCTCATCCATGGCGCCTGCCGGTATGCCGGCACCGCCGAAGGCATCGACGACGAGGGGGGCCTCCGCCTCCGCGACTCCGCCGGCCAAATCCAACACTTTCGTGCAGGCGAGGTAACAATGGAAAAAGACGCCGCCGCCGGCACAGTTGAGGATTGAGTGTCGGGCCACTTGCGTTGAGATTCGCCGGCCTTCGCATGCCCGACGCCTCCACGCCCGCCATTGAAGCCTCTCACCTCGTCAAACACTACGCCGGGGTTGCGGCCGTTAACGACATCAGCTTCACCGTCGCCCGCGGCGAAATCCTCGGATTTCTCGGCCCCAACGGCGCCGGCAAATCCACCACCATGCGCATCCTCACCGGCTACCTGCCGGCCTCTGGAGGCTCCGTGCGCATCTGCGGCCACAACGTAGCCACCGAAGGCGAGGCCGTCCGCCGGGCCATCGGCTACATGCCAGAAAACAACCCGCTCCCCGAGGACATGCGGGTCGGCGAGTACCTCTATTTCCGCGGACGCCTCAAGGAGATGCCCCGCCGCAAACTCAGCCCGCGCATCGACGAAGTCCTCGAACTGTGCGACCTCAAGCGCGTCCGCCACCGCATCATCGGCAAACTCTCCAAAGGCTTCCGCCAACGCGTCGGCATCGCCGAAGCCATCCTCGCCGAACCGCCCGTCATCATCATGGACGAGCCCACCATCGGCCTCGATCCGCACCAGATCCTCATCGTCCGAGACCTCATCGCCCGACTCCGCGGCCACATGACGGTCATCATCTCCAGCCACATCCTGCCGGAGATCGAAGTGACCTGCGACCGCGTGCTCATCATCAACGCCGGACGCGTCGTCGCCCAGGGCGCCCCCGCCGAGCTGCGCCGCACCATCCTCGGCCAGTCCCTCTACGAACTCGAACTGGCCGGCGACACCGACCGCCTGCCCGCCCTGCTCGCGGGCATCGACTCCACCCTCGCCATCGCCGAGACCGGCGCACCCGATTCCCACGGCTTCCGCACCGTGCGCCTCTCCACCTCGCGCGACGACGAGCTCGGCGAACAACTCCTGCGCGCCATCGCGGCCGAGCCCCACCTGCGCCTGCGCGCCATCAGCCGCGCCCACTCGACCCTCGAAGACGTTTTCCTCGCCGCCACCCGCCGCAGCTGGGATGTGATCGACGAAGCCCCCGCCGCCCCGTCCGAGCCACCCGCCCCGCAACCCTGAGCGCCGCCGCGCCGACTCCCCCCCTTTCACCCGAGCTCACGTTTCATGCGCCACTTTTTCACCATACTCGGCCACGAGGTCCGGATGCTGCTCGTCAGCCCCAGCACCTACGTCGCCGGCGTCCTGTTCCTCGCCGTCATGGGCTTCATCTTCACCGGCATCCTCAAGAGCTACAGCGCCGCCGCCCAGGAGATCTCGCCCGCGCAGGTTTTCTTCCAACTGTTCTGGCTGCCCGTGCTCTTCCTCGTGCCCCTGCTCACCATGAAGTGCCTCGCGGAGGAGCGCCGCCTCGGCACCATTGAGACCCTGCTCACCACGCCTGTCACCACCACCGAGGTCGTCCTCGGCAAATTCGGCGCCGCCTACATCCTCTACCTCCTGCTCTGGGCCTCGACCGGCGTCTTCTTCTACATCCTCAGCCGCTTCGCCGGCGACGCGCGCTTCATCGATGCCGCCCCCCTCCTCGGTGGGTACCTCTTCATCGCGATCTCCGGGCTGCTCTTCATCGCTGTCGGCGTGTTCTCCAGCTCACTGTCTCGCAACCAGGCCGTCGCCGGCATCGTCACCTTCACCCTCCTCTTTGGGCTGATCGTCGGCATCCGCTACCTCGCCGATATCCAAGCCCTGCAAACCGGCGTGCTCCAGCCCATGAAAGCCGCCATCGACTACGCCCAGATCTTCAACCACCTCGACGACTTCTCGCGCGGTATCGTCGACACCCGGCAGCTGCTCTTCTACCTCAGCGGCGCCTCCCTCGCGCTCATCTTCAGCATCTTCAGCGTCGAGGCAAAACTGCTGCACAGCTAAGGAGCCCCCACCGATGTTCCATCTCGAAAGCTTCCGCGCCGTACGCTGGCTGCGCACCTGCAATCTGGTCCTGCAGGCCATCCTCATCACCACCCTCTTCCTCGGGCTCAACTACCTCGCGCGCCACTACGCCTGGCGCTTCGACCTCACCCACTACCACCGCTACTCTCTCTCGCCCGAGACCCGCTCCTACCTCCGCGGGCTCACCCGCCCCGTCCGCGTGGTCGTCACACTCTCCGACGACGCGCCCCAGGAGGAGGTTGTCCAGGCCCTCCGCGACGTCCGCAGCCTCCTGCGCGAATACACCTACGCCTCCGCCTCCAACGACGCCGGCCACCGCATCACCGTCGAACACCTCGACGTCTTCCAGCGCAACCGCGAGGCCCAGCAGCTCGGCATCGAGCAGCCCAACGCCATCGTCTTTCTCAGCGGCGACCAGAAACGCGTCGTCACCCTCGGCGACCTCTACCACATCGAAGGCGGCGAAAAGCGCGAGTTCCGCGGCGAGCAGGCCTTCACCTCCGCCATCCTCGACGTCGCCGCCGCCGAGCGCAAAAAAATCTATTTCCTCGTCGGCCACGGCGAGCTCGATCCCGACAGCGTCGACCCCGTCCGCGGCCTCTCCGCCCTGCGCGACGAGCTCCGCCTGCGCAACTTTGCCGTCGAAAAACTCGATATCGGGCACCTCCGCAAGATCCCCGACGATGCCGCCCTGGTCATCGCCGCCGCCCCGCTCAACGTCGACCGCTTCGCCGCCGAGCAACTCCGCCAGTACCTCACCGCCCGCGCCGGCCGCGCCATCCTCCTGCTCGCCCCGCGCCTCCCTCACGGACTCGACGACCTGCTCGCCGACTGGGGCGTCATGGTCGACGACGACGTCATCTACGACATCAACCCGGAAAGCGTCACCGAAGAGGGCGACCTGCGCATCGCCGCCTTTCAAAAACACCCGATCACCCAGATGCTCATCGACCGCCAGCTCGCGCTGCGCCTGGGCGAGACACGCAGCCTCCGCCCGGAGCCGGGCCGCGGCACCGGCAGCGGGCTCACGTTGACCACCCTCGGCGCCACCTCCCCCACAGCCTGGGGCGAGCGCAGCTACCGCCTCCGCCAGATGCCCGAGTACGACCCCGGCATCGACGTCCGCGGCCTCCCCCAGCTCGATCCCGCCAACCGCCTCGGCATCGGCGTCGCCTCCGAGCGCGTCCAGGCCCGTGGCGATCTGCCTTTCAGCGTCCGCGGCGGCCGCCTCGTCGTCTTCGGCACCGCCAACCTCGCCGCCAACAGCCGGCTCGGCTTCCCCGGCAACCAGACCCTGTTCTTCAACGCCATCAACTGGACCGTCGACCGCGACACCCAGCTCGCCATTCCACCCCGCCCCATCGAGCGCTTCCAACTGGCCCTCAGCCAGCAGGAACTCACCCGCCTCCGCTACTCGCTGCTCTTCATCGCCCCGGGCGCCATCGCCCTGCTCGGCATCATGGTTTACTGGAGCCGCCGCTCCTGACCCCCTCTCCGCATGCGCACCAAAGTCACGCTCATCCTCATTTTCCTCAACGTCGCGCTCTTCGGCTTCATCTTCTACGTCCGCCCAAAGTTCGACATCGAGGAGAAGATCAAGGCCACCCGCACCCGCGTGCTCGGCCCCGAGTCGGCCGACATCCAGTCCCTCACCCTCGTCGCCGGCCCCCAGACCACCGCCCTCGCACGCCGGGGTGAAGCCTGGTCGATCACCGCCCCCTTTAACTGGCCCGCCAATCCCCACGCTGTCAGCAGCATCCTCAAGGAGCTCCAACTCCTCGAACACGAGACCAGCTTCCTCGTCGCCGACCTCCCCAAAACCGGCATGACCCTCGCCGACTACGGCCTCGATCACCCCGCCGCCAGCATCGCCTTCACCACCACGGCCCCCCCCCCCCCGTCACCCTCCAGCTCGGCAAAGGCACCACCGACGGCAACCGCCTCTACATTCTCTCCCCCGACGGCGAGCGCATCCACGTCGTCAACCGCCGCCTCGCCACCCTCCTCGCCACGCCCCCCGAGCAACTCCGCTCCGACGAGCTCCTGAGCATCCCCGTCTTCGAAGTCCGATCCTTCAACCTGCAAAACGCCGCCAACCTCCGTATCCGCGTGCGCCGCGACGGCGATCGCTGGGCCTTCGAGACCCCCATCGACGCCCGCGCCAGCAAAACCGCCACCGAGCTCACCATCGCCGGCCTCGCCGCCCTCCGCGCCAAGACTTTTATCACCGAGCCCCTCGCCCCCGAGCTCACCCCCTCCAGCTCCGCCTCCCTCCGCATCACCCTCGAAGGCAACAACCGCAGCGAAACTCTCCTCCTCGGCGCCCCGCGCTCCACCCCGGCCGCCGACGCCACCGAGATCGAGTTCTACGCACAGATCGAAAAGAGCGACTACAAGTCCGTCGTCTTCACCGTCTCCGTCCCCAAGCCCCTCCTCGACCAGCTCAGCAACGCCCAAAAAGCCCTCCGCGAGACCCACCTCTACAGCCTCGACCCGCGCACCGTCACCAGCATCGCACTGCGCGCCCCGCGCCAGCCCGAGCTCACCCTCCAGCGTGTCGATGCCTCCGGCGACACCATCACCTGGCAATCCATCACCCGCTCCGGCGAACAAGCCTCCCCCTCCCAGCCCGCCGACGCCGGCCTCGTCCGCCACCTCATCGACAACCTCAACAATCTCACCGCCGCCGAATTCCTCAGCGATGCCCCCTCGCGCGCCGACGAGGAGGCCTGGGGATTCAACCAGCCCGAGCGCGAAATCGTCGTCACCACCACCGGCTCCACGACCCAGACCACGACCCTGCGCATCGGCGTCGGCGCCAACCGTGGCTCCACCGCCTATGCCCAGTTCTCCGACGCGCACTTCGTCTACGCCATCGACGCCGAGATCCTGCGCAAAGTCCCCGTCGAGCCACGCGCCTGGCGCAACCGCATCCTCCGCGAGCTCCCCGCCGGCGCACGCATCACCGCCCTCGCGATCATCCCCCTCGGCACCCCCGACGCAGCTCCCCTCTACCAACGCCAGCTCGACGGCGCCCAGACATGGGACGAAGCCCTCGCGGCCGAACCCGCGGACCGCCAGTCCGCCATCCGCACCCTCCTCGCCCAGCTCCGCCAGCTCCGCGCCAAAAACTTTGCCGGCGACCACTTCACCGCCACCGTCGCCACCGGTGGCCCCGAGCGCCCCTGGAGCTATAAACTCGTCGCCACCGTCGCCCTCGAAGGCGGCGCCGCCGGTGGACAAACCAGCACCCAGGAAATCCTCTTGAGCGACCGCATCGGCGGCACCACCCAGCTCGCCGGCGCACAGGACCTCGACGCACTCTTCGAAATCGAGCAGCCCTTCACCGACGCGCTCTGGACGCTCATCTACGGCCCCCGCGACCCAGGCCCCGCGTCCACCCCGCCGGCCCCGGCCACCGCCGCCACGCCCTGAGCTCACTGCGGGGCCCGGCTATGCGCACGGTGTTTAAACACTGCTGGTTCGGCACCCGCCTCTGCGCGGGCGGCCTCTGGCGGTTCCTGCGCTGGTCGCTCTGGCTGGCTCTGGTCGGCCTGATCGGCCTGCAGCTCTGGCTCGCCTCCGCCCACGAGCTCCCACTCCCCGCGCCCCTCCTCCGACATCTCGAACGCCACATCGGCCGCCTCGGAGGCGAATCGCCCCTCATCGTCCACATCGGCCGCGCCGCCATCGATCCCCAAGGCCGCATCCTCGTCGAAGACATCTCCGTCGGCGGCCCCGGCATCGAAGAGCCACTGCTCACCCTGCGCCTTCTCCACGTCCGGCTCGACCCATGGACCCTCCTCCAAGGCGAGGGCCTCGTCCACGAAGTCGAACTCGCCGGGCTCAACCTCTTCATCCCAGGCGCACTCTCCGCCTCCGGTAAAGCCGAGCCCTTTCTGCGCGACGTCGCCGCCGATTTCCAACCCGCCCACAGCGTCCTCACCATCGAGCGCCTCGCCGGCCAGTGCGACGACATCGCCTTCTCCGTGCAAGGCGCCGTATCCCTCGCCTCATTCCACCACCGTTCGCGCTCCACCCCCGCGACCGACTGGTATCCCGCCTACCTGCGCACCCTCCGGAAAATCGCGCAATGGTCCGCCCAGCTCGCCCCCATCTCCGGCGGTAAACTCACCGTCCGCCTCGTCCCCGAGGCCACCTCCGGCGCCAACGCCCAAGTCGAGTTTCTCGCCGAGGGCCTGAGCCTCGAACTCCCCGGAGACAAACCCGCCTCGCTCCTCACCGGCCCCATCCGGCTCGCCACCCGTTTTCCCCTCCTCGCACGCGACGAGGGTCTCCTCCACCTCTCCGCCGAAATCGCCTCCATCGATTACCCACGCCTGTCCCTGCAACACCTCCGGCTCTCCGGCGACGCCCTCGTCCGCCGCACCCCGTTCTCCATCCGCCCCCGCCTCGTCGAAATCTCCACCGACCGCATCCAGGCCTACGACGTCACGGCCGAGGCCCCGATCCTCCGCCTCAGCTCCACCGAGCTCACCACCGTCCACGCCGAGCTCAAGACCCGCGTCGCCGACGCCCCGCTCGCGCTTGCGGCCGACATCGACTGGCGCCAGCGCAGCGGCACCTTCGAATTCGAGACCTCCCTCACCGAAGCCCTCACCCAGACCGCAAGCACCCTCGCCAATCGCAACCTCGCCCGCTTCGTCCTTTTCAAACGCCCCACGCTCCTGCGCGGCTCCGGCACACTCGCCCCAGGCGCGAAACTCGACTCCCTGCGCATCTGGGCCCAGGTCGAAGATCTCCTCGCCCACAAAGTCCACATCGACCGCGCCTCCGGCTGGCTCAGTCTCCACGACCGCCAGTTCCGCGCCGACGATGCCTTCGTCTCCGTCGGCGACAACGAAGCCCGCGGCAGCTACGCGATGGACATCGATACGCGCGACTACCGCTTCCTCCTCCAAGGCCGCCTACGCCCCCTCGACATCAACGGATGGTTCGGCCCCTGGTGGCCCGACTTCTGGCGACACTTCGACTTCGAATCCGCCCCGCCACGCGCCGACATCGACATCCAGGGCCGCTGGGGCAACGCCCGCCTCAGCCGCATCTATGTCGCCGCCGAAGGCACGCACGCCGCCATCCGCGAAGTCCCCTTCGACCAGCTGCGCACACGCCTCTTCATCCGCACCCACTACATCGACGCACTCGACTTCTTCGCCACCCAGGGCTCCGGCGCAGCCTCCGGCACCTTCTCCCGCGCCTACGACCTGGAAAACCGGGCCTGGCGCGCCATCGACTTCGACGTCCACTCCACACTCGACCTCGCCGAAGCCGCCCGCCTCTACGGTCCCGAGGCCATCGCCCTCGTTGCCCCACATCGTTTCTCAGCCCCGCCTCAAGTTCACGCCATCGGCCACCTCGACGGCCCCGCCGGCCCGCGCGGACTCCAGCAACAGGTCCATGTCGAGTTCGACTCGCCCACACCGATCTCCGTTTACGGACTCCCCCTCCAGCGCCTCGCCCTTTCCGCCGACTACCACACCGGCGATTTCGACTTCGGCCAATTCCGCGGCGGCTTCGCCGGCGGCGAAATCGAAGGCCACGCCCAACTCGAAAAGACCGCCGC
>Ga0116156_10003052_pt1 | contig 14814 bp, 8 predicted proteins | sample AD_UKC045_MetaG_FD_89891 | JGI IMG/M metagenome (GOLD analysis project Ga0116156, IMG submission 89891) | Active sludge microbial communities of municipal wastewater-treating anaerobic digesters from USA - AD_UKC045_MetaG | ecosystem: Engineered > Bioreactor > Anaerobic > Digestate | place: USA... | reverse complement strand
GTTCAAAGCAGGAAAACTGAAAAGATAATAATTTTCAATGATCAGCCGGGCGACATCTGCAACGCTTTAACCGGCGGAATATGGCTTAAACCTGTCATGATTTTTACAAACAAACTTGAAATGCCGTCAAACTGCAAGGTTTCGGTAACAGGCGGATACTGCTCAAGAACAAAAAAACATCAGATAGTGTTCACATGTAAGTGAATATTGTGATTTATTCAAAGAGCACACTTGCTGTAAACTGCTGAAATTTATAAAGAAATCAACATTTCTTACAATTATGGAATTGGATTCCATTTTTGCAAAACTTGCTGGGCGTTTCCGATTTTCCTTTGCTTTTATTGCTTCTTTTGTAAAATCGTTAGAATTTTTCTGATGGAGGGATCAATGCGTTATTTTTTTTCATTGCTGGCAATAGCAGTTTTAGCAATCTCATGTTCAAACAATCAAAATATTAAAGAGGGAAAAAGTATGGTTAAAGCTGAAGGGGCAAAACCCTTGTCCTATTTATCTGAACTTGGTGAAATGATCCCAAGAGAAGTGCTTTTCGGGAATCCTGACAAAACAGGGGTGAAAATATCTCCTGACGGACTTAAAATGAGCTGGCTTGAATCAGATGAATCGGGAATTCTCAATGTTTTCATCAAAAACTATCCTGAAGGAGAGCTGAAACAGGTTACAAAAGATGAAAAGCGGGGCATCAGAAGTTACGGCTGGACTTATGACAGTGAAAAAATCCTTTACATTCAGGACAAGGACGGTGATGAGAACTGGCATCTTTACATTGTCGATCTGAAAACGGGTGAAACTAAAGATATGACCCCTTTTCCCGGAGTGAGGGCACAAAACCTCATTCTTGACAGAAAATTTCCTGACAAAGCTCTGATCGGACTTAACAAAAGGGATGCGGCTGTTTTTGACATGTACCGTCTTGACCTGAAAACCGGAGAACTCGAAATGACAGCAGAAAATCCGGGTGATGTTGCGGGCTGGGGTACAGATCACGAATTTAAACTCAGAATTGCCGTTGCCACCGATCCGGTTACCGCAGACGAAATTGTAAGAATACGAAATAACGAAACCGAACCGTTCCGCGAATTGATAAGAATACCTTTTGGCGAAAATGGCGGGGTCATCAATTTTGCACCCGACAACAAAAACCTGTACTTTCTCACAAGCACAGGCAGTGATACTGTCCGGCTTGTCCTTCTTGACGGAGAGAACGGAGCAGAGCTTAAAACCATATTCGTCAATGAAAAAGCGGACATATCAGATGTAATGACAGACCCTGACACGCATGAGATCCTTGCAGTTTCAGTCGAATACACAAAACTTGAATATTTTGTCATGGACGAAAGTGTGAAAGCCGATTTTGAATATCTTTCAGAGCTAAAAGACGGTCAGTTCTACATCGTTTCGCAGGACCTGTCAAAAACTAAATTAATTGTGGCATATATGCTTGATAACGCTCCGTACAGTTATTATTTTTACGACAGATCTTCTAAAAAAGCCGATTTTCTTTTCACCCATAATCAGGATCTTGAAAAGTATAAACTTGCTAAGATGGACCCGGTGATAATTAAATCCCGCGACGGACTTGATCTTGTAAGTTATCTCACTCTGCCGCTCAATGTAAAGCCGGAAAATCTTCCGCTCGTTCTTGATGTTCACGGCGGACCATGGGCAAGAGACAGTTGGGGTTACAATTCAGTTCACCAGTGGCTTGCAAACAGAGGGTATGCCGTTTTGAGTGTGAATTTCAGATCAAGTACCGGTTTTGGCAAAAAGTTCTTAAACGCAGGCGACAATCAGTGGGGAAAGAATATGCAGAATGACCTTACTGACGCAGTTAAATGGGCAATTGAAAAAGGTATCGCCGATAAATCAAAAGTTGTAATAATGGGCGGCAGTTACGGTGGTTATGCAACACTTGCGGGACTTACATTCACACCCGAACTTTATGCCGCCGGAGTTGATATAGTCGGCCCGAGCAACCTTAAAACACTCCTTGAAACGATCCCTCCGTACTGGGCAACATTTAAAAAGCAGATGGTACTCCGGATCGGTGATGTGGAAAATAACGAAGAGCTTAACAAAGAAATTTCTCCCCTTTTCCACGCTTCAAAAATAAAAGCACCTTTGATGATAGGACAGGGAGCAAACGACCCGAGAGTGAAAATTGCCGAATCAGATCAGATAGTTGCAGAAATGAGAAAGAACGATCTTCCAGTCACATACATCGTTTATCCTGACGAAGGTCACGGATTTGCAAGACCCGAAAACAGGATGGATTTTTTCGGTAGAGTAGAAGGATTTCTCTCCTTCCATATCGGAGGAAGAGCAGAAAAATTTGAAAAAGATGACAAAAGTTCTGCACTTGAGAAATAACTGAGGTCTCATGGCACTTTCGTATCCTTACATTTTTCTTCTTGCTTTAAGTCTTGCGATGGATGCTTTCGCAGTGAGTATAAGTGCCGGAATTTCCATGCAGAAAAGGGATTTTTCAGAAGCGTTGAAGATTGCTTTGGCATTTGGAATTTTTCAGGCAGTTATGCCTATTATCGGGTTTTTCGGTGCTTCATCATTTTATGACTATATCTGCCATGTCGATCACTGGATAGCTTTTTTTCTTCTTGCCTTCATCGGCGGAAAAATGATTTCTGAAGCAGTTAAAAAGAAAGGTGAATGCGAGGTTTTTCCGGCAAATATAAAGTTTCTTCAATTGATGGTGCTCGCAGTTGCAACAAGCATCGACGCTCTTGCCGCAGGAGTTAGCTTAAGCATGCTCTGCAGTGACATTCTTATTCCTGTCCTGATGATCGGATTCGTGACATTTCTCTTTTCATTTTCAGGGGTTACATTCGGAGCAAAACTCGGATGCAGATTCGGCACGAGGATGGAGATCGTCGGAGGAACGGTGCTGATCCTGATAGGTCTTAAAGTACTTCTTGGAGATATTGCGGGAATTTAAGGTTCATATTCAATGTTTGCAAAACACCGTTTAACCCTTTTACTGCAGAAAAACCCTGGCTCACAATCTGAATTTTCTGAACAATCGCCCTCATATTTATCAAGAATATCCTTAGCGTCTATAACTCTTAATGTGTTTGTTCCTGATGTTGTCAGAATTGAATTGCCGGAAGAAATACCTGTTGAACTTATGCCGTAATAATGTGTTTCAAAAGGAACAGTTTCACCACTTGAAATCTCGTAAATTGCAGAATCAGTAACAATGTATTTTTCATCTGATGATAAGATGGCTGTTTTTGTATTTATATTAAATTGTGGCTCCGTAATTTCTGAACCGTCATCTGAAGAGTAAAGTTTAATATCACCGTTGGTTACAATTATTTTTGATCCGTCCGGAAAATACGAAACATTCCCGAAAGGAAGTGAAAAAATTTCATTCCATTCCGCAGTATCGTAAATCTTGTTCCCGTTCTTATGCGTTACAGCCGCAATCTTTCCATCGGGCGAGAATTTCACTGCTGAAACTTTATCGCTATCATCAAAAGAAATTTTGTGCAGCTCTTCACCTGTTAAAATCGAATAAAATGAAACATCGTTAATGTCATATCCTGACCATGCGGCAAGTATCTTATCATCGGGTGAAAATTCAAAGTAATAATATTGGGGACTTTTTTCAAATACAACTATGTTATCTGTGAAATTGTACAGAGCAAATCCTTCATCATTGTAATAATCCAGCAAAAAAACAGCCATTTTCAAATCATCTGAAAAAGCAAAGATGTAGTAGAAAGGATCGAACGGGAGCGTTGCTTCTTTTATCACTTCACCGGTCAGCGGCTTAATAAAAATAACTTGATTGCCTCTTAAAAAAACCGCTTCTGACTCATCCGATGAAATTTTCAGATTATTGCTTCCGTTATACCTGCTTGAAAAATATTTGTTAAAAGAAGGAAGCGAATATTTCTGTAATTCACCAGTTTCACTTCCTATCACAAGAGCACTGTCATCCGGAGCAAATTCCATCTGCCAACCATCTGTAAGAATTGGATAAAACCTGTCATAAAGAGGATATATGAACGAATATTGTCTGCCACCCACAGCAAGAAAATCACTGCTTGCATTAAAAGAAAGAGAACCGATTTCATCAGAAGGCCCCTGCAATGAATGACTGAATTTCCATTCACTGTCGATGTATTTAAAAACATTAACATTATCATCATATTCTCTTGGATATCCACCGGTTGCTATAATATTGCTTGAAGAAAAAGCTACCTCCACATAATACTCATCAACCGGAAGAATTTTTAAAACCTCTTTTTCCTTCAGGTCATAGATCATGGTGTTCTCATAAAAAGATGAAAGCCCTGAACCTGCGACGAGATATCTGCTGTCTTTAGAAAAATCAATCGATTCAACATTCCAGCCGTAACCGGTTTGAAAAGGGGTGTCCGAAAAATAGTGACTGAGTGAATCTGAAGTTACATCATATACTGTAAAGCCATCACTATCTCCAACAGCAAGCATTGTTCCGTCAGGAGAAAACTTTATCATTTGACTGTAACTGTGATAAGCACTATCCAGAATAGTTCCGTCCTCCATACTCCTCAAAACAAGTGTGTCCCACTCATCTGCAGCAAGAAATTTTCCATCAGGCGAAAATGCAATTGCTGTTGAAGGGCTGAAGGAAACCCTGAATATTTCCTTAAAATTATCCGTTCTATGAAGACGGATCGCCCCCATCCTGGCTGTGGCGATTAGAGAACTGTCAGGAGAAACTGCAAAACGACGGATCTCTTCACTGCCGTACATCTGAGTTTTTCTACAGAAAGAACCTTCCTGAAGCAATGATTCCATACAAAGTCCGTCAAAACAGCATTCTTCGCTATCTTTACATGGTTCTCCAATTGCAACGCAACCCCATTTTTCTCCAAAAAGCTCACACTCTTCTCCGCTCCATCCCGGATAACATTTGCATTTTCCTTCAACAATTTCAGTCGCACATGAACATTTTCCATCACCGTCAAGCCCGTCATTGCAGACCTCATTTTTTTTGCATTCACACGGCTTGCAATTCTTGCCGAAATGCCCTTTCTGACACCGGTTGCACAACTTGCCTATCCAGCCATCATTGCAGAAACATTTAGCGGCCAGATCGAAATTATAAAAAACATCATACAGTTCGATGCACACATTTTTGTTCTTTTCTGTACATGGATTAGGATTGCACAAAGTTGCGTCAATATCGGAATCGCTGTTTTCGTTATCAGTTTCAGAATCAGTGTCTGGTGTCTCTTCGTTTTCCGCCATTTCCTCATTCTCAGAATTTCCTTCCTGTTCAAATGTTCCATCCGAGTCTGTCTGAAATAAATCATCTGAATCTTTAAAATCATCGCTTAGTTCGGAATTTTGATCATTTTTGCTTTCCCTGCCATTGTCACAGCCGGTAAAAATGAGAAAAAAGACTGTTGTTAAGATCATGATGCCGTTAAAAAAAACTGACATAATTTATCCTCCTTCAAACCAGATTTTGCAATTTATTAATATTGACCGGTTTGTGCAAAACAGCGTCCTGAAGCTGTGTTGCAGAAAAACCCGGTGTCGCAGTCTAAATCATTTTGACATTCTACTTCAAATTTTTCCAGGGAGTTGCTTGTGTCGACAACCCTTGCAAAGTAGGTTCCGCTTAAGAAAAGAAGTGTGCTGTCAGGTGAAAGAGCGATCTTATCAATGTCAAAATCAATTTTGTCGAAAGAATGCAGTGTCGAAGTGCTTATATCAAAAATACCTCTATCAAATATAATATACTTCTGATCATTCGATATAACGGCTTGTTCAGAAATTATTCCGCTGAAAGAAGTTGATACTGCATTTCCGTCAACTGTAGAGAAAACATTCGGCATCAGATCAATTATCATAAATCTGGATCCATCAGGAAAAAAAGAAGTGTGTCCTGAAAATGGAACAGAATAGATCTCCAGTCCTGTTTTCATATCATACAGAGTAGTTCTTTCTTCAAAACCGACTGCAAGAAGCAATCCATCGGGCGAAAAAACAAGATCTGAAACCAGGTCTTCTTCGTTATGCTGGATTGAAAAAATAAGATCACCTGAATTGATCAACCTGAGATGTGTTGTAAATGTTATCCCGTCATGAACGGCAAAAATTTTATCATCGGTTGAGAAAGCAGCTGCTCTTGCCATTATTTCGTCTTCATTGTAGATTATTTTGCCTGTTTCAAGGTCTGTTATAAAAAACCCTTTCCTTCTGTAGTAATCATCTGCATAGGAAATGCTGTATGCACCGCTGTCAGACAATTTGAAATTTAAATAAAACTGGTTCAGATCTTCCATTTTAAACCGTTTGAGCTCATTGCCGGTAAGAGGATCAGAAAATAAGGTTTCATAGGATGATGTAAAACTTACTACACTTTTTCCGTCATGAGAGAAAAAATGTGCACGACCGCCTCCTTTTGTGCCGGATTCAAGAAATTCAAATCCGGGAATTGAATATTTGTGAAGAGCTCCCTCGCCAATGGAAATAAGGTTCTGTCCGTTTTTTGAAAAAATTATGCTGGAATGGTTTGAAACAAATGGAAAAAAGTGACCTCCAACCCTGTAAACAACATTGTCAACAAGAAGATAATCTCCTGAATAATTAAAAGACAAAGAGGAAAGAGAATCAAGCGTATAGTTTATATGTTCCTTGAGACTCCAGTCTGAACAGTTGTAAATGTATGCAGGATCTTCAAACCAGCCATCTATCGCACCGTCAAGGGAATATCCTCCAGCTGCGATATATCTTCCATCTTCTGAAAACGACAATTTTGCATAGTATTCATAAAGTGGTAGTTCATGGATCAGTTTTTTTTCTTTCAAGTCATAAATGTGAATGTTGTCGTAATCCATAGATGCTCCGGCACCTGCCGCAACAAGAGAACTGTCTGCAGAAAATTGAACTGAATATGTATTTATCCCGATAGCAATGTTTTCAAAAGAATCAGAAAAATAAGGTTCAAATTTTCCGTTATTGAGCATATATACATCAAATCCACCCCAGTTTGTTGCTGCAAGCATTGTTCCATCGGGTGAGAATTTAAGTTCTTGACAGTAATTCAGCCCGCATCCCACAGCTTCTTTTTCTCCGTTATCAAGATTATAAAGATACAGGCATGTGTCATTTACAGCAGCAAGAAGTGACCCGTCCGGTGAAAAATCTATGTTTGCCGTCCTGCCTTCACCTAATATATTGATTTCTTTAAGTGTATCAATGTCATAAAAATATATGAATCCGGACCTTACAGCGGCAATTAAAGTGCCCTGCTGAGAGTCGGCAAGCAAAGCCGATTCACTGTCATAACGGCGGGCTTTAACACATTTGGAAAGAATACAGACTGAATCAAAGCAACAGTCAACGCCTCCATCACAATTTTCTCCTTCCGGGGCACAAATCCAGTTTTCACCGAAAATTTCACAATCATCACCACTCCACCCGGGATAACACGCACAATTTTCATCAATAATTTCAGTTGCACAGGAGCATTTTCCATCACCTTCGAGCCCGTCATTGCAGACTTCATTCTTTTTGCAGTCACACGGCTTACAGTTATTTCCGAAATAACCTCTCTGGCAGTCATCACATTTCGGTCCGAACCACCCTTTATCACAGGAGCAGTAATATCTTCTTTTGTCAGTGCGCCATATATCGATCTCTATGCAGACAGATTTATTCTTAAAATTACAAGGGTTTGGATCACACAGATTTTTTACAGCATCGGCATCACTGTCTTCGTCGTCTGTTTCTGAATATATATCAGCCGTTTCATCCGGCTGTTCCGACTCGTTGTACTCATTGTCCGCTTCGTCTGCATCTTGCTGATTCTCTTCATATTTCTCATTTTCGACAAAATCGTTGTCATATATATCCGTGTCATTTTCATCATTTTCCCCGACTTTTGATGATTCGCAACCGGCAAAAAGAACAAACGGAATAATAAATAAAAATATCCGGCGACTCGTAAACATAATAACTCCTCCGATAAAATGTGCCTGCCGCACTTTTATCATAAACTTTAAATAAATTCAAATATATTAGATATTATTACAATAATGTAACCTTAATAATTCTTGCTTAATAATACCTTTTGTGTTACATTCGGTCGCTTTATTTTTGGTAACCTTGAAAAATGGAGGCGACTTTGAACGCTAATGTATTGAAATTACTGGGGGATTTGGCAACCGGCCAGGCGGCTGGAGCAGGTGGCGGAGCGGCAGGTATTTTAAATATGCTCCTCCCGTTTATACTCATTTTCGGAATTTTCTATTTTCTGGTAATCCTTCCCCAGAAAAAACAGCAGAAAAAACATGTTGAAATGCTTAATCAGCTTCAGAAAGGCGACATGGTTCTCATGAACTGCGGAATAAAAGGAAGGATCTCGGAGATAAGAAACAACGACATCAAACTTGAAATATCTCCGAAAGTTATCATCACCATTCAGAAAGGCGTAATTTCGGGCAGGATCACTGCAACCGAAGAGGAAGAAAAAGAAAACTGAAAAATAATGGAGATTGGTTGTTATGGAAAGAAACTGGTTGGCAAGAGCAATTTTCACTCTGGCACTTATCATTGTGGCTGTTGTTATGCTTATTCCCACATTTGTAGACCAGGAAAAGAATCCCTGGGTTTCAAAGATAAATGACGGGATAAGTCTGGGTCTTGACCTCAAAGGAGGCATTCATTTTGTGCTCAGTGTTGATACTGAAAAAGCGGTACAGGACAGACTTGACAGAAGAACTGACGAGATAAGAATGCGTCTTGAAGAGGAGTCACTTCCCTTCGAATCTGTTACTGTTGAGCCGGAAAATTATTCAATTATTATAAAGATCACTGAAAATACCGACAAGGACAAATTCAGGGATAAAATAATCGATTTTTTTAACGACTTCAGAAAAACTTCAACAGACGGTAATATTCACACAATGAAAATGCGCGACGATATGATCGCACAGATAAAGGAAAGTTCCGTTGAACAGGCACTCGAAACTCTCCGTTCAAGAATCGATGAACTGGGATTAAAAGAGCCGATCGTTGCAAGACAGGGTGAAAACGCAATACTTATTCAGCTTCCCGGATACAAAGATGTTGAACGGGCAAGAAGCATTATCGGTCAGACTGCCCAGCTTGAGTTCAAGATCGTTGCGGAAGACATGGATCCGCTTGGCGAATATACCGGTGAAGTGCCCGAAGGCATAACACTTGTTCAGGGAAGAGGAACAAACTCCGATGGATCAGTTCTGACCTATAAATACGCAACAGGTAAAGACCGTGTAGCAATGAGAGCTTTTCTTAAAGACAAAGCTCCGGAAGGAACAGAATTCCTTCTTGAAGAGAGCGTTTTTCCAAATGGCGAAAAGGAATATCAGTCATACCTTCTCTACAGGCAGGCCTATATTACTGGAGACATGCTCACAGACGCAAGGGTTTCCATAGATGAACAGAAGAACAGACCTTATGTAAGCATGACTTTTGACAAGAACGGTGCCAGAATATTTGCTGAAGTTACAGGCAAATATGTTAAAAGAAAAATGGCTATCGTCCTTGATGAAAAAGTGAACAGCGCTCCTGTCATCCAGTCAAAAATAGAAGGCGGCAGTGCAATGATTACCCTCAATTCCATGGGAGATTACAATACCGTTTTTGAGGAGGCGAAAGACCTTGCACTTGTTCTGAGAGCCGGCTCGCTCCCTGCACCTGTCACATTTGAAGAGAACAGGACGGTAGGACCGAGCTTGGGACACGACTCGATCGAAGCAGGAAAGCTTTCTGTTATTATAGGATTCCTTGCCGTTGTAATATTTATGATAATTTATTATGGACTGGCAGGCATCGTTGCAAACACAGCTCTTTTTCTGAACATCCTTTTCATAATGGCGGGCATGGCTGCTTTCGGTGCGACACTAACCTTCCCCGGAATCGCAGGTATAGTCCTTACGATCGGTATGGCAGTTGACGCCAATGTCATCATTTTTGAAAGGATCAAAGAGGAACTGCGTCTGGGAAGATCTCTCGCTGATGCTATTTCAACAGGTTATGACAAGGCATGGTCAGCAATACTTGACGCCAATGTCACAACAGCGATATCGGCTTTCATTCTCTGGGAATTCGGAACAGGTCCGATCAAGGGTTTCGCTATAACTCTTCTTATCGGTATCCTTTCCAGCATGTTCACTGCCATATATGTGACCAGAGTTATTTTCAACTATATGATGAAGGCAGGGCTCAAAAGATTCTCGTACAGAGATAAGAACTGATTGATGGAGACAAAAATGACAATATCAAATAGAAACATAGATTTCATAGGAAAATTCAAGCTTTTCGGAACAATATCCGCTGTTGCAGTAACCTTAAGCTTGATCGTGTTTTTTGCAATGGGTCTCAACTACGGAGTCGATTTTGCCGGCGGAACCGAAATTCAGATCAAGGTTGACGGCATGAACAATCAAGAACTCAGAACTATCGCAAGTGAGTTCGGAAGTGTTGATATACAGGAGTTCGAAGGGAGAGATAATGAGTTTCTTCTCAGATTTCTCAATATCTCAACGGTTGATGATGCTACAATAAACAGTTTTGTTGAAGAAGTTAAAAATGAATTCTCCTCTTCAAAAATGACAAAAAAACATTTTGACTCTCAGGTTGGTGATAGAGTTGAGGTTTGGTTTGAGAACGAGATCGACATGGAAAAACTTTCCTCAATGGGACTCAATCACAAAATTCCTGCAACAGGCAAGATTGAATACAAAAAAGTCGGTGAAAGACACATATACAGAATAATGCTCGAAGGTCTCACCACCAAGATCCTGTCATCAATAAAGGAGAAATCGGGCAAGGAACCTGAACTCATGAGAGTCGAGCTGGTCGGACCCAAAGTCGGGGAAAAACTCAGATTTTCAGCTTTCCAGGCCGTGCTTTATTCTCTTATTGCCATTCTTATCTACATCGCAGTAAGATTCAATTTCCAGTTTGCTCCCGGTGCAGTAATTTCACTTGCACACGATGTAATGATAACACTCGGTATTTTTTCTGTATTCAGAATACCGTTTGATCTGACAATTGTTGCCGCACTGCTTACAATAGTCGGATACTCTCTTAACGATACGATCGTCATCTATGACAGAATAAGAGAGAACTGGAACAATCCTAAAAAAGGGGCAAGTGTTGTTGAGAAGATCAACACCAGTATAAATGAAACTCTTTCCAGAACACTGCTCACTTCAATAACAACACTTATCGTCCTTGTTGCTCTTCTTATTTTCGGTGGCGGAACAATAAGCGGATTCGCACTTGCCATGACAATGGGTGTAGTTGTCGGAACATATTCATCTATCTTCATTGCATCTCCTGTAACCGTTCTCATTGAAAAATATATGGGAAAGGAGAAAACAGCATAGATGAAAGAAAAATGGCAGATACTGAGGCCTGATAGACAGAAAGTTGATAACCTTTCGAAAACACTGGGTATTTCAAAAACCGTAGCTACTGTTCTTGTAAACAGGAAAATTGACGGTGTTGAATCAGCATCCCTTTTCCTTCAATCAAAGATAAAAAGCCTGCCGGATCCTTTTCTTTTGAAAGATTCGGAACAAGCTGCAGTAATAATAACAGAATACATAAAGCAGAAAAAAAAGATCGTCATTTACGGCGACTACGATGTTGACGGGATCACTTCGACTCTGATAATGTACCAGTTCCTTACCCATGTCGGCGCCAGGGTCGATCACTATATTCCGCATCGTCTTGAGGATGGATACGGACTGAACACATATACACTTGAAGAGATAGCAACTAACGGTGGCGAACTTGTCATCACAGTTGACTGCGGCATAACAAGTGTCGATGAAGTGAAATATGCAAAAGATCTCGGGCTTGAAACCATAATTATTGACCATCACCATGTCGGCGAAGAAATACCGCCGGCTGTTGCTATAGTCAATCCGCATCAGCATGACTGCCCTTATCCATTCAAAGAAATGGCTGCTGTTGGTGTCGCATTTTCTTTTCTGATGGTTTTAAAGAAAGTTGTTGAAAAAGATGGTTTTTTCAAAGGAGCACTGCCCAATCTTGCTGAATATCTCGATATCGTCGCAATGGGAACTGTGGCTGACATGGTGCCGCTTCTAGATTCGAACAGGATCTTTGTCAAGCACGGTCTGACCCAGATGCAGAAAAACAAAAGACCGGGACTTCTTGCCCTTGCAAATGTATGCGGACTGAAAAATCTAAAAGAGATCACTCCCGCCGTAATAAGTTATAAAATGGCTCCCCGGCTCAATGCGGCGGGTAGGATCGGAAATGCCATAAAGGGTCTTGAACTCATTGAATGCACCGATTATGAATCCGCTTATAAAATGGCGGAAGAGCTTAATCTGACAAATGAATACCGTCAGCAGCTGGAAGCTGAAATATTCGAACAGGCAATGTCAAAGGTTGAGAACAGTGATATTATCGATACAAAAAGTGCTATAATTCTCTACTCTGAAAAATGGCATCCCGGAGTAATCGGCATCGTTGCTTACCGTCTAGTTGAGAAATACTATAAGCCAACGATCATGATCTCGGTTGAAGACGGAATCGGTCGCGGAAGTGCAAGAAGCATACCTCAGCTGCATATTTATAACATACTCAAAGAACTCAGCAGCTACCTCGTACAGTACGGCGGTCACAAATATGCTGCCGGTCTCACTATAAAAGAATCAAACATTGAAGAGTTCATTGAAAGATTCAACGGTATGGTCGATACTGCTCTTGCTCAGGAAACCTATAGCCAGTCAACCGATATTGATGCTGAACTTCCGCTGAAAGAACTTACACCCGATCTTATTGTGGCCCTTTCAAAACTTGAACCGTTCGGAATGAACAATCAGGAACCTAATTTTCTGGCAACAAATGTGCAGATCATAAAGCAGAGTGTCATCAACCGGAGTCATCTTCACTGGAAACTTGGTGTGGCTGATTCAACAATGACATTCAACTCGATCGGTTTCGGACTTCTTAATGAAAAGGACTCACCGAACACTGGCGACCTTATCGACATTATATATTTCCCCAGGATAAATACTTATGGCGGGAATATTACTCTTCAGTTATATATCAAGGATTTCGTATTTTCTGAAAAAAAGGATTGATCAATCTTCCCTTGTTCTGAACACGAGGAACATTCCGAATACCATGGCAATGATTACTGCTAAAGGACCTTCTGTTTCTTCAACGACGGTTAAGGAACACCCTCCTTTCTTGCCCGGCTCATCAGTCACACATGTATTAGGATCGGCATCATCGCATAAATATTTGAATTCCTTGGATGAAACAGGAAGTTCAGCAATTTCTCTATCTTCAGTCAGACTGACCTTGCTGATCGTAATCTTGGCTTTGTCACCTTCTTTCATCTTGAATCCGCACTTGAAAAGAAGGTATTTCTGCTCATCTTTACTGTAAGAAAGAATGCTGTCCAGAGAACTGATCGTAAAAGATGTTGGATTTTCGAACTCAGTTATCTTCTGGATAAGAGTGTCTTCGGGATCGTGTTCACCGTTACCGTTATCATCAAGTATCAGTGTCACTGATTCGATCCCCTCACCGAATCTTGCAAAACCTGTGCTTGATTTTATGAAGATCGATTTTATCGCATCACCGCCTTCCATGGATTTTGTTCTGACCTGAAGAACCGGGTTATCCTTGTTCATTTCTTTAAAAGAAGGAACCTGCGGGTCGTTTTCGCCTTTTGTAAATATGAAACCTTCCGGTGGCTCGAACCTGAATGTCGCGAATTCAAAACCCTCTCCGGAAACGACAGGTTCACCTGAATCGCTGATCCTTATTGCCTCCTTGTTCTGTATTTCAGCATAAAAACTGCCTGCTATACCTGATGTTATATTGGTTGAAACATCTGCAACAATTATGAAGTTGTTCTTTATTCCCGAAGCTACCGCCCTCTTGCCTGTATCAATGATATCAAACTGTGCATAATTATCTCCGGTCAGCGCATTTGTTTTTGCAAGCTCTGTCTTCGAATCTGAATATGCTCCGTTCCCGTTGTCATCGGCAATGAGTCTGATGTTGGATATTTTAACATCTGAATCGTATGTAAATCTCACCGCTACACCTTCAAGATCATAAGTTTTCCCGGTGTCACCTTCAGATATGAGATAAAACTGTCCGACAACAAGATCCTTCTTGGGTGAAGGGATTATTATCGTTGTTGATGAATCAGGAGAGTTTAAACCTTCTCCAAATGACACCTGAGCATCTTTTGTTTTATCTTTGGGCTCCTCAACGCATTGATTATCAATGCACTTTTTACCGTCCTTGCAGTCCTTGTCTTCTTCACAGTAATCATCCGTACCTTGTCCCACGCCGCCGCACTGAGCTTTCGGGGGAAGACTGCATTCTGTAACAGCGGGACAAGTGCCGTTCTTAAGACGCAGCGCGATGTTGCTGTTTGTGCTGTAAGGAAGTTTACCTGCATCTGTGATTATTGCACTGTTCCTTATTGTTTCATGTTTAGGAAGACCGGCTTTCGGTCTTACAACAAATCTTATCATGACTGTGTCGGGACAATCCATTGTGGTTTTATCGCAGTAACCCATGAGATCAGAAACCTGCTTTGCTGTCGCGAACGGAAAATTTCCGTCAACATCATCAACGGCTTTCCAGTCAGTTCCCAGGCCATCCTTAAAAACTGTTGCTATTTCCGTTGTCCCCTTTTCATATTCGACATTTGAAGGAAGTGTGTCCTGAACCGTTACATTTTCAGCAAGATTTTCACCCCAGTTCTGCACTTTTATGAGATAG
>Ga0116156_10003046_pt1 | contig 14844 bp, 5 predicted proteins | sample AD_UKC045_MetaG_FD_89891 | JGI IMG/M metagenome (GOLD analysis project Ga0116156, IMG submission 89891) | Active sludge microbial communities of municipal wastewater-treating anaerobic digesters from USA - AD_UKC045_MetaG | ecosystem: Engineered > Bioreactor > Anaerobic > Digestate | place: USA... | reverse complement strand
GGCCACCACAGTATCCGCCACCGGATACTGTGAGATGATCTGCCCAATCGGTACGGTTTGGCTATATTCTTGAGTGACGGAATCTATCACCAGCCCTAACACAGCCAAGACGGCGGCCGCTTGATCCTGTGTTTTACCGGCAAGGTTCGGCACGGCTACGGTGGTGGGTACAAACACCGCAATCAATTCACGGTTCTGAGTCATGGTTCCAGAAATAGTGAGGGAAGCGGGATCTTGACCGACAGGTACATCGCCCTGCCAATGCTGGAACATGGCGTCTGCGCCCGGCGTGGCCGTCACTTCAAAAGGGGCACCGTCCAGGAACCAGTGCTGGCCTGGTGTTGGGACGGTGTTGCCATTTCCAATCGCCTGAAGATACAGATACCAGACTCCTGGTGCGAAATGGGCGGTGAGTGACCGGTCTTGGTCCATTAAAATGATCGGATTCGGATCAAGGGGATTCATATTTACAGGAAGATCGCCGGACCAATGGTCGAAGACGCCTGTCCCATTCTGAACGGCATGGATGGTGGGCGTGGCGCCCGCGGAGTATCGGGTAACACCCTGAGGAGAGGTGGTTCCGGGGGCGCCGGCGGTATTGAGGGTCAAGGTGTAACCAGTGGTGGATACATGCGGCGTTATTGTTTTGTTGCCGTCCATCACGAACTGAACGGTTTTATCAAAGGAGTTGACATCACCGGTCCAGCCACCCCAGTACATATTGTCATCTGGCTGTGCTTCTATAAAAGTGTTTTGACCTGCAAAATAGGAATACACGCCTGGAGGAGGCGATATTTCCGCCGTGCCGCCACCTTCAATTATATTCACCGTTAGCGTATATTCGCCTGGTGTAAACTCCGCAGTGAGTGCGCGATCACGGTCCATGGTAATGTACAGATCAAACTGATAAGGATCCATGCCTTCGGGTATATCGCCTGTCCACCGATAGAAGGCATCGCCACCGTTGACCAGACTTGCCTCAAGAGTACAAGAGGCGCCGTTTGAAAAGGGATAGGTTCCTGGCAAAGGAGATATCGAGCCATTGCCAGTATAGTTGACCGTCAAATGCCAGACCGCCGGAACGAAATGTGCGGTAATGGTGCGGTCTTGGTCCATGATGAGTTCCAGGAACCCTTGGTTAGGATCGCCTCCGCCGATATCTCCACTCCAATAACTGAAAGCCCAACCGCCCGTGCTCATTTCCGCCTCCACAATGGCATGGGTGTCCAGGGCATAGGTGTGTACCGTTCCCGGTGCAGGGCTTCCTGAAGGAGAAGTGCTTCCTTCCCCATCGATGATGATGGTCAAGGTGTGGGTTTCCGGAACGAAGTGTGCGGTGATATTCCGGTCCTGATCCATGGCAACCACCAATTCCGGATTGTCTGGATCCGCTTCTGGTGGCAGATCGCCGCTCCAATAACCAAAGACAAGACCCGATGGAGAATACGTGGGATGAAGGGTCACTTCAGAGCCGCCAGCGAATTGGTAATCCCCCGGAGTGAAATTCAGTGTGCCTTCGCCTTCTATCCCGACACTCAATGTATAACCGGAGGCGGCAAACGTGGCGGTGAGCGATTTATTGCCGTCCATGGGCAATTGGAGGTAGTAGTTGGCGCCGGTATAGTCGCCGCTCCACCCGGCGAAATAGCTTCCGGGGTTGGGGAGGACGTTAATTTCCGCATTCCGGCCATCCAGATAGGAAAACACGCCCGTGCCAGGCAATATCGGTCCGTCGCCTTCACCTGCCTTGGCCAGAGTCAGGGTCCAATCTCCGGGAATAAATTCCGCCGTGATGATTCGATCTTGATCCATCATCATACATTGTTGGGTGCTGGTGGGAAATGCATTTGGGGCAAGATCGCCCGACCATTGAGAAAAGGCATCACCGCCATCCAGCAAATGCGCATATACGCAGGCCTGCGTTCCGTCCATGTAGCCATAGACACCAGGAACAGGATCCGTGTCTCCGTTGCCGGTGGTCTGCACGGTCAGGGTCCAGTCCATCGTGACAAATACGGCGGTAATGCTGCGATCCTGATTCATCAGGAGGTCTATCTCGGGCTGAGTTGGATCAATCTCTCCGATATCGCCTTCCCAATGGCTGAAGGCGGCGCCTGGATTTTGCATGGCTGCAATGCGTTGGACAAAACCATCTGTTAACGCATAAATACCTTCTGCGGGGCTGGTTATGCCATCGCCAAGCACGGAAATAGTCAACGTATGCTTATGTACAACAAACACTGCTGTAATCGTCCGGTCCTGGTCCATGGTGATAGTAAGAGCGGGGGACGAGGGATCCTCGCCTGCCGGGATATCGCCTTCCCAATGGTCGAATACCCACTCATCAACAGGATACGCCATCAGGGTGAATGACACACCTCCCGCAAATCCCATGGTTCCCGTGGAAACATTCAGCCTTCCACGTCCGGTAATGGACGTCGTCAAGTGGAATCCGGAGGAAGTATAGTGCGCCGTGATAGACTTATTCCCGTCCATCATGACTTCCGCATAGGGCGAATAACCGCTGGCATCGCCTGTCCATCCGGCAAAATAGTTGCCTGCGCATCCCTTGGCTTCTATCACAGCGACGCGGCTGTCAAGGTACGAATAGTTTCCTGGAGCAGGGAATGGCGCACATTCCTCATTGTTCGAGCCTTCCGAAGCAAGGGCAAGTGTCCAGTCTCCCGGAACAAACTCCGCGGCCATGGTACGGTTTTGGTTCATCGTTATTATTTGATCCAAGCTTTCCGCGTCCGCATTAGGCATTAAGCCGCCGGTCCATCGGTGAAAGGCGTCTCCTCCACTTATCAGTTGCGCGGAAACCAATTTCTGTTCACCATTCAGGCATCCATAGATGCCGGGAACAGGATTCGTTGCGCCATTTCCGGTTTTTTGCACCGTTAATGTCCAATCCGCAGGACTGAAGAACACAGTTACAGTGCGATCCTGGTCCATTGCGATTTGGAGAAGAAACTGATTTGGACTGCAATACCCAATATCTCCTTCCCAATGATCGAAAGCAGAATCCAAATCAGGTATCGGGGAGATCTCAACAACATCGTCATGGAATAACTGATATGTACCCGGCAATGGATTGGTGGTTCCCGATCCTGTGCCGGCGGTGGAAATCGTTAATTGCTGGGGTTGTGCGAAAACGGCACTAATATATCGGTCCCGATCCATCGTGATCTCAAACGAAAGGGCGTCCGGTTCCATGGCCTCCGGGATATCGCCCTTCCAATGCTTGAAGACCCAGCCTGTGGCTGCCTCTAAAACTTCTAGCGTGATCAGCGATCCATGTGCAAACCAGTGCTGACCGGACGTCAGGTTAAGAGTTCCCTGTCCTTCCTTTTCTAAAAACAGTTTATGTCCTGTTGTTTCAAAATGGGCCGTAATGCTTTTATCCCCGTCCATAGGAATGATAATGGTGTGGTTCTGGCTGGTGACACTGCCGGTCCAGCCGCCAAAGTAAGACCCCATGTTCCAGAAGGCCTCGGCAGTCACGATGGCATTTTGCCCGTCAAGATAAGAATACACCCCAATGTCAGGGGTAACAGATCCATACCCCGAGCCTGCCCTGGCAATTGTCAGGGTCCAGTCGCCAGGAACGAATTCCGCCGTCACGGTATGGTTGCCGTTCATGACCAATTCCTGCGAGGGATTTTCAGGATCTTCAAAAATCCCGGTTTCTCCCATCCACCGGCTAAATGCATCCCCCTCCGGCAAGAGGACCGCTTCAAGCGTGGCCGTCGAACCATCCGTGTACCCATGGATGCCGGGCGCCGGCTGGGTTGTGCCATTGCCTGATTTTTGAATGGTTAGTTGCCAGCCGCCTGGAACAAAAATGGCGGTCAACGAGCGATTCTGCGACATCAATGGTGTGATTGCCGGGGAGTAGGGATCGATATCGTAGATATCCCCTTCCCAATGGTCAAACGACGAACCGGCGTCTTGAATCGCGGTTACTGAAGCCAAATGATGGGGGTAAAAGGAATATATTCCGGGCGCCGGATCGGTCGTGCCTTGGCCCATACCATCCACGCTGAGAGTGAGTTGGAATTCGGTTGGAAGCCGAAATGCGGCGGTGATTGAGCGGTCCTGATCCATGGTGACTTGAATTGCCGTGTTGAAGGCGTCTGCGCCGCCGATGTCGCCCCGCCAGCGGTCAAATATATCGCCATCCGTTTCAACTACTGCTTGAAGATCAATCACCGTGCCTGAAACCAGGCCGGTTGATCCAAGTGGAAAGTTTATTCCCCCGTCGCCAATAGTATTCAGCGTCAGGACATACCCGCTTGTTTCAAACGTGGCGGTTACGATCTTGTCTGTATCCATGGTCATCGTCTGAAAGGGATTAGAACCAACAACATCACCCTGCCAGCCGCCAAAAAAACTGCCCGGATCGGGCGTTGCGGAAATCGATGTCAGAAAACCATCTATAAAAGAGTACACCCCTGGTTCAGGATCGGTGTTTCCTGAACCCGCTCCACTTCGCTGCATGGTAAGAAGATGATCGCCGGAAGGGAGAAATACTGCTTCGATGGATTTGCTACAGTCCATCGTTATGGTGATCTGTTGCCCGGTGCCGTTGATATCCCCCGCCCAATGGTCAAATGCCCATCCGCTCCCATTGATGGGCAATACAGTAAGTTCCACCGTATCGCCTTGTATGTATTGATGCGTCCCAGGCGCGGGGAGGGTATCTCCCGTACCCGTCACGGTTATTGTTAAAGTCACTTCCATTAGACAACTGCCCTCAGGGGATACGTAGCTTGGATAGTTAAACTTGGCCCGGAATGCAGGGAGTTGATTGCACAGTGCATCCCACGAAAGAGGATTGTCATCAAGAAAGCATTTGTCCTCGCCCCCAATGTTCGGATTGTCCACCAACGTTTGGATATCGGTGATATTATTGTTGCCCAACTGAAGGGTTTCAATCGCAGTTAAGTTGGCCAGGACAGATAGGTCCTCGATGTTGTTATGGGCAAAACTGACTGTTTTGAGCGCGGGCAGGGGGGGCAGACCGGAAATATCGGATATCCCGGAACGATAGAGTTCGAGCCACCGGAGTTTATTCATGCCGGCAAGAACACTCAAATCGGTGGTCACCGGAGGGGTTCGGGTGATATACAATTCCACCATATCGGGAAAATTCACCACAACACTGAAGTCGGTAACACCACAGTTTTCCAATCCTAAACCTTGCAGGTGGATAAGTCCGGACAGGCTGCTCGCATCCGTGACGCCAGGTTCATCATACACCGCAAGTCCGTTAAGTTGCGTCATAGGCGCAATAAGGTACATCTCTGCATCGCTAAAGCCGCAATTGACCGTTAGGAAATCTTCCAATGTGTCCGAACAACTACCCAAGGGGCTCCAATCTTCGATCGGACATTGTCCTAGTGAAAGTTGGGCCAGGCATGGCATTTCGTTTATCACAGCAATACTCGTCACGCCATTACACCCTACCAGCCCCAGCGAGGTGAGGTTGATCAATCCGGCCAGCGGCGACAAATCCGAAAAAAGATTCATGTTGTTAAGATGTGCCGGGTTCCAAAAAACCGAAGTATGGAAATTGCCTCCTCCAAGTTCGAGCGCGGTTAACGCTGTCAAGCCCGCAAGAGGCGAGAGGTCCGCAATCAGGTTTTTCCCAACATCAAGCGTTGTCAGAGCGGTACAAGCCTGCAACCCCGTCAAATCTGTAATGTTCATTTCATGCGCTCTTAATTCGGTAAAAAGGGGATTCGACAATTCGGTGTCTTGAGGCGGGTCGCTCAACGTAACGTTGGTGGCGGCCTCCCACTGCACTTTAACCGCATTGAGTAAGGTGGTGTCATTGAATATTACAGCATCTGACCAGCAAAATCCGTGGATGGAAGTCAGCAAAACAAAAATAATGTATGGAATGCGATTAAGCATAAAAAATACTCCCTCCCCGGGGTTATACTTCTATTCATTTATCTCCCATAGAGTACATCTAACCTACATTTTTTCAAACCATCTGAAAAAAGTCAATGTAAAAATACTAAAAACGAGCATCCTGCGGGCGCGCGACGGTCCATGGGAAGTCAAAATTACAAGAAAACTATCATAGGGCAGGCCCGGTGCAGAATCCGTCCTCGGTAGCGTCCTCCGGGCAGTAGTGATAGCCGCCGGAATTATAGAACTGGATGATGCGCAACAACTCGCTCAGGCCGATCAACCAATCCTGCGGGTTGTAATCGCTGCCGTGTGGGGCACAGGTCTGATCACCGGGACCCGGCGCGTAGCCGTCTTCACCCGCCGCATCACAGTGATACCCGCCGGAATTATAGAGCTGAATTACCCGAAGGAGTTCTGACAGATTAATCCGATTGTCGCCATTCTGGTCGGCTGTATGCAGGCCATCATTCACTTCGCCTTCGAGGATGCCTTCTTCATCCCCTTCCACGGGCATCCCTTCCACATCCCCTTCAACGTATCCTTCTTCCAGGCCTTCAAGTACACCTTCGGCTTGTCCTTCCACCTCGCCTTCAACAATGCCTTCTAAATTCCCCTCTCCTTCTAACTGGCCTTCGGCAATTCCTTCCTCATGGCCTTCTTCCATACCTTCGGCTTGTCCTTCCGCCATACCTTCACTCTGACCTTCTTCCAGGCCTTCGGTCACCCCTTCAAGTACCCCTTCGGCTTGTCCTTCACCTTCACACCCGCTGCCTAGAGTGTCCGCGGCAAGGCGGAACCCGATGATGTTGGTCGCATAGCCTGGTTCGGTGGTATCGCGGTTCGCCGACCGGCAGTGGAAGCCGAAGCCGCCCCACGCACCGCCCCGTAACACACGGAAAATGCCTGTTGGGGTTTCCCAGGCACTCCCGTCACTGGGCGCACCCGTATAAGTATTATGCCACCAGTCCTGGCACCACTCGTACGCATTCCCGCTCATGTCATATACTCCCCATCCGTTGGGCAGCTTCATCCCAACCCCATGGGCGTATCGTTCGCCCACGTTCTGAGCATTGCCGTACCACCATGCATACGCGTCACCCACCGTATAGCCCGGATCGTCGCCCCAGTAGAAACGCGTCGTGGTCCCCGCCCGGCACGCATACTCCCACTCCGCCTCGGACGGCAGGCGGAACGTCAAGTGTGTGTACGTGTTTAATGCGGCAATAAAGGATTGTGCATCCTCCCATGACACCCACACCGCCGGGGAATTGGGATCGTCAAGCACATAGGCCTGCCCTGACCACGGCTCCGTCCCCATCATCGCCGCCCACTGCGCTTTTGTCAGTTCATACGTGCCCATCCAGAAACCAGGCACCGTCACCCAATGCCGCGGATCTTCTGCGGCATCGCTGTCCTGCTCCCCTGCCGAATTCCGCCCCATCATAAACGTCCCGGCAGGAATCCAGACCATGAATAATGGCACATCCCCCGGAAGCATAATCACCCCACATTCTCCCTCCCCTTCAACATCTTCTCCCTCAAGGTTTCCCTCGCCTTCCATCATGCCCTCTAGGGATCCTTCACTGATACCTTCAAGCATGCCTTCCCCGGACCCTTCCATCATCCCCTCTTCGCTCCCTTCACCTTCCACAACACCTTCCTCCTGGCCCTCAATCATACCCTCGGGTTGGCCTTCCTCAGGTGTGCCTTCGGTTCCACCTTCCCCTTCGGATACTCCCTCACCTTCGCCTTCTGAAACACCTTCCCCCTCTTCCGGCGACCCTTCGGGAGGCATACCCTCACCTTCTTCCGCCGGGACAAAGATGACGGTGACATATCGGTTCTGGTTCATGGTCACCTGGATATGCTGGCTTAGAGGGTTTTCGCTGTCAATGTCACCTTCCCAGTGGTCGAATTGTGAATCAATCAGAGCAACGGCCTGTAAATCAACTACCGCGCCGGACACATAGCCGATCAAGGGCCGGTTGTGAAAATTTTGAATATAACCATTCCCATAAACCGTCAGATAAAGGGTAAACCCCGTTGAAACAAATCGTGCTGCAACCGTCTTGTCACTATCCATGGTCAGAGGAATATTTTCGACGACGTATCCGGAGAGATCGCCTTGCCATCCTCCGAAAAAACTCCCAACTATTGGAAAAGCCGAAAACATGACGGTTTGCCCGGTCATGAAAGAATAGTTTCCTGGAGCGGGGATGATCTTTCCCATCCCGGTGCCTGTTTTTTGCACTGTCAACGTGTGATCGCCAGGTGTCACAAACACTGCTTCAACGGTTTTGTCAGTGTCCATCAATACGCTAATGGCTGTGTCGGTTCCGCTTCCATCGCCTGCCCAATGCTCGAAGGCCCAGCCGCTATCCGTGGCGTGGAAGGCACATATTTGCGAAAAACTCCCGCGCGCAACACGATGCACTCCGGGTTCCGGTGAGGTGTTTCCGGTGCCATTGACCGTGATCGTCAGATTGAAGGTATCGCCACATATTGCGTTCTGCTCTAGCTGCAGGGCAGGCGCCAGCGCGGTAAGCTGGGCCAACTGATTTTCCTCACAGAACGGCGAACCCGCGTAGAATTCATTGAACCCCATGTCCAGAAATTGAAAATTGGCAATGCCTGAATTGTCGAGCAATGGCTGAATGCCGGTAATCTGATTCTTTTGGATTTCCAATTTCTTTAAATTTATGCACGAGGCCAATGCGGAGATGTTCGTTATGTTGTTTGACGAAATGTCTAAGGCCTGGAGCATTGTGCAGGAAGCCAATGCATCAACATTTGTAATCTGATTATCCGACAGATCCAGTTTCGTCAGCCCCGTGCAAGAAGCCAAGGCGCTGATATCCGAAATTTGATTGAACTCGATCCCGATGTAGGGAACACCAGAAAGACCGTTGAACCCAGAAATGTCCGTTATCTGATTGCGGGTGAACTCAATAAACTGCAGGCCGGTTAACCCCGAGAGGTCGGGGACGGACGCAACTGGATTCCCTTCCACCTCCAACATTTGCAGGTTGGTGTAATTTGTGACCACACTGAGGTCTTCAACCCCTGTATATCCCAGAATGAACGCCAAAGTAAGGTCGAACCCTGTAAGACTGCTGATATCAGTGATATTAGGTTCATGGTCTATGCAGAGGGCTTTTAAATTATGCAAGCTGTTGATGACGGGCAGGTCAGACTGTTTCAAGCCACAGTTGATAATGGCCAGAGCGAACATGGACTCAGCACGATCCGACAGGGGGGAAAAATCAGAAATCGGATTGGCCGCAAGCCATAAAATGGACAAGTTACTCATTGCACTAATTGTATCGATGCAGGATAACGCGGTATTGCCTGTAAGGCTCAAGTATTCAAGATTAACCAGCCCTGCCAGCGGTGAAATATCGGAGATTAGATTCGTGCCAGTGAAGGTGGCGTCGAGATTGTCATTCATTTCGAACAGATTGATCCCAAATCCCAGGTCTAGTTTGGTTAGGCTGGTCAGACTGCTCAGGGGGGTAATATCGGCTATCTGATTCACCCCTACGTTTAAATCGGTTAACGCTGTACAGGCTTCCAATCCTGTCAGATTGCTAATCCCAAGATCTCTCGCCACCAGACGCGTGAATAGAGGATTGGCAAGCTCGGTGTCTTCCGGCGGATTGCTTAGGATTAGTCCCGTCGCGGCTTCCCATTGGACCTTTACGGCATTTAGCAACACAGGGTCATTAAAGGGAACAGGATCAGACCACCCTCTTCCGGTCATACTCAGTACCGAGAGAATTAGTGCACATACTGTACGTTTGGACATGTACCGCCATCCCCGCAACATTTTTCGTATCACCGCCCATGTTAAAGGCTCTGTTTCAATTCTCCCATAGACCTTCTAAAAAAACAATTGCTTTCCTAAGTTATTGTTGCGATACAGTCAAATATAAATAGTCCCATAGCGGCAAACCAAGGTGTGGCCAAAAGGAGAACGGCTGCTGTCCTGAAAAAAAGGGATCGGCCTGTGGTGGGAACCAGACTAATCCCAGTGCCCGTGATGATGGCCACAACGACGGCGGCGGGGGTAATCCATTGCCAACTCAAGGGGGTCCATCCCGCGAGATCCCCAAAGGAAATGAGAAAAGCGGCCAGGAATCCATAGAGCGCCCCGAATACAGCGCCCATAGGCGTGGCAAAGCGCACGAAAAGTGCGAAGAAGAACAGGCTGAAGAGAGGCCCGATAAACAGGTTGCTGGTTTTATTGGTGATTTCGATCAGGTTGCCAGGCACCCGCGCGACAACCAGGCTGAGCAGAATCGCCACGCCGCCCACAAGACAGGAGGTCCGCCGTGCCAAGGCTACTTTTCGAGCCTCGGAATCCGGATTTTTCCCGAAATAGCCCAGAATGTCGGTCGTAATAACGGTACAAGAAGCATTTACACCGGAACTGAGGGAAGACATGGCGGCGGAGAGCATCGCGGCCATGATTAGACCGGCCATGCCGAATCCGACGAAGTTCACGATGAAATGCGGAAACAACAGATCCGTATTTTCTTGCAGATTCCGGGTGGGCGTCAGGTATTCGGGATATGTACGGAAAAATCCCAGAATGGCGAACCCCAATAAAGCCAGCAAAAGGGTGGCGGCGGCATCCGCGCAATTATTGATCAGAAAGGCGCGGCGGGCGGCTTTGACGTCACGCGTGGAGAGATAACGCTGGATGGCCATTTGATCGGAGCCTGCCGTGCAAATCCACCAGATGGCCGCAACAATAATGCTTCCCACCACGGTCACCCGAACCCGGGGATCGGGACTGAAAAACGGCTGAACGTCCCAATTGGCGGCCCACTCCGTGGGAAACCATCCCACACCGCCCATTTTTATGGTGACTAGGAGGATGGTGATGATAGCGCCCATGAACATGATGACTGCCTGAATGACATCGGTAAGCACCACGGCGCGTAATCCGCCCAGGGAGGCGTAGAGCACCGTGATGGCGCCCAAGGTAACAGAAACATACGGCGCCGCGGATTCGCGGAATCCCACGGCCTGCACCACGACACTCGAAGCAGTAAAGATAACAAGCCCCATCCAGACAAGGCGGATGAGGAGGAAAATGACGGAGCCCATGAGCCGCACGGGCCTGCCGAGGCGCGTTTCCAGTAGTTCATAGGCGCTGGTAATCGGAAGACGCGCAATACGCGGTATCAAGAGATAGCCCGCGACAAGATAGATGATGGGAATGGACGCGATGGAGGTGAGATAGATGGGGCCGTGTTTCATCATTTCCCCGGGCACGGCCAGATAACTTATGGTGCTTATCATCGTGGCAAACAGTGACACGCCGATCATCACGGAACCCATGCGGCGTCCGCCAAGATAATATTCTTCCGAAGTTTTCGTCCGGCGCGCGAAATAGATTCCAATCCCCACCATTCCCACGAAATAGGCAATTACCGCCGCCCAATCCAACACGCTCAAGCCGCCCCGAAGCCCTGCCGCGGGTGCGGCTTCCTGGGCGGACACGGACATGCCCGCACACAGGGCTCCTGAAAGGATTAACCATCGGGCTGTTTTTACTGGATTCAAGCGTTGGATAGTTCTCTCGCGGCGCACGGACATATCCTGGTTTTGGGAAGGCGTCATCCCATCCACGATCATTACCGTACTAAACAGAGGCGCGGTATGCAAGCCGGTGTGTCTTGAGTAAAGCCCTTTGTGCCCGGGGCACAATCGTGGTTTTGAACACCTTCTGCACATTTGGTATGATAAAAAGACTCTGAGGATTCGATAATGAGAAAAATGCTTTGTTCCAGTCTTGTTTGTCTGTTTGGGTTAGCCACACTTGCCGGATGCGGGATGGCCGGCGGCAAAACGACGTCGGTAACCATTAAATTCCTGGCACAGGACCAAACACCGTATCAAAAGGTTCCTGTCGCAGTCCATGTTATGGATGCCTCCGGGAAAGAGGTGCATATTGAAAAATCTGTTACGGATGAGAACGGCATTGCCTTGTTCAAAAATCTGCCGGTGGGCGACTACTCACTGTTTGCCCAGAATATTGGCATAAAAAAAGGCTGCTCAATCGGCATCAGTTTGAACGATTTTACCGGCCCCCAAAAAGGGGCCATGGCGGGCGTGTGCATACAGTAAACGTCCGTAAAGCAACTCTCCATCCTGGATTCGTGTCAAAACCTGGAAAGAATATACATGGCAAAACGTCCTGTTCGGGTAATTACGTTTGATCTTTGGGATTGCCTCTTTCAAGATGAGAGCGATGAGCCGAAACGTGCGGCGGCTGGCAGGCCTTCCAAAAGTGAAGAGCGGCGTCAGTTGGTCCATGCCGCCTTATCGAAACACGCCCCCATAGATCGCGGCGCGGTTGACCTGGCCTATGAGGTAACCAATGCCGCGTTTCGCAAGGTGTGGCACGACCAACACGTAACCTGGACCGTCGCGGAACGTTTGAGCGTATTGTTCAGCGGTCTCAAACGCGAATTGCCAAAGGATGAATTCGACGCGCTGGTGCGTCTTCACGAGGAGATGGAACTGGAGTTCCGGCCCAATCCCGCTCCGGGAGCGGTGGAGGCGCTGAAGACGCTCCACGGCAAATACAAGCTGGCAATTGTTTCTGATGCAATTTTCTCGCCCGGACGCGCCTTGCGCGAACTACTCAAAGGCGCAGGCATGTTCGAATACTTTGATTATTTCGTATTCTCCGATGAGATCGGGGTCTCCAAACCGCATCGCGCGGTCTTTGATGCGGTGGCCAAGGCATTTAACGTTGATCTGAGCGATATCGTGCATATTGGGGACCGTCCGCATAATGATATCGGCGGGCCGCATGCGGTGGGTGCGCGGGGCGTATTGCTGACCGTTATTAAAAAACGCGATTTGGAAGGGCATATGCCCGATGCCATTTGTGACGATTATAGTAAACTGGCGGAAATTCTCGCCGGTCTTGAAGCCTAAGAGGAGTAGTAATACATGGGAAAAGCGCCAAAATTTCTGATTCCGGACGGATACAACCTGGAAAGCCGGAATCAATTTAAAGAAGTAGGCATGGAACTCGCCGCCATTCTCTATGCCAATTTGTTGCAGCGCCGGTTGCCGGGCGCGGAATATACGATTTGGTTTAGCAGCGATCCGGGCACGCCGGACATCAGCGATGAAGAACTTTCCGATTATGCGGGTGTGATTTGGCCGGGTTGTAACCTTACTATCTACAATACGGAAGATCAGCGCGTGCAACGGCATATTGATTTATGCCGCCGGGTCTATGATGCGGGAATCCCGCAGTTTGGAAGTTGCTGGGCCATTCAATTGGCGAATTGGGTCGCCGGGGGCATGGTCGAACCCCACCCCAAGGGCCGCGAAATGGGGATCGGCACGAAAATCCGGCTCACGGAAGCGGGCAAAAAACACCCGATGTACGAAGGCAAGCCGGAAGTGTACAGCCATTTTGTCAGCCATGACGATCACGTGACTCGGCTGGCCGACGGGGCAATTTTACTGGCGAGCAACGATTGGAGCCTAGTGCACTCTTGTGATGTGCGGTTTCTCAACGGTTCCTTCTGGGGACTGCAGCATCATCCCGAATACAACCTGCATGAATTGGCCTGCCTCATTCGGGCGCGCGTCGACCGGCTCATTAAATTCGGCATGTTCAAAGATCATGACGATATGCTGCAATACGTGGACAAGCTGGAAAAAGTCTTTGCTGATCCCAGTCTCCGCTATATCCGGTGGCAACTGAAGATTGACGATGACGTGGTGAATCCCGATATCTTTGAACTGGAATTCGCAAACTGGATCAAACACATGATTCTGCCGCGCATCCAGGGCACATAGTCGGCCGGATATATCACTTGACCGCTTCGATGGCGATTACTTCATTTGTTTTTACACAAGCCCCGGACAGAATCCATCCTCCGTGCCTTCATCCGGGCAGTAATGATACCCCCCGGAATTGAAAAACTGGATCAGGCGCAATAATTCAGAGAGGTTGATATACCAATCCTGCGCGTTATAGTCACTGGCATGCGGCATGCACGAGGTGTCACCCTGGCCCGGCGCATAACCATCCTCGGTGCCCGCTTCACAGTGGTAGCCGTCCGAGTTAAAGAACTGGATCACGCGCAAAAGCTCTGACAGGCTGATCTGGCCATTTCCATCTTGGTCGGCGCTGTGTGTGCCTTCTGGTTCTTCACCTTCACCCTCCTCTCCGCCCTCACCTTCGCCTTCCTCTCCACCTTCACCTTCTTTTATGCCTTCCCCTTCCTCTACGCCTTCGCCTTCTTCTATGCCTTCACCTTCTTCTATGCCTTCCCCTTCCTCTACGCCTTCGCCTTCCTCTCCACCTTCACCTTCTTCTATGCCTTCCCCTTCCTCTACGCCTTCGCCTTCTTCTCCACCCTCACCTTCTTCTCCACCCTCGCCTTCTTCTATACCCTCGCCTTCTTCTATACCCTCGCCTTCTTCTATACCCTCGCCTTCTTCTCCACCCTCACCTTCTTCTCCACCCTCACCTTCTTCTCCACCCTCACCTTCTTCTCCACCCTCACCTTCGCCTTCTCCCGCTTCACAGGTTACCGAAAGCTCATAGGGACTTACAGAACCGCCGTAGCCATCTACAACCACGAAGTATTCCCGGCCGGCCACAGCGGGAAAAACGAGTTGCGTGTCGCCGGATGCGACGCACTTCGCCGGCGCGCAGGTATCCTCGATCAAAAACAGGTCTAGATCCGCCACCTTAACCGTCTGAGTAAGAACCACTGTGACGTCCCCATCTTTTTCCGGAACAAAGAGATAGACAGTCTCAGGACCGGATTCATCCCATGTGCTACATGCATATAGGTCAATAAGGGACGGTTGGCCCTGATTTGTACCTTCAAAAGTGTCGTCGCACCAAAGCAAATCTACAGGAACACAAACCGGCTC
>Ga0116156_10003044_pt1 | contig 14847 bp, 11 predicted proteins | sample AD_UKC045_MetaG_FD_89891 | JGI IMG/M metagenome (GOLD analysis project Ga0116156, IMG submission 89891) | Active sludge microbial communities of municipal wastewater-treating anaerobic digesters from USA - AD_UKC045_MetaG | ecosystem: Engineered > Bioreactor > Anaerobic > Digestate | place: USA... | reverse complement strand
GAAGAATTTTCTTTTTAATTCCCCCCTTTGAAAAAGGGGGGTAGGGGGGATTTCTTAGTGCTGTTCTGTATTTCATCGTTTTAGTAAAAAAGATGTCATTGGCAACTAAGTGAAGAATCTCAAACTATGTGGTATCAACGACTTGTGAGATTCTTCGGTTCGCTTCAGAATGACAGAGGTAAAATTATGTCATCTCCATTTAAATAAAGCAATAATTTAATCTGAAGTTTGAAATATCAGAACTCCTGACCCCAAAACGATAATAAAAGAGTTAGGAGATTTGCCTCGTAAAGAATAATTTCGCTTTTAATCTCCATAATAAATTATGGAGTTACTCTAATTATTAGAATAACTCCTAAATTTATTTAGGAGTTATATGTTTGAAATTTTGTGAAATTACATTATTTTTAATATCAGAACTATATTAATTACGAAATACCACACTACGAGGCATCAGGGGTTCTAACCTATCTAACCTATCTAAACTGTCTAACCTATCTAAACCTTATGTCATCTCATTTTTTATAATTTCAACCAACTTAACTAATCATTAAGTTCCAGCATTATAATCACTTATATAATGGAGTTGTTCCGGAGTTAGAGCGTCAATTTTAATACCCATAGCAGCAAGTTTTGTATTTGCAATAAATTCATCTTGTTCAACTGGCAAATCAAGCACTTCAAGCGGAAGTTTGTTTCCTGCTTTATGGTTTTCAACTAAGCGTAAATGGGACATAAACTGATTTGCAAAAGACATATCCATAACTTCAGATGGGTGCCCTTCAGCAGCAGCAAGATTAACTAAACGACCCTGAGCAAGAAGATATAATTTTTTGCCATTCTTGAGAAGGTATTCTTCGCAATTTGGGCGCAAAGTTCTTTTGCTTACAGAAACCTCATCTAATTCTGGAATTTTGATTTCAGCATCGTAATGCCCGGTATTACAAATAATAGCACCTTCTTTCATTGACTCGAAATGATTTTTGCGGATTACATCGCAAACGCCAGTAGCAGTAACGAAAATATCGCCGACTTTGGCTGCTTCGTCCATAGTCATTACTTCGTGTCCTTCAAGCACGGCTTTAATTGCAGCAGTCGCTTTAACTTCAGTGCAAATTGTATTGGCGCCCATTCCTTTGGCGCGCTTAGCAACACCGGAGCCGCAATGTCCGTGTCCAGCGACAACGATATTTTTTCCGGCAAGTAAAACTGAAGTAGCTCTGATAATGCCATCAAGAGTGGATTGGCCAGTGCCGTAAACGTTATCGAAATCCCATTTTGTTTCAGTGTCATTTACAGCATATACTGGATAAAAGAGTTTTTCGCTAGCAGCTCTGGCTCTTAATCTTTGAATACCTGTAGTGGTCTCTTCAGTTCCACCGATAATGAAATTTTTTGCTAAATCTGTATAATTTTCGTGGACAGTGTTGATTAAATCGCAGCCATCGTCTAATGTAAGATGAGGTGGGGTATCAATTGTTCTGTCAATGCACCAGTAAAAGTCTTCTTTATTGTCGTACCATGCAAAGATTGAAATACCTTCGTCAGCAAGAGCAGCAGCTACAGCGTCATTAGTTGAAAGTGGATTACAACCGGACCATGATATTTCTGCACCGGCATCTCTGAAAGTGCGGATAAGGACTGCTGTTTCTTTGGTTACGTGAAGACAGCCGGCAATTCTATAACCTTTAAATGGCTTGGTTTTGCTATATTCTTCTCTTAATTTGGCAAGCACCGGCATTCTTGATTCTGCCCAATCAATAAGTTTTCTGCCTTCTTCGGCTAATTTTAGAGACCTAACGCAGTATTTGCCCGGCACTTCGTCAAAGCTGCCCTGTGCTTTCTTTTGTGGATATTTTGTTTCCGACATTTTTTTTCCTTATTTATTTTTGTAAATTAATTTAAATTCTAATTTTTTAAATTCAATAATTTTTCTAAATTTTCAACATCTAATAAATCTTTTATTCTTCCAGATGCTTCTTTATTTTTAATTAAATCTTCTAAACTAATATAAAATAAATCAATCTTATTATTATTAAATTGATATTGAACTACTTTTCTATGGCTCCAACATTTTTCAAAATCTATACCATCAATCTTATTGATTAAATCAATTCTATTTGGTGGAAATCCAAATTGAACAATTGTACCTTCATTAAAAAATACACTGGTATCTTTAATTCCCGGAATACTATAATTCCAAAACTTATTAAGAGCATTAAATAAGTTATGAACGTTTTTCTTGGAAATTTCATAAAAAATATCAATATCACCAGTTAATCTAATAACTCCATAAAAAATAACAGCTTCACCACCAACAATTAGATATTTTACATTAAACTCATTTAATAAAAACAATAATTCTGTAATATCTTCTGAAAATTTCATTTTATTACGACTTTCCTTGACTTTCTAATATCAATAAATTTGCCGTCATAAACTCTTTTTTTCAATTCAAACGCAATTTCCTGCCTTTGTTCCGGAGTTAGCGAAGCTTGCTGAAGGAAATCGTATTCTTCAGCTTCTTTGCAATTTTTTGCTATATTTACTATTCTTTCCAATTTTAAAATTTAGTTAAAATCATTAAATACCTAATTTGTGAGTACTAAAATTTCAATTATGCCTGTCATTCCGAAACGAAGAGAGGAATTTAACTAGTCAATGATAACACAAGATTTAATATCCTTCGCAATGCTTCAACTTGAAAATTTTACGAACATTCCTAAAATAATTACTTTTTTTACATAATGCTATCACTTAAAGGAAATCTTTCTCAAGTTATTCAATATTTATGTCTTTAAATGTTCTAAAATTCAACTTATCCCGAGGGATAAAATATTTGTAACAATGCTTTTTTTAGTGTTTTTTTATTCCGTAGGAATTAAATATAACTGCTTTTTAATATATAATCCCTACAGGATAAGCACAGTTAAGGATTACACTTGTTACAAATATATAATCCTTACGGGATAAATTCCAATTACTCTAAAATTATTTTCATATTCTATAGAATTACTATTATTTGAATATGAATAGTTTTAGATGGCAATATGTAAGGTGAACTAATAATTAACAATTAATCATTAATCATTAATCATTAATCATTATTCCCCGAACTTTTCTTTCAGCATATCCACTAAATCTAATTTTTCCCAGGGAAATTCTGGTCGGCCAAAATGCCCGTAAGCTGCTGTTTGGCGATAAATCGGTGTGCGAAGATTTAGGCGATATATTATGCCATTTGGTGTTAAATCTATATTTTTCATAATGTAATCAGCTAATTCAGTATCTTTTACTTTTGATGAACCGTGTGTATCAATGTGAATAGAAACTGGTTTTGCAATACCGATTGCATAAGCAAGCTGGATTGTGCATTCTTTTGCGATATTTGCTGCAACAATATTTTTCGCAAGATGACGGGCAGCATAAGCTGCGGAACGGTCAACTTTCGATGGGTCTTTTCCTGAGAAAGCACCACCACCGTGTGGAGCGCGTCCGCCGTAGGTATCAACGATAATTTTTCTTCCCGTAAGTCCGGTATCTCCGTGTGGTCCGCCAATAACGAATTTTCCAGTTGGATTTACAAAATATTTCGTATTGTCGAGATATTTTTCTGGAATAATTTCATTTATTACGTATTTGATTACATCTTCACGGATTTGTTCCTGAGTTGCTTCAGGGTCGTGTTGCACAGCCATTACGACAGTATCAACTCTAAGAATATCTCCGTTTTCGTTATATTCAATTGTTACCTGAGATTTTGAATCAGGGCGAAGATATGGCATTAAAGTTCTATTATTTTTTCTAATATCTGCTAATTTTTTTACTAATTTATGAGCATACATAATTGTTGCTGGCATAAGTTCTTCAGTTTCTTTACAGGCATAACCAAACATCATGCCCTGGTCACCTGCGCCGCCGGTATCAACTCCCTGAGCAATGTCGGGTGATTGATGGTTAATCACGTTAATTACGCTACAGGAATGTGAATCGAAACGATAGCCGGCTTCTGTATAGCCAATATCATAAATAACATTACGCACCAAGCTTTGTAGATCTATATATGTATTTGTTGTAATTTCACCGCCAACCAGAATAAGACCAGTAGAAGCAAAACATTCGCAGGCAACGCGACTTAATGGGTCGTCTTTTAGCATTGCATCAAGCACAGCATCGGACACCTGGTCGCATATTTTATCTGGATGCCCTTCCGATACCGATTCTGAAGTAAATAAATACGTGTTTTTCATACTCATTGTTATCCTCATTTTTGTTTTATATAACTTACAAATTTACCAAAATAATATATTACAAAAAAGCATTAAATAAATAATAAAAAAATAGCTAATTTTGTAAAAAAATTTTTTTATTTTTTAAATTGAAAGGAAAAAAATGCCAGAATTCAAAAATTATATTAACGGACAATGGGTCCCAGCCAAAGCAGGCAAAACTTTTAAAAATATAAATCCTGCAAATATTGAAGATGTAATCGGTGATTTTGCTTTTTCAGAGCAAGAAGACGTAAACAATGCCGTTGCTGCTGCAAAAGCTGCTTATAAAACTTGGAAGCTTGTTCCCGCACCAAAACGCGGCGATATCTTACGTAAAGTTGGTGATATTTTTAATCGCAGAAAAGAAGAACTTGCTCGCATTATGACCCGTGAAATGGGAAAACCAGTATTTGAAACCAAAGGCGATATTCAGGAAGCTATTGATACTGCATACTACGCTGCTACAGAAACACGCCGTCTATTTGGACATACTGCTCCAAGCGAAATGTCTAACAAGATGAACCTTTCATTTAGAAATCCGGTTGGTGTTTGTGGTATTATTACTGCTTTCAATTTCCCAGTTGCAGTACCATCTTGGAAAATTCTTCCAGCTCTTGCTGCCGGCAATACCGTAGTATATAAACCCTCAAAAGATACTCCACATTCGGGAGTAATTTTTGCAGAAATTCTTGAAGAAGCTGGTTTACCTGCTGGTGTTTTCAATCTCTTACTCGGAAAAGGTAGTATGGGCAATATGATGGTTGAGCATCCAGATGTAAATTTAATTGCTTTTACCGGCTCAACTGAAATTGGTTTCAAATTAGGTGAAATCTGCGGACGCACTAATAAAAAATGTTCGCTCGAAATGGGTGGAAAAAATGCTCAAATCGTTATGCCAGATGCCAATTTTGAACTCGCTGTTGAAGGTGCTTTATGGGGTGCTTTCGGAACTACCGGACAACGCTGCACTGCTACTTCACGCTTAATCGTCCATAAAGATTGCTATGATGAATTCATCGGTTTATTAAAGGAAAAAGCATCAAAACTTCGTCTTGGAAATGGTTTAGAGCAAAATACTGACGTTGGACCAGTTATTCACGAACAACAATTGCAAACCTGCATAGATTATGTGAAATATGGTAAAGAAGATGGTGCAAAACTTATTCTTGGTGGCGAAAGAGCAACCGATGGAGATTTAGCTAAAGGTTATTTCTTCCAGCCAACAATTTTCATTGACGTTACAAAAGATATGCGTCTTTTCAAAGAAGAAATCTTCGGTCCCATTCTTTCAGTTTCTAAAGCAGATTCACTCGAACACGCAATCGAATTACAAAATACCTGCGATTTCGGACTCTCTTCATCAATTTACACAAGAAACGTAAATGATGCTTTCCAGGCAATACGCGATATTGAAGCTGGTATTACTTACGTAAACAGCCCAACAATCGGAGCAGAAGCACATATGCCATTTGGTGGTGTTAAAGGTACAGGCAACGGACACCGCGAAGGTGGATGGACAGTATTCGATATCTTTACAGAATGGAAAACTGTTTATATTGATTTTTCTGATAAACTTCAAAGAGCCCAAATTGATAATTATTAATTGTTAATGATTAATTATTAATGATGATTTTATATATAGATTATCCTCCTTCCCAAGTTGCACTTGGGAAGGGAAAGTAGCTGATAATTGTTAATGAAAAATGAAATATCCCGTAGAATTAGTATTGATAGTGAATTTACGGGATATTTTGTTTTATCAGTTTTCTATAAGAGTAAAATAATATTGGGTTTAAATCGTAATTTTATTATTATTGAAATTTATAACATTTTAGTTTATTAGAAAAATGGATGCTAATCCTTACAAATATATAAACCCATTCACAGATTTATTTTAATAACACTAAACAAATTAACAAAATTAATTTTATGACATCACAGGAAATAAGACAATCGTTTTTAAATTTTTTTGTAGAAAAAGGGCATAGCATTGTTGAAAGTGCGCCCGTAATTCCATTTAACGACCCAACACTGCTTTTTACTAATGCCGGAATGAATCAGTTCAAAGATGTGTTCCTTGGAGTTGGTAACCGCAGCTATTCAAGAGCTGTCGATACTCAAAAGTGTATCCGCGTTAGTGGAAAGCATAATGATTTGGAAGAAGTAGGACGCGACACCTACCATCATACTTTCTTTGAAATGCTCGGGAACTGGAGCTTCGGCGATTACTATAAGCAGGAAGCTATCAAGTGGGCTTTTGAATTGCTTACTAAGGTATGGAAATTAGATGTAAATCGTCTACACGCTACAGTTTACAGAACCGATGACGAAGCTTTAGAAATATGGAAAAAATATTTGCCAGTCGAAAGGATCCATCGTTTTGACGAAAAAGATAATTTTTGGGAAATGGGTGAAACAGGTCCCTGTGGCCCTTGCAGTGAAATCCATTACGACAATACTGCTGATCTATCTGGTGCTGCACTCGTTAATGCTGGCACTCCGGCAGTAATCGAAATTTGGAATCTCGTTTTTATCCAATACAACCGTAAACAAGACGGAACTCTCGAACCGCTTACTGCCAAGCACGTTGATACTGGTATGGGCTTTGAACGTATTTGCGCTGTAATTCAAGGGAAATCTTCTAATTACGAAACAGATGTTTTCACTCCGCTAATTAATGAAATCGCAAAATTAAGCAAAAAAGAATACTCACAAGCACTCGAACACACTGACAGCATAGCAATGCGCGTGATTGCCGACCACGTCCGAACATTATCATTTGCTATTGCAGATGGGGCGCTACCGAGCAATGAAGGACGCGGCTACGTTTTACGCCGTATTCTTCGTCGTGCTTCACGTTTTGCACGAAATATTGGTTTCAGAGAACCCGTCATTTATTCTTTAGTCCACATTCTTACTGAAACAATGGGTGAAGTTTTCCCAGAATTGAGAAAAAATCAAAATACTATTGAAAGAGTAATCAGGGCAGAAGAAGAAAGTTTCCTGCAAACACTTGAACGCGGTTTAGACAAATTTGAGCAAATTTCAGAAATTGCAAAAAAAGAAAATAAAAATATAATATCCGGCGCTGATGCTTTCCTGCTTTACGATTCATTCGGTTTTCCTTTGGATTTGACTGAGCTAATTGCCCGCGAAAACAATTTTTCTGTTGATATTCACGAATTTAACGAAAAAATGAAGGAGCAGAAAGAACGCTCACGCAAGGCACGCAAGCAGTTCATTCAGGAGGTAGAGCAGTTCGACCAGCAGCTAAAAAGTGAGTTTATTGGTTATACTGAAATGTCAAGCGAGGCAAACGTTTTGTTTATAAAAGACAATCAAATTGTTTTCAATCAAACTCCGTTTTATGCTGAAAGCGGCGGACAGGTAGCTGATACCGGCAGCATTACTCTTGCTGGCGAAAAGTATGAAGTTACTGACGTCAAGAAGATTGGCGATGCTATTTTTCATTTTTGCGATAGGGACATTGAGCAGCTTGTTGGTGCAAAGGCATTTTTGGAAGTGAACGAAAAGCGTAGAAAAGATATAATGCGAAACCACTCTGCTACTCATCTTCTTCAAGAAGCACTTCTTGAAACTCTCGGTTCACACATCAAACAAGCTGGTTCGCTTGTTACTCCAGACTATCTACGATTCGATTTCAATCACTTTGAAAAATGCTCTCTGGAGGAATTGGAAAAAGTAGAAAAAATTGTTAATGAAAAAATTCTTGACGGAATAAACGTTCAAATAGAAGAGCTTGATTTGGAAGAAGCAAAGAAATATGAAAAAATAAAAATGTTCTTTGGCGATAAATATGGTGACAGAGTGCGTGTTGTTAAAATGGACCCTAAATTTTCAATGGAACTTTGCGGAGGCACCCACGTAAAAAATACTGCTGATATTAGCTTTTTCAAAATCATTTCCGAATCTTCCATTGCTGCCGGTGTAAGAAGAATTGAAGCGATAACCGGTAAGCAAGTGCAGAACTATATTACAGATTTGCAAAGCAAAATTGAGCAAAAAGCTAATGAACAGCAAGAGCTTTTAGAAAAAATCAAACAACTTGAAAAAGAGCTTAACTCTCTCAAAATGCAGGAAGTTGGGAAACAACTTGAAAAGCTAATCGAAAATGCTAATCAATTTGGTGATATTCGAATAATTGCAACAGAAATTCAGGCAGAAGATTTAGACCAGATGAGAAATATTGCTGAAAACCTGCGTAACAGCTTATCTAAAAACGGAATAGCACTTCTTTCAACAATATTAAACGAAAAGGTTCAGCTTGTTTGTACCGTTACAGACGATTTAACAGGTAAGTATCCTGCTTCCAAATTAGTGCTTGCTGCAGCAAAACAGCTTGGAGGCGGTGGCGGCGGGAAGCCACATCTTGCAACTGCCGGCGGAAAAGATATTAGCAAATTACCAGATTTGCTCAGGGGTTTTGCTGATTTAGTGAAAGAGATGTAAAGATTAATGAGTCCACTCTAAAAAGTGTCATACCCGTGAAAACGGGTATCAATAAATCACGCTGGGAATGGATTTCCGATTAAGCGGAAATGACATAATATCTTTTTTAGAGTGGACTCATTAATAATAAAATAATTTCAATGAATAGCAATTTATTATTCTACTAAATATAAGTAACTATTTTTTTAAAATAATCGCTATTTAGAAAATAAATAGAACTGAATAATATGAAACCATGGAGCATATCAACAACAGTAAGAAATCCAGAAAGAATAAGAAGTTTTCTATCTATTCTAAAAAAAATGGAAGGCCAAATTTGGGATAGACCAAATCAAAAGAAATTCCAAATCTTACTTATTCAATATAAAGTATATGGAGCAGGTGAAGCACAATTTTATAAAGATTTAACAAAAGAACAAGTTTATTTGATGGATAATCCTGAACCGATTGAATTTGAAGAAGCTGAAGAAATATTAGACTCAAAAAATTACGTTGGCGGAGGAGATATGAGAGGCAGACAATCATTCAATCCATTAGAGAAAATGGGGCTTGCCTTTCTTGATGATGATAACAAAATACGAATAAGTAATTTTGGAAATTATTTTTTACAGGAAGATTATGATTTAGGAGAAGTGTTTTTCAGAAGTTTTCTAAAATGGCAATTACCAAATCCTGATACTAATGATTACAAAGTTGAACATGGTTATAATATTAAACCTTTTATTGCTACACTACATTTGATAAATAAAGTAAATAAAATATGTAATAATAAAGGAACTAAAGCAAAAGGAATTTCTCGCATTGAATTTATGCTATTTGGACTGACATTATTCAATTTTGAAAAAATACAAGAGGATGCTGAAAATCTTTACAAATTTAGAGAAAAATTTGAAACGCTTAAAACAGACATTGAAAAGAATAAATTAATTGATGATTATATTGATAAAAACTTATCTCATATAGACGGAACAAACAATTTAAATGACTATGCTGATAATGTTATACGCTATTTTAGGTTAACAAGATATATTTATTTGCGAGGAAACGGCTGGTATATTGATTTAGAGCCAAGAAGAATAGTTGAAATCAATTCAATTTTACAAAATGATAATGCTTCTGCTATTGTATTTGAAAATAAAGCTGATTATAGGAACTATATTTGTGATTTAGCACAACCAATACTGCCTTGGGAAAACAAAAATGAACTTATAAAAATTGGTGAAGCAACAGTTTCTGACATTAAACAGTACCAAAAAGAATTAGCAGCAAAAGCAATATATTATCCTACCTTTGATTTAATTGACTTTAAAAATCTTTCTAATGAAAATTTAAAAAGTTTTATTCAAGATATAAGAGATTACAGGAAAAAACTACAACAATTAGAAATTCATCACTACTCTCAACAAACTATAGAAGTCGAAAAGTATTCAATAGAATTAAAAAATATCTTTAAATCAAAAAGTAAAAAGCCAGTTGAACTTGAAAGACTTTGTTCACTTGCATTAATTGCTTTAAATGATGCAATTAATATTAAACCAAATTACCCTGTGGGTGACGACAACGAACCTACATTTACCGCACCTGCAAATAAACCAGATATAGAATGTTATTACGAAACTTTCAATGCAATTTGCGAAGTTACTATGCTTACTAACCGTCAGCAATGGTATGCTGAAGGACAACCAGTAATGAGACATTTGAGAGATTTTGAAAATTCCAACAAAAAGGAAACATATTGCTTATTTATTGCACCTGACTTACATCGTGACACCGTTAACACTTATTGGAATTCAGTTAAATATGAATATGAAGGTATAAAACAGAAAATTATACCTATGACAATCAATCAATTTTTGATTTTATTGGATGCCCTGATTCAAAGGAAAAAAAATGGTAGTAAAATATATCATCATGAAATGAAATTACTATTTGATAGTATAGTTGAAATTACTACAAGAGTTAATAACTCTGATATCTGGTTGGCAACAATACCAGAAACAATAATCAAATGGAAAAATAAAATTATAGCTTAATGAAACTAAATCATATCTACGAAGGAGATTGTATTGAAATTATGGAAAAAGAAATTGATAAAAATTCAATTCCTTTAATTTTTGCGGATCCACCATACAATCTCTCAGGTAAAACTTTAAATCTTGAGAACAATACAACAGGAGGTGCATTTTATAAAGTAAATGAAAAGTGGGATACTTATGATTATAAGGATTACATAAAATTTACTCAAGATTGGCTTAATGCAAGTATAAACGTGCTTTCACCTAACGGTAGCATTTATATTTCTTGTACTCAACACAATATTGGCGAAATTCTTATAAATGCAAAAAAACTTGGTTTCAAATTAAACAACATAATTACATGGTATAAAACTAATTCAATGCCTAACATTACAAAAAGAACATTCACTCATTCAACCGAATTTATCTGCTGGTTTGTTAAGGGTAAAAATTGGGTTTTCAATTATGACCAAGTAAAGAAGTTTAATCCAAATAAAACTAAAGAGGGAAAAGAAAAACAAATGAGAGATTTTCTTGACTTTATTGAATTACCTATTGTTCAGGGAAAAGAAAGAATAAAAGCCGATAATAAGCGTGCTGCTCATCCAACACAGAAACCTGAAAAACTATTAGAACTCATTATTCTTGCATCTTCAAATGAAAATGATATTGTTCTTGACCCTTTCTTTGGTTCAGGAACGACAGGTTCTGTTGCAAAAAGACTTAATAGATATTGGATAGGTATTGAATGTAATCCAGAATACATAAACATTTCTAAAGAAAGAATGAATGAAAAATATACAATTATTTAATGATGATTGCTTGAATATTCTTAAATTAATTCCTGAAAAAAGTATTGATTTGATATTTGCAGACCCTCCTTATAATCTTTCCGGTGAAGGTTACTTGACAACTCAAAACGGTAAAGTTGCAAAACTTAATAAAGGTGATTGGGATATAATTGAAGATATACATAAATTTAATGAGGAATGGATTCAAGAATGTATTCATGTTTTATCTGACACAGGAACAATTTGGATTAGTGGAACTTTGCATAATCACCCTTCAGTTGGTGTTGTTTTAAAAAAATTAGGTCTTTGGATTATTAATGACGTAATATGGTTTAAACGTAATGCAACACCGTTATTATCTAGTAATAGACTTGCTCCATCAACAGAGCTAATTTGGGTAGCAAGTAAATCAAAAAAATACCTTTTTAATTACGATATAGCAAAGAAGATTAATGGCGGAAAACAAATGAAAAATCTTTGGGAAATAAATGCTGAAAGACATAAAACAAAACACCCAACAGAAAAACCTGAAAGTTTATTGCAAAGGATTATTCTCCTTGGAAGCAATGAAGGTCAAACTGTACTAGATCCATTTACTGGAAGTGGTACTACTGGTGTTGTTGCAAAGAAATTAAACAGAAATTTTATAGGTATTGAAAAAAGTAAAGAATATTATGAAATTGCAAAAAATCGGATAGATTATCTGGATGAAGACTTCAAAGTTTTTCATAATTGTATCAATATAAATACCAATAATTATAATTCAGTAGAGAAAGAAAAAAAATTATTTTAATATGTATGACAGTTCTTATGTTATGTTTTGAAAGTAAATTGTTATCATATCGGTCATTGAGCGTAGCAGAAATGACCATTTCTTTACTCTAACTCTTCGAAGCTGCCATTTTTTATTTTCATCAACGTAAATTCATATTCTGCTCTGCACAATTCATCGAATTTTATATAGTTGAATGAACCGCTCATTGTAGAATTTTTTGTAAATTGGAAAACCTCATCACGAGTATATTTAGAGCTATTTGCTGCATTTTTTAACAATAGACATAAATCAATGCATTCGGCAGAAAAGGCAGTAGGGCGGTAACCGTATTCTGTTTGAAATTCTTTGATTAATGAGAAATTGTAATTGATTTTCGGATAAGAAAAAATTAAGCCGTTAGATATGCTATCAGATAGTAGTTTATTAGTCAGAACAGGTCTTGTTCCAATAAATTTTGAACTAATACCAAGAGTTCTAGCTTGATTTAAAATGGTATTGGTTTCAGAAGTAGTAATAAGCACTACCACATCAGGTTTTTTACTTGCAATACGTATTAATTCTTCAGTAAAATCAGTTTTAGAATCGTCATATAATTCAGTAGCAACAACTTTATTTCCCAATCCGTTAATTAAATTGGCATTCCATGATTTTCCTAAATCATTATTAATATACATTACAGCAATTTTGTTATAATCTGATAGTTTGTTTATCAAAAATTCACTTTCATTATTTACTCTTACAGTCATTAAAACAGAAGAAAGCAAATCTGACCTGTTAAAAGCGGTGCTTCCTACCGGAATGTGAAGTAAATTGTTTTGAGCAATTTTTTCAGCTAAATAATTGCTAATCCAGCTTGATAGTGTAACAATTACCGGCTTTTTATCTTCCGCTATTATCAAATTCAAAATTGAATCAGCAGACTCATTTATTCCCTGACAATCGAAGAAGTTAATTTCAAAATTACTATATTTTTTTTGAATTAGCTCTAATGCTTGCTTACATTCAAGTCCATAAATTCTGTAATGACCCGACAAATCTAAAATTGCTGCAATTTTTAATTTCTTTTGTTGCGGATTATTTGTAGAACTATCGTTGCATCCTATCAAAATAATAAGAAAAGATAAAATCAATAAATATTTGTTCATTTTTTTTCCTAATATCAATTTTTTATCTACAAAACTAATTTAAAAAATTAAATTTCAATGGAAAAAAATGTTTTTTCTGTTTCTTTTGTTTTAATACCAAACCGCTAACTATAATGATAATATAATCTGTCTTTCTGAGGCGAATATAAACGATGATGTTTACTTTTGGAGAAATGAACTTTTTAGTCATCCGATGACTTCCGCTTTCATATTTATCATTATAATTTCATATAATACATATAGTTACGTGCTAATAAAACCGAAGTGGTTCATTATGAGAGTAGCGATGAATCTCACAAGTCATTGATACCACATAGTTTGAGATTCTTCGCTTCGCTTCAGAATGACATTATGATTTTGTAATATTAGTTATCGGTTAAATATTAGAACTACTGATTTAATATCGAAAATATGGGATTAAAGTGATTTGCTAAGTTAAGAATAAATTTGCTTTTTTTTCCCAAATAAATTATAGATTTACTCTTATGTTAGAATAACTCTATAATTTATTATGGATTTATATATTTGCAATTTTGTAAAATTACATTTTTTGAATATAAAAACTATATTTATTACGAAATAAAGACCTATGAAGGGACAGGAACTCAGAAATTACCAAATCCTTGTTATTGGATACAAATCAAGTTTTTTATCCTTAGAAATAACAGGTATATTTTCGACCTTTGCTTGTGCTATAATTATTCTATCGAATGGGTCGCGGTGGTGTAATTCTAATTCACTTATATAAGCTGCATGCTTGAAATTTATTTTTAAAAAAGAAAAATGCTGCTTTTGAAGTTCTTCTATAAATTCATTCAAACTGATATTTAAAGATAATTTGTTGATTTTGATTTTTACAGCCATTTCCCAAACACTTGCAACACTGATATAACAAATATTATTTACGTCAGTGATGATTTTATTGGACAACTCTGATAACTGTTTATTACCTTCGCTGAACCAAATAATAGTTTGAGTATCAAGAATATATTTCATATTATATACTCCTTTTCTTCTTTGATTTCATCATTAAAATCTTCTGTAGTTGAGATTTTTCCATAAAGAAAACCTACTTCTCTTTTTGTTAAATCTTTTTTTTGTTTAGATTTAAAAAATAAAAAATCAATAAAAGAAGCGGCTTCTTCTTTTAATTCTTCTGGTAGCAACTCTAACTGGTTTTCCAAATTTTCAATATTCATTTTTTATTTCCTTATTTTCTTTGAATATAAAATAATAACATATTTTTAATTTTCCAATTATTTTTTTTTAATTTAGAACCTCACCTTACGCATTCCCCTCTTGAGAGGGGCTGGGGTATGTTCTTTTTCCTTTTTAAAATAATGAATCTGGGAACAAGATGTAATTCTTTAAACAATGATT
>Ga0116156_10003043_pt1 | contig 14870 bp, 14 predicted proteins | sample AD_UKC045_MetaG_FD_89891 | JGI IMG/M metagenome (GOLD analysis project Ga0116156, IMG submission 89891) | Active sludge microbial communities of municipal wastewater-treating anaerobic digesters from USA - AD_UKC045_MetaG | ecosystem: Engineered > Bioreactor > Anaerobic > Digestate | place: USA... | reverse complement strand
TTTCATCATCCCCCCCTTGCCAAAACCCAACACCACCCCTCTGTCTCCACAACCGTCATTGGACGGGCGAACCCCAGCCAACGCCAGGGCAAGTGGCAAAATCCCCTCAACTCGTCAGCGCTGATTAGCCCCGGCTGCGATTGACAAATATACGAACTCTGTGTTAACTTGGCCATAGCCTGGAAGGGCTTGGGTGTATTCAAAGTGTGGATGGAACTGAATCGAGAAGGAGAGAGAACACCATGCGCAGACTCACAGCAGGGATGGCGATAGGGTTGATTGCCCTTATTGCGGGATCCGCTTTTGCGGAATTACAGAATGTGGAAGTCGGCGGGTCCATTTTCATCCGTGGCAATTATATTTTGAACACGTTCACGAATTTTGGGGCGAATGGCGCTCCCACGCCCGCCACGCGATATCCATATAGTTCGGTTCGCGGACGGCCCATCGGGGGGGTGTTCAATCCGAATGTCATGAGTATTTTTGATTGGGACGGAGCAGGCGACGACGTTTCTTTTGTGGAACAGCGCACGCGCATCCACATCAAATCAGACTTCACACAGAATGTGAGCGCCAAGATTGAAATGGATTCGTATGACGTCTGGGGGGAGGATTTCCGCTCACAAAACTATATTACCGGCGGTGATACCCGCGCGCGAAGCATTGATGACGTGGAAATGTTCCAGGCCTACATCGAAGCGGATCAAATGTTCGGAATTCCACTGCGCTTGCGGGTGGGCCGTCAGGAACTGGCCTTTGGAAGCCAGTGGCTGGTTGGCACACGGGACTTTGCCTTCTTCAAAACCGGCTTGTCCTTTGACGCCATCCGCCTAACCTATAGCCATGATTGGTTCACTATCGACGCCTTTGCCAGCAAATTGGCGGAGAGCATGCGTGACATGTTCCAGAGCGATATGGATTTCTACGGGTTGTACGGTTCATGGATTGGGATACCGGACGTAACCCTCGACCTGTTTTATTTCCTGCTGCGTGACGACACCCGTGGCGCCGATGTGAACGGAAACTGGTTCACCGAATGGGTGGAAGACCTCCTCAGCGTGGATGACTATGAAACCACCGCCCTCCATACCATTGGCGCGCGGGCCGCCGCAAAAAAATGGGGTTTTGACGCAGAATTTGAAATTGCCTATCAATTCGGCGCGGCGGATGCGGTGGGGCAGACGTTCAAGCCTTTCAACTATGGCGACGACAATGCCCGCTTCGACAATTGGGGGGTCAAAATCGACGCCGGATACACCATCGACATTACGGAGAAGTACAAGCCGCACGTCTTTGCCGGATTCCGGTATTATGGCGGGGAAGACAACCGCAAAATCAGTTTTAAGGATGCGATAAATCCCTTCCACTCGCCCCATGCCAGTGTAAGCTTCAACCGCCTGTTCTCGAATGAAATCAACAGCGGATTCCTGGACCTGTGGAACGACATGTCGAATTGCTGGCTGGTGCGCGCGGGCATCGAAGGCCCCATCATCGAACGCCTGGGCGGACGCTTTGCCGTGAACTATTTCCACGTGGTGGATCCATTCTATGCGCCGCGGATGTGGAAGCCTTTTGGCCGGAGCATACCGGTGGCGCCCTTCATGCCATGGGTCGTGAACCGCAATGACAGCGACCTGGGCTGGGAGACCGACCTCTTCCTGGAATACCATTACAGCCAGGATCTGTGCTTTGAAGCCGGATGGGCTCACTTATTTACCGGAAATGCCCTTCGCCAAGGAAGTTTTACGCGTTGGAACGGAACGCTGTACACCGGCGGAACGGATGACGACGGCGCGGACTACCTGTATCTGGGAAGCAAGTTAAGCTTCTAGCATGCAATGAATAGCTTTCCGGCGGATCGAACGTGTTCGGTCCGCCGGTTCTATTTCACACGGTAAAACACTTCCACGGCGGATTGTACCGCCGTGGAAGAATCTATGGGAAAAACGCTATCTCACCACTTTTACAATGCGTGTTTTCTTGGCCGCTGCATTGCCCGCAACGTCTTTCACATTGTAGTAAAGATAATACGTTCCTAACGTGCTCGTCTTCACCGTCCCCGTCCGAACAATCTCCACCGTCAAATCGCCGGATACATTGTCCGTTGCCGTAGCCCCGGGATCGATGAAGGCGCGGTACCGCTTGATACTCATCGAACTGGAACCGAGGAGTGTAATCACGGGAACCGTGGTATCGATGGTTAGTTCATTGGTGGTCGCATCAATCACCATATTCCCGGAGGCATCTTGCGCTTTTGCCTGAACATTATAGGTTCCTGCGGCAAGCGTCACAGGCCATGTAAGGCTCCAGGCCGTTCCGCTCAGCGTGGCGTTGTACCACGTGCTTCCATTCACGCTCACCTGCACCTGCGCCGCATTGGAGAATGTCCCGGTCAGGGTGGGTTTTGTGCTCTTCGTGAGTAAGGAATTCACCGTCACGGCGGGAGGAGCCGCAGAAGGAACCGCCACCGTCACTACAAAGTTATTCGCCTCGCCCTTCTTTACATGAACGTCCACTTGTTTGCTCTCGCCGTTGTATTGCACCGTAACCAAATACGTGCCGTAAAAGGCCCGGAAGCCATAGGAACCGTTGCTAGCGCTCGATCCCTGGGCGTTCGTGTGCCATTCGGTATGGATCAGTGATTTCAACGTATTGTATACGGGTTTGGCGCTGAGGTCCGCGCGCAATACGCCGCCCCCGGACACCCAGGCGTTCAAGTCGCACACGTCCCACCAGCTTATGGCTTCCACGGACGGGTGCGCGAAACAGATCCGGTAGAAGTCTTCGGCATACTCCGCCTGCTGGCCTTCTGTCCATGTGCCGCGCCACGTGGACCGCAGCACCGCGTTCCCGTTGGAGCCCGGCGTGAACTCCGTGATATGAATCGGCGTGTTCAGCGCGGCGTATTTATTCAGGGTGTATTGGACATGCTCCAGCGGGAACGCCATGTCTACCGGGGCATGTGCCTGCATCCCCGCCGCGTCGATCGGGGTGCCCCCCGCCAATTCGCTGTTCAAACCATCGTAACAGTCCTGGAAACCGTTGTAGAAGTGGCCATATTCATTGAGAATCAGCGTGCCGGTGCTGTCGATGGCGCGCGCCCAGGCGTAGGGTTGATTCACCGCAAATCCGGGCGCATTTATTGGTTCATTCACCACTTCCCAATTGCTGATCAGGCCAAGGTACCGCTGCATGATTTGCGCGACATGCGCCTGCTGCACGCTTGTGGAGGGGATGCCGTTAGTCCAGGCGGGAAGCGCCAGTTCATATGCCCACAACAACGCATGGCCTTTGACGCGGATAGCGTTCGCCACGCACCAGTTCACCATCGAATCCGTGCGCGCATAGTCCGGTTGACCTTGAACAGGCTCAATCAGCGACCAGTAAAACGGCACGGTGGCGTAGTTAAAGAGTTCCTTGAATCGCTGCTCATACAGCGCATTTTTTTCGGCGGTGTCGAAGGTCTGGTACCCGCAGAAATTTGCGCCGAAGAGGAAGTCGTGATTCGTCTGCTCCACACTCACCGCGGCGCCGGACACTACATTGCCCGCTTCATCCTTCACCACAATCGTGACATCGCCCTTGCGGAAGGTATCGATGGCCGAGGCGGTATTGGCAAGCAGGTTTGCTTCCAGGGTCTGCATTGCGTTCAACCATGCGGATTGATTGGAGATCGTGGGGTCCGCCACGCCCGGCGGCGCATACACCGCCATGGCGTTCAAATACAGATTGATGTCTTCGCCGCCACTGGCCATGTTGTTCAACAGCGCCATCCCAATGGTATGAACGCCTGCCGTCAGCGCCACATTAAAAGAATAGACTTGCATCGTGCTCGTGCCCACTGTCACGGTCTCGCGCGGAAAACCGTCCAGGCTCACCGCCATCAACGGCCATACTCCGGCACACGGCGTGCCCAACGCGAGCGCCGCCACTTGGTACGTGCCGTCCTGCGGGATATTGATGTATTCCGCCGTCTCGCCGTTCGCGTACAAATAGCCTTCCGGGACCTGCTTGATAGAGGCATTATACGCATAAAAAACCAATGCATGAGAAGAGGCCGTGAACATCACCAGGGCCGTGATTGTCATCAGAGTGATTCGTTTCATGGGCATTTCCTCCATCGTTTGTTCCATGGAGGAATGAGCATTCGCCATGCCACCAAGAGAAAATGTCTCGAATAATCTATAACTCGCTGAAATGTATCATTTTATAAAATGGAGGGCATTGGGAAGGAGGGGCTTCAAAAAAATAACTATCGTCAACTTGACAAATTTCCGTCTGTCAGGGATGGGGGTTTGTCCATAGAAACTGCTTTAGAGGCATTTGCGAAATAGGCTTTTTTTTCCTCTGAGCAGATGAAAAGGCAACGGTTTGGCTGTGAAATGCGAGTAATCTGTCCTGTTTTCGGTGATCTTTTGAGAAAAAGGCCTATTTCGAAAATGCCTGCTTTATCGATGCCGTGAGATGTAATCCATTGTTGCGCTGGCGAGCAGGCCCGATCTGCTCTGGCCATGTGTTTTCGCCCACTGGTCCAGGGCATTTAAAACATATTCCGGCAGGGTGATGTTAATGCGCTTTGTCTGTCCCCCCGGAATTTCAACCTCTACCGAAGCGATTACTACACGGTACCCTTCGCCTTCATAGTCTTTGAGCATTTCCAGCAGCGCTTTTTCATCACCGCCGCCGGGAATCGGATCACCATCTTCCACCATGGATTGCAGATGAAAGGACAAAACCTCAGACGCCCGGGTATGCGCCTCTTCAATCGTCTTCGCCACGGTGACACATCCCGGAAAATCGGGAAAGGCCACGTCAATTTGATCTGTGCCAATACCCGCCAGCACGGCCGGATAGTTTTTGCGCATTTCATCAATCTCCTACTTGAGCCCAGCTTGACGAAGGATGCTGTTGACAGTGCCTTTTTTCAAGTCTTTTGCCGGGTGCGGTACAGTGACCTTTCCCGGTTTTCCCGGATGAATAAACTGATGATGGTCACCCTTGATATTCTTGCGGCGCCATCCGTTCTCTTCAAGTATTCGAATAATTTCTCTGCTGGTCAACGTGCACACCCTTCCGCTGGCTTCACAGTTCATTATACACACTATACACACCACAAGCAAATAACATCGCTTAAACTATCACCACTCCTTACCCTTATTTACTTTACCTCAATCCCCGAAATACGCATCTTGCACTGGGGATTCCTCGCGTTCTGACAGCGTAAAGAAACGCGCGTTAAACAACGTTTCCACTATCCTTCATCGACACATGTCACGTTGAGTTAACAGGTGGGTGTTCCTCTATACGCCCCGCATATCCGGCGGCCAGATGTGCTTGTGCAATTGCACCTGGAATCGCACGGGAAGTTCATCCTCCAGTATCCATTCCACAACGCTTTTCGCTGGAATCCGCTCCGGCACGTGTGAAAACAACACCGCATGGCAACGGTCCTGCAAAACATGCTTGCGAACCATATCGCGGCTCCATTCGTAATCCCGGCGGCTCGCAATAACAAATTTCACCTCATCGCGATCCCGGTTCAATACCTCCACGTTTGGCCAGTGATTCCGGTCCATCATGCCGCTGTCCGGACATTTCAGATCTAGAATTTTAATTACCGCTGGGGGAATCGTATTTATTGGCAGTGAACCATTTGTTTCCAGCAGTACCGTATACCCGGCGCCGAGCAGACGCCGCGCCAGCGCGGGACATTCCGGCTGTATCAGCGGCTCGCCCCCGGTTATTTCCACTAATTTAGTGTGATACTTCGCCACAGCCGCCACGATTTCCTCCACCGTCATGGGCTGTCCCCCTTCATATGCATATGCCGTATCGCACCACGCACACCGCAGATTACAGCCCGTCAGCCGCACAAACACACATGGCAATCCCGCCCAGGTCGATTCACCCTGGATGCTATGAAAAATTTCCGTTACCTGTAACTGAGCCATGCGTACTGATCTTTACTCAACGTACCGTATATCGGGAGGGCAAGGTTTGCCCGCCCGGTCCGTGTACTTAATAAAGAAACATTATGCTTCGGTTATCTCGACGCCCAGCGCGCGAAGTTCCGCAAGAAAAGGATCTGGATGCGTCAGGATACGTTCCGCCGCGTACACCCCGCCAGGGAGATCATCGAATTTCCCTGCACAGAGCCATTTGGCCGCGACGTACGCAGGCAATGTTGTGATATCCGCGATGTGCCCAACATAGAGAAAGGCGCGGCACACCGTTTTGCCGTCCTTTTCTCCATATACTTCGACGCGGCCCACGGATTTATCGATGCCCTTTGAGGAAAACCATCCTTCAATATGATGGAAGAATTTTGCCAGCGCCGTGCGCCGCTTATGTGTTTTAAACATTCCCAGTGCGCTCATAATCTTCACCAGGGTAACAATATAGGCCGGTTTCGTGCCGCCATGCAGGGTCACTTCTTTCAGTCCGGGCAGGTTGCGGGGCAACGATACGGACTCCGCATGGCCGGTGTAAAAAACACAATTTTTGCCGATGGGTGCGGGAAACTCGACCTTCTTTTTACCCGTACCGGTCTTCACGCGCACTTCCCGTCCGTTGAACCATTGCAGGGTGGTGCCATTAAAGATATGGAAAAGATGTGTGAGATTGGAGGCCCCCACGCTCTCATCCGAACCAGCGCACCAATTCACGCTGATACGGGTTGGATTCGGCACTTCATTGTAGCCTTTTCGCGCAAGGATTTGCGTCAGCCCCGGCGAATTGCCGAAGCCCGTCAGGATCTTCACCCCCGCCTTTTTCGCATCCTCTTCCAGGGTGATCACATCCAGATAGGCATCATAATCGTCCGAGATCGAAACATAGGGCTTGCCTGCATTGATGGCACACTGGGCCAGTTTTTTCTCAAAGAAATAGAACGGCCCCACATAGCACATGGTAACGTCATGCTCCCGCATCAGGGCGGCAACCCCTTCCGCGTCGTTGGCGTCGCACGCCACACCGCCGAACTTCGCACCCAACTCTTTGGCCTTTTCTTCCGCCTTCGGACCATTCAAGTCCGCCAGGGTCACATGCTCCACGTCTTTGTCGGCCGCGAGCAACCGCCATGCGGGCACTGCCATGTCCGCGCATCCGCCAAGTAATAATACCTTCATATCCGTCTCCCGCTTACTGTGTTATTTAATAAGGCACTTCATTAACTTCTGTCACCATAACGGACTGTAATTGCTCCTTACGCAGAAATCCAGTTTCCAGCGTCGGTGAATCATTGTTACAGTTTCCGCGTCCTAAACGTGCAGCGCCCGACACTGGGGCGTAGCTGCCCTTTTTAAAACCGCATCAACTCTTCCGCATCAACCTTGTCTTGTGCGCGCTGTGTCGCAAATTTGTTCCGCAGGAGATCCTCACGGCCAATAAAAGTTACCTTTACTTTCCCATAAACCCCTCGAACCGTATTCGCTTTCGCCTCTACAAACCGTATCCCGTCAATAGTATTAAGTAGATCCACACGGCTCGGTGGCACGCCAAATGTAACGATGTTCCCCTCGGTGCTAAATACCGCATCCGGGAGTTCTTCCTGATTAAAGCCGAAGGCAATTAGCACGGCGCGCAAGCGGGTAATGTTTTCCGGTGTGGAATTAAAAAAAATATCAATGTCTTTTGTGAACCTGGGGTAACCATGGAAAGCCACGGCATAGCCGCCCACAATCATGTACTCAACTCGGTATTCTTCGAGTAACCGAAACAATTCTTCGAAGTCGGGCTGGGTATTCATACAGGAACTTTCCTGCCTCAATCCGGAGCGCTTCCACCGCATCAAGACGTTCTTCAGGGCTGCACGCCCGCCAATATGCACGATCACGCTCGGCCTGTTCTTCGTGATTCGTGATAATTAATTCCTTTTTCATGCACTAAGTCTAACCAAGGGTAGAAGCCAATGCAAGAGTGAAAAATCATTTATTTGACGGTTTTTACTTTTATGAGCCGCAGCGGAGAAGATTCCGGCAGAGCGCCTTCCCGGGGCTTGTCGCGATTCGCTCGGAGCGTTTCCCACTGGAGTATATAACGTGTATCCGGCTCGGGGCTTTTCCCCAAGTCGTTGGCGCGGCGAATACTCATTCCGGGAAAGCTGCTGTGCACTTTTGCCAATTCCTTCGGTAATTCCGGGGTTTCTTCCAGCGTGGAGACCGGTTTTAGCGTGGCTTCGTCCAGTAACCAAGTAGATGATCCTTCTTTCGCGTGATGATATGATTGCTTGATCCGGCCAGGGGCGCAGGGTTCCACGCCAGAAAGACCAATCTCAGCGATGATCGTGCCTCCGCCGCTGAATTCCCAACGATAGTGCCAGTCACTTGTCTGATAAATATGCCATTTTTTATCTTCGAGCCGCGCTTGGTAGATCTGCGTGTTCCCCTGCGCATCGAACTTGTGGTAGCTAATCACCGGGCGCTGTTGCGAATCGAACCCCAGCTTGGTATTTCCGTTGAGCATTCCGCCGCCCGCCGGCACGGGATCGACGATCTCCGCCGTTTGCAGGGTAATTGGCAGAACAAGGGGCTGGCCTGCGCTTGTATGCCAATGGACCAGATCATCGCTTTGCGCGTAACTGAGGTCATGGTTGGATTCACAGCCGAAGTGATCCCGCCAGACCCAGCATAGATGGAACCGCCCGTCCGGGCCCAAGACAGGGCCGTTGAAGTAGGCATTCATCTTCCCGCCACCCGACGTGAGCGGCTGATCGAGAAGGCGCCGCCACGTCTTGCCCGCGAGATCGTATTGATTAAAAATCTGGTCGCCGTTCCCGCTCTTCCCATCGCGATAGGTAAATATCAACACATTGTTTGGGCCGCGAAAAAAACTGGGATAGGTGACCTTTGCCTCGCGCTCCCCCACCATGGGCGCACGCTCGAACGTGGCGGGATTCAACGGATCGCGGGTGCGGAAATACACCAGCGGTTTCACATGCATGTTCCCGCTTAAATGCAAATATCCGTCGTCATCCACTGTCATCGTAATGGAATTGTGACTATCCCACGCCAGCTTTTCCGGCAGCGTCACCCGCTGCCACTCCGTTTCCCCCAGCGTGCGCCATGCCACCACCATGTCCCGATCCGCATTGTAATAGGCCGCGAACTGTTTATCCTGATGCGTCATCAGGGAAAAGCGCACCGGATGACCGGCCCATACCGTATCCACGTTCAGTTCCTCGACCACTTCCGGTCCGGAAGCAACCGCTAGTGCCATTACGATCACTAAAGATACCATGTCCATACTCCTGCATCCTCGAAATCGTTCAACACACTATACCTGCGCCGAACATTCATTTAAAACTGCCGCACCAATGAGTATAATGCCTCGATTCAACCGATTTAAGGATTTTGCGATGTTTCACCGAATAATTTTGATAGTCATGATGACATTGGCCACTTTGCCGGTGGTTTGGGCACAGAACGATCCTGCCGCGGACCTCGCCAAGGAAATTAGAGGCAAAGGATGGCTTATTTATGGGGCACGAGGCACGGGCGGGTCATGGGATTTGTTTGTATCCCGTCCGGATGGCAGTGAAAAGCGCAACATTACCAATACGCCGGAGTATGAGGAAGCCGCGCCACGGGTGGCGCCCGACGGCAAACGCATGCTCTACCGGCGTTTTGCTAAAGGGTCCGTCATTGACCACGACAAATGGGGTTTCCAGGGTCAAGTGATGATTAGCAGCCTGGACGGTTCCAACGCGGTGGAATACGGCGGTGAAGCGGAATTCCCCTGGGCGTGCTGGTCTCCGGACGGAAAACAACTGGCCTGCCTGGACAAGAAGGGGATTAAGATTGTGGATTTTGAAAGCAAGAAGGTGGTGCGGGAAGTGCCGAGAAAAGGCATTTACCAACAGTTGTTCTGGTCGTCCGACGGGAAATGGTTTTGCGGCACGGCCAATCATGGCGGGCAATCCTGGACAGTGGTGCGGCTGAATGCCGGGACAGGCGAGGTAAACGTGGTGCGGGAATATCAGAATTGCACGCCGGACTGGTGCCCGGATTCCACCCACATTATCCTCAGTTCACGGCCCAAAGGTCAGCCCGGCGACAAGGGCTACGGCTACACGCAATTATGGATGTGCAGCAGCGACGGCCAGGAGCAAAAACTCCTGTATGGTGAAGACGGCGGACACATGTACGGCGGGCAACTCTCGCCCGACGGCCAATACGTGATCTTTACCAAGGGTCCCAAAGACGGCAGCGGCTCCACGGGCGATGGGGCTCCGATGGGCATCCTGCGCATGGCGGACACGCCGAACATCACAGGTGAAAGCAAAGACCTCCGTGCCTTGCATCCAACCACGAAAAACGGCCCTATTGTGTGGCTGGAATCCGCCTGGGAACCTTACTGGACATATTATGAGATTGGAAAATGACCATGAAGTACGCAGTACACTTTATTGTCCTCACGATCCTGATCATTCCACTGGCCTGTTCAAAACTTCCCCCCGACGGGAAAGACGATCACGTCACCACGCGCGGAACCATCGAAGTCACCGCGCAACTCATGGAAATCCCCGGCGAGTTTCCCCCCAACAACCTCTACGACTACGCCTACGTCCTAAAATACAAAGTGCTCCAGGTGCATCGGGGAAAATTGGATTCCGACACCATCCTCGTCGGCCATTACAACCCCCTCAAACCGCGCGCAAAAGTCAAAGACAAACGCGTGGATGACGTCGGCGGAACCCTGCGCCGTTTCCAGGCGGGCGATACCCACCGGATGGCATTAGAATCATCCATCGACGAGTTCTACATGGGCGGCATCATCAACGAATACGCCGAAAAAGAAACCGGCCCCGTCTTCTGGGCCGTCTGGACCAATCCCGTTGCCAAGAAATAAACCACAAAGTACAACTTTGAAGACACATTCGTTCCCAAGTACAACTTGGGAACGAGGGGGAAATACGTCCTATAGGACCTATAGGTCCTATTTTAAAAAAACTGAACCCGTTAACCTTTCATCGCCAACGCTTCTTTACGTGCGGTATCCAGAATATTCGCCACACGGTGCCAGATCGGAATAGGCAGTATATCGTCCGCCGCCGGGACAATCGATTCGATATGCTCTGGGGTTTTAATGCCAACGATGGCGCTGGTGATGGCGGGCTGCGTGAGAATCCACCGGATGGCGAGCTGCGCCATGGTTAACCCAAGATCCGCCGCGATCTTCTTGGTTTCATCCAGCGCATCTAGCATGCGGGGAAAGGCCTTGCCCACATATAAATCGTAGGTTGCGCGGCTGTCGCTAAAGGCATGATCCCGCGTGTACTTCCCTGTCAGGAGTCCGCGGTATAACGGCGAATAGGGGATCACGCCGATACGGTGTTGCAGGCAATACGGCAGTTCCCGCTGCTCGATCTCGCGGGCGAGCAGGTTGTAATGCGGCTGGAACGATTCCACGTCGAACACTTCACGGTACAAGCTCATTTGCTCGACATTCATGTTGCTCACGCCCACCCAGCGGATTTTCCCTTCCTTCTTCAGTTTGCCCAAGGCCGCCGCCACCTCATCCGGCCGCGTCAGCGGATCCCATGCATGAATCTGATAGAGATCGATGCAGTCCGTTTTCATGCGGCGCAACGAATCCTCGCATTCTTGAATAACATATTCATACGACGTGTCGGGATACCGCTCCGCCGTCTGGAAATTCCAATACACCTTCGTGGCCAAGTAAAACTTGTCCCGCAATTTGCCCGCCGCAAGCGCATCGCCCAGACAGGTTTCGGAATATCCCTCGCCATAAGCCGCTGCGGTGTCCACAAAGTTCACACCCAGGTCCACCGCTTTGTGGAGGGCTTTCCGCCAGGGTTCCAGCGGCACATCGCCCCAAAACCGCGGCGACAACTGCCAGCACCCGAAACAAATCCGCGACACCATCAAATCCGTCTTGCCAAGCTGCTTGTATTGCATTGTATTCTCCCCGAATTTTTCTTGCCGTCAGTGTGCATCACCCCAACCATAAATATCAACCCATATGACTCGTGCCCGTATAACTCGTGCCCAAGTTGCACTTGGGCACGCACTTGCACCAAAAGCTGTGCTTTGAAATGTAATTCACTTTCAATTTGAATTGCTGCCGGGACTGGCAAACGCCTGACAGAAAAAACCTATTTCAGCGTATCGCCGTATTCCGGGGCAGTTTCCGCAACCTTTTTCATTGCCCGGAGGAATCTCTTCTTATCCGCGCGCGAAGTCCGCTGGAGCATATACTCTTCCGTTTCCAAAGCAGCGATCTTCTCCGCCAGCGCTAATGTTGCGAGGTGATTTATAGACACATGCTCCCGCTGTGCCAATTTCCGAAGTTCATTGTGCAATGAATCCGGCAACCGCAGACTGATCGTACTCATGACCATGCTCCTATTATTTTCAAAAACTCTTTCGGGGTAATGATTTTAACGCCAAATTCTTCTGCTTCTATAAAATCATAACCATTAAAGGTAACTATATGAGTGCAACTTGCCGTTACTGCAAGTTCCAGCACCATGTCGTCATCCGGGTCTGGCAAATTTGGCCGCCACAGATAATGGATTTTCTTGGATTGGGAAACAGCACAAATATAATCAAGAATTACCTCCACATCTTCTTCAGTCAAGGCAGTGTCCTTGATTTTCCGTTTTGCCACAGCCTCATATTCCAGAACCAACGGGACTGAGACACATACATCAAACAATCCACTGTCTATGAGAAGCAGAAGTTTATGCGAGGCGCCTCGATTGCTGCGAAGCGCCGCAATCAGAACATTAGTGTCTAGCACAATCCTTGGCTGGCTCATGATGGTATTATATATGATACCACACAAAATCGTCAACAACCTAGCATTTTGAACGCATGAACGCTTGAGGCCTATTCTGATTCACTTCGCATTTATCTTTTATCCCTTGCGTTTTCGGCGACAAGAGTCTATTTTTAGGGGGTTAACTGCGTTATTGCATTTGGAGGCCAAAAACGGGCTTCCCCTGGACTCAGAGAATTAACAAAGGAGAAAGCGGGCTATATGGCTAAATGGGTTTTCGGAGTCACGATTCTAGTATTCATCTCCGTTCTTGCCGGTGCGCAACCCCCAGCGGACCCGGACCAGGAGTATATCGCTAAATTCTTAAAGGCCTTCCCCAAGGAGGAAACGCCCCCCACTCTGGAAACCTACGCCACCCCGCAGCATTATGACGAACTGTATCTTGGCGAGAATCTCGACAAGGCGCTCAAGAAAGTCAGCAATGATAGTGGCGGCATCGCATGGGGCCTCTCCTATCGAATGATTTCCCTCAACGAAATGTTCCGCGCGACCGGCGACCGTAAATATCTTGACGCCAATCTCCGCTGCATCCGCGCGGTCCTGGCCGCAACGGACGATAAAATCGGCAAGAAACTCTGGAATGGACGCGTGGTGAAAGCATGGGGCTGCGATAAATATGCGGAACGCGGCCGCGCCATTTTCGCCGTGCACACCGGCATTATTACCGCGCCCATCCTCGATTTCCTCCTGCTGGTCAAGGACATTCCTGAATTCAAGGAGCAACTCGGCCCGGAATACCAACAAATCCTCGACGGCGCGAAAGCCGCCCTCACGGAACACGACCGGCAGTGGCGCGGCGGTCCCAATGCAGGCGAAGGCCATTACATCGGCCTGGATCAGGAAAACTCCCTCGAAAACAAGCCGCTGCCGGGCAACCGCTTGAGCGCCATGGGCTGGGCGCTGTGGATCTCCTGGAAAGTGTCCGGCGACACCACGCACCGCGATCTCGCTCTCGGCATCGGCCATTACATGAAAAACCGGCTTACCATCGGCACGGATGGCGCCTACTATTGGCCCTACGCCCTGCCTACGGAGCCTGTCACGGAGCCCAAAGCCCGCGAAGACGTCAAAGGCGAGGACAGTTCCCATGGCGGGCTTACCATGGAAGTCATGTTCACCCTGGCGAAGGATAACAAAGTATTCACCCCAGACGACATGAAACGCTTCGCCAAAACCGCCATGAACGGCTACATGCGCCGCGCGGACGGCATTCTCATGACCAGCATCAACGGTATGGGTGCGTATGAGCCATCTTCACACATCGGCATCGCATCGCGCTGGCTACCCCTTGCCACCTATGAACCCCAAATCCGCGACCGTATCCTCACCTACTACCTGAATTACCGGCCAACGCCCGGCCCGCTTGATCTAGCACTGCTGTTGCGTTTTCAAAAAAAGGGAATTACAAACTAAAAGGGGAATACGGATGGAAAACAACGAGAACACTATAGTTGCCAAGCCAACGTGCAACAAGATTTTGTTCGCGATATCTGTTGTCACTTGTTTTGCAGGAATCATTTCCTTTTGGATCGGATTCGAAATAAACTCGATACCTGCCAGTATAGTTTATTTTGGCGCTATCCTTTACTCTGTAGGAATGCTTGGCTTGATAGCCACCTTTCATCTATTAAAAACACACTATTTTATCGGTTTTTTAAATGTATGGTTTGCTGGGGCTTTCTTTTGGATAGTAGCTACTTTCGGTGTGTATTTTCTTGTTCTGCCCTTTACTGCAGCAATCATGTTAACTATGTGCTTTCTTCTAGGCTTGATGATGTCTAGATATTTTATACTGCACCCGAGAGATGGTGTCTTGGTGCTCTTTTTCTTACCGCTTAGTATATACGTGCCCTTTGTCTCTTTTATTCTTACAAATAAACAACCTAAACTGGAGACCGTAATTCAAGAACTAGGAAATTCCTTTAGTTTTGAATTTTTTTACTGCCTTTTGACGGTAACTGACAAGTGCCAAGACATCGTTTACTGAATTTAGTGCCAGGACATCGTTTACTGCGGAGCTAATTAGAGATCTGAATCGGCGAACATATGCTTTTCCAAACAGAAGGAGA
>Ga0116156_10003035_pt1 | contig 14891 bp, 7 predicted proteins | sample AD_UKC045_MetaG_FD_89891 | JGI IMG/M metagenome (GOLD analysis project Ga0116156, IMG submission 89891) | Active sludge microbial communities of municipal wastewater-treating anaerobic digesters from USA - AD_UKC045_MetaG | ecosystem: Engineered > Bioreactor > Anaerobic > Digestate | place: USA... | reverse complement strand
GATAGACACGTGATCAGAAACAGAATCAAGGGCAGTTTCTTGCGGCGACGCCGGACGGGCCGCCTGTCATAAACTCCCTCTTTCTGTGGAGTTGTCATCGCCGCTGGCCGTTCCACGAATTCGGCCAACACGTAATCGTCGTCGTTGAGATCAACGTCGGCTGGTCTTTCGGGAGTGTTTTCGCGTGTATCCATGAGCGCAAGATACACGGTGAGAGCCGTTCAGGCCACCGGACACTTCGGCTTGGCTCTGGCGGGAACAAAAGCTATCATGTTTGTTCTAAACACCGTCGATTCGAGACTTCGGCTCCGTGGCAGCAGGTGGCATCATGAGTGATTTCCGCATCGAGCGGGATTCGATGGGCGAAGTGCAGGTTCCCGCCCAGGCGTACTATGGCGCGCAAACCCAACGCGCGGTAGAGAACTTTCCGATTTCGGGCTGGACGTTGCCGCCGGCGTTGATCCACGCCCTGGGGCTGGTGAAATACGCCTGCGGCATTGCCAATCGAGACTTGGGGAAGTTGACCGGATCCGGCAAGAACCCGCTGAACGATACCCAGGTGGCGGCGATGTTGCAGGCTTGTCGTGAGGTCGCTGACGGGATCCACGACGGCGAGTTTCCGGTGGATATGTTCCAAACCGGCTCCGGCACCTCCAGCAACATGAACGTCAATGAAGTGATCGCCAACCGGGCGATCGAAATCCTGGGCGCCGACCGCTTCCGGCCCGAAAAGGCCGTTCATCCCAACGATCACGTGAACATGGGGCAGAGCACGAACGATATCTTCCCCACGGCGATCCATGTGGCGGTGGCCATGGAAATCAAGAACGACCTGGTCCCCGCGCTGCAGCGATTTGCGGACACGCTGTCCCACAAGGCCAAGGAGTGGGACGGCATCATCAAAATCGGCCGCACGCACCTGATGGACGCCACCCCCTTGCGGCTGGGCCAGGAGATCGGCGGCTTGGCCCGCCAGTTGGAGCTGTCCATTCAACGGGCTCAGCAGGCGCTGCAGGCCGTGCTGGAGTTGCCGGCCGGCGGCACGGCCGTCGGCTCCGGGATCAACACGCATGGCGAGTTCGGCAACCGCGTCGCGGCGGCGCTGGCCGGGGAAACGGGAATCCCGTTCGTCGAGGCAGCGAATCACTTTGAAGCCAACGCCCAGCGGGATGCGTTGGTCGCCTGCCACGGCCTGTTGCGGACCATCGCCACCACGTTGTTCAACGTCGCGAACAACATCCGCTGGCTGGGTTCCGGCCCGCGGTGCAGCTTCTTCGAGGTCGTCTTGCCCGACCGCCAGCCCGGCAGCTCGATCATGCCCGGCAAGGTCAATCCGGTGATGTGCGAGAGCATGATGCAAGTGGCGGCGCGGGTCATGGGCAACGATCAGACGCTGACGATCAGCGGAGCCGCCGGAGGGCAATTCCAGTTGAACATCATGATGCCGATCATGGGGCAGGCGGCGCTGGAGAGCATTCGCCTGATGGCCGCCGCCTCGCGCGCCTTCGTCGATTTTTGTGCGGAAGGGCTGGAAGCGAATCCCGACGCGTGCGAGGCGTCGGTCGAAAAGAGCCTGTCCATGGTCACCAGCCTGAATCCTTACATTGGCTACGAGGCCGCCGCCAAGCTGGCCAAGGACGCCTTTGCCACCGGCAAGACGATTCGCGAATTGTGTCGCGAGACCGGCATCCTGCCCGAAACGACGCTGCAGGAGGCGCTGGATCCCATGCGCATGACCGAACCGCAAAGGTAGCGAAGTCGAAACGTGCAAGAGTCGAAAAGTCGAAGAGTCGAAAAGTCGAAGAGTGCAAGGGGTGAAAAGTCCGAGAGGCCTGAGGTTGAGAAGCTGGAGGAGAAGGAGTCGCTTGTGATAACGGAGTGCGCCGCTGGCCGGATGATATGGGGCGTCTTGCTCGTTGCGTCCTTCCTGGGATGGAGACACGCGGCACTGGGCCAGGAGCCGGCGGCCGAACCCCGGTCGCCGGAATCCTTGCTCCGCGAAGCGTACGCCAAAACAAAAACCGCGTCGAACGCGGCGGCCTACGATCAGATCATCGACTTGTGCCAGCAGGCTCAGCAAGCCAAGCCGTCCGCGGAGGTGGCCGCGTATGCCAACCAATTGGCGGCTTGGGCCCATAATCGCCGCGGCGAAGCCTCCGCCGACCGAGCCGAGGAATTGGCCAAGCAGGACCAGCGGACGAAGGCCGCCGAGTTGGACGCGCAGGCCCTGGCCGATTTCGAGACGGCGATCAAGTTGGACGCCACGAACTGGAAGGCCCTCCACAACCGCGCCGTCAGCCGAGCCTTGGCCGGGCGAACGGACGAAGCCTTGGCGGATTTACGCCGCGTCGTGGAATTGAAAGCCGATTATGCCAATGCCTGGTTCAACATCGGCGAGATTCATGCCCAGCGGGGCGAGTACGATCAGGCGATTGCCAACTACGCTCAAGCCATCGAGATCAAGCCCGACGACGAGACCTGCCTGCGCAGGGGTCACGCTTACCGGCAACTCGGCAAGTTCCGCGAAGCTTTGGCCGACTATGACCAGGCTGCAAAACTGGCTCCGGACAAGCTCGAACCCCTGTTGCGGCGCGGAGACGTTCACCGCCGCCTCGGCCAATGGCAGTTGGCGGCCGAGGACTATCGGCGGGCGGTGGCCTTGGACCATCGTTCGGGCCGGGCCTACCAGAGTGCCGCGTGGTTTTTGGCAACCTGCCCCGTGGAACGCTATCGAAACGCCGAATTGGCCGTCCAGGCGGCAGAAAAGGCACTGGAACTAGACGGCGACGCCAACGTCAAATATCTTGATACCATGGCGGCGGCGTACGCCAACGCCGGTCAGTTCGAGAAAGCCTGCCAGACGCTCTCTCGCATCGTCGAGTCGGCGCCGGCGGAAGCGGAGTGGTTGCGACAACGGCTGGAACTGTATCGCAGGCACCAGCCGTATCGGGAACCGCAGTCGGCGGACGGAGCCGAACGCTGATTCCAGCTCGAAAGCGATGCGCCATGAAAGTCAGGGAAAACGAAGTCAGCGCAAACGAAACCGTGAACTTTGAAGAAACGGCGCCGTTGGACAGTCGCTTCTGTGCCCCCAAGCCGTTTCCCCTGGACATCGAGTTTGGTGCTTGCACGCACCTGGGCAATGTCCGCCGCAACAACGAGGACCACTTCGCCGTGATTCGGCGCGAGCGGTCCCGCAAGGTGCTGTTGACGAACATGCCGCCGGACGACCTCTCGTTGCACGACGACGTGTCCCACCTGATGATCGTCGCCGACGGCATGGGGGGCGCGGCCTTCGGCGAGTTGGCCAGCCGCTTGGCGCTGAAGACGGCAGACGAACTGGTCGGCAACGCGGGGCATTGGATTACGCGGCTGCGCGACATGGAGAGCCGGCAAACGGAGGACCGTATCCAAACCTATGCCAAAGTGATCCACCAGACGCTGTTGGAATACGGGCATTTGGATCCGCGTCTGACGGGCATGGGCACGACGCTGACCTGCGCCCATGTCCTCGGCGCCGACGTAATCATCGCTCACGTCGGCGACTCGCGCGCGTACCACTTCCACGACGGCCAGGTCCGGCAAGTCACGCGCGACCAGACCTTGGCCCAGGACCTGATCGATGCGGGCATGCCGCGAGAACAGACGACCCGCTTCCGTCATATCCTCACCAACTGTTTCGGCGGCGATGCACGCGACGTCGACACGGACGTGTACCAGTTTCAGGTGCAGGAAGACGACGCCCTGCTGTTGTGTACCGATGGCCTGTCCGACCTGATCGGCGAGGAGGAACTGGCTCAAATCTTGGCGTCTTCTGCCACCGCCCAAGAGGCCTGCGAACAACTGCTGCGGATCGCCTTGGACCGCGGCGGCAAGGACAACATCACCGTCGTGCTGGGCCGGTTTCGCACGGCCGCACAAGGGGCCGAGACTGTCTCGCCGCCGACGTGATGGAACTCAAACCAATTGCGACGGAACCTGAAACCCTAATCTTTCACCTAATCTTTCACCTAATCTCTTCTCTACTGTCTTGAAGCCGGGGGAGATTAGGTGAAAGATTAGGTGAAAGATTAGGGGCCTTTTGGTCCCAGCCATCTCAGAGTCGCCACGATTACAGATTCCTATGGGCTCGATTTACTTCCCAGCCGATCGCGGTCGCCCGTAGTCCCACCCAAGTCCCGCCCACGGATTCGCCCACCTTTGACAACCAGGCTCGCCATGACGAAGAACGGATCGTTTCGTGTCGTCGCTGCAGCGACGGTTCTCTTGTGCCTGTTGGTTGGCTCGGCGGCCGCTGAGGTCGTCATGACCAGCGAGCCGTTCAGCAACACGGATGCCGCGTTCCAGCAGTGTGCCGAACGGATCGCTCAGATCGACGGCCGCAACTTGCTGGCCAGACGGGGCGTGCGCGTGCTGGGCGACGGTTCGTTCGGTGACGCCCGCCTGCTGACCGACGGCCTGGCCGGCAGCCGTGGCGACGAGGGCCGCGTGTTCCTCAACGGCGCGCCGACGGTGGTCGCGTTCTACTTGGGCCAGCCCAAGACGGTCACCGAGATCGGCTTGTTCAGCTTCAACATCGATACGCGTGGCAACCAGGACTTCGAAGTCCGGCTGGCGGACAACAGCCAACATCCCGGCGTGAAGCCCGACTTCCGCAACTCGCCGGTGTTCAGTTCCGGGGACACCGTGATCGGCCCGAACGCCGGCGGTTGCTTCACCCGCTTGGCGGACAAGAGCGGCGGCCCGCTGGTGCCGGGCAAGGTCGATTGGGTCGAGTTCCGCATCTGGCGCACGCACACGGTGCAGGCGGGCGAGCCTGCCCGGACCGGCCGCGGCGGCGCCTCGGTGTATGTCGAATTGGCGGTGCTCGGTACGGCGGACGACGTGGTTCTGCCCTCGCCCGAAGAACGGGCTCGCCGCCAGGCACTGTCCAGCGTGCCCAAGGAGCCGGCGTACGAGCAGAAATCCACCGCCCGCGAGAGCCTGATTGCGGGGCGCGAAGCCATTCTGGACTGGGAGGCGGCGCTGGATCGCCTGGTTCTGCCCGACTTGGGCGTTTCGCTCGGGCCGTGGCACGTGCTGGGACCGGTGACCCGCGAAGACAAGACGGCCGCCGAGCTGGACAAGGCTGCGAAGGTCGATTTGACGCAGCGGTTCCAAGCCGCCGGCGGACGGGAACTGGCTTGGGAAAAACGGGACGATTGGAACGGCCGCACCTTGCTGGATCTGACCGGCTACCGCGGGGCAACGGAAAAGGACGCCGTGTATCTCTGCCGGAACGTGACCTTCGACATCCAGATCGAACGGAACCAGCTGCGTCTGCCGGTCAGCGGCAGTGGCGGTTGGGTGCGTTGGCTGCCGAAGCAACAGACGGTCGGACTGCGGGGACCGGTCGTGCCGCATGACCGCGATTGGGAACTGGAAGGCGATCCGGGCGAGTACCAGCTGTTGGTCCGCCTCGCGGCTGAGGCCGGCGGCCAGCGGCGTTTCTGGTCCTCGCTGGAACCGTCCGCCTCCCGCCCCGGCGCAGGCCCGTTGCACGACCGGGCCGCCCGCCGCCAGCGGCTGTTCCGGAAGGTCTGGGACGACTGTCCCGATCCGCTGGAACGGATGCGTCTGGACTGGGAAGCGGATGACGATTTCTGGACCAGCCGCGACCGACGGCGGCTGAACGATTGGCTGCCGGGCGAATCGGCGGCTTTCCTGCAGGCGAGGTACGTCGAAGGCATCTCCGGCCGAATGTCGGCGTTGAAAAGGGCACTGGCCGAGGAGACGGGTATTCGCTCCTTGGTCCTGCAGAAAAGAAGGGACGGGATCGCCGCGGTATTGCAGGCCGCGGAAACGGAACGGAAATCCGCGCTGGATCTGGCGGCGCTCCAGCAGCAGTATGAGCACCTGCGAGTGCTGGAAGAGATGATCGCCGTCGCCGGCCGGGTCCGGTCGCTACGGCTGGCGGTCGAGGACCAACGCGCTACGTTCCAGGACCGCTATCCGCGCGCGGCGGAGTTCCTGAGCCGCATCGCGGCCCTGGAACGGCAAGTGGAAGCCGCTTGGCAGGTTGTCTTGACGCGGCAACCCGCTGCGCTGGCGGCGCTCGTCGCGGTGAGCGACGCCGTCAAGACGGCGGGCAGCGAGATCCTCCTGGAAAACCCGGTGCTGGCGTTCGACAAGCTGCTGGTGGCCAAGGGCGGTCCCGGTTTTGCGTCGAATTGGGGCGGCGCCAACACGATCGGTAACTCGATCGTGCTGATCTCGCCGCCGCGGCCCGGCGGCCAGGAGACGGTCTTGTACCAGGGCCGAGTCAGCGATCTGGACTTGCACTGGGACGCGCGGCGGTTGCTGTTTTCCGACGGCCGTGCGATTTGGGAGATCGCCGTGGACGGCAGCGGGCTGCGCCGTGTGTCGAAGGAAGATCCGCCGGTCACGCACTACGACGCCTGCTACCTGCCGGACGGCCGCATCTGTTGCGTCTCGAACGCCTGCGAACAAGCGGTCCCCTGTACCGGCGGCGCCGACGTGGGCAACCTGCACCTGATGGACGCCGACGGCTCGAACGAGACCCGCGTGGCCTTCGATCAGGACCACAACTGGAACCCGACCGTGTTGAACGACGGCCGGGTGTTGTACTCGCGCTGGGAATACACCGATACGCCGCATTACTTCTCGCGGCTGCTGTTCCGCATGAACCCGGACGGCACCGGCCAGATGGAATACTACGGCAGCAACTCGTATTGGCCCAACGCCATGTACTGGCCGCGGCCGATCCCTGGCCATCCCACGATGGTCTCCTGCGTCGTCTCGGGGCATCACGGCGTGTCGCGAGTGGGCGAGATGGTGCTGTTGGATCCGGCCCGTGGACGCCACGAGGCGGACGGTGTCGTGCAGCGGATTGGAGGCTACGGTCAGCGCGTCGAGCCCGTGATCCTGGATCAGTTGGTGATCGACACGTGGCCGCGCTACGCCGCGCCGTATCCCCTGGCCGAGCCGGAGACGAACCGCGGGGCCGGCAAGTACTTTCTGGCGTGCGTCCAGGACGACGAGCGGTCGGGCTGGGACGTGTGCCTGGTCGACGTGTTCGACAACGTGACGCGGATCCTGAGCGGGGGCTACATGACGCCGATTCCGCTCCAGCCGCGGCCGGTGCCGCCGGTGATTCCGTCGCGAGTCGATCCGAAACGCCGCGACGCGGTGGTGTATTTGAGCGACGTGTACGCCGGGCCGGGCCTGGAGGGCTACCCGCGGGGCTCGATCAAGCAATTGCGAGTCGGCTCGCATCACTACCGCTTTGCCGGCAACGGCGATACGCGTGCCTCGTCGTCTGAAGGCGGCTGGGATGTGAAGAAGATCCTGGGCACGGTGCCGGTGGCGGAAGACGGCTCGGCCTTGTTCCGCGTGCCGGCCAACACGCCGATCTTCGTCCAGCCGCTGGATGCCGAAGGCAAGGCCCAGCAGCAGATGCGGAGTTGGTACACGGCCATGCCCGGCGAGATCGCTTCGTGCATCGGCTGCCACGAGCCGCAGAACGACGGGGCGCTGAGCCGTTACACGGCCGCCGCCATGGGCCGGCCGTCGGACATCCAGCCGTGGTTCGGCCCGACACGCGGCTTCAGCTTCGACCGCGAAGTCCAACCGGTCCTGGACCGCCGCTGTGCCGGCTGCCACAACGGTCAGCCTTATCAGGACGGCGACCGATCGCTGGCGATCATCGACTTGCGGGCCAAGCGGTTGCACGCGGATTTCCAAGGCGACTACAGCCCGGCCTACATGGCCCTGCAAGCATTCGTGCGCCGGGCCGGTTACGAGGCGGACTACCATCTGCAAGTGCCGGCCGAATGGGAAGCGGACACCAGCCCGCTGGTCCAGCTGCTCAAGAAGGGCCACTACAACGTCAGCTTGACCGCCCAGGAGTGGCAGCGGCTGTACACGTGGATCGACTTCAACGTGCCCTATCCGCTGAACTGGCGGGAGAGTCACCGGCCGCCGACCGACGAGCAGGTCGCGCGGCGGGTGCAGTACAAGAAGCGGTTTGCCCAGCTCGACGACCGGGACGAGGAGCCGCTGCCGTTGCCACCGATCGCGCCGTTTGAGCCGCCGCCCCCGCCGCCGCCCCGTCCGGCCACCGTGCCCGCCCTGGACCATTGGCCGATCGCCACGACGGATGCCCAGGCTCTGCAGCAGGCCGCCGGGCCCGTGGAAAGAGAGCTGGACCTCGGCGACGGGCTGACGATGAAGTTCCGGATCATTCCGGCCGGCAGCTTCGTGATCGGTGACGCGCAGGGGTTTGCGGATGAGTGTACGCCGTCGCCCGTGCAGATTGAGCGGCCCTTTTACCTGGGCACGTGCGAGGTCACCAACCAGCAATATGCCCGTTTCGATCCGGGCCACGACAGCGGGTACATCGACGGGCGCTGGAAGGACCGCACGACGCGCGGAGTGCCTTTGAATCAACCGGCGCAGCCCGTGGTACGCATCACCTGGCACGAGGCGCTGGCCTTCTGCCAGTGGCTGTCACAGCGCACCGGCCAGCGGGCCACGTTGCCCACCGAGGCCCAATGGGAATGGGCCTGCCGCGCCGGCACGTCTTCGCGGTGGTCGTTCGGGGAACCGCAACCGGGCATGCAGCGCGTGGCCAACATCGCCGACGGCAGTGTCGCCCATTGGAACTACGGCCGCCAGGAACCGGGCTACCAGGACGGCATCCAGTACTCCGCGCCGGGCGGCGGCTTTCCCGCCAATACCTGGGGTCTGCACGACATGCACGGCAACGTCGCCGAGTGGTGCTTGACCGCGTACCGTCCCTACCCGTACCGCGCCGACGACGGGCGCGACCGACTCGGCGAGGCGGGGATGAGAGTGGTGCGCGGCGGCTCGTGGAACGACACGTTCCGGTTCGCCACCAGTGCTTCGCGCTGGCGGTACGAGCCCTACAAGCCGGTCTACAATGTCGGCTTCCGCGTCTTGTTGGAGATCCCCGACGGCGAGAAGATTGCCGCGGCGGAACGCTAACACCAACCGGCCGGTTGCGGGTTCCCGCCGGCGTTGTCCTAGTGATTTCCCGCCGGAGTCTTCGGAGTGATGCACGCGAACTCGCCAAACAAAGCGAAGTCGGACGCGGAAATCAAGCGTGCCAGTGTGGCTCTGGCCGCAGCATGTTCGGGATGTTCGACCATTTCCGCGGCAACCAGAAAGCCGGTGTCAATTCCATGTATCATGACCGGCCTTCCAACATCTCGCCGAGCAGGTCATCATCGGATGTTAGTGGACGAAGGACAGCCCCAACACTTACAGCTGGGACGTCAAGAACACTGTGCAGCGGCAAGCCATCCTCCGGGGCGGCGGAGAGAATCCTCCTAGGAAGCAACACGGTTACTTCTTCTCCCTCGGGAAGACGAATGCTTCCGTCAAGCACTATGACGCCGTTTTGCACACGACCGTGGGCAACCATAAGACACCCCATCAAGCCGGGATTGACCAAGATCCAGCCTAGCAGATAGTTTCCGGAGCAAGAAGGCCACGCTCAGCGTCTTTGGGCTGGGGACAACTGTGGTTGCCGGATTCTGACGGGGTTCTCGCTTCCACCCTCGGGAAGACGAACCCGTTGCCACTGGCATGCGGAGGCAGAACCGAGTAGAATCCTGCCTCTGCTCCGGGATCGAGGGGACCGAATTCGGTTTGGCCCGCCCCGGCGCAAGTAACCTTGACCAGCGGCGACAGGAGGTGACACTTGTCCGGACACAGCAAATCGCGGGATAACAAGCGGCGAAAAAAGGTGAGGGCGAAACGCAACGCCGAGAAAAGGCTGGCACACCAGGCGAAGGTGGCAGCGGCGGCGTCCCAGACAGCCGCCGCGTCCTAATTCTGCGCCCCGCGCGGTTTGCCTTGGCCCGTAGCCGAACTCGCCAGAGTTCGGGGAGAACTGCCCAGAAACCCGAATTCTGGCGAATTCGGCTACGGTCAGAATTGTGCCATGCTCAACCGCGCGCCGTATCGCTGTCAGCCCCTCACCTGGTTCGCCGCCCAGACGGCCAGTTGCTCGCGAAAGATCTTGGCGTTGTGGCGAATGTCCACGGGCATCGCCGGGTGGATCAGGAAATCCTGGATCGGCTGCGTGTGCGGGTGGGCCTGAGCCAGGCCGCGCAATTCGGCGAGCAGTGCGGTTCGCTCGGCTTCCGACTGCGGCCGCCGGTCCGGCCACGGCTCGACGACGATCACCGGACGCTGCCGGCCCGCGGGGCCGACGCCGACCAGCGCCGAACGGTAGACCCGCGGGTGCTGATTGAAAATCGCTTCACAGGGAACGGTGTACATCGGTCCGGCCGCCGTCTGGACACGGTGCGATTTTCGCCCGCAGAACCAGAAGCGGTCCTGATCGTCCAGGTAGCCCACGTCGCCCATCCGGTGCCAGAACGTGTCTCCGTCCTGGATCTTGTGGAGCGGGTTGGCTTCACAACGGGTGACGTACTGGCGAGTCACGACGGGACCTTGCACGATCAACTCGCCGATTTCGCCGCAGGGCAGTTCGACCGCGGCCGGCATCGTGGGAATCGGGCCGTCCTGGATGCCGATCACTCTCCAGCGGATGCCGGGAAACCGCCGGCCGACGCACGTGCCGGCGCCTTGCTGACTGCGGGCCGCCGTCTCGCCCAGCACCTCGGTCGCCGAGATCGACGCCACCGGCAGCGCCTCGGTGGCGCCATACGGAGTGTGGATGTCGCCCTCGCGAGCGATGGCCCGCTTCATCCGCTGCAGGACGTGCGGCGGCACCGGCGCGCCGGCGGACAACACGCGGCGCAGCGTAGGCAGCACGATCCGGCGGTCTTCACAGTAACGGCCGACCACGTTCCAGAGGGCCGGCGAGCCGAAGGCCTGGGTGATGTTCCAATCGCGAATCGCCTCGATGATCGCCTCCGGGTTGACCTGGGCCGGTCGCGTCGGGTCCATGTCCGGAATCACTGTCGTAACGCCCATGGCGCAGTTGAACAGGCCGAACAGGGGAAATCCCGGCAGGTCCAGTTCGCCGGCCCGAATGTCGTAGAAATCGCGGAGTTCGTCCACCTGGCGGTCGAAGTTGCCGTGCGTATACAGCGTTCCCTTGGGCGGTCCCGTGCTGCCCGTGGTGAAAATGATGGCTGCCGGGTCGTCCGCGTGGCTCGCCGCCGGTTGGAAGTTGGCATCGAGCCTGCGGGTGCGGAGCTGCTCGAGCGTGGCTCCGCCCCAGAACCAGCGGCGGCCTGCGGTCACATGGTAGCGGGACTTGGGAAACCGGCGCCGCAACAGGCTGCGGATGGCTTGCACCAACGGGATCGCGACGAAGCCCTCCGGCTCCGACTCCGCCAAACAGCGGACAAGATTCTTGCGGCCCATGCCCGGATCGATCAGCACGGTCACCGCGCCGGCTTTGAACAGCGCGAACACCAGCGAGATGAAATCGGTGCTCGGCCGCACCATCAAGACCATCCGTGTCTGGTCCGACACACCCATCCAGCGCAGACCGTCGGCCAGCAGATTGCTGTCATCCTCCAGTTGCCGGAAAGTGCATTGCCGGTAGCGGCGCTTCCCCGAAGCATCGCGGCCGGCCGGTTCCACGACGGCGATGCCGTCCGGATCCCGCGCCGCGGTGGCCGCCAGACGCAAACCGACGTTGACGATCTGGTTCATGATGCCCTGTATTCCCATGCTATGAAATCGCGACCTGGCGGACGGCACGCGGAGCGTGCCTGCTACTTTGTCAGCCGCGCGTCCAGCCAGGCGGCGCGGTCCAACACATCGCCGCGGTCGGCGAAATCGACAATCAGCGCCAGCGCCTGGGCTTGGCTTACATCCACCGAAATCGGCAAGGCCGGATCGCCGCCGCGGACGATCGGGCTTTCATACGCTCGTTTCCATTGGTCCGCCGCATCGGCCAGAAACACGCGGAAGATGACGTTGCCTCCCAGGCCGGCGCTGTCGTCCAATGCCAACTCGGCCTGCAGGCGGCGATAACGGCCGTCCAGACGATAGGCCACTCGCGAGGCGCTGTGCATGCCCAATCCCTTCGTGTACAGGTGCCCGCCGTGCCGGAGCCGTGCCCCGGTCGTGCTGCGGTCGCGTCCCAGCGGCCAGGCTGTTTCCAGATAAGCAATGTGCTTGTAGCTGATCGGCTCCAGATCCGACAGGTACACAACGCGGTCGCTGCTGGGCTGCAGCAGCGTCAGTTCGGTCTGCAGGAATTCCGTATCGAACGCCAGCGATACGGTGCTGGCCAGCTTCACCTGGGTCAGCGGCCCGGCCGAGGAAAGTTGGGCGACGTGCAGCAGGCTGCCGTCGCGGAATCCCATCCTCGCGTAAAATCCCGGCTTGGCGACCGTGTCGACCAGCGCGGGATTGAAGACGATCGCCTGTGCCTTGCTGGCGGGAATCGTCAGGTCGCGTCCCTCGACCGCAAACGTGACGGCCAGCGCAGTTGCCGCTGTCGATTCGGAAGGTTCCAGCTTTTTCAGCACTCCGCGGAGAACATCCCCGTTGCGGAGCACCAACTGGTCTTCGACGCCTTGCGAAGTCGTGATCCGTTCCCACAGTTCATCGCGTTGGGAGATGGAAGGAGGCGGGTCCAGCACCACGCCGCGGACCTTGGCGAGCGGGATCTCCACGCGGCCGCAGATCTCGCCGTCGGCGATCAGCTTGTCGTCGGCCAAGCGCGCGATTTCTGCGACCAGCAGACTGCCATCGGTCAACAGGATTTGCATCAGGCGAAACGAATCCGTGTAATCGCCCCAGCGGACCACATCCTGGACCGGCGTGGCACGTGGGCCGCCGTCCGTCTGCCAGTGGACGGTCCAGTCGGGTTCGATCCGCTCGATACGAGCCGAAAACGGTTCGCCGTCGATCGGGACAGCCCGCGACAGCGGCGGGACAGCCTGCCCGAAGGCCGCTCGCGCGGAGCAAACCATCAAGCCCACAAGGAACAGGAAAACCGTTGTCCGAGATCCCAGCCACGCTCCGCGGCCGGCAAGGGCAACCCTTCGACGGGGACCCCTGCAGCAGCAACGCGGCGTCTGACCGATTCCGCATCCCGCGTCCCGCATCCCGCAACTCGCGTCCCGCATCCCGCATCCCCTAACGTTGAAAAATCGGCAGGTAATTGTTGGGCATTTGCAGGATGATGCAAGCCATGGCGGTCCCGTATTCGGGCGAGATCTGGTCGAACCACGCGCCGTCAGGCCGCTGCCGGGCAAGGAGGGCATCGTGAATGGCCGGATACCATTGCTGCCAGCGCTCGCCGCCCGCTTGCCACATCGCTTGCACGGCGTAATAGTGCCCATAAGAAAAGTGAGCCTCGACTTGCACCGCTTTCGATGGGGGCAGCTGTTTCATCAGGTACTCCAGGCCCTTTTCAATCTCTTCCCCTTCGTAGACGCCGGCGCTGTACAAGGCGACGACGCCCGCCGCGCTGCGGGGAAAGCGGCTGTCGCCGGGGGCCGACAACTGGTACATGAATCCGCCGTCCGGGTTCTGGCTGCGCTTCACATAATCGGTGCAACGGTCAACGGTTTCGCGAGGCACGAAGAGGCCCGCGTTCCGCGCGGCTCGCAGAGCCATGATCTGGCAGATCGTGACGGAGATGTCCGCCTCCTGCGGTTTGGGCTCATACCGCCAGCCGCCCTCGTCGTTCTGAGTGCGGACGATCAGTTCCACGGCCCGCACCAGCTTGTCTCGTATCGTCTGGTCCGACGACATGCCGTAGGCCTCGGCCAGGAACAAGGTCGCGAATCCGTGCCCGTACATGGGTCCGTGACTGGCGGCCTCCGGGGCGATGATGTAGCCGCTTTCGCGGACGTGATCCAAGATGTACGAAAGGCAACGATTGACCTCCCGGCCGTACGGCCCTCGTCCCGGCATGCTGCCGCGACTCATGAACGCCATGGCGGCCAGAGAGCAGATGGCCACGTTGCGGCTGTAACTGCCGCGGCCGAATGAGCCGTCGTCGTTCTGCTGGGACTTGAGGTAGCGCAGACCGTTCTCGACCGCACGATGCGTTTCGGGCTTCATGAGATTCGCGGCCCGCCCGACGGGCGTCTGGGCAGCGGGCGGCTCGGCAGCGGGGGTGACCACCCAGGACCACAGGACGATGGTCAACGCCGTGCCCAGCCGCACGGTCCAAGCAGATGTTGCGCGGTTCTCAGCCATTTCGTTGATGCATCCTCGGAAGCAGTGTCGGATTTGACATTTGAGATCTGAGATTTGAAACGTAAAATCTCAAATCTCAAATCCTACGGCCCCAGCCTTTGCGTGCTGCCTTCCTCGGCCAGTCGCGTGTAGTACTCCTCGATCAACTTCTCGTACCGGGGCAAGAATTCTTCGATCGCGCTGCTTTGCATCTGGTCGCGGATCTTGGGCGGCAAGTGTCCCCAGATCTGTTTCAGCATCTGCTGCAGCCGCAGCAGGTTTTCGCGGTCCGACGCGTTGCCGTCAGTGCGTGCGGTGCTTTCCTTAGCCGGTTGATTGGCTCCCGTGTTCTCTCCGCTGCCCGCTTGGCTCTTCCGGCCCGGCTTGGCGCCGGGTTTCGGACCCGACTTGGAGCTGCCCTGACCGCTCTGGCACTGTTTCTTCATTTCTTCGATCAAGCGGTCGAGGTCCTCGATCACTTGCTGCTGGACGCGCTGTGTCTTTTGCGACGTGACTTGCCGGCTGATCAATTCCTCGGCCAACCGCATCCGGCGGCCAATCGAGATCAACGGATCGGGGGACGCTTTGCCCAGGTTCTCGCCCTCAGCCAGTTGCTCCAACAAGGGTTGGTCGACGTCAGACGCGCCGTCCGTTGACTTATCCCCTGGTTTGGCAGCGGAAGGCGATACGGTTTCGGTCGGTGGCGGGACGTCCAGACCCTTCAGCAATTCGTTGTCCAGGCTGTC
>Ga0116156_10003034_pt1 | contig 14891 bp, 7 predicted proteins | sample AD_UKC045_MetaG_FD_89891 | JGI IMG/M metagenome (GOLD analysis project Ga0116156, IMG submission 89891) | Active sludge microbial communities of municipal wastewater-treating anaerobic digesters from USA - AD_UKC045_MetaG | ecosystem: Engineered > Bioreactor > Anaerobic > Digestate | place: USA... | reverse complement strand
CGGCCATCATCGCCATCGCCGCGTGCATGCTCGGGAAGCAGTTCACCGGCGGATCAGCCCCATAGAGCACTGATAGCGCCCACGATTTGAAGTCGATCACTTCGATCTGCGGATGCTGAAATGTCACCGGGAAGTTCCAAAAAATCAGGTAGCAGAACATCATCACCGTGATGTACGACCAGGCGAAGACACGGAAAAATTCCTTGTCGCGCACCAGGAAAAAGGGCATCAGAAACAGTGAGTACAAGGCCAGGTAGGGAAAAATGAAAATCTGGACATAAGGGATTTTTTCATCGGCTTTGGTGGCCAGCGAAACGCCGTCGGCAGGATCCACCAGGCTGCCGATGTAAAAGTATCCGAACGCCCACACGCCGAACATGATCACCGCCATAATCGGTTGGCTGTTGCGCGCGGCCCACGTGCGTGCGTTCACGACTTCGCGCTCTTTCTATGCGCCAAAAACGCTGTCAAGATGGCGAAACCGATCGGGAAAAAAGCCGTCGTATAAAGCACTTTTGCCAAGCGCGGCAGGTTCCACGCGAAAAAGTGCTCTTCGGCCATTACCGTGTACAACGCGACAATCGTCCCGACCAGGTAATAATAGATCAGCCAGCGCACCTTGTTTTGCGGCCAACCGATGATTTTACCGGATTCATGAATCTCTTTGCGTGTATCCATTGGTTCGATATTGTAGTCGAATCGACGCGTTGCACAACACCTAAAAGCGCAAAATTATCCGCGGATGCGCTGAATATTCAGCAGGCTATCAAGACTGAATATCAATTGATCCCCTTCATTTCGAAAAGTTTTTCAGTTCCTTGAAAACACTGAAAAATATTTTTTGCTATAATTCAAATAGTTTGGCATTTCACGCGGACTTGGCCTTGAATTTGGTCCCTGGTTTGCAATGTATCAAGGCCAGAAAGGCTGACAAGCCGATCGATCTCTGAAACGGAAATAATGCTAGGGGCGGAGAGGAGCAATGGACGAGATCCTCACATATAAGCCGACCCGACTCAACGGAACCACGTTTTTTTCAGAACAATAGACCCAAACCCGCTCCGTCGTCCCTAGCATAGATTTTTCAGAAAGTCCTTGGTCATCGGTCTTGGCCTGCGACTCGGTGATTGAGGCAAAATCAGGGCCGTGCTCCCCCACGGCCCGTACTTTTTTAATCATCTAGAAAACTGAGCACCTTATCCAGATCGACCTCTTTCCACTCGGCGGCGCGCCCGGCGGGTTTGGTGTCGGCGCGATGTCCCAGCACCGCGGCCAGCGGATCATCGTCCTCGGGGCGCAGATCCAATTCGGCCGCGACCTTGTCGACCATCGGCGGAGTCAGCGATTTGCTCTTGGTCAGAAATCCTTCCAGCAGCAGGTTGTCGCAGATGGCGTTGACCACCCGCGGCACACCCTTGCTGAAATAATGGATGCGCACCACCGTATCGGGCGCGAAAACGCCCTTCTTGCCGCCGGCGATGTTGATGCGGTGCGCGATGTAACTACGCACTTCCTCTTCGTCCAGATGGCTGAGTTTGACGCGCACAGCGACGCGCTGGCGCAGCGGTTCGTCCAGTCGCAGATTATCTTCCACTTCCGGCAGGCCGAGGAAAACGAAGTTGATCAATTTGCGCTCCTGCACTTCCATGTTGAGCAGGCCGCGGAATTCCTCCATCAATTCACGTGTGCCCAGCATCTGCGCCTCGTCGATGAGCAGCGCAACAATCCGTCCCTCCTCGTCAATCTGGCGCAGGCGCTCGTAGATCTGGCCGAGCACTTCGAGCTTGTTCATTTTCGGATCGGTCACGCCCAGCAACTGGGCGATGCGGTGCAGCAGCCAGTCGGCGGTCACCTCGGAGTGGATAACCACCAGCAGCGCTTTGTGGTAGCGGCGATCGTTGAGGTTTTCGAACAAACGGCGCGCCAGTGTGGTCTTGCCGGTGCCGATGCCCCCGGTGACCACGCTCAGGCCGCGCCGTTGCTCGAGCGCAAAGGCCAGTTTGGTCAACGCCTGCTGATGCGCTTCGCCGTTCCAATAGAAGCGCCGGTCGGGCGCGTTGGAAAACGGTTCGCGGCGCAGGCCGAAGAAATCAAGGTAGTTCATCATAGGAACCCGATATTGTCGTCATCGTCTCCTTTTTTCTTCTTCTTGCCCTTCTTCTTGCCTTTTTCACACTCGGCGATTTCGGCCTTCGCGCCGCGGTAGTTGCTGGATTTCGCGTCGACCTTGATGAAGTACTCCTTCGCCTCGTCCAGTTCGCCGATCTGCTTGAGGCACACGGCCAGGTCGAAGGTCAGATCCAACATCGCCTGCTCGTCGTCGGTGCCTTCGCTCAACGCGCTTTCCAGGTATTCGGCGGCCATGTCGTATTTGTTCAGGCTGACGTAGCACTGACCCAGTTCATAATTGATTTCGAAGGCCAACTCGCCGGCATCCAGCGCCAGCGCTTTTTCGTATTCGGCGATGGCTTCCTCGATCGAATCCATCTCGCGGAAGGCGATGCCCAGTTCGTAGTGCGATTGGGTTGTGCCGCCGCGCGCTTGATCGCCCAGGCTGTCGACGAAGGACTGGAAAATATCGTCGACCGCTTCGCCTTCGGCGGGCGTTTCGTCGGTCAAGCCGCCGATTAGATCGTCGAGCGAGTCGCCCGCCGCGACCGCCGGTTTCTCGACCTTACCGAAGATATCGTCCATCAAGTCGCCCATGCCCTCTTCGGCTGTGGGTTCCTCGATCGACGCCGCTTTGGGCTCCAGACCCAGATCGCCCAGCAGATCGGCCAGGCTTTCCTCTGCTTTGACCGTCGGTGCGGTCGCTTCCGGCTCGCGGAACTCTTCCAGAATGCGGCTTTCGACCGCCGCCTTCTCTTTGATCGGCTTGACCGGCACTTCGCCGGTGGCCATGAAGTCTTCGCTGGAAACTTCAACCGAGTCGAACATCACCGCGGCCGTCCGCGCCATCCGGACGCCTTCTTCGGCTTTGGGCTCTTCGATCCGCTCGGCCTTGGCAAACAGATCGGCGGCGGCCTGCTCGAACTCCTCGACCGGTTCGGCCTCGACGACGAGTTCCTCAGCTTCGGCAATCGGTGCAGCCTCGGCGAACAGGTCTTCCTCGATGACCGATTCGGCCTCGACCTCGACTTCTTGCGGCACGGTTTCGGCGAACAAATCTTCCTCGATCATCGACTCGGGTCCGGCGACGACCTCTTCAGCCTCGATCGCCGGCGCGGGCTCGCTGTAGAGTTCGACTTCGATATCCGGTTCGGCTTCGGCCGTGATTTCTTGCGCTGCGGCGACAGCTTCGTCCTCGATGGCTGCTTCGTCCGCGGCAAAAACATCGACCGCCTTCGGCTCGGCGGCGCGCTCACCCGGCATTTCGCCGAACACATCAACCGACTCCACATCCCCTGCGCCGACTTCTTCAAACACGTCGACTTCGACCGCGGCGTCGACCCGCAGCTTATCCGCATCGACCATTCGGTCGACCGCTTCCGGCTCGCCCCAATCGATCGCGATGTCCTCTTCGATGCCCGTGGCGGATTTGGTCAGATCCAAGTCCTCGAATACGCCGGCCTCGACCTCGGCCGCTTCGGCCTCGACGGACGCCGGATGCTCGACGACCGGTCCGGGCGCCGCCGCCGGTTCGGCGTACAGCGATTTGAGCCGCACGCGGGCTTCGGCCTGCTCCGGATCGATCGACAACACGCGGTTGAGAATCTCCCCGGCCGTTTGTCGGTCACCCAACGTGGTGGCTTCCTCGGCCTGGGCCAACAGATCGGCGATCTGTTCCTCGACCGTTGCGCCGAGTTTGAACAGGTCGAAAACCTTCTCTTTCGCTTCGGTGTTGGACGGATCGAGCGCAAGAATTTCACGGAGCGCTTTTTCCGCGCTGTGCCGGCGGTTGGCGCGTACTTCGATTTCATAGAGGTGGAACAACGATGCGATGGCCTTCGCCGTTTGGCCCGCGTGGACATACGCGTCTTTGAGGCGGTTTTGCGCCGCTTCGCTGTCCGGCTGCAACTGCACCGCGCGCTCGACCAGCGTCAGCGCCTCGGCCGCTTGTCCGGCCTCGGCAATGCGGTCGGACATCGCCAACAGTTCGATCGCCGCCTTGTCGTTTTGCTCGGTGTCCTCGTACAGGGCGATCAGTTCGTTGCGCACTTCGACGCTGTCGGGTTGATACTGCAGCATCTCGCGCAGCGAATCCTCGACCGCCTCGAACTCGCCGGCCTCGCGCGCTGCGTCGGCCAGCGCGCGCAACTGCTGCACGGCCTCGTCGGTGCGCTCGGTCTGGAGGAACAACTTCTTGAGCCGCGCGCGAGCCTTGGTCTGCGACGGATCGTACAGCAGCGCCTGGTTGTAGCGCTCGATGGCCGTTTCCACGTCGCCGGCCTTGCGCGCTTTGTCGGCCAGGATCAGTACCTGCTGCGCCGCCTCGCCGGTGCGCTGGTGTTCGGCGTACAGATCGATAAGCCGCTCGCGAGCCGGCACATCTTCCTGATTCTCGCGGAGGATATCCAGATAAATCTGTTCGGCCGCGTCGCTGTCACCGCTCTGGCGCGCATTGGTCGCCAGGTCGTAGCGGGCTTCGCGCTGCTTGTCCGCGTCGCCCATTGCGCCGTACAGATCGGCGAGTTGATGCAGCGCGCGCTCCTTGTGCACGCCGGCGTCGATGATGTCCATCAGCGCCTGCTGCGCGTCGACGAACTGCGAACGGCGGCGCAGCTGATCGGCCAGAACGAACAACTCGGCGGTCAACGCCTCAACGTCGCCGCGCTCGCGGAACAGATCGCAAAGGCGACGACGCGCCTCGACGTGTTCGGCGTCGCGCTCCAGGATCTGCCGATAGTCTTTCTCCAGGGCTTCGTGATCGCCCGCCGCGGCGTGCACTTCCGCCAGTCGCAACATCGAAGCCATAACTTGCTGGGCTTCGCCGGCGCTTTCCTGCAATTCCATGATCCGCCGCAGGGCGCGTTCGCTGCCGGGCTGTATGCCCAGGACGTCTTCCATGTTCGCGATGCGCCGCGCGTCGGTCCACTGATTGCCCATCTTCTTGTCGGCGGTAAAAAGCAGTTCGACGGCCTTGTCGGTTTGTCCGCCGGCAAGGTAGCGCGCCTTGAGTTCGGCCAGCGCCTTCTCGTTGCGCTCGTCGTGGTCGAGAATTTCCTCCAACGCGGCAATCGTCTTGGCGTCCTGGCCCTTCGCGTCGAAGACCTCGACCGCGCGGAAGAGCACCTCGACCGCTTCGGCCAGATCGGCCTCTTCCAGATAGCTTTCCTTCAACTTGCGCAGGGCGTCTTCGTTCTGCGCATCCAACTGCAGGACGTGCTCGTAAGCCTCGCGCGCCGCCGCGCCCTCGTCGCCGGCCTGCAGCGCATCACCGTAATTCAGCTGCAAACGCACCGCCTCGTCGGCGCGGCCGCCATCGGTGAAGATCGCCGTCAGTTTTTCCACCGCGATCACGTTGGTGTCGTCGACGGCCAGAATTTCTTTGTAGAGCGCTTCGGCGTTGGCCGTGCGCCCGTCCTGCTCGGCCAGATCGGCCAGCACGAACAGTTCGTCGATCGCCCCGGCGGTGTCGCCCTGCCGCTTGTACGCGTCGACCAGCAACCGGTGCGCACGTTCGAACTTCGCATCCAGCGCCAGAATGCGGTTGGCCAGATCGACGATCGCCTCGTCGTCCGCGCCCTCGAGCACCGGCGCGTTGAAGCGCAACAGTTCGTCGATCACGCCGCGCTTGTTTTCCTCGCGCTGCAACAGATCGACGAGTTTTTCGTGCGCCGCTTGGTTTTGTTTATCCAGCTTGATCACGCGGCGCAGTGTGCGCTCGGCGTCATCATACAGATTGCGGTCCTGTTGCACGCGCGCCAGGGTGAGCAGCGTGTCCAGCACCTGTCCTTCGCGCTCGAGCACCTCTTCCAGGTCGGCTTTCTTGCTGAGCGCCGACAGGTTGTCCGGCTCCAACTCCAGAATGCGGCCAACCAGATCCAGCGCGCCCTCGTAATCGCCCTTGGCGTCGGCGGCGGCTTCGAGCGTGAACAGTTCGCTGACCGCCTGGCCGGTGTCGCCGGCGTTGATGTGCACCTGGCTGAGCAACTCGATCGCCTGCGTATTGTCCGGATCCAGATCGAGGATCTGGTTGAGATACTTTTCCGCCTTGGCGAAATCGTCTTTCGCGTTGGCCGTGCGGGCCAGACCGAACATTTCGGGAATGGCCTTCTCGCCTTCGCCGGCGGCGACGAACAGACTGACCAACTGCTCCAACGCCGGTTCGTTGTCCTCGTCGAGCGTGAGCACTTCGCGGTAGCAGGTCTCGGCCCGCATCGTGTCGCCCTCGCGCACCGCCAGATCGGCCAGGGCGAAGATGTGCTCGATCGCACCGCTCTTGTCGCCGCGGGCGATCAACAATTGTTTGGTCTGCTGATGCGCGGTCACATTGGCCGGATCCAGCTCGAGTACGCGGCCGTAGAAGCTTTCCGCATCGTCGACTTGCCCGTCGCGCTCGGACATCTCGGCCAGCTTGAGGTAGCCTTCCGCGCCCGCCGCCGCGTCGCCGGTCTGCACGGAGATTTCCGTCAGCGCCAGCAACGCCCGCCGGTCGTCCTCGGAGATAACCAGCATCTCCTGCGCGAACGCCTTGGCCTCGTCGAGGTTGCCCTCGGCGCGTTCCAGACCGACGAAAGAATACAAAATATCCATCGCCGCTTCGAGGCGGCCGACATTCAGGTAATGATCCTTGAGAGCCAGGCTGGCGTCGCGACGCATCGGGTCGATGCCCAGGATGTCGCGGTAGGTTTCCTCGACCAGCGTGGTTTCGCCGGCCTGCGCGTACAACTCGGCCAGCGCGAACAACTGCTCGATGGCTTCGGCGTTACGGCCGGTATCCAACAGTTTTTCTTTATAGCGTTCGCGGCCGGTCGCGTTGTCCGGCGCGGCTTGAACGATCTGCGCGAAATACGAACCGGCCTGGGTCAAGCGACCGTGTTCCTTCGCGCGGTCGCCCGCCTCCAACAGCAGTTCGACCGCGTGGTCGACATCGTTTTCGGCCAGATGCAACGCCACCAGCCGCTCGATGGCCACCTCATTGGTTTCATCGAACGACAGCGCTTGGCGCAGCGTTTCAATCGCCGCGTCGTTGTCCGCGCCGCGCGCCAGAATGTCGGCCACCGCCAGCAGCTCCGACACGGCCGAGGAAACGTTGTCGTCGGCCAGGTACAGGCGCGCAATCGCCCGACGCGCGTCGATGTTGTCGCGATCCAGCCCGCAGATTTCGCCAAGGTAATTGAGCGCCGTGGCGTTGTCGCCCTGTTTTTCGGCGTTCTCGGCCAGCTTCATCAACTCGCCCAACGCCTTCTCGGATTGGCCGGACTGCAGGTACAGTTCCTTGAGCGACTCGTGCGCCCGCGCCGCATCCGGATCGATCGCCAGGATTTCGTTGAGCGCCCCTTCGGCCTTGTCGAGCTGACCGTTGCGCTCCATCGCGCGGGCCACGCCGAACAATTCGGTAACGGCTTCCGCGCCGCGACCATGGTCGCGCAGGATGGAAATCTTGCGGCGTCGCGTGGCTTCGTGACGCGGATCGATGGCCAGAATCTGATCGAGCTGCGCCAGAGCGGAGTCGACGTCGTCGTTGTCCAGCGCGACTTTCGCCAGGGTCATGATTTCGCCGATCGCGCCGTCGCGATCGCCCAGGGCGAGCAACAAGTCGCGCAACTGTTCGTGCGCCGCCAGGTTGTTGCTGTCCAGCACCAGCACTTCGTGCAAGGCATCGATCGCATACTGCCGATCGTTGCGATCGCTCGCGACGGCGGCCATGGCGAACAACTGCTCGATGGCCGCATCGTTACGTTCGGTGTCCAGCAAGAGGTCTTTCAACTTCTCGCGCGCGGTCAGATCGTCCGGCAGCAACGCCAGCAGCCGCTCGTAATAGGTTTGCGCCGTTTCCATTTCACCGGCGGACTGATGCCGGTCGGCCAACTTGCTCAGCAACCCGGCCAGCTTGTCGTTGTCGCCGCTACGTTCGTAGAGAGCCAACAACTTTTCGTGCGCGGCCGTTTCCATCGGCGCCAGCTCGAGCACGCGTTGCAGATAGCCCTCGGCGCTGAGCGTGTCGCCGAACTCGCGCGACGATTCGGCCAACTGGAAGAGCTGCCCGATCGCCTTGTCGGCTTGCCCGGTCTGCTCGTAAATATCCAACAGTTCCTGATAGGCGCCCTCGTTGTTCGGATCCAACTCGAGCACGCGGTGCAGAATCCGCTCCGCGTCGTCGAACTCGCCATGCTCGCGGTAGCGGTTGGCGACATCGAAAAAATGCACCACCGCGCGTTCGGGCTCGCTCGTCACGTAATGCTCGGCCAGGCGCAACGCGGCGGCCAGATCTTCGGGCTCGAACTCGACCAACTGCGATAAATAATTTTCGAGTTTGTCGGTGCGACCCTGCTCCTGTGCGAGGTCGATCAGCTTGTTGAGCAATTCGCCGGATTTTTCCCGGTCGCCGCCGTCGCGGTAGACGGTCATCATCTTTTCGATGATCGCCAGCGAATCGGGATTGCGGTCCAGGGCCATTTCCAGGTACTCGATGGCCTTGTCGCGCAGGTTGTACTTCAGGTAGATGTCGATGGCTTCGTCAAGCCGTTGCGCGGCCTCCTCTTCGCTCATCTCGCCCAGGTCCAACGCGGCGGGCTCTTCCTCTTCCTCGGCCACTTCCTCGACGACTTCCTCGACGACCGGCTCGGCCTCGACGGCCACTTCCTCGATCTCCGGTTCCTCTTCAACCGGGAATTCCTCGATTTCGATCGCTTCGGCTTCACCATCCGTCAGCGGTTCTTCGCTTTCAGTGATCTCCTCTTCGGAGACGATCTCTTCGTACTCTTCTTCCTCGACTTCGATTTCTTCCTCGATCGCGATCTCTTCTTCCGGCATCTCTTCGACCGCGATTTCCTCATCGACCGCGAGTTCTTCCTCCGGAAGTTCCTCGATCATCATTTCTTCGTCCGGGATCTCTTCGACCGTGAGTTCATCCTCCGGAAGCTCCCCGATCGCCATTTCTTCTTCCGGCATCTCTTCAACGGAGATTTCTTCTTCGAGCGCGATCTCTTCCTCGATCGCGATCTCCTCTTCCGGCATTTCTTCGACGACGATCTCTTCCTCGATCGCGATCTCCTCTTCCGGCATTTCTTCGACGGAGATTTCCTCTTCGAGCGGAAGTTCCTCGGCGACAGCTTCAACCGGCGCCGGCACGGCAACCGGTTCGGCGGAAATGTTTTCGGCAGCCCACTCATTCTCGGGATCGATCTCGAGGAGACGGCAGCAGACATCCTGCACTTTGTCCTGGCGGTCGATTTGTTGGTAAAGGCCTGCAGCGCGTTCCAGCGCTTTCGCGGCGACGGCCGGTTTGCCTAGTTCGATGGCCAGTTCGGCGGTCATCTCCAACGTGCTGGAACTGCCGGCCAATTCGCCGGTCAGCTTGGCCAGACGCGCCAGCGCGAGTTCGGGCTTGCCCTGCTCGCGGTACAACTCCACCAGGCGATAAAGCACGTCGAAGTTCTCGACGCCGCGATCCAACACGCCTTCGAGCAGTTTCTGTAGTTCGGCGGTCTTGCCTTGTTTTTCGAAAATATCCGCGGCGCGAAGGAATTCGTTGACCGCTTCTTGGTTGAACCCCTTCTCCAGGTAACGCTGTCCGAGCTTCAGTCGGCCCACGACGTTGGTCGGATCGAGATCCAGCAGCATGCGGCGGATGTCGAGCGCCTCGCGATCCTTGCCCTGGCGTTCGTAAATGCCCGCGGCTTTCTGGTACTGCTCCACCACTTCGGGCATCAAACCGAGTTTGTGGTAGAGCGTCGCCAGTTTGAGGTAGACCTCGATCATGTTCGCGTCGATGTTCAGGGCCTGCTTGTAGACCGCAACCGCCTTGGGATAGAACCCCTTCTCGGCGTACGTTTCCGCGACCGTCAGGTATTGGTCGAGCGCGCGAACCTTGTCATCTTTCTTTAAATAATAGTCGGCGAGCTTCTTGCGCGCGCGCATGTCGGTCGGATCGTCCTGCACTTCGTCGAGCAGAGCGGCGAGTTCCGGATCGGCCTTGGGTTGCTTGGTTGAACGCAGTCTTTGAAGCAATCCGCCCTTTTTTGTCTTCGCATCTTTTGCCAACGCGATTCCCCCGTCTCAACAGAAAATGAGTGGACGACGACCCGTGCCGCGGTTCGCTCACTCAGTCGCCGCCTGTACGTATTGTGTGCCCCGGTCTTTCCCGCTCGCTCGCTGCGGAAAACATGCTTCCGCACAGAACCAAACGGTACTTGATCGCCTCCCGTAAATCAACCGTTGCCGCACGCTGATCGCGTCGATTTACCGGGTGGAACGCCAGTTTTTGTGCATGGTCGTCAGCCGTTCGCAGCCACTGGACGTTACCAATACAATATCTTCCAGCCGGACACCGAAGCGCCCGTCCAGGTAAATGCCCGGCTCGACGGTGAACACCATGCCCGGCTGCGCCGTCGCTTTGCTCACGGTATTGGCGCGCGGTTCCTCGTGGATCTCCAGGCCCACCGCGTGGCCGGTGCCGTGACCGAAAGTGTGGCCGTAGCCGGCGGCGTTGATGATGTCGCGCCCGGCTTTGTCGATCTCGGTCATCGCCACGCCCGGCGCCGTCGCGGCGATCGACGCGGCCTGTGCCTGCCGTACGATCTCGAAGACCTTTTTCGCGTCCGGATCGCTCGGTTCGCCGACGCTCACCGTTAGCGTCTGGTCGGAGCAATAACCGTCGACGATGCAACCCCAGTCGAGTACGACCAGTTCGCCGGCCTGAATGACCTTGTCCGACGCCACGCCGTGCGGCATCGCCCCGCGCGAACCCGATCCGACGATCGTGTCGAAGCTGGGACCCGACGCGCCGCGTTTGCGCATTTCCATTTCGAGCTGGAAGGCGATGTCGCTTTCCACCGCGCCGGGAACGATCAACGGCAGCACCGCCTCCATCGCCTCTTCCTGCACACGCACGGCGTTGCGGATTTTCACGATCTCGTCGGCGCTCTTGAACCAGCGGATTTCCTCGAAGCGGCCGCCCGCCGGCACCAGATCGACGTCCTCGAGCAGCCGCGTGAATTCATAGTGCTCGGCGACGGTCATCGTCTGATCCTCGAAGGCCAAGCTGTTCAGCCCCAGGTCATGAACCAAGTCGGCGATTTCACGGTTACGGTCGCGGATGGTCGTCACTTCGAAACCATGGGGGACGACCTGCTGCTGGGCTTGCACCGTGTAGCGCGAATCGGTGATGAACAGCGCTTTATTGGGCGTCACCAGACACACGCCGGTCGTGCCGGTAAAGCCGGCGAAGTACCGTACGTTGATCAGCTTCCAGATCAGCGCACCGTCGGCGTTCAGATGTCGGATCACCTTGCGAAGATTGGTCAGCCTATCATTCATGTCCCACCAGCCTCTCGATTGCGTAGCGCAGTGCAAGCCGATAACTCTCGGCGCCCAAGCCTTCGATGCGTCCGGCCACCACCCGGCTGATGGTGCTCTGGTTCCGGAACGGTTCGCGGTTGGCCAGACTCGACAGATGCACTTCGATCGTCGGCACGCCGCAGTAAACCACCGCATCGTGGATCGCCACGCTGGTATGTGAATATGCCGCCGGATTGATGATGATGAAATTGTATTTGCCGCGCGCTTCGGCGATCGCGTTGACCAACTCGCCTTCGATCGCCGATTGGAAAACGTCGACCGTGACCTCCGCCGCCGCGCCCATGGCCTGCAACGAGGCGTTGATTTCCTCGTAGGTTTCCATGCCGTATAAATCCGTTTCCGCTTCGCCGATGTGATTCATCAGCGGTCCGTGAATGACCAATACACGAGGCATTATCGGTTCTCCTTCCGCTTACGCCGTGAACCGAACACACGACGAAAGAACCCCTTCTTCTTGGGTGCATCGGCTGTTTTCCGGTCAGCATCGACTACGTTCTCGCTTGCCGGCGATGGCGGCAACGGCGATGACTCCGGCGTCTCCCGCTCGCTTGGCTCGCCGCCGATTTCGCCGAACACATTCGTCTCTTCCACCTCGACGTGGGCCTCCATGCCTTCGGTCGGATCGTATTCGTGACCCAGTTCTTCCTGGGGAATTGCCGCCTGCGCGTCGTCGGCCTGCTCAGGCGCGGCGAAGCGGGTTTCCTCGTCCGCGATTGCCGGCGGTGCGTCGGACATCGCGGAAAACAGCCGGTCGAGCGCGGCTTCGGCCTCGGGCGCGGCGTCGGCGTCGAACGGACGATCGCCTGCGCCGACATGGTGCAGCACCTGGCTGTCGTCCGCGCGCGCTTCCGTCGGCGCTTCGCTCGCGGACGCGGGTTCCGGCGCGGCCATTTTCTCGACCGGCGCGCTCTGCGATTCGACGCCGAACACGTCGACTTCCTCGGGCGCTTGGATTGGCGCCGGCTCTTCCTCGCCGAACACGTCGACGTCCTTGTGTTCGTTCTCCACGATGCGCAAATGCGGTTTCGCGTGCGCCGCCGGTTCCGCATCCTCGATCGGCTCCCGGTCCGGTTCTTCTTGCGGTTCCGGCACGGACGCGATGGGCGGTTCGACGTGCGGCGCGTCCTTGCTTTCCGGCAACGGCGCATCCTGCGCGATCGGCTCAGGCAACGCCGCGCGGCCCTTGTTCATCAGCTTTTGCGCCGACGCGTCGAACGGATTGCCCTGCAGAATGCGCTTGCAGATTTTCGCGGCCTCTTCATCTTGATTCACACCGTACAACGCCATCGCCAACAGGCGCAGGTTTTCCGGATTGGCGACCTGCTCGGTCAACGGCCGCAGGGTCAACACCGCGTCTGGATAACGGCCCAACGCCACTTCGGCCGCACCCTTGGCTTCCACGCACGCCCAATATTTGGTGTCGTGAATGAACAATCCCTTTGCGGCGATGTCCAGCGCGTCATGCGGACGCCCCACTTTCAGCAACGCTTCAGCGAGCCGATGATACAGCCGTTTTTCCGGAACGCGGGCAATTTCTTCGCGCCATTTGGCGATTTGCGAATAATGGAGATCTGTCAACGACAGCCCCTCGATTACGGGAATACAAAATACAAATTGGAATCCGGTTTAATGAACCATTTGTGACGCGAAACGTCAAGGGTTTGCGGGCGAATTGTCGGTCTTTTTCGCGGCTTCCGGGGCCGGTCCGAGCCACCGCGGCAATTCGACCAGCCGGATGCCGCAACCGCAGGCAATCAGAAGGCGATCCCGGCTTTGATCGACCCAGATGCCGCGCGGCAACCGCCCCACTTGCAGTCGGGCAAGCCGCGTTCCGTCGGCCAGCTTCACCGCGTCGATCGTTCCGTCGAAATAATTTGCAATGAACAGCAGGCCGCGGCGCGCCTCGAAATCCAGATCGCGCGGGCCGTACCCGGCGTCGATCGAGCGCACGACGCGCATCGCGCGGCCGTCGACGACCCGCACGCGCCCATGCAGCGGCTGGGCGATGTACAGCAGGTTGTCCGGGCCGAACTCGATGCCGAACGCCGACCAGCCGATCCACAATTTGCGGACCACGCGCATTTCACGCAGGTCGACCTCCAGCAGATACGGGCTGAGCCAATCGGTGATGTAAGCCAGCATGCGTTCGTGGTCGATCGCCAGATCGTAGCTGTTGGCGCCGGGCAGTTTCAGCAACCGTTCCTGTTCGTAGGGCGGCGCGGCGCTCAACTCATGCAGCGAATGGCTGACTTCGCACAGCACATACATGAAATCGCCCGCGAAGGCCACCTCGAAGGCGTTGCGGCAACCGGGCACGAACACTTGCGTTTCCACCTGGCCGGTGTTGCGGTCGATCAGATAGACGCTCTCGTTGTCGCCCCAATGGCCCCACGCCGGCGCGGCCAACAACGGCCTGGACGGATGCGGTGTGACGCGCTGCACGCCGTCATTGATCGGGTCACCCTTGATCAGCGTCATGTTGTCCAGCCGCAGCAGGTACGACTGGCGTAAAAATCCGTAGCCGACGCCGATCGTTACTTCGCCCGAAACGCCGCCGAAATCATATGGATGCAGCGGGTTGGGCACGACGGTGTAAACCAACTCGCCGACCGCGCGATTCTCCGCCGTGCACATCCTCTTTTTGTTGAGGAAGGTGAAATCGCGGTTCATCATCACCAGCACCAGGCCAACCAGCCCGACGATGGTCACGCCGGTCATCACCCGCCACCAGCGCGTGCGCCGCCGGAAGACCAAGTAGACGAGCGCAACCGGCGCCAGCATCGCCGGAATCGCCTTCCACCCGAGGTACAAATAACCGCCCAGGCTCATGTGCGCGTTGTACAGCGCCAGCGCGAAGGCGACCCAGGAAACCTCGTGCCCGCTGCGCCGCGTAAGCATGCGGTAGGTCAGCGCGACGAACAACGCGGCGCCCAAGGCAACGTAGCGCCCCCATTCGGCGGCGAGGTATTCGTTCTCGCCGACCGCGAACAGCAACAGAATAAACGGCGCGGCCAGCAGCGAACCCAGGACGGTCACCGCGCGCGACGGCTTTTTTTCCGCGGAATTTTGCATGCGCGGATTGTAGCATGATTCAGCTAACTTGCTAGCGCCTTGTCTTGTCGCGTACAATGCGGCGATGACAAAGCCGCTCGTGATTCTCGTGTACACCCGCACCGGTTGGGACATTAAAAACGTCTCGTCCCTGTTGCCGTTGTCGGTGCTTTACCTGGTGCGCCCGTTGCGCCGAGCCGGCTTCGACGTGGCGCTGCTGGATCAGCGGCTCGACCCCGCTTGGGAACGCAAGTTGCGCGAATCGGCTCCGAGCGCGGTGCTCGTGGGCATCAGCGCGATGACCGGACGGCAGATCGAATGGGGCTTGCGGGCCGCGGCCCGACGGACGATGGCCGCGGCCCGCAAGCCCCATT
>Ga0116156_10003029_pt1 | contig 14899 bp, 4 predicted proteins | sample AD_UKC045_MetaG_FD_89891 | JGI IMG/M metagenome (GOLD analysis project Ga0116156, IMG submission 89891) | Active sludge microbial communities of municipal wastewater-treating anaerobic digesters from USA - AD_UKC045_MetaG | ecosystem: Engineered > Bioreactor > Anaerobic > Digestate | place: USA... | reverse complement strand
TGACCTGCACGCGGGTGTGATGCTGCAGCCGATTTCATCCCTGATCGTGATGGGTGGTTATGACTATGATGCCATCACAGCCGGTCTGGGGATACGCTGGAACGCTCTGGGCCTGGATTACGCCTTCAAGGCCAGCGCTCCGGATGGATTGGGCTCCACTCAGAGGGTCTCTGCCAGCTACAGATGGTAGGACCTCGCAAACTTGCCCTGTTGGGGGCCACGGGTTCCATCGGAAACAGCACCCTTGAGGTGCTCAGGGAGCAGGCTGACAGGCTGCAGGTCGTCCTTGCATCAGGAGGAAAAAACTATCAGAAGCTGCTCACTCTGGCCGCGGAGTTTGATATCCCGCTGCTGTTTCTGACGGGCATTCAGGATCATGCCGGGCAAGTGAGGGTCCGCTCTCTGGCCGGGGGCAGAAAAGTCTTTTTTAAGGAAGCCGATCTGCTGAATGCCCTGAGGGAAGAAGACTATGACATCTGTCTGAACGCGATTGGAGCTTCGGCGGGACTGAGTGCCAGCTATGCAGTTTTGACCAGGGGAAAACCTCTGGCCCTGGCCAACAAAGAATCGCTGGTGATGGCAGGCCATATCCTCAGACCGCTCTGGCAGAAGCACGGTACTCCCGTGATCCCGGTCGATAGTGAACACAGCGCTATCTTTCAGGCCATCGGCTCTCATCCTTCCAACGAACTCAGACGCATCCACATCACCGCCTCGGGAGGAGCTTTCAGGACTCTGCCGCTGGAGCAGTTCAAAGATATCACTCCTCAGCAGGCCCTGAAGCATCCCAACTGGGACATGGGCGCCAAGGTGACTTTGGACAGCGCCACGATGGTAAACAAGGCCCTCGAGGTGATGGAAGCTCACTGGCTCTTTGGCCTGCCCTATGAGGCCATCGACGCGGTTATCCATCCCAGTTCCATCGTACATTCCCTGGTGGAATTTGTCGATGGCAGCATCCTGGCCCAGCTCTCCTCCCCTGATATGAAACTGCCCATCCTCTATGCCCTGTCCTGGCCTCAGCGCTGGATGTCCAGCCTGGTGATGACTGATCTACTAAAGGTGGGCCCGCTGGAGTTTCATGAGATCGAAGCTCAGCGATATCCGCTTTATTATCTGGGACTTGAGGCTGCCAGAGCGGGAGGGACCATGCCCACCGTGTTCAACGCTGCCAATGAGGGAGCTCTGCAGCTCTTTCTGGATGGGAAGATTCGCTTTACCCAGATCTTTGACAGGGTAGAAGAGGCCCTTAACCGGCATCAGAACATTCAGGACCCCAATCTGGAGACGGTATTGGAAGTGAACAGGCTGGTGCGGATCGCAACTGGGTGAGCAACGGCGGGTCATACTAAAGAGTTACAGAGATTCTTTTTTCACTACAGAGCTACAGAGGTAACAGAGAGAGAGATACGGAGAGGGGGTGTTAGGTGTTAGGTGTTAGGTGTTAGGTGTTAGGGTTCCATCACCTACGCAGTATCTCACCTACGCAGTATCTCACCTACCGAAGTATCTCACCTACGCAGTATCTCACCTGCGAAGTATCTCACCTACGAAGTATCTCACCTACCGCAGTATCTCACCTACGCAGTATCTCACCTACGCAGTATCTCACCTACGCAGTATCTCACCTGCCGAAGGCATCTCACCTGCCGCAGGCATCTCACAACTTCGCCAGTTGCTCTCGCGTGATGTCTATATAGAAGCGTGCGTTACAGCTTTCAAAGAGTTCCAGGGCTTTTGTCAGCTTGGGACGGGCGCCCTCTTTGTTTTGCTGTTCAAAATCCAGCATGGCGAGGTTAAACCAGGCACGGCCCTCTCCGTCAATATCTCCCACTTTCTGGAGGATGGAGATCTGGGCTTGGTAAAACTTTGTGGCCCGGTCATAGCGTTTCTCGGTTTTGGCCAGATTTCCCAGATTCCCGAGGGTGTGGGCCTTGCCTTCCATGTCGTTGAGGCGGTGCTGCACCAATAGGTTGGCCCGGTAGATGGCCAGGGCTTCAGGGAATTTTTTGCGCTGGAAGTTGATGTCTCCCAGAGCGTCGTAGCAGAAGCTCATGCCTACCTGGTCTCCCAGTTGTTTTGCCAGTTCCAGGGATTTGCTGATATAGCTTTCGGCTTCGTCCCAGTTTTGCTGATAGTAGTGAAGCTCGCCGATGTCGTAGATCACGATCGAGATTTGGAGCTTGTTGCCGATGTATTCTGCCAGGCTGAGGCTCTGCTGGTAGTATTGCAGAGCTTTGGGATAGTCTCCCTCGTTGCGGTGATAGACTCCCAGGTCCAGCAGGGCTTTGCTAAAGCCGTTGCGATCGCCGCTTTTGGAAGCCAGGGCGAGAGCCTGCTGATAATGCTCCAGGGCCTTGGTTTTCTGCCCCATCCGGGATAAGGCAATGCCCAGTCCGGATAAGCCGATCCGCATCGAGACGGGGTCTTTGAGGCGTTTGGCCAGCTTGATCTTCTCTTTGTAATAGGAGGCAGCGGTCTGATAGTTTCCCCGGTTGATGTAATAACTGCCTATGATGCCGGCCAGGGAATTCAGGGACAGATGACGCTCCTGCTCTTTGAGCCTGTTCCAGAGCGGCAGGGCTTTGGCTTCGATGCGCGCGGGGTCCATGCTTTGCAGGATAGCTTCGCAGTGGGAGGTGTCGAGCTTGTCTTTGATGACGGGGTCCTGGATGCGGTCGGCGTGCTGGGCCAGGAAATCATCCAGTTCAGAGTATTGGGAGCGATTGATCATCAGCCTGGCGCTCAGATATATCCAGCTTTCGCAGTGCTTTGCGGGTTGGTGGGCCAGGTGCTGATAGCTTTCCAGGATTCGCCCGGCTTTATCGTTATCTGCCAGTATGAGATAGAGTTCGGCGCATTTCAGCTGGGCCTGGGTGTGGGCGTCTTCATTCAGGGGCCAAAGGACGAGCTGCTGCCACATCCGCAGGCTCAGTTCAAAAGCTCCGGAGATATAGTAATGGTCTGCCAGCTTCTTGCACCACCAGGCTATCTTGGGCCTGTCTTCAGCCCTCAGCCAGTGATGGGCGATCAGGTCCCAGACCAGTTCATCCTGGCTTTGCAGGCTGGAATAGTAGGTGGCGATGGAGCGGTGGAAGGCCAGCTTTTCACTCTGCAGGATGCTGCGATAGACCGTCTCTGGTAGAAGCGGGTTTACAAACCAGAGCACCTGGGCATCGGAGCCGGCTTCATGCTTCAGAATTCCAAGCTGGAGTAGCCGGTCCGCGCTGCCAGCCAGGCTGGAGAAGCTGTGGGTTGGGAAAATCTGCATGAAATCACTCAGCCGGAACGGTCTGCCATAGATGCTGGCCAGACGCGTAAAGACCTGCTCGGAAGTGTTCAGGGCCTCATACTCTGCCCTGAAGAGGTTTTCCAGATCGTTAGGCAGCAAACCCCGGGCCCGCATCGACTCAATGATCTGATGAGTAATCAGGTCCTGGGAGGCAGACCAATGCGTCTGGATATGGCCGGTGAGACCTCTCAGAAACCGGGGATTTCCTTCTGAGATCTGATGCAGCAGTTGAATGGCCCGGGTGGTGATGTTTGGCACCCGGTGTCTGATAAAACGGCCGCTGAGCTCCTCGTCCCAATTCTCCAGACAGACCCCGGCAAAGCTGAAGCCCTGGCAAAGCTCATCGGGGAGAGTGGCCTGGCTGCTTACAATGATTTTATCGCCCTGATAGAGCTTGTGGCGGATCAGGCGCAGGAGCAGATCACGGCTCTGGGCATCGAAATTGTGGAAGTTTTCCAGCACCAGCATCCTGCCCTGAGGATACATGCGGATGAGGATGTCCAGGATCAGGTCAAGGGCGATTTGTTGGCGGCTGGAGCTGCTCGGAGCTCCAAACAGCAGGTCGCTGAGGATATGCACATCGGGTAGGTCCTCAGTGAGGCCGGGTTCGGGGCCGGCAGTCTGAGACCCGTACCATTGCAGAATATGGCCCAATTCTTCCCGGAAATTGGTGATGCCCAGTTCCTTGCGGGCGCTCCAGAAGAAGATTTCCAGACGCAGGTCCCGCATATGAGGTTCGGCAGGAATGAGTTGGAAGGGAGGCTCGCTATTCAGCCAGGGCTCGCAGAGTTTGAAGATGAGCTGGCTCTTTCCGGTGCCGGATTCTCCTCTGATCAGACAGAGAAATTCACCCTGAGAGGCCAGACCTTGCTGCAAAGTCTGTAGCTTCAAGGGGTCCAGAAAAAGGGGATCAGCGCGATATTGCTCTTCCAGACTGCCCCAGCGGGCTGGCAACATTCTCAAGAGCCGGTAGATATCCAGGGGTTCCGCGATGCCTTTCACGGAAGCCCTGGCCAGCCAGGTAGTCTCAAACTGACCTTCCAGATGGGGGATCAGTTCCTTGGAAAGGCAGACCTCTCCGGGCTGGGCAAAGCTCATCAGACGGGCCGCGATGTTGACGGCGTTGCCGATGATCCCATATTCATGCCTAGCCGGAGCTCCGATGATCCCGCAATAGATATTGCTGTAGGTGATACCGATCTGGATGCTGATACCCTCGAGCCGCAGGAGTGATATCCTGTAAGCAGAGCTGAAAGCCCGCAGTGTGTCGTTGCCATATACAAAGGGGACACCAAAGAGGGCCAGGATGAGATAGCCTTTCTCATTGAAGTCGATCTTGTTGATCAGGCCCAGATGGTTGGTAATCAGAGACTGGATACGATGAAAGGCGGCCTGATATTGGTCCAGAGTAATATCATCTGAGCTGGAGGGAGAAAGCTTGATAAACAGCACCGTGGCGTTGCGGAGCTCTGCCGGACGGGGCTCTAGTTCCAGCTTGCGGATGATGTCTGAGGGCAGAAACAATCTGGCCGCCCTGGATCCTTTGGCAGGAAGGTCTGGAAGCTCAGGAGGCGGCTGGGCGTGGGTGGCTGGTCCCTGGATCTGACCCGCCTGGCTGGTTTCCGCCAAATCATAGACTGCTTTGAGGTCGGGAGAGCTGACGTAGTAGTCCAGATGCCTGCTGGAATCACCCACAACGCTCAGACTCACGATCCCCTTGCCCCAGGCACCGTGGATGCTGAAGGGGAAGCCATACTCCTTCCTGAAACGTCTGTCCAGCCTGGAAACTTCCTCAAGGATGGCCGCTATCAGGGCCGGGATGTCTGGCTTATGCTCTTCAGAACAAGCCCCGGGCTGGATGGGAATGACGATCAGACAGGCATCCCCGCCAAACTTGACGATCTCTCCGCCCAGAGGAGTGACCAGCTTGTGGACCCTGCCGAAATAACGGTTCAAGACCTTGGTGACCAGTTCCACGCCATAATGGCCTCTGGCACTGGCCGCTTCAGTGATGCGGGTGAAACCTGACACGTCCAGAAAGAGGATGGCGGCATAGAAATCCCGCTGCTGAGGCAAGGAACTCTTTGCCCTGATCCCTCCCAGCAAGCTAGCAGGGACCAGAGCTGTGGAAAATCCACCCCCGCTTTTGGGACGCCGGGTCCCAACCTTAGCTTTGACTATGGCTTGTTCCTCATCAGAGGAGTCTGCATGGAGCTGGGACGGAGGCGGCGATGCAGTTCGATATACTGCTGCAGCTCTCTCATGGTCCCCGTGAAGCCCAGTACGAAGTAAAAGCGCTTATCCGCTTCAGCTCCACCCAGGTGGGTGTAGATGGTCTCAAAGTTTTGGGTATTGCCCACGAAATCAAAATACCCGTCGGGCTCCTCACAGCTGTAGATCAGGTAGTATTCTACAACGACGGGATCCCCTTGCTGGGTGAGGGTGACGGGCTCCCAATCCAGAACGATGTCGTTAGCCAGTCTGCCGATCGTCACCTGGGGAGGACCCTGCAACAGCGCGCTCTGGACTACCACCACAGCGTTATAATCCCGAATATCTTCCAGGTTGCCGGAGTGCATCCTCAACCGGAGGTTATAGACCCCGGGCTCAGTGAAGGTGTGAGCCCAGTCTCTGGAGGTAGCTTCAGCCTGGCCGTCCTTGTTCAGGTCCCATTCGCAGAAGCTGTTCTGATGACTGTGACCAAGCGAGGTATTGGTGAAGAACACCTGAGTATTGGGCTGGACAAACCGCTGGCTGACCACCATGGAAGCTCTGTGCAGATAGGGGAAGGCACCCATGTCGGCCCTGCTGCCATCCTCATCCTTTGGGGACAGCGGAGAGCCTGTATCGATGCAGGGGCTGTCGTAGGTAATGCCAAATTCCCGTTCGGCCGGGTTGACATACTCAGGGTAGAGCGCGAGATTGCCAATTCCCGGATAGGGAGGCGAGACAAACATATCGTTATAAGAGGCATTCAACACAGAGTTTTGCAGTTGGAAGGGCTGCATGGAAGGAGAAGTGGTCCAGGCGATGTTGTTGATGAACAGGATGCCGGCATCTTCAGCTTTCACATAGGTGGTGAGGCCATTGATGGTATTGTTTTCAATCAGCCAGGGGCCGGGCATTTCCAGCTCGAAGGCCTTGAACTGCCAGTCAAAATGCTCATTCAGAAAGGCAGGCTCCAGCACGATCAGATGGCGCTGGAGAGACTTGGGCAGCAAGGAACTGGCCGCTTTGATTCCGGACTCGCAGTTGAATATCCTGGCGGGTTCCACTTTGGTAGTATTGCCGTCGGCAATGAAGATGCCTATTATAGCCTCTTCCACCTCAGCCCCTGTGAGGGTACCTCCCACTCCGGCTCCGAGGAAGATGCCGGCATTTTCATAACGGCTGGTCTGGGAGCTGTTGCGCACTCTGATATTAGTGAGCGTGGGAGTGCTGACATCCCGCAGTGTTGTGTCGTTGCTAATCTCAAGGCCGATCTGGTAGTCTTCGATGATAAAATCACTGCAGTGTACCCTGGCCAAATCGCTTAGTTGTACGCCAATGGCCAGGTTGCGGCTGGTCTGGCTGGAGTTGCGCACTCTGATGTTGGTGAGCGTGGGGGTGCTGACATCGCGGCTGGAAAGACTGCCACTGTATATGATGCCAAAGGGGTAATCTTCCACGATCACGTCGTCCAGCTGAGCCGTCACGCTGCCGGAGATGTCGATGCCGATATTTTCCTGGCGACTGGTCTGGCTGGAATTGCGCACTCTGATGTTGGTGAGAGTGGGGGTGGATTCCACCCGGGTCTGAGCATTGATCTTGATACCTGTATCAAAGCCGTCAAACTGGGCATCCTCCAGCTCGATGCTGCTAAGGTCCTGAATGCTGATGCCCCAGGTGTCAGAACGGCTGGTCTGGCTGGAGTTTCTCACTCTGATGTTGGTGAGGGTGGGAGTGTCTCGCTGGACATCTCCTCCGCCCACTACCTGGATGCCATAGCTAACGTCTTCTATATCGATATCTTCCAGGCTGGGGACCGCTCCTCCCATGATCTGGATGCCATAGCGGTCGCCCCGGCTGGTCTGGCTGGAGTTTCGCACCCTGATATTGGTAAGGGTGGGAGTGGTGTTGTTTTCGGTGCCGTCGATAACGATCGCGGAACCGAAGTTATCCACCAGCACGGTGTTGAGGACAGCCGCGCCTGAGATGAATATCCCCGTGCCGGGGTCCAGGTCATCCCGGCTGGTCTGGCTGGAGTTTCTCACTCTGATGTTGGTGAGGGTGGGAGTATCGCGATCTGGGTTGCCATCGTTTTGGATCGATACACCCTGCCGGTAGTTGATCAGCTCCACATCGATAAGGCTGGGGCTTGAATCCCCCTGAATGCGGATACCCCGCGAATCCTCATACTGAGTGGTGTCGCTCACCGTGATGGTGACTCCTGAAATCAAGGGGCTGGCATCTTCAATGTCTATGGGCAGGAGGGCATCCACGATCTCGCAGCCGATGAGCTCGCTGGGTTCGCGTTGATTGGAGCCCTGGAACTTCAGGCCACCCCAGCGGCCATTCTGGTTTTGGGGTTTGAACCTGGCCTGGTTGGCATTCAGCACCCCGTTTACCAGCAGCGGGTCATTGCCAAAGAGATTCACTTCCACATTCGGCTCGATATCGATCTCATCCGCAGCTCCGATCACGATGTCGCCAAAGAGGTTATAGGGAGAGCCCTGCAGGGTCCAGGTGGGGGGAATATCGTCATCTGTGACGGAGGTGCCATACATGGTGATATAGCCGGCCAAAAAGATGAAATCTTCTTCCTGGGCACCGCTGTGACCAAGGGTGAGGCGAACGTTGTACACTCCCGCGCTGTTATAAACATGGGTGGGATGGGGATCATTGCTGTCGATGATGCCGTCATCCTCAAAATCCCAGTGCCAGTAATTGGGATTCCCGAGCGTGACGTCTCTGAACTGCACGGTCTGGCCCGTGTATTGATACAGCTCAGCGGTGGAAACAGAAGCGTTAAAGTGCTCCAGCAGGTGCATCTGGAAGTCCGCACTGGCCACAGCTCTGCCGGCGTTGTCGTTCACGGTGATCCGGAAGCCGTTGGTAACTTCGGATTGCTGCTGTGAAGTAAAGATGACGCTGAACTGGCCAGGAATATTGGCAGCGTTTACAGGGCTGTACTCGAAGAAGATCAGAGGTATCCAGCCTCCAATTCTTTCCAGCGAGATGCTGAGCTGGGCCATGGCATTGTCCGCGTCGGTAATATACTGGGAAAAGTCCACTTCAAACTCAGAGTTACGGATAAAGTACAGATGCTCAGGCACCGTGAGGGCAGGGGGATCATTGACTGGCAGTACCGTCACACTGAATGTATGCGTTACGGCTCCCTTAAAGGGGTCCTGAGCGACGACGCTGATGATCTCGGTGCCAGACCAGTTGGGGGTTGCCTGCAGGCTCAGCATAGCCATGGGGTTCACGCTGCCCCAGATGTTGTCGCTGCCATTGACAGCATAGGTCAGAGGATCGCCATCCGGGTCGCTAAACACATAGCTGAGCCCATAGGGCCCGCCGATCTGGTCTTCCATAAACTCCTGTTCTGTAAAGGCCCCCGGCAGAATGATGGGCGCCGCGTTGGTGACGGTCACATAGCCGGATTTGATCCTTTCGCTATAGACACCGCTGGAACTGATGGTCACCAACCTCACGGAATAGACTCCGGGCATGGCGTAGGTGTGGAGAGGGTTTTGGGTATAGTTGTCGATGATCCCGTCGTTTTCAAAATCCCAGCGCCAACCCGCGGCCTCGATAGGCGATGTATCGGTAAACTGCACTTCCAAAGCGGCGTGTCCGTTCAAAGGTATACCCACAAAGTCAACGGGATTGGGAGGCTCTGTTACCGTGATACTGAGGATCACAGTGGTGGGTGAGTGGCCGTAATCGTTGCTTTCGATCGTGATCGTGCGGGTCTGGGTGCCCAGCACCATGGAACTGCTGTTCACCGTATATTGCACATAGGAGCTATCCCCTGCCGCGATGGTGCCAGAGTTTGGCCAGACCGTCACATCGGGAGGTTGCAAAGCAGCAGGGATGCTGTAGGTGAGAGGGTCAGTTCCCACGTTGGAGATGCTGAGCACCCCGCTCTGGACGGAGCTGGGGCTCATGGTCGTCACCACGTTCATAGGGTTCACTTCGATCAGAGGCCCCACTGATATCAAGCCGGAATAGGCACTGATTTCCACCGACAGAGAATCTCCGTGGTTGTCCACAAACTTGAGCACAGCATGCTGAGGATCCGTGTTCCAGGGTTCAAAATCCACCGTGAAGACCGCCATATTGCTCCCATCCAAAGCATAGGGGAGGGAAATGGTGCCTCCTGTGGCGTCCAGAATACTGCTCGCCAGAGAAAAGCTGGCATCGCCTGTCAGGATGGCCTCCATTACGGACGAGGTCACACCGGCGTAGTCAGGATTGCGGGTCACGTTGAAGCTGACAGAGCCAGTCTCTCCTGGAGTGATGTCAGTACCAAAGTCATATTCATCAGGATTGACGCTCAGGACGGGTGCCGCGACTGCCACACCTGTTCCATACAAGGGAGCTTCCATCGTTAAGAGAGTAGATTCGCCGTTGCGGGTGTATTCACATTCCAGAATACCAGAGTCTGGTCCTTCCGCCACGGGAAAGAAGCCCACATCCAGAGTCATGGTCTCACCGCTTAAAAGATGCATTGCTCCTTCGTAGGGGCTGGTGAAGCCAAAATCGTCGTCCGGGGTGAAATGCAGGGTGGTGATATGCAAAGAATCACCTGCCGGTCCCTGCGCTGTAAGTACAATACTGTGAGTTCCGGTTTCTCCCACTGTCACATTCCCAAAGTCATAGTTCAGGGGAGCAGGTACCAGGCCCCGGAAAGCGGTCAGCGGTACCTCGATTTCATCGCCATACTCGTCTGTAACATGTAAGAACGCGGTTAAATAGCTGGTGGTGCCACTATCGAAATTGACCAGAATATTCAGGGAATCTGTTCCGACCATCACGCTTTGTGGCAGTGTGACCGGTTCCCAGCTGGAATTCCAGTATCCGCCGATAGAAAAGCCCGGATCGCCAGTGATAGTCACGGTCTGGACATTTACCACCGAGGTCATTGTATACCTGGGGTCCATACCGATCCAGAAGTTTGCCGAACCGGTGGTGCTCGCGCAGCCAAAATCATAACTGGCCGGAGTGGACATCAAGCTCAGAGACCTCCCGGTGCCCTGAAGATTGAGGTTTTTCGGTGAACTGCTCACGGGAGAGATCACAAGAGTCCCGCCATGGCCATCTACTGTCTGAGGTGAGTATCGGACGGTGATGGTCTCTGTGGTGCCGGCCATCATCGTGAAAGGCAAGGTGGGAGCCGAGATCACTTCAAACGAACCGGTGACGTCTCCAAACTCCTGGATGTTGTCGATCGTGAGTTGGGTGCCGGCTAAGCCTGTGGCCATCAGAGATATATTGCGGTCAAAATGGTGTTCCAGGACCACTACTCCAAAGTCAACCGCCGTCGCTGGATCCGTGACCAGGACCGCGCTCTGCCCCCATAGGACCGAAACACAAATAAACAAAGCGAGCAAAGAAAACTGAGCAACTCTTTTCATCTTAACCTCCCTGTTCTTCTGAACTTATGGACGATGATAATTGCCTGAGCTTGTTTAATAGATTATTCACTCTATACGATGGCCATATTTGTCCACTGACATGGCCTGTCAAGATAAATCTTTGCCGGTTCAAAAGAGTGGTCCTGTCTGTGCCCAAACCCGCTTTTGCTTGACACCCACGGCCCCTTCAGAAAATGACACTTTCACAAAGGATTTTTTACTATAAGGCCCACGCGGCCGCAAGGAAGCAGCATGGAGATCAACAAAGCATACGAAGCCAGACAGATAGAACAGAAGTGGTATCGCTGGTGGGAAGAGAAAGGCTATTTCAAGCCTGCCCAATCCACCGACAAGCCCCCCTTTACCATTCTGATCCCCCCTCCCAACGTGACCGGCATTTTGCATATCGGCCACGTGCTCAACAACACCCTTCAGGATGTGGCAGTCCGCTATCAGCGCATGATGGGACGCCCCACCTTGTGGCTTCCGGGAGTGGACCATGCCGGTATCGCCACCCAGAACATGGTGGAAAAAAACATCGCCAAAGATGGCCTCACCCGTCATGACCTGGGCCGGGAAAAGCTGGTGGAAAAGATCTGGGAATGGAAGCATGAAAAAGGCAACATCATCCTCGATCAGCTCAAGCTTTTAGGAGCTTCCTGCGATTGGGACCGCCTCCGTTTCACGATGGACGACATGCTGTCCCGCGCCGTCAAAGAGGTGTTTGTCACCCTCTATGAGCAAGGCCTCATCTACAAAGGCAAATACATCATCAATTGGTGTCCGCGCTGCGTGACCGCTCTGGCCAACGACGAAGTGGAGCATGCCGACGAAGCTGGCCAGCTCTGGCATATCCGCTATCCCTTTACGGAGGGAGGTGGGCATGTGACCGTGGCCACCACCCGTCCGGAAACCATGCTGGGTGACACGGCTGTGGCCGTCAATCCCAAGGACGAGCGCTATAAACACCTGATCGGCAAGACTCTGGACCTGCCCCTCACAAGCAGAAAAATTCCCGTGGTGGCGGATGAATATGTGGACCTCGAGTTTGGGACTGGCTGCGTGAAAGTGACTCCCGCCCATGATCCCAACGACTTTGAGATCGGCCGCCGTCACAACCTGGAACAGCTCCTGGTGATGGACGAACATGGCATCATGAACAGTGCCGCGGGTGCCGATTTTGAAGGCATGGAACGCTATGCCTGCCGCGCCAAAGTGCTCGCCATGCTTTCCGAACAAGGTCTGCTGGCCAGGACGGAAGCTCACGACCACGCCGTGGGCCACTGCTACCGTTGCGACACCGTGATCGAGCCCTATCTTTCCGACCAGTGGTTTGTGAAGATGAAACCCCTCGCCGAGCGCGCCATCGCAGTGGTCAACAGCGGTGAAGTGCGCTTCCAGCCAGAGCGCTGGACCAAGGTCTATATGCACTGGATGAACAACATCCGGGATTGGTGCATCAGCCGCCAGATCTGGTGGGGCCATCGCATCCCCGCTTTTTACTGCAACCACTGCAACCATATGGTGGTGGCCAGAGAACTGCCTGCCAAGTGTCCCAACTGCGCTTCCGACAGCTTCCGTCAGGATGAGGATGTGCTGGACACCTGGTTCAGCAGCTGGTTGTGGCCCTTTTCCACGATGGGCTGGCCAGATGACACGGCAGATCAACAGCGCTTTTTGCCCACCAGCGTTCTGATCACGGCCCCGGAGATCATCTACCTCTGGGTGGCCCGCATGATCATGAGTACCCTGCATTTCAAGGACAAAATTCCCTTCGACACCGTCCTTCTGCACGGCACGGTGAGAGACGAACTGGGACGCAAGATGAGCAAATCCCTGGGCAACTCACCCGATCCCATCGATATTATCGACAAGGTGGGGGCCGATGCCCTGCGCTTTTCCATGGTCTTTAACACTCCCAAAGGCGCGGACGTCATCTACAGCGACAACATCCTCGAGACGGGACGCAACTTTGCCAACAAGATCTGGAACGCCTACAGATTTATCATGATGAACATGGAGGAGGGACAGCAGCTTCCGTCCAGAGCAGAGCTCAAACTCGAACTGGCCGACCGCTGGATCTATTCCAGGCTCCAGCAGGTGATCGCTCAGTCCGCCGATCACTATGAAAATCTGCGCTTCAACGATGCCGCCCAGACCATCTTCCAGTTCCTCTGGGATGAATTCTGCAGCTGGTATATCGAGCTCAGCAAAGACCGGCTCATGGAACCGCAGACGTCCCCGTCTGGGTATAATGCCGATAATGACCCCAAGTCAGGATCCACGGCCCGCTATATCCTCCTCGATGTGATGCAGACCGGCATGAGGCTCCTGCATCCCGTCATGCCATTTATCACCGAAGAGATCTGGCAAGGCGTCAAGAGCATCTTCCCGATGCCGGAACCGGCTTTGATCACAGCGGCTTTCCCGGTTTCCAATCCCCAGCTCATTGATCCCGCCATTGCCGATGAGATGGCCTTTATGCAGGAAAGCATCTCCGCCATTCGCAATCTGCGCAAACAAGTCAACCTGGCTCCCTCGCAAAGCATCGGCATTCACGTTCGCGTGGCGGAAGAGCCTCAGGCAAAGCTGTTTACAGACTACACGGCCTACCTGCGCAAGCTGGCCAAAGTGGAATCCGCCACCGTGGGCACAGCCATCCAAAAACCTCCCGCCTCCCTGGCAGCCGTGGTGAGAAACATCGAAATCTTCCTCCCGCTGGCAGGACTGGTGGACCTCGATGCCGAACGCGCGCGCCTCGCCAAACAGCTGGAAAAAATTTCCAAAGAACAGGCTGGAGTGCAGGCTAAGCTCAACAATCCCAACTTTGTCAACAACGCCAAAGCGGAAGTGGTGGAGGCCGAACGCAAACGTCTCGATGAGGTGAGCGTAAAACTCTCCTTGACAAAAGAACTGCTTTCAGATTTGGGGTAAACACCTGCACAGCGGTTGTTTCCGCTTGCACAAGCGTATATTATTATCTCTCAGATAGTGGGGCTATAGCTCAGCTGGGAGAGCGGTTGGTTCGCAATCAACAGGTCAGGGGTTCGAGCCCCCTTAGCTCCACCAATTATCAAAGCGGCTTTCGGGCCGCTTTTTTGCGTGATAGCCAAGGTATCCTGGCATAAAAGGCCCTGTATACTTTAAACGGTTACCGCGCAGTGCTGCATACTGGGCATAATATTATGCCACAATACCTTAAGAAACACATCACAACAACCCTAAAGACCATTGCGCCTGGCCGAGGATGAACTCACCTGGCGCAGCCTCTCACCTAAAACACCAGCAGCTTCTTCACCACCGCTTTACCTTTAGTATCCTCCGCTCTAATGAAATAGATCCCGGCTTTCAGACCGGCCACTGAGATGATGCCCTTTGCTGATGATAGCGGTCGGCTATCCAGTAACTGCCCTCTCAGGTTGTATATTCCCATCCTGTTGAGAGTGTTGCTGCTGGAGAATTTAAGCTCAGCTTCGCAAGGGCAGGGATTGGGATACACGCTCAGTTGGAAAGCCAGGTTTGGGACGGTAGGATCGTCGGTGGCCACTTCATAGGCAAACAGGTCATCGGCGTCAAATTCATAGGGAGGAGCGGAATAGGCAGGTCCGGTGGAGGTGGCCACAGACCATTTTACCACTCCACTGCTGGGGATATATTGGATCGCCATCAGATTGGTACTCACACCGGCCGCGGTTCCCAAAAGGCTCCACTGGCGGTCCACACTCATAGAGGCATCGGTGGCCAGGGCATCCTGGATATTGTCATAGCGATAGCAGGGTACGGCTGGATAGAGAGAGCGGAAGTGATTGGTGGCGGCAAGGTTGCGGCCGTTCAGGTTGCCGTTTTCGTGATAAAAACGCCGCGCCGTACCGCTGTTGTTGGTCTCGATCACCTGGGCCATGACTTCTCCAGAGCTTTCCCAGACGTTGTGGATGATCGTGCCGGAGATATGCTGGTCACCGCTGATGGCAGCCCAGGGGTCATC
>Ga0116156_10003028_pt1 | contig 14900 bp, 6 predicted proteins | sample AD_UKC045_MetaG_FD_89891 | JGI IMG/M metagenome (GOLD analysis project Ga0116156, IMG submission 89891) | Active sludge microbial communities of municipal wastewater-treating anaerobic digesters from USA - AD_UKC045_MetaG | ecosystem: Engineered > Bioreactor > Anaerobic > Digestate | place: USA... | reverse complement strand
TCTTTGAACGAGCCGTTCCTGAGCGTCGGCATTAATCGCCGGATATCCTAGCTCGTCGTGAGTGAGGCCGGTGGCGTGAACGTGATATCCTTCTCCGGCTATCGCCATCGGCGGCACGTCGTCTTCTTCGTGAGCGTAGGGAATGAAGCTTTCAGGCTTCTTTTTCGGAAGCTTGCGCGAGATCGTTTTGATTTTCTTCGAATCAGGAATAATCACTTTTTCCGTCATGTGGCCCACAACTTCGTCGCTTAAAATGACAACGGGCGTTCTGAATTTCTCAGACAAGTTGAACGCTTCGATAGTCAGTTCGAAAGCTTCTTGGGGCGAATCCGGCGAGAGAGCTATCACTTCATAATCGCCGTGAGAACCCCACCTGCATTGCATAACGTCCTGTTGTCCCACAAGCGTGGGAAGGCCGGTGGACGGCCCTCCTCGCTGGATGTTCACCACGACGCATGGAACTTCCAGCATCGCGGCCAAGCCGATGTTTTCCATCATAAGAGAGAAACCGGGGCCGGATGTGGACGTCATTGCTTTCGCGCCCGCGCATGAGGCTCCGATAATCGCTGCCATTGACGCGATTTCGTCTTCCATCTGTATATAAACGCCCCCTACCTGCGGCAGTCGAATCGACATTCTTTCCGCCACTTCTGTTGCGGGGGTAATGGGATATCCTGCGAAAAACGAGCACCCGGCCGCCATGCCTCCTTCTGCGCATGCTTCGTCTCCGCTCATAAAATGAGCGCCTGTTCTGACGGCTTTGCTACTCACGTTGGGTTCTTCTCCTTGCGCGCGACTGTGTTTTTACAACGTCTTCAGGCAGCAGGTTTCTCGGCTCAAGTTCAGTCACGAATATCGCGAATTCGGGACATATAGTCTCGCAATAGTTGCAGTTGACGCATTTAGCGTCGGATTTAACGTAAGGGGGATGATATCCTTTTTCGTTGAAGTCTTCTGATTCAGCGAGCGTGTTGCTTGGACAGAATTCAATGCAATAGCGGCATCCTTTGCAACGATGGGAGATAACGTTCACTTTGCCAAGAACAATCTCCCGCCGTCCTGCGTCTAAAGGCATCCGCCAATAGCTCATCGGGTTTCCTTTCACAGCCGCCTTTTTGAAACCATTGATTCAGAATTATATCCAGAATAGAAAAGCCGCTCAACATTTTTCACAAAATCCAATTGCTACAGGGAGCCGGATAAACTTCCCGCGCCGTCATTCCCAGCGGGAATCTATTTTTTATTAGTTTATCAATTTCATTACGAATTGTTTAAGATCATTCGTAAGCATGAGCCCGTTGGCAAAGACGCGACCGTCAGGATAAATCCTAATTTCGAGTTTGTTTGATATTCCCGAAAGCAGAGGCACCAGCTTTTTGTATCGAGAAGTGAGAAATAAATAACGTTGATTCGTCGAACCTACCCATGGTCTTGAATCATCGGCGAGAGATTCAATGAAGGGACCGTCAATAAGCAAGTCGGTGTTTTTCAGCAAATCAATCTCGGATTCGATGCCTGACGCCCGGATATTCTCAATTGTTCTGCCTGTGAACGTGACAATGGAAAGTCCCTTTTCGCGGACAGCCTTCGCTACATAAGAAACCGCTTTCGATTGATCGAAAGGTTCTCCGCCGAGAAAAGTCACGCCTTCAATGCCGGGTATGTTCAGAATTCTTTCAATCAATGTATCCGCATCGACGCATTTACCCGCGTTTTCATCCCACATCCACGGAGTCGCGCACCCATCGCATCTGATAGAGCAGCCTTGAACGAAAACCGACGCCCTGCGCCCCGGCCCGTCAACATCGGAGTCCGGCACAAAGTTATTCAGTCTTATTTCCATCGAAACTAGGCTCTCGGATGCGTTCGATCGTATGTTTTTTTCAATCGTTCCGCCGATACTTTAGTATAGATTTGAGTCGTGGAAAGACTGGCGTGCCCCAATAACTCTTGTACGGCTCGAAGGTCCGCGCCGGAATTCAACAAATGGGTGGCAAAAGAATGTCTTATTGAATGAGGCGTTATATTTTTCATCGTGGCAATGGCCGAAACATATTTTTCAAGAATCCGCTGAACGCTTCTAGCTGTCAGCCTCCCGCCGGATTTGTTGAGAAAAAGGGCTTCGCCGTGTTGTCTAACGCCGAATTTCGGTCTTCCCCTATCGATATAATCATAGACCGCCGTTCTAGCGATTTCTCCTGCAAAAACAAGCCTTTCCTTGCCGCCTTTCCCTACAATTATGAATTCAGGATCATTCTTTCTGATATCGTGAATATTCAATGAAACCAACTCGCTTACTCGCAATCCGCCTGCATACAAAAGCTCCAATATTGCCCTGTCTCTTAGTCCGGCAGGAGTGGATCGGTCCGGGGTTTTCAATAGAGCGGATATCTCTTCGATATCCGGGACATTCGGAGCGTATTTATCTTTTTTGGGAGTGTCTATTGCCGCGAAAGGGTTAGAAATCACATGCCCTGATTTTTTAAGATATCTAAAGAAGGATCTTAACGCGCTGACTTTTCTGGAAACAGTCGTTCTTGCGCAGTTGTCCCGCCTTAATTTGGCCAGATACGATCTTGCGATTGTCACATCCACCGAATTCGGCGTGGAAATATTTTTTGTCTGTTCGCAGAATTTTAGAAAATCGGCTAAATCGCGGCGATATGCGGCGACCGTATTTTCGGCCATTCCCCTATCGACGGCTATATGGGTCAGATATTTATCAACAATGTTTTTCATTTGAAAACAGTTTTTCGATAATAAAAGGCAGTTCGAGAGCTGCGGCAAGTGCAGGATCGCCTTTGCGTCCGCCGTAATCAAGCGAATCATTTAGCAGTAAGATGTTAGGGATTGAAAAAGCTTCCAAAGAAGGCCTTCGCTCCCCTGATTGAGCAAAGCAAACGCGGGATGAATTCGCCTCGCCGGCTCTCCATCTTTCCAAAACAATTCTGTCCATTGCGCCGGGAAACATTAATTCGATAACATCTTTAATTCTAACTTGAATATTCTTAATTCCATCCGGGCAATCGATTTCGGATTTTGAAGCAGGCGCAAACCAGCTTAAGAGTTGGCATCCGCGAGGGGCCAACGCAGGTTCCACGTTAGACACGACCATGCCGTGAGTGAAAGGATCGAGCGTGACGATCTGATCTATTGATTCGCTGATTTTTCCCTCGACGCCTAAATCAAGACTGACGCCGCTTACGGAATAATTGCCGTTCAATATGTGTCTGAATTCGTCCTTCACATAATCTGACAGACACAAGCCTTGAAGCGATGAGTTTTGAGCGCAAACGACCACAAAATCCGTTTCCAGCGATTCTCCGTCAACAACAGCGCCTTTTGCTCTTCCTCCGTCTATCACAATACGCTCTATCTTCGACACATATAAAATATCGCCTTTTTCCCTTACAATATTTTCCATTGAACTAAACACGTTTTTCCATCCGCCGAAAGGAATTGACGAGGTCTTCACCGGGCAATTATTAAAGGTTTCAAACGCTAAAGAAACAGGAATCTTTTCAAAATCAGGAAAATCCCAACATATTGCTCCAAGCAAAGATGCCGCTTCCATATAGTCGTCGTTGGAAACTTTTAATCCATTAATCCATTCTCCCATCGAAATCCCATTTCCGGATGTTCTTTTATTTAGTCGTTTTAGCTTAATAAAAAGCGAAGCGAAAGCTTTCATTGAAGACGAACCAAATGCTCTTGCCGAGAACAACTCGTTGAATGCGGACGGGACGCGATTAAGCTTCGCTCCGTTGTAATGATAAACATATCCACGAGGGAAAAACATCGGTTTCAACCCAGCGGCTGAGAGAACAGAGTTGGGATCGATTCCGACTGCTCTTTCGGACAAAATCCCGAAATCCAAGTTGAACCCATCCTTGACAAATATTCTGTTTGTGCCGCATAAAGGGTCTGGCTCGGTCAGAACGCAAACCGAACGACCCATTCTTGACAAAATTGAGGCCGCTGCATAAGCCGCGAATCTGTCACCGATAAATATCACATCGTACTTCATTTCACACCCCATCATTTTCTTTCATATGATAATATACAATATAATGCGTTGGGAGTCATGTGTCGCTTGATCCAATGTTAATAATAAATGATATGATAACGACTCACTGTATTTTCAGCAATAATAATTTTGACTTAAACTAATCTAAAATTATAATTCGATTTGTTATTATAAAGAGGTGGCGAATATGGATTGTAAAAGCGCAAATAGAAGAAAAATATTCTCTTTTTCACTTTTACGATTGAGAGCGTTGTTTTTGACAATCCTGACGGCAATTTCAGCTGCCGTTATTCTTGTCGGAGCCAATCTCTTGTCCGCGCCAGTTCCGAGCAAAGAAAATATTGAAATAGTCAGGGATAAATACGGGATACCGCACATTTATTCGGAAACAAAAGAAGGAGCTTACTATGCGTTAGGGTGGACTGCCGCCGAGGACAGCGCCCATGTGTTTTATTCGGAGATATTGGAGGCTTCAGGGCGCAGCGCGGAATTCGTTGAGGCTCTCAATGATCAACATCTTACCGGAATGCTTGAAGTGGATGAAAGAGCGAGAGCTTTGGATTTCTACAAACACGCGGAAAAGTGGGACGCAGCGTTGCCTCAAGATATTAGAATACTCATGACAGCTTATGCGCATGGATTCAACGATTATATTGACAGGCTCCGCGCCACAGGCAAACTCGATCAATTATATTCGTCGGTTAACAATATTGATTTCGCTGAAATAATTGATAAATGGGGAAAAGTCACTGAAGTTGATGTTGCGGCAACTATTATCGCTTCAAACGCGACTGAATCAATGATGAACATGTCCGATCAAGAGATGGGTTCGGTAAATGGATTGGCATCTTTAGTAGGGTCTAATTCAATGGCAATTTCAGGAGCCTTATCCGAGCAAGGTTTTCCGATGCTTTACGGCGATGTGCATAATGTTTGGTTAGGCACGCAACGCATGGTTTCAATATCATTTCCCGGAACATATTTTGCGGGCGGCGTTCAAGGAATGATACTGCACGGCGGCGGGTCGGAAAAAATCGCATTTGCCGACACTCGCAATAATCCTGACGGAGCCGATATCTATAGAGAACAAATTAACCCGGACAACCCGATGCAATACAGGCATAAGAGGCAATGGAAGGACATTGAGAAGAAAGAAATCGTTTTTAAAGTGAAAAATGGAACGCCAAAAAAGAAAACACTGTATTTTACTGAAAATGGATGGATGAAAGATTTCCAACCGGGAACTTCTTCAGAAGGATTTGCATTGCGATTAGCGACTCTCGACGCAAAAGATGATCCCGCAGCTCCACTCAAAGTCATAACACAAAGGGTCAGAAGGCCGTGGGCGGAGAATGTCCATGACATATATCAAATCAATAAAAGGCCTTATGTCGCGTTCAAATCAGAAGTTTCCGCGGACAGCATAGGCAATATTTCGTACATGTATCTTGGAGCAATTCCAGTAAGAGCGGGAGATCACAATCCGCTGACAAGCTATGATTCTTCCGTCCCAGTCGAAGGAACTAATATCTGGACGGACTGGACAGGCAAGTACTGGAAGCTTGGAGACCCGAATTTTCAACTGCCTTATGTGTTGAATCCAAGGGGCGGGGTGGTTGCCAACGCGAACAACGCCCCGTGGTATGCGGCAGGATGCGATTCTTCTAGATTCGCAAGACCGGCATGGATACCCAACCATGTTGTTCCCACAACATTAGACGATACGGCCAGAGGGTTAAGACTTCGCGAAATTCTCTGTTCAGGCGATGTTTATGATTTCGACGACTTGCGATTAAAACTTGTCTATGACACTCTTTCCGTCGATTCCAGAGATTTCATGACTGCCATAAAAAAAGGATGGAAAAAACACGGCGACAAAGCTATCAGAACAACATCCGACCCGAATGTGCTTAAACTTCACAATCTATTATCTGAATGGAATTGTCGGGCTGACGTATCAGAACCCGGAATGTCCGCCATGTATCACTTTCGCAGATATACGGACCTGCCTTGGTTCAGGGCGGACTACTCTCCAACATATTCAGATATGGAAACATACGTGGCCGACCTTAAAAAAACCGCAAACAAGATGATTGATCTGTACGGCACCGTCGAAGTTCCATGGGGAGATATTCACGTAATCGTCCAAGGCGGGAAATTCATTCCTTTGCCCGGCGGAACCGAGCAGATAAGGACTCTCTTCATGGCATATATGTTCGTAAATTCGATGGACACCGATTTGAAAGTTTCCAGAGACAGCATGTACGGCGATGTTCCTGAAGAAGACATACCCGAATTGCGCGGCAAGGTGATTTGTGATTTCGGCTCGTCTTTCGCGCATGGGCACATGGTGGGCGGAGAACGCTCCTTTCATGCTATGGTCACTCCGAAAGGCCAGATTGACTCTGATATATTTAAAGGCTCTCCGCACTTGGCGCAACAAGCTGAACTTATGTCCAAAAAAGAATGGATAGTCATGCCCCGCACAAAAAATGATGCGTTGAAGAATGCCTGTCCATGGGGCAACAATCCCAATCATGAACATCCGACGCTAACACGTCTCTCGCCTAAATTGAAATAGTCGACATCAATAACTCGCGCCGAAAGCATCGCTTGCGGATTATCCCGGATTTTCTCGTGATAAATCAAGTTAACAGGTGTTGGAAATATTCTGGGGCTAGCAAGAGCTTCTTTAATCAATGCAGCTTTTTCATTATCTCAAAAAACGTTTCTTTTTGATCCTCATTAAGCTCATCCGCCATCTCGCCTTCGACTTTAGCTCTCAATATGTCCATATCCGCTCGTATTCGACTTCGGATCAGAATGAATTCGCCCTCGTATTTTTCTAATATCGTCCTGATGTTCTGTTCTTGACCGTCTTCCAATAAAAGCTCCGCGTCCAATTTCGAGATAAACAAGTCTCTTACCATGTCTGCCTTTTCCTTGGGCGCGCTGTTGATGTACTGATCTATTAGTTGCAGCCTAGCTTTTTCTGTTTCAGCGTCTATCTCAACATCAGTTTTAGATGTCGCAGCCGGTTCGATAGTTTCTGCTTGAGCGGATTTTTCGCGCTCTATGCTCGATATGATTCTTCTTTCCAACAAGACTCCGGTTATCAAGCCGGTTATAAACAACACGCCTGATAGAATTGCGAATACCGCCACAGCTTTAGCTTTCTCAGAAATCATAAATTTCCTCCGGATAAAACGTCATAAAAAATAACTGCGGCGTCGCTTTCGTCCCCCATTATCACCGATATCTCCGAAGGAATTATGGAGTTTCCGTTAGAAAGCGAAGCGTTTCTCAAAGTTTCTATTGAAATGTCTTTGTGATGTTTCGATATATCGGAGACAGCCTCATGTTTAACATCAGTCCGGGACAGTATGAAAGCTAAAGAGGAAACAAGCATCATCAGCGCTGCCGCGGCAGCGCTGATGATGCTTGTTTCCTCTTTAGCTTTCATACTGTCCCGGACTGATGTTAAACATGAGGCTGTCTCCGATATATCGAAACATCACAAAGACATTTCAATAGAAACTTTGAGAAACGCTTCGCTTTCTAACGGAAACTCCATAATTCCTTCGGAGATATCGGTGATAATGGGGGACGAAAGCGACGCCGCAGTTATTTTTTATGACGTTTTATCCGGAGGAAATTTATGATTTCTGAGAAAGCTAAAGCTGTGGCGGTATTCGCAATTCTATCAGGCGTGTTGTTTATAACCGGCTTGATAACCGGAGTCTTGTTGGAAAGAAGAATCATATCGAGCATAGAGCGCGAAAAATCCGCTCAAGCAGAAACTATCGAACCGGCTGCGACATCTAAAACTGATGTTGAGATAGACGCTGAAACAGAAAAAGCTAGGCTGCAACTAATAGATCAGTACATCAACAGCGCGCCCAAGGAAAAGGCAGACATGGTAAGAGACTTGTTTATCTCGAAATTGGACGCGGAGCTTTTATTGGAAGACGGTCAAGAACAGAACATCAGGACGATATTAGAAAAATACGAGGGCGAATTCATTCTGATCCGAAGTCGAATACGAGCGGATATGGACATATTGAGAGCTAAAGTCGAAGGCGAGATGGCGGATGAGCTTAATGAGGATCAAAAAGAAACGTTTTTTGAGATAATGAAAAAGCTGCATTGATTAAAGAAGCTCTTGCTAGCCCCAGAATATTTCCAACACCTGTTAACTTGATTTATCACGAGAAAATCCGGGATAATCCGCAAGCGATGCTTTCGGCGCGAGTTATTGATGTCGACTATTTCAATTTAGGCGAGAGACGTGTTAGCGTCGGATGTTCATGATTGGGATTGTTGCCCCATGGACAGGCATTCTTCAACGCATCATTTTTTGTGCGGGGCATGACTATCCATTCTTTTTTGGACATAAGTTCAGCTTGTTGCGCCAAGTGCGGAGAGCCTTTAAATATATCAGAGTCAATCTGGCCTTTCGGAGTGACCATAGCATGAAAGGAGCGTTCTCCGCCCACCATGTGCCCATGCGCGAAAGACGAGCCGAAATCACAAATCACCTTGCCGCGCAATTCGGGTATGTCTTCTTCAGGAACATCGCCGTACATGCTGTCTCTGGAAACTTTCAAATCGGTGTCCATCGAATTTACGAACATATATGCCATGAAGAGAGTCCTTATCTGCTCGGTTCCGCCGGGCAAAGGAATGAATTTCCCGCCTTGGACGATTACGTGAATATCTCCCCATGGAACTTCGACGGTGCCGTACAGATCAATCATCTTGTTTGCGGTTTTTTTAAGGTCGGCCACGTATGTTTCCATATCTGAATATGTTGGAGAGTAGTCCGCCCTGAACCAAGGCAGGTCCGTATATCTGCGAAAGTGATACATGGCGGACATTCCGGGTTCTGATACGTCAGCCCGACAATTCCATTCAGATAATAGATTGTGAAGTTTAAGCACATTCGGGTCGGATGTTGTTCTGATAGCTTTGTCGCCGTGTTTTTTCCATCCTTTTTTTATGGCAGTCATGAAATCTCTGGAATCGACGGAAAGAGTGTCATAGACAAGTTTTAATCGCAAGTCGTCGAAATCATAAACATCGCCTGAACAGAGAATTTCGCGAAGTCTTAACCCTCTGGCCGTATCGTCTAATGTTGTGGGAACAACATGGTTGGGTATCCATGCCGGTCTTGCGAATCTAGAAGAATCGCATCCTGCCGCATACCACGGGGCGTTGTTCGCGTTGGCAACCACCCCGCCCCTTGGATTCAACACATAAGGCAGTTGAAAATTCGGGTCTCCAAGCTTCCAGTACTTGCCTGTCCAGTCCGTCCAGATATTAGTTCCTTCGACTGGGACGGAAGAATCATAGCTTGTCAGCGGATTGTGATCTCCCGCTCTTACTGGAATTGCTCCAAGATACATGTACGAAATATTGCCTATGCTGTCCGCGGAAACTTCTGATTTGAACGCGACATAAGGCCTTTTATTGATTTGATATATGTCATGGACATTCTCCGCCCACGGCCTTCTGACCCTTTGTGTTATGACTTTGAGTGGAGCTGCGGGATCATCTTTTGCGTCGAGAGTCGCTAATCGCAATGCAAATCCTTCTGAAGAAGTTCCCGGTTGGAAATCTTTCATCCATCCATTTTCAGTAAAATACAGTGTTTTCTTTTTTGGCGTTCCATTTTTCACTTTAAAAACGATTTCTTTCTTCTCAATGTCCTTCCATTGCCTCTTATGCCTGTATTGCATCGGGTTGTCCGGGTTAATTTGTTCTCTATAGATATCGGCTCCGTCAGGATTATTGCGAGTGTCGGCAAATGCGATTTTTTCCGACCCGCCGCCGTGCAGTATCATTCCTTGAACGCCGCCCGCAAAATATGTTCCGGGAAATGATATTGAAACCATGCGTTGCGTGCCTAACCAAACATTATGCACATCGCCGTAAAGCATCGGAAAACCTTGCTCGGATAAGGCTCCTGAAATTGCCATTGAATTAGACCCTACTAAAGATGCCAATCCATTTACCGAACCCATCTCTTGATCGGACATGTTCATCATTGATTCAGTCGCGTTTGAAGCGATAATAGTTGCCGCAACATCAACTTCAGTGACTTTTCCCCATTTATCAATTATTTCAGCGAAATCAATATTGTTAACCGACGAATATAATTGATCGAGTTTGCCTGTGGCGCGGAGCCTGTCAATATAATCGTTGAATCCATGCGCATAAGCTGTCATGAGTATTCTAATATCTTGAGGCAACGCTGCGTCCCACTTTTCCGCGTGTTTGTAGAAATCCAAAGCTCTCGCTCTTTCATCCACTTCAAGCATTCCGGTAAGATGTTGATCATTGAGAGCCTCAACGAATTCCGCGCTGCGCCCTGAAGCCTCCAATATCTCCGAATAAAACACATGGGCGCTGTCCTCGGCGGCAGTCCACCCTAACGCATAGTAAGCTCCTTCTTTTGTTTCCGAATAAATGTGCGGTATCCCGTATTTATCCCTGACTATTTCAATATTTTCTTTGCTCGGAACTGGCGCGGACAAGAGATTGGCTCCGACAAGAATAACGGCAGCTGAAATTGCCGTCAGGATTGTCAAAAACAACGCTCTCAATCGTAAAAGTGAAAAAGAGAATATTTTTCTTCTATTTGCGCTTTTACAATCCATATTCGCCACCTCTTTATAATAACAAATCGAATTATAATTTTAGATTAGTTTAAGTCAAAATTATTATTGCTGAAAATACAGTGAGTCGTTATCATATCATTTATTATTAACATTGGATCAAGCGACACATGACTCCCAACGCATTATATTGTATATTATCATATGAAAGAAAATGATGGGGTGTGAAATGAAGTACGATGTGATATTTATCGGTGACAGATTCGCGGCTTATGCAGCGGCCTCAATTTTGTCAAGAATGGGTCGTTCGGTTTGCGTTCTGACCGAGCCAGACCCTTTATGCGGCACAAACAGAATATTTGTCAAGGATGGGTTCAACTTGGATTTCGGGATTTTGTCCGAAAGAGCAGTCGGAATCGATCCCAACTCTGTTCTCTCAGCCGCTGGGTTGAAACCGATGTTTTTCCCTCGTGGATATGTTTATCATTACAACGGAGCGAAGCTTAATCGCGTCCCGTCCGCATTCAACGAGTTGTTCTCGGCAAGAGCATTTGGTTCGTCTTCAATGAAAGCTTTCGCTTCGCTTTTTATTAAGCTAAAACGACTAAATAAAAGAACATCCGGAAATGGGATTTCGATGGGAGAATGGATTAATGGATTAAAAGTTTCCAACGACGACTATATGGAAGCGGCATCTTTGCTTGGAGCAATATGTTGGGATTTTCCTGATTTTGAAAAGATTCCTGTTTCTTTAGCGTTTGAAACCTTTAATAATTGCCCGGTGAAGACCTCGTCAATTCCTTTCGGCGGATGGAAAAACGTGTTTAGTTCAATGGAAAATATTGTAAGGGAAAAAGGCGATATTTTATATGTGTCGAAGATAGAGCGTATTGTGATAGACGGAGGAAGAGCAAAAGGCGCTGTTGTTGACGGAGAATCGCTGGAAACGGATTTTGTGGTCGTTTGCGCTCAAAACTCATCGCTTCAAGGCTTGTGTCTGTCAGATTATGTGAAGGACGAATTCAGACACATATTGAACGGCAATTATTCCGTAAGCGGCGTCAGTCTTGATTTAGGCGTCGAGGGAAAAATCAGCGAATCAATAGATCAGATCGTCACGCTCGATCCTTTCACTCACGGCATGGTCGTGTCTAACGTGGAACCTGCGTTGGCCCCTCGCGGATGCCAACTCTTAAGCTGGTTTGCGCCTGCTTCAAAATCCGAAATCGATTGCCCGGATGGAATTAAGAATATTCAAGTTAGAATTAAAGATGTTATCGAATTAATGTTTCCCGGCGCAATGGACAGAATTGTTTTGGAAAGATGGAGAGCCGGCGAGGCGAATTCATCCCGCGTTTGCTTTGCTCAATCAGGGGAGCGAAGGCCTTCTTTGGAAGCTTTTTCAATCCCTAACATCTTACTGCTAAATGATTCGCTTGATTACGGCGGACGCAAAGGCGATCCTGCACTTGCCGCAGCTCTCGAACTGCCTTTTATTATCGAAAAACTGTTTTCAAATGAAAAACATTGTTGATAAATATCTGACCCATATAGCCGTCGATAGGGGAATGGCCGAAAATACGGTCGCCGCATATCGCCGCGATTTAGCCGATTTTCTAAAATTCTGCGAACAGACAAAAAATATTTCCACGCCGAATTCGGTGGATGTGACAATCGCAAGATCGTATCTGGCCAAATTAAGGCGGGACAACTGCGCAAGAACGACTGTTTCCAGAAAAGTCAGCGCGTTAAGATCCTTCTTTAGATATCTTAAAAAATCAGGGCATGTGATTTCTAACCCTTTCGCGGCAATAGACACTCCCAAAAAAGATAAATACGCTCCGAATGTCCCGGATATCGAAGAGATATCCGCTCTATTGAAAACCCCGGACCGATCCACTCCTGCCGGACTAAGAGACAGGGCAATATTGGAGCTTTTGTATGCAGGCGGATTGCGAGTAAGCGAGTTGGTTTCATTGAATATTCACGATATCAGAAAGAATGATCCTGAATTCATAATTGTAGGGAAAGGCGGCAAGGAAAGGCTTGTTTTTGCAGGAGAAATCGCTAGAACGGCGGTCTATGATTATATCGATAGGGGAAGACCGAAATTCGGCGTTAGACAACACGGCGAAGCCCTTTTTCTCAACAAATCCGGCGGGAGGCTGACAGCTAGAAGCGTTCAGCGGATTCTTGAAAAATATGTTTCGGCCATTGCCACGATGAAAAATATAACGCCTCATTCAATAAGACATTCTTTTGCCACCCATTTGTTGAATTCCGGCGCGGACCTTCGAGCCGTACAAGAGTTATTGGGGCACGCCAGTCTTTCCACGACTCAAATCTATACTAAAGTATCGGCGGAACGATTGAAAAAAACATACGATCGAACGCATCCGAGAGCCTAGTTTCGATGGAAATAAGACTGAATAACTTTGTGCCGGACTCCGATGTTGACGGGCCGGGGCGCAGGGCGTCGGTTTTCGTTCAAGGCTGCTCTATCAGATGCGATGGGTGCGCGACTCCGTGGATGTGGGATGAAAACGCGGGTAAATGCGTCGATGCGGATACATTGATTGAAAGAATTCTGAACATACCCGGCATTGAAGGCGTGACTTTTCTCGGCGGAGAACCTTTCGATCAATCGAAAGCGGTTTCTTATGTAGCGAAGGCTGTCCGCGAAAAGGGACTTTCCATTGTCACGTTCACAGGCAGAACAATTGAGAATATCCGGGCGTCAGGCATCGAATCCGAGATTGATTTGCTGAAAAACACCGACTTGCTTATTGACGGTCCCTTCATTGAATCTCTCGCCGATGATTCAAGACCATGGGTAGGTTCGACGAATCAACGTTATTTATTTCTCACTTCTCGATACAAAAAGCTGGTGCCTCTGCTTTCGGGAATATCAAACAAACTCGAAATTAGGATTTATCCTGACGGTCGCGTCTTTGCCAACGGGCTCATGCTTACGAATGATCTTAAACAATTCGTAATGAAATTGATAAACTAATAAAAAATAGATTCCCGCTGGGAATGACGGCGCGGGAAGTTTATCCGGCTCCCTGTAGCAATTGGATTTTGTGAAAAATGTTGAGCGGCTTTTCTATTCTGGATATAATTCTGAATCAATGGTTTCAAAAAGGCGGCTGTGAAAGGAAACCCGATGAGCTATTGGCGGATGCCTTTAGACGCAGGACGGCGGGAGATTGTTCTTGGCAAAGTGAACGTTATCTCCCATCGTTGCAAAGGATGCCGCTATTGCATTGAATTCTGTCCAAGCAACACGCTCGCTGAATCAGAAGACTTCAACGAAAAAGGATATCATCCCCCTTACGTTAAATCCGACGCTAAATGCGTCAACTGCAACTATTGCGAGACTATATGTCCCGAATTCGCGATATTCGTGACTGAACTTGAGCCGAGAAACCTGCTGCCTGAAGACGTTGTAAAAACACAGTCGCGCGCAAGGAGAAGAACCCAACGTGAGTAGCAAAGCCGTCAGAACAGGCGCTCATTTTATGAGCGGAGACGAAGCATGCGCAGAAGGAGGCATGGCGGCCGGGTGCTCGTTTTTCGCAGGATATCCCATTACCCCCGCAACAGAAGTGGCGGAAAGAATGTCGATTCGACTGCCGCAGGTAGGGGGCGTTTATATACAGATGGAAGACGAAATCGCGTCAATGGCAGCGATTATCGGAGCCTCATGCGCGGGCGCGAAAGCAATGACGTCCACATCCGGCCCCGGTTTCTCTCTTATGATGGAAAACATCGGCTTGGCCGCGATGCTGGAAGTTCCATGCGTCGTGGTGAACATCCAGCGAGGAGGGCCGTCCACCGGCCTTCCCACGCTTGTGGGACAACAGGACGTTATGCAATGCAGGTGGGGTTCTCACGGCGATTATGAAGTGATAGCTCTCTCGCCGGATTCGCCCCAAGAAGCTTTCGAACTGACTATCGAAGCGTTCAACTTGTCTGAGAAATTCAGAACGCCCGTTGTCATTTTAAGCGACGAAGTTGTGGGCCACATGACGGAAAAAGTGATTATTCCTGATTCGAAGAAAATCAAAACGATCTCGCGCAAGCTTCCGAAAAAGAAGCCTGAAAGCTTCATTCCCTACGCTCACGAAGAAGACGACGTGCCGCCGATGGCGATAGCCGGAGAAGGATATCACGTTCACGCCACCGGCCTCACTCACGACGAGCTAGGATATCCGGCGATTAATGCCGACGCTCAGGAACGGCTCGTTCAAAGA